>JRHI01001443.1_pt1 | contig 19915 bp, 18 predicted proteins | sample 215371 | NCBI WGS metagenome assembly JRHI01 (sample SAMN02929681, study PRJNA255918) | sediment metagenome | biome: cave system; feature: Ice Cave; material: Sediment; isolation source: sediment from deep within a dark volcanic ice cave with no known source of... ...
CGCCTTCATCTGGCCGAGATGAACGATTTTTTTCGCAACCGGTGAGGAACACCATGAGTGTTCTGATCATCGTCGCCGCCGTGACGGTCGATTACCGGCGCACAACCCTCGACAAGCCACCCAGGACCAGCAGGACGACGCACAGGACGAGGCCGACCAGCGACCAGGAGGCAGACGTGGCTTCCTCGGCGTCGACGCCCAGAGCGGCCGCTTGCTCCGGGTGCCGCTCGACGGCGTCTGCGGCGGCTCGTAGGTTTCGCTGCGCCATCAGATGGGTATAGACGTTGTTGTCGGCCACCGCACTGTACTCGTCGGGTCCAGGTAGCTCTTCGTTGGCGAACAGCTCGGATTGCACGACCAGCAGCACCAGCACATCGATAGGCTCGACCTCGTAGTTGATCACGGCCACGGCTCGTTGGGTCAGCGACACCATCCGCTCCGAGGCGACCCGCACCCCCTTCTCAGCGGGGGACACCCATTCCAGACGGCGGCGCAGCGTCCCGGCCCGCAAGTCGAGCGTTCGTTCGTGGAAGCGCAGCTCCCCGTCTCGCACGTCCAACGGCTCGCCATCGGCGAGCAGCCGGATGAGCTTACCGTTGGTCACATTGATGATCGCCTGACCCGATTCGGGATAGCCGTAACCACCTTTAGGGTAGGGCAGTGGCCGCAACTCGTAGAAGGAGTTGAGGTAGCTGCCGGGCAGCGCGTGCGGATCACCCTCATCAAGATTGCCCCGCAGCCCGACGAGCCCGTGGGCCAGCGCGACACCGACTCCGTCTGACCCAATGCAGCCAGATCCAGCCCGCTCTCCCGCACCGTCCACGGCTCGACGGCGAACCGCTGCTGGGCGATCACAGCCAGCCCAGTAGCCCAGCGGCGTTTCGCGCGGTGATCCCCGCCATGGCATTGGCGGTGTCATGGAAGCCATTAGTGAAATCGAACACCAACGCCGTGATAATCACGACCAGGACGATCACGTCCGCCTAGAACCCTTCGCCGCACAAAAGATCAAACAGATAAAGCGTCGCAGACCAAGTCAAACGACAAGTGAACACCACGTGTATTCTCGGAGCCGTCGACCGCTGCCCGGCCGATGCCTTGGCCCTGCTCAAGGGTCAAAGGTCTAGCGACCGAGGATCCCTAAAACCGATCTCGGCTTCTCAATTCCGGTCCGAGCGGAAATCCCTTGGCGTGCGGGCGGGAGGATTTCGGTGTTAGCCTGGGGGGTGTTTCGCTTCTTCGTACGGTGCCGGCTGGGTACGCGGTGCCGACCCTGACCCCGTACGCGATACGGCCTGGACCTCGCTGAGGTCACGACGGCGGTCCTTTCACCTCGCTGGCACAGCGGTGCCGGACATGAGGTTGCCGTGATCCGTCTTGCCGTCGGGAGGCTTGGGACAGTGACCCGCACCATGTCGATGAGCGATATGACCATGGCGCCGCCTTACGCCGGCCGCGATCGTGAGCTGGACCTGCGGTGGTGGGCGGCGGCGAACTACCTGACCGTCGCGCAGATCTACCTGAAGTCCAATCCGCTGCTACGCCAACCGCTCACCGTCTCAGACATCAAGCCGCGGCTGCTCGGGCACTGGGGCACCAGCCCGGGCCTATCGATGATCTACACACTGCTCAACCGGCTCATCCGCGACACCGGCACGGACTGCATCTACATCACCGGCCCCGGCCACGGTGGCCCCGCGCTGCTGGCCAACGCCTACCTCGAAGGCACCTACAGCGAGATCTACCCGCGTATCTCCGCTGATCTAAACGGTCTGGCCGCGCTGGTGTGGCAGTTCTCCACCCCCGGTGGTGTGCCCAGTCACGTCAGCGTCCAGACACCGGGCAGCATCCACGAGGGCGGCGAGCTCGGTTACGCGCTCGCCCACGCCGCCGGCGCCGCGTTCGACCATCCTGAGCTCCTGGTGGCCTGCGTGGTCGGCGACGGCGAGGCCGAAACCGGCCCGCTGGCCGCGTCCTGGAAGATCCCCGCGTTCCTCAATGCCCGCCGCGACGGCGCGGTGCTACCGATCCTGCATCTCAACGGCTACAAGATTTCCGGGCCCACCGTCCTGGGCCGGGCCACCGACGCTGATGTCATTGGCCTGCTCGCCGCGCAGGGCTGGGGCCCGGTCATCGTCAGCGGCGACGACCCGGCCACCGTGTTCACCGATCTGCACCGTGAGCTGGTCGCCGCGCACGCCCACATCCGCGCGATCCAACAGCAAGCCCGCACGACGGGCGCAACAGCGCCCAACCCGGCGCGTTGGCCGGCGATCATCCTGCGCACCCCCAAGGGCTGGACCGGCCCCGACGTCGTCGACGGCATCCAGATCGAAGGAACCTTCCGTGCTCATCAGGTACCCCTGTCAGCGGTGCGGGAGAACCCCGAGCACCTGGCACGCCTGGAGCAGTGGCTGCGCTCCTATCACCCGCAAACCCTCTTCGACGACCAGGGCCGGCTCGCCCCGGAGCTGGCGGCGCTCGCCCCCGAGGGGGACAAGCGGATGTCCGCCTCCCCCTACGCCAACGGCGGCCGGTTGCTGCGCCCGCTGGATCTCCCGGCCTTGGATCGCTACGCCCTCATCGTCGACGCCCCCGGCGTCGCACAACACGAGAACACCCGCCCGCTGGGCGAACTGCTCCGCGACATCTACACCGCCACCACCCGGCAGTCCGACGGCGGCGGCACCTTCCGGCTGTTCTGCCCCGACGAAACGGCCAGCAACCGACTCGGCGCCGTGTTCGGGGTCACCGACCGCTGTCTGCAGGCACCCATCCTGCCCACCGACGACCACCTGTCCCCCGACGGTCGGGTGATGGAGGTGCTCTCAGAACACCTGTGCCAGGGCTGGCTGGAGGGCTACCTGCTCTCGGGTCGACACGGCCTGTTCGCCACCTACGAAGCATTCGCGATGGTGTCGGCGTCCATGCTCATCCAGCACACCAAGTGGCTACAACACGCCGCCGGGCTGCCCTGGCGGGCGCCGGTGGCGTCGCTGAACGTGCTGCTCACCTCGACCTGCTGGCGCAACGACCACAACGGCTTCTCCCACCAGGGACCCGGCCTGATCGACACCGCGATCCCGCTGGCCCCCGACGTGGTGCGGATCTGGCTCCCGCCGGACGCCAACACCACCCTGGCGATCGCCGATCACTGCCTACGCAGCCGTGATCACGTCAACCTGATCGTCGTCGACAAACAACCCCACCTGCAATACCTCAACCTGGCCCAAGCCACCGCGCACTGCGCTGCCGGCGCATCGGTGTGGGACTGGGCCGGCACCGAAACCAACACCCCAGGACACCCCGACGAACCCGACATCGTCTTAGCCGCCGCCGGTGACGTCCCCACCCTCGAAACACTCGCCGCCGCCCAACTGCTGCGCGAACACGTCCCCTACCTGCGAGTGCGGGTAGTCAACGTGGTCGACCTGATGGGCCTGCTACCCGCCAACGACCACCCACACGGCTTCAACGACCAGAAGTTCAACGAACTGTTCACCACCGACACCGACGTCGTGTTCGCCTTCCACGGTTACCCCCGCGCCGTGCACCAACTGCTGCACGGCCGCACCAACCCAGGCCGTTTCCACGTGCGCGGCTTCAACGAACAGGGCACCACCACCACACCCTTCGACATGGTCGTGCTCAACCGGATGAGCCGCTACCACCTCGTCCTCGAAGCTCTGCGCCGCTCCCGCCGCGCCCCCGAGAACGGAACAGAGCTAGCCCAGCACTGCCAAACCATGCTGGAACACCACCACCACTACATCCGCGAGCAGGCACAGGACATGACCGAGATCCGCGACTGGACCTGGACCCCATGACACCGGAGACCATGATGACCAGCAACCTTGCCGGCCAACCGATCGTGGGCGGGTTCACCGGCATGCTGCTGGGCTCGACCAGCCAGACGGTGATCTACCACGCGCCCTGCCCGTTGCTGGTGGCCCGCCCGAACACCGCACCGTCCTGACATGCGCGTCCTGGTCGTCAACGCCGGTTCCAGCTCGCTGAAGGTCGACCTCGTCGACGGCGGTGAGGTGCTGACGTCCTTCGACGGTCTGCCCGACACCGCGCCGCAGGTCGACGCCGTAGGGCATCGGATCGTGCACGGCGGCCCGGACCTCGTCGATCCGGTGGTGGTCGACTCCGACGTCGAGCGGCGCTTGGGGGAGTTGGTGGAGCTGGCGCCGCTGCACCAACCGAAGTCGCTGCACGCCCTGGACGCCGCCCGGCGGCTGCTGCCGGACGTGCCGCATGTCGCGTGCTTCGATACGGCGTTTCACGCGACCTTGCCGCCGGAGGCCTACACCTACGCGCTACCGCGCCAGTGGCGGGAACGCTGGGGTGTGCGCCGCTACGGCTTCCACGGTCTGTCCCACGCGTGGGCCGCCGGTCGCGCCCAGCACATGGCGCCGGGCGCGCGCCGTGTCGTGACCTGCCACCTCGGTGCCGGCGCGTCGCTGGCCGCGGTGCTCGACGGGCGCAGCGTCGACACCACCATGGGCTTCACCCCGCTGGACGGGCTCGTGATGGCGACCCGCAGCGGGTCGGTGGACCCGGGGCTGCTGCTCTGGTTGCAAGAACACGAGGGACTCGCCGCGCACGAGGTCGCCCACAACCTCGAGCATTACTCGGGGCTGCTCGGCCTGGCCGGCACGGCCGACATGCGAGAGCTGCTCGGGCGCGACGACGCCGACGCACAGCTGGCACTCGATGTCTACCTGCACCGGCTGGCCGGCAGCATCGCCGCGATGACCGTCAGCCTGGGTGGCCTGGAGGCGCTGGTGTTCACCGGCGGCGTCGGACAGCGGGCGGCAGAGGTACGGCGAGGCGCCGCGACCCGACTCGCCCACCTCGGTGTGAACATCGATGAGCGGCTCAACGCGGCCGCGGAAACCGACACCGACATCAGCTCCGCCGACGCCGGAGTCGCCACCCTCGTGATCGCCTCACGTGAGGATCTGGAGATCGCTGCCGGTGTCGAGCAGGTTCTGACCGGCAGCGCACGCTCATGACGGCGAAAACCGGCACCGAGCATCGGGACACCGCCGATGCGGGGTCACTACTGGGGATCCCGGTCAGCGAGGCCGCCGCAGCCCCCGTAGAACAGGTGCTGAACGACCTCAGCAGCACCTGGGCCGGACTCGACGCTGACGAGGCCGCTCGGCGGCTGGGACTCGTCGGCCCCAATGCGGTGCGTACCCATCACGCGCAGCCGTTGCGGATACTGGGCCGCCAGCTGCGCAGCCCGGTGCTGATCTTGTTGGCGGTGACCGCGGTCATCTCCTTCTTCCTGGGCCAGCGCACCGACACGGTCGTCATCGGGGTCATCCTGCTGGCCAGCGTCGGGCTGGGGTTCGTCAATGAATACCGCGCCGAGCGGGCCACCGATGCGCTGCACTCCCAGGTGACCCACCGGGCGGTGGCGCTGCGCGGCGGCGCGCCCGTCGAGGTCGATGTGACTGCGCTGGTCCCTGGTGACGTCGTGCGCTTGGTCCTCGGTGAGGTGGTTCCGGCGGATTTGCGGCTGCTGACCACCACGGGCCTGGAATGCGACGAAAGCGTGCTGACCGGAGAGTCGCTGCCTGCCGAGAAGACGGTCCCGCCGGTCGCCTCTGGCTCAGCGCTCGGCGACCTCATCTGCTGCGCGTTCATGGGCACGGTCGTGCGGGCCGGCACCGGCACCGGTGTCGTGGTGGCCACCGGGGCGCGGGCGGAGTTCGGGCGCATCGCGCTGGGGTTGGGCGAACGCCAACCCGAGACCGACTTCCAGGCCGGGCTGCGACACTTCTCGGTGCTGCTGCTGCAGGTGGCGGTGGCGCTGACCAGCCTGATCCTGGTGGCCAACCTGGTGTTGCACCGGCCGCTGATCCAGTCGTTGCTGTTCTCCCTGGCCATCGCGGTCGGGATCACCCCGCAGCTGCTGCCCGCGGTGGTCAGCACCAGCCTGGCGACCGGATCCCGACGGCTGGCCAAGCTCAAGGTGCTGGTCAAGCGGTTGGTCTGTGTCGAAGACCTCGGCGACATGGACGTGCTCGTCACGGACAAGACCGGCACGTTGACCGAGGGCCGGATCACGTTCACCGCCGCGTTGGACCCCGACGGCGCCGACTCCGAGCAGGCGCTGCGCCTGGGGCTGCTCGCTACCGAGGCCGACCCGGCTGGCGGCGCGACCGGCGCGGTCGGCGGGAACCCCCTGGATGCGGCGCTGTGGGACGCACCCGTCGCTGCGGCCCACCCCGTCGCGGGTTACGTCCGGGTCGGGCTGCTGCCCTTCGACCACGACCGGCGGATGACCTCCACGGTGGTGCGAACCCCCGACGGAGACCAGCAGTTGGTGGTCAAGGGAGCGCCGGAGTCCGTGCTGGCACGCTGCACAACCACCCCACCCGGTGCCGAGGCCACCCTGGCGGCGCAGTTCGCCGCCGGCAGCCGGGTGGTCGCCGTCGCCCGCCGGGCCGCGCCCGAGCTCACCGTTCCCACCCCCGCCGACGAGAACGACCTGACGTTGGTGGGTTTCCTGATCTTCCTGGACCGGCCCAAGGCCGCGGCCGCCGCGTCGCTGCAGCGCCTCGCGGCGCTCGGCATCACCGTGAAGGTCTGTACCGGGGATAACCCGTTGGTCGCCCAGAAGGTCTGCGCCGACCTCGGTCTGGTCTCCGGTGGCACCCTGACCGGCGCCGAGATCACCGGTATGGACGACGCGGCACTGACCGCCGCCGCGCAGACCACCACGATCTTCGCCCGGGTCAGCCCGGAACAGAAGGCCCGGCTGATCACGCTGCTGCGCCGCCGGGGCCGCGCGGTCGGGTTCCTCGGCGACGGGGTGAACGACGCGCTCGCGTTGCACGCCGCTGACGTCGGGATCAGCGTCGACACCGCCACCGACGTCGCCAAGGACGCCGCCGACGTCGTCCTGCTGGAAAAGGACCTCGGGGTCCTCGCCGACGGCGTCACCGAGGGTCGCCGCATCTTCGCCACGGCAACATGTTCAGCGCCGCAGCCGCCTCCGCGGTGCTCAGCTTCCTGCCGATGCTGCCGGGCCAGATCCTGCTCAACAACCTGCTCTACGACGCCAGCCAGCTGGCCATCCCGACCGACCGGGTGGATCCCGAACAGCTCCAGGCCCCATCGCACTGGGACATCGCCTTCATCCGCCGCTTCATGGTCTTCTTCGGCCCGATCAGCAGCCTGTTCGACTTCCTCACCTTCGCCCTCATGCTGGGCGCCTTCCACGCCGGGGCCGCCCTGTTCCAGGCCGGCTGGTTCGTCGAATCCCTCGCGACCCAGACCCTCGTGATCTTCGCGATCCGCACCCGGCGCAGCCCGTTGACCCGCAGCCGACCCAGCCGCCCGTTGCTGCTCGCCGCGTTCGCTACGGTGACCATCGGTGTCGTGCTGCCGCTGTCCCCACTGTCGGGGGTCCTGGGGTTCGCGTTCTTGCCGCTGGGGTTCTTCCTCGCCCTCGCCGGCATGGTCATTGCCTACCTCGTGCTCATCGAGCTAGCGAAGCGACTGTTCTTCGCCGAGCCCGAGGGACACCTGCCCCACCTACGCCGCCGCGGCCACCAGCACCGGATACACCGACGCGCCGCACGCTTCAGCATCGGCGCTCAACAAACCCGCTGAGCGCCCAGCACCGGATGCCCCCTCGAAGCGCAGCGCGGATCTGGTGCCACACAATGCAAGGAAAGCGACGGCGACGGCATCTCCAGCGACGGCAGGCGCGGCATCGACCCGCCGGTGTGGGCTGATGGTGGGCCAAGATCAGCCGCAGCGCGGCGATGGCTTCCGGATAATGACCGGGTTGTTCCAGCTCGGTGAGAGAGTGTCCCAGACCGACTGGACCACATTTCGCGCCTGCGGGTGATCAGCCAGCCGGGTCGCGCCTGGAGCCGATTCGGGAGCGGACAGCTGCCTGGCGGTCTGACGTTGCCGGGGCTTCGGCGGACACGCCGAGAAGCCAGCGGGATGAGGAAACCAGTCATAGCACCGGAATACCTCGCCATCCTCTTCGACATCGACGGGACGTTGATCATCACCGGTTGAGGCCGGGGCCGCCTCGTGGCGGATGGCTTTCGACGAGCTCTACGGCATCCTCGCTGACATCGGCCAGTTCACCGACACCGGCATGACCGACCCCGACGTGGGCTGCCAGACCTTCGTGGCCGTGCTGCACGAGGTCGCCATCCTGGTGCTGCTCGCTGTGTGGTGGACCGGACACTCGCTCATCAAGCTGCGTACCCGTTCTCCGGGAACATATTGTCACTTCGTGATGATCCGAACACGCAGGTGGGCGGCTGTTGTTGGGATAGGGCTGATCCTGATCGTGGCCGGAGCGTCAGCGGCGACCGCGGATACGACGAGGCGGGACGCCGACGGCGCATCAGGCAGCACCATCAAGGTGGGGATCAAGCCGCTCGACCCGTTCGTGACCAGAAACGGCGATCAGTATCACGGTTTCAGCATCGGACCATCCCGACCGCAGTCTTGCATCGAGCGGACCTACAATAGGTCTGTCATAACATCTCCATGTGTTACGGCGTAAGCAGCCGCGGCGTTGCTTGAGGCAGGTGTGGTCCCGACTGGCAGCGAGGGCAGTAATAGGTGGGTCTGGCATATATGCCGTTTCCTTGTACAGCGCGGATCACTCGCGCTCCGCAACGGCGGCACGGTTTCCCGCCCCGCTCGTACACCCAGTGCTGCTTGTCGCGGGCCAGCTCCCCGGTGGTGGATTGCTCGGGACGGTCAGCGTTCAGCACGAGAAGCCACCGGGCCAGCGCCACCACGGCGTCGGGATCGACTTCGCGCACCGGAACCCAAGGCGCCACCCCCAACAGGAAACACATCTCTGTCTTATACAAATTCCCGACGCCGGCCATTATCCGTTGATCGAGCAGGACGATGCCAATTTCGACGTCGGGATGTTCGCGTAGTCGTTTCGCCGCGATCGCGGCGGCTTTCTCGTCCCAGTCGGGGTTGAGCAGGTCGGGACCCAGGTGCCCGACGAGCCGGTGTTCGTCCTGGGTGGCCAACAGCGCCATGTCATGCAGGAGGAAACCCACCGCCACCCGTTCCTGAGTGGTCAGCACCGCGCGGGCTTGATGGCCTGGCCGCCGCCAACGCTGCCCGGGTCGGTAGAGGTGCCAGGAGCCGTCCATCCAGAAATGTGTGTGCAGGCTTCGCCCATTGTCGAAACGGGTGAACAGGTGCTTGCCGACGCTGTGCACGCCCAGCACGGTGAGTCCCGAGAGATCATGCTCGACGAGCCGGGGATGGCGCAGCTCCCCCCGGCTCAGGCGCTGCCCGCTCAGCGCGGCGGCCATCCGCTTGGCGGCCAAGTACACCGTGTCGCCTTCGGGCATCAGGCAGCGCTACGAGCTTGGTGGAGGGACAAGACGCCGTCAGCTGGACCGGGCTGAGACCACGCGCCTGAGTCCATGGTCCAGGTGCGCCCGTCGAAGGTCACCCGATCAACGACGAGACCGGACGCGTGTGCGACGAGCCAACTGCTGATCGACCAGCCGCCGGCGACGGGGTGCGCTCCGCTGACAACGGCGATGCCGAGCTCGGCGAGTGCGGTGCTCACCAGGTCGGCGCTCGGCGCGCTGATCGCCAGGCCGAGGCAGGTCAGCGCCCCGGGCTCCTCACCAGTGAGGGCGGCCGCAGCGGCTCGGGCCCACGGTTCCCACTGCGCGTAGGCCCGCGGAGCAACGGATCCCTGGACGAGCGGGGCCGCGTCGGTGACGCTCAGTTGAGCCCACTCGGGTGGCGCGCGAAGGTGTTGGTAGAAGGCGGTGGGTGCGTAGATGGGGTCGAGGACCTGCTCCCGCGTCCCCCAACCTTGGCTCGGGCGTTGCTGGAACAGCCCTGCGGAGTCCCGATCGCCCACCGGAACGTTGCGCGAGCCGGATTCCTGCAGTGCCGTCGCTAGTGCGACGGTGACAGCGTGGTCTGGCATGCCCAGCCGCATGTCGATCGCAGCGATGGTCGCGGCGTTCTGATCCTGCTCGCCTGATAGGGGGAACGTCACAGGGGCGCCAGAGGTCGCATCCGCGGCCGCAGTGACGGTACAGCCCGGCGTTCGCCCGAGGGTGTGGAAAAACGGCCAAGCGACCACCGTCGCAACGACCAGAACCACAATCACAACCAGCGCGACCAGGCCTCTGCGGGCGTTCCACACTGGCTGTCTCCCTTCTAGACCAGTGTATGAGCCGGTGGCAGTCCCCATGGGTGGCCGTCGAAGAATGCTCAACGGAGATACTGGCAATCGGCGCAACCAGACCACGCGAGGAGAGCGCAGGACGCTGCCCGACAATCGCCGCGGCGCGCAGCCGTCGAACCCATGGCAGGCATGGCTGTCACTGTTCGGTATCCGGGCGCCGTTGCCTGGTGACGTGACCCAGGACAGTGCGACCTCGGTCGGGTGGTCAGCTCGGTCTGCTCAACATCAACGCCACACGCTCCGGTAGCCCCCGGGTTGGAGCTGTCAACGGCACCGAAGTGGCCAGCTATAGCCGTCAGCTGTCGCAGTTGCGTTGAGCGAAGTCGGGCAGGCGAGATCGTTATTTCGGTTGGTTAGATGGCCGGGGCCAGCTCGTCGAAGGCAGTCAGGACTCGTAGGTTTACGACTTCCTCGGCCCCAAGTTTGATAGTGGCCGCGGCGGATGTTCTGGATGAATGCCTGCCCGGCGCTGATCACTTCTGCGCAGCGGAGTTGTTTGAGGCCGCGCATCGGTCGCAGGCGGGACTTCAGCCGTCCGTGATCGGCTTCGATCGCGTTGTTCGCATATTGTTCGGTCACATGACAGGCGGCGGGTACCAGCTCCTCGAGCACCCGCGGGTAGGCGGGGGCGCGGTCGGTGGTGACTTCGGTCGGGGACGGCCCGTGCTCGAGTGCGCGGGTGAAGAATCGGCGGGTGGCCGCTATGTCCCGATTCTCGGAGACCAGAACGTCGATGACCTGGCCGAATTGGTCGGTCGCCCGGTACAGATAGACCCACCGCGCGGCCGATCTTGACGTAGGTCTCGTCCACGAACCAGCGATCACCCGGGCAGTGACGGCAGGGTCGTGCCGCGTCGATCAACAATGGTGAAGCGCTGCACCCACCGGAAGATCGTGGCGTGATCGACCTCGACCCCCACGCTGAGCCCGCAGTTCTTCGACGTCTCGGTAGGAGAGCCCGTAGCGCAGGTACCAGCGAACCGCGATCGTGATCACGTCCGGCGGGAAGCGGAACCCCGCGAAGCTGGACCTCGATGCTGGCACTCGACGACAGCGACGACGCATCGACCAAGCCTGCCTGATCTTGCTTTCCACCGACGCAACAGTCCCTCCCCAACAGGCAGCCGCCTGACACCAGATCCAACAACCGGCAGCACCCCGAGAGGGGGTATTGTCATATCCGGGGTTATGTGGGGGTCAACGCCGTGAGCGATGCATGGATGTACGTGGCGGCGGCTCTCGCTACGACGCTCTTTCTCTCCGGCCTGGTGGTGGCGTTTTTCTCCACACCTGTGGCGATCGGCCTAGTTCTGGTTGGCGGAGGTATCGGGCTGGTCGCTATGCCCGACGACAGGAGGTTGGGACCGTGAGCCCCTGGAGTCCTACGACCAGCAGATCCCTCAGCTCCCTGTGGAACTCGTGATGCGGGAGTGCGGAGTGATTGCGGTAGGCCGCAAGATGGCCGCAGACTTTGATGCCGCGGTTTGGCGACCTCGCGCATTTTGTGCAAGTTGACGGCTTTGAACTGGGGTCTGGCCGAACCGCCGCGCTGACCAACTTGGGCTGAGCCCAAGTCCCACTGCCGCGCTGACCGACTTGGCGGGCTCCCTCGCCGCAGCTCACCCGGTCGGAGTTGAGCATGAACGTATTTGCCGGGTGGTGCTCGTCCTCTTTGTAGTTGCTGGTTTGGGTCGGCAGAGGGAAGAGGACGTCGAGATGCCGAAGCTGCGGGTGGGCCGAAGCATCGGCCATCGCCGAGCACGCGCAGTTCCCCTGATGTCACCGCGACAAGACGGAGATGTGCTTTCTGCTGGGGGTACCGCCCTGGGCGCCGGTCCGCGACATCGATGCCGTCGCCGTGGTGGCGCTGGCTCGCCGTCTTCTTTTGACAAACGCCGACCGTCCGGAGCAATCCACCACCGGGGAGCTGGCCCGCGGCAAGCAGCACTGGGTGTACGAACGGGGAGGCAAGCCGTGCCGCCGCTGCGGGGAGCGAGTGATCCGCTCTGTACAGGGAGCTGACGTCTACGCCAGGAACACCTACTACTGCCCTCGCTGCCAGCCAGACCACCCCGTGCCGCCGTGAGACCGGAGTTGCCGAGCCGCGCACGGTGCCCGAACGGCACAGGTTGGTGAAGATGTGCGCGCCGGCGGTGGCGGAGGCGCTATGTTTGTTTAGTTCTGCTGTAACATCAATCGTCCTACCGACAACGTTGCTCAACGATGACACATTCAGACCTGAGGGTGGTGGCTGGTGATGCGTAAGAAGATCGATACAATTGCTGTTCTGCGAGCTCTGCAGACAATCGAAGATGACGATTACGACGGCTTTGTACTTTTAGTACAAGCGGCTCGTAACAGGAATGTCGTCTTTAATCCAGACTTGCCTGTTTGGCCTCTGGCCCAGAGTATGGGGATCATCGTCGACTGTAACCGTGGCGGTGTTCCGGAATTTGATGAAGCAATGCGCGATTTCGTGCGGGACAGGAATAACGTGGACGGCTCGGACAAGCGTCCCTTCGTTAAGGGCAGACACTAAGAAGGGCGAGAGCAGGCACTGCCGCAACTTCATCGCCTCGCGCCTGAGCTGTGGTGCGAAGACAACGGCGCAAGCGACGGCGGTTGCCATTGCCAGGGTCAGGTCGAGGGCGGTTCGGCTGATGGGCTTTGATCGAGGGGGGCGAAGTCGCCGTGGCGATGCACGATGTTCCATTCACCGTTCTGGCGTCGGTAGACGTGGGTGACTCGGATCGTCCGACTCCGATTGATGGGTGACACGCCGCTTCAAATGATGGGTAACGCTGCCGTCCTCGGGTCTGCTTCGCCCGCACTCCCGGTCCGGCCCCGCTGCTCGACCAGCGCCCCACCCGGGTGCAGCGCACAGTGTCCTGCCGCGGCGGCACCCAAATCATCGGCCAACGCGTCCAGATCGGGCTACGTTATGCCGGTCAGATCGTCACCATCGAAGTCGACGAGACCACCCTGCGCGTCTACGACCACCGCGATCACTTGATCAAGCATGTTCCCCGCACCAGCCGCAAGGAGGTCCGCCGACACAAGGCCTACGGTCACACCACCAACCAGAAAACCGACTAGGCGCTGTCACCCATCACCTGAAGCCAAAACGGCACCCATCATCTGGAACCATACAACTGGGACCAGACAGCGGAACCAGCCAGGCAACCAGGCCGCACATGAGTGATGCCCCTCCTGCCCTGATTTGCTGGTATGGGGATGCCGGACAGGAATGCCGTCATCATGTGCAGGAACACCACAGCCGGTGCAGCCGCACTGTGGCACTGCAATGCCCGAATCAGGCGGCTGCCGACGTGTGCGCCTGCGGACGTCGTCAATAGTTTCGCTATCTCCCGGTAGCACGGCCCCAGGCGGCGACGTTTGCAAACGGCGCGTCGATGACCGCTGGGTCGTCGAGGGTGGCGATTCCGGCGGTGTACTCGGCCTCAGACAGCAGCCCGCGGCCCACCAACCCGTCGCGAGCCTGAGACATCGAGCACTGGTAGAACGTCTCGGCTGGACCACCGTCGCCGACACATTTGACCGACATGGACATGCCGAGCTCGACCAGTCCGGCTTCGGCCAGTGCGGTCGGCAGCCGCCGGCGCCCCCAGCGGAAATCTGCCCCATGCGAATCGGCGAGCAGTTGCTCGAAGGCATTCATGAGCCGCTGCACCGGCGGGTACGGCGAGGAGTCTACCGGGGAGAATTCCACTTCCTCAGTGACCAGCCAGCCACCCGGGGTGAGCCAGGAGACAATTTTCCTGAGCACCTCCTCGCGCTCGGGCACATTCACCAGCAGCCAGCGGGCGTGGATAAGATCGAAGGAGCGGAGCGGGAAGTCCTCAGTTACCACGTCGTGCCGCCGCACCTGTAAATTCGGCGCGGAGACTTCGGTTAGGAACGTGGTGCCGATGTCGGTGGCCACGATCTGCCCGTCCGGGCAACGCGACGCTAGCCAGCGAGCGATCGACCCAGCACCAGCGCCCAACTCCAGGCAACGCCAGGACCGGTGTATTCCACGCTGCTCTAGGGTGGAGATCGTTTCCTGATCGAGCATGTTCTCCAGCAGCTGCAACCTGTGCTGTTCGGTGGGTACCTGGTGGCTGATTACACCAGCTGCGTAGCGATCAGCGGCGGACGCCGAAGCCGGAGCAAGGCGGGCGGGCATGGCCGCTCCTTTCAGTCTGAACTGCGTTAGGTCGTTACCTGACGAGCGTCTTGCTGGTCATGTAAATACACTGGCGATGGAGATTCCCTCATATGAGCGATCCGACCAGAGTTGTCTCGGAGCGCAACGCCATAGTGATCACCTGCACCGTCGACTGAAGTCGACGCCGCCCAAATGCGTTAGCATCCACAGCATGTCCGATGCACTTGATCGTTACCGCGCTCTCGCCGACGGCTTCAGCGCACGGGTCAACTCCGTTCCCGCCGCCGCCTGGTCCAACCAGTCTCCGTGCGAGGAATGGAAGGCCCGCGACGTGGTCACCCATGTCATCGGCGTCCAGCGCCACTTCCTGTCCGTCCTCGACGGCACCCCGGAGCCCAGCGGCGACCCGGGCGACGTCGTCCCCGCCTGGGCGGCAACCCGAACCGACGTCGAGACCGCCCTGGCTGACCCAGACCGGGCCGCGCGCGTCGTCGAAACACCGTTCGGGACGATGCCCTTCGAGGTACTCATCGGCCGCTTCATGTCCGTCGACCTGCTCGTCCACACCTGGGACCTCTCCCGGGCAACCGGCCTCGACGAGCGGATCAACGCCGATGCGGTGGGCCACGCCTACGAGGGTCTCAAGCCCATGGACACCATGCTGCGCGGCCCGGGGAGGTTCAAGGACAAGGTCACACCGCCGGCGGGAGCCGACCTGCAGACCGAGTTCCTCTGCTTCCTCGGCCGAGACGCAGCACCCCTTCACTAGAGCAGACCGCCCCTCCATGCTGTGCAGGTGTCCGCCACAGCCCACCTTGATCGACTCATCCGCGCTCTGCCCAAGGCGGAACTTCACGTCCACTTGGAGGGGTCACTGACGCCACGGACGTTGTTGTCGCTCGCCAACAGGCACCGGCTGGAGAACGTCCCCAGGACGCTGGAGGATCTGAAACGCTGGTATGAGTTCCGGAACTTCGCTCATTTCGTCCAGGTCTATGAGACCGCTGTGCACGCGTTGCGCGATCCAGAGGACTTCCCGCTCCTGGCCGTTGAGACCGGGCTCTCGTTGGCCGCACAAGGGGTGCGCTACGCCGAGATCACGTGGACGCCGTCCATCCACCTATCCCGCGGGATCCCCACCGACGTGGTCTTCGCAGGCTACGAGCTGGGACTCCGCGAGGCAGAACGCGAGACGGGCGTACGGCTACGCTGGATCCTAGATTTCCCCGGCCACTACGGCACCCAGGCCGGACATGACACGCTCGACGCCGCCCTCGCCGCGGACTGCGATGCGGTGATCGGTTTCGGCGTCGGTGGCCTGGAGGTCGACCGAACGCCGTTCGCCGAGGTGTTCGCGCGCGCCCGCGCGGCCGGCCTACATAGCGTCCCGCATGCTGGCGAGACCAGCGGCCCCCAGTCGGTCTGGGTCGCCGTTGATGAGCTGGGTGCAGAACGCGTCGGACATGGCATTACCAGCGTCGAGGACCCAGCGCTATTGGCCCGGTTAGCAGCCGATCAAGTGCCGCTGGAAGTGTGCCCGACGTCGAACCTGCGAACCCGGGCTGTGGGCTCGCTCGCCGAGCATCCGATGCGGCGGCTTGGCGAGGCCGGAATACCCATCACCATCGCCTATGGGGTGTGGTGTTCACGTCACCGACCGGGCTGCTTCGGGACCCGAGTAACACCCAGGCCGACTTACGGGACGTCTTCGCCCGACTGGGCTATCCGTGGGTGACCTCGCACGTCTTCCACAAGACGGCGGCCACCTTGTTGGACGAAGCAGGAGTGAGCGCCCGAAAGATCGCCGACCAGCTGGGGCACTCTCAAGTGTCGCTCACGCAGGACTTCTACATGGGCCGCAAGATCGCCTCGGAGGATGCGGCCCGGGTGTTGGAGATCATCGGCAGACCTGACGCGGCAGCTCTGATCGTGACCGCGGATCGGGGGCGCAGCAATGAGTCGTACTGTGAACCTGGGAGTTTTCTGGGGGTGGATCTTGGTAACGGGACTGACAAAACCACTCTACCTGCGGTTTTGGCTCCCCGAGTTGGACTTGAACCAACAACCCTGCGATTAACAGATGCAGGCAGGCCCCCGATCAGACCGCACGACGTGGGCACGCGGCGTTCGCCGGATGGTGTCCGAGTGCAGCGTGGTGCTGCTCGTTGCGGTCAGAACTGCGGTCACGCGGTGGCAGCCCGGCCCAGCGTGATGAACCAAGACGGGAGTCCATTTGACCCCCAGAAGCACGCAACCTTGCTCTCAGCCTCCGATCTGCGCAGCGACCCTGGCGTCGCAGGGTGCTTTGGTGCCCGGTTGTCGTCTGCGTTGTCGTCACCACTGTCGTCAGCTCGAAGCCGGAGACTGGCCTAACTCCCCTTCATCCCTTCGGTCTTGGCCCGCATCCCCTGCCCGGTGACACGCCACATACGACCTATCGACGATGTTGCACGCTGGGACTCGTGTGGCATCCCGTCGACCTGACAAAGTCCGACCGCGCAGCATCCCGGGGGCAGCCCTCGGCCCAACCGGTACGTGCGTCGTCTGGCTCTGCCACGGATGCTGTGTGGTAGCCCCTCGGGGAGGTCGGCGGGATGCCATACCCTGCCGCAGCAGCTCGTCAGAATGGCGCGTTGGCCCCGGCGCCGCAGCGTTACTCCGATCGGGCGATCCCGGAGACCTGCCGGGATGCGGAGCGGCGAGCACCCGCGGTTGGCGCCGTCTCTTCCGTCAGGCCTCGGGCTGGCTACTTCGCTCCCGATGGTCTGTGCGGCACCTGTGCGCGTGCCAGCTTCCGACCACCGTCCGACAACGCTGGGCCGAGTGTACGGCTGGTAGGGATCGGCTTTCAGGTCATCCAGGCAAGTTTGTACGCGCGACAGCACCGGCATCCCTCGGGCGAGCTGTCGTCCCTAAGAACCGTGAGGGGCACCAAGTCCCGACGTCCCGCCATCACTGAAGCGGTATCGCGAGCCCAGTCGGCGCGCGGTGATGGCGGGCCATCGGCATTTCGCCCAGTGGCTGGCCCGTCCAAGTCGTGTCGGAGGTGCAGTGGGAGCGCCGTTCACCAGCGTTCCCGCTGGTCAAGTAAAGTGATCTTTTCCGAAGTAGCCAGGAGGCCAGGTGACGATGCCACGGACCAGTCACCAGGTGCTTCGGCGCGTGGTGGAAGCCAGCAAGATCCAACTCGTCGCCTACAAAGAGGGTGTCTACCTCACTACAACGTCTGGCTGGTCAATCGATGATCTACGCCATGAAGCCACGTCGGATCGGATGGAGCTCGCGAGACACTTTCTTGATGTCGGTGACAAGCTCTTACGCGCGCGGCCCGCACAACACCGAAGTGCGATCAGCAGATATTACTACTGCATGTATCACTCCCTACGGGCGGTGGTGTTCTTCCAGCACGAAGGTGACGATCATGAAAGCCACAGCACTCTTCCTAGTCACGTGCCGAAGGACTTTCCGAATAGCGCTGTTTGGGGCAACGACCTGAAGAGTGCCCGAGAGAATCGAAATTCGGCCGACTACGACCCATATCCACCTGCACACACGAGCTGGCAGGCCATGGCGAAAGAACTCAGCTTGCAGGCACCCAGCCTACTAGCGGTCGCGGAGGATTATCTCAGAGGGAAGGGGTGCAAAAGAATATGACCGGGCCAGCTAGTATTGACGCGCTGCGTGTCATTCGCGAGGAGTTTAAGAATCGGGGCTCGATCGATGCATTGGATGTCATAGTGCGTTCGTACCCTGAAGAGACGAATTATATCGTTCTTGTCCGCGAGAGCGACTTCGCCAAAGCCGCGGAGATTGGCAACGATCTCGATGATATAATTTCAACCGATTCCCACAAAGCCTTCGTTGTGGTGCGCCGGGCGCCGAAGGACTTAGATGTACCCGTAACAACCAAGGCGATGACGGCAGGGGTACGGGACCCGCGTGCTACTGAGCTGATTAGGCTGATTAGCGCTAGATCGCGCGTCTCTGAAGTGCAACCAAGTCTGTCCTATATTCGTGACGTACGGGCAAGCATATCGGCGGTTACTGCCGGTCGCCATCATCTCGTTTTCGGTCGTCGAGGTGCGGGCAAGACGGCGCTACTAGTGGAGGCGAAAAGTCAAGTTGACAGAGAAGGCGCCTTGTCCTGCTGGGTCAATTTGCAAACGTATCGTAACGAGCCTGCTGACCGCGTATTCCTGTACATACTCGAAGAAATTTTGACTATTGTTACAATGAAGCAGCAGGAGGTCCGTCCGGAGTCGGCTGTGTCAGTGATGGCTGTAGAGCTATTTGAAGCCGTTCGGCGGTTGCTTGGGGCGCGGGTTACAAGCCGCGAAGACACACAACGACTGATACCAAGTGTAGCTCGACTAATGCGAAGGTTCCTGGATCAAAACTCGGCACGGTTATATATTTTTCTTGACGACTTCTACTATCTGCCTCGTGCGGATCAGCCACGTGTGCTCGATATGCTCAATTCGTGCATTCGGGACTGCGAGGCTTGGATAAAGGTCGCATCAATTCGTCACCTGACTCGGTGGTTCCAGTCCTCCCCGCCCACGGGTTTGCAAACGATCCAAGACGCCGATCTGATCGACCTCGATGTAACCCTTCAAGACCCTAAGCGAGCGAAGAGTTTTCTTGAAAGCATTCTCCATGAATACGCACGTTACGTTGGGATCGGGAGTCTGAGCCGCTTGTTCAACGGGAATGCGCTGGACCGCCTCGTGCTTGCGTCTGGCGCAGTTCCTCGTGACTACCTAGTCCTCGCAAGCGATACAATTGTTAAGGCGCAACGTCGGCCCAACGCAAGACTCGTTGGCGCGCAAGACGTTAATCAGGCAGCCGGTGACGCAGCTCAAGTAAAAATTCAGGAACTTGAAGAAGATATGGCGTCGAACGTTGACGCGGCGAAGCGCACAGTCAAGGCGCTCAACATCGTTCGCGATTTCTGCCTCGAGGAGACCAGCTATACTTACTTCTTAGTTGATTTTCGTGACAAAGAATCTCGTCCCGAGGTGTACTCAGTCCTGACAGATCTGATGGACGTGCGGCTAATACATGTCGTCGACGCAAGTGTTTCAAATCCGAATGTAGCAGGCCGGCGGTCTGAGGCATTCATGCTTGATCTGAGTCAATTCTCCGGATCGAGGCTCAAGCGGGGAATCCAGATTCTCGATTTTCAGGGTGGCCGGATTGTCTCGCGGCGCACAAAGAAAAGCATGGAGAATGTCCGCGTAGGAGATACGCCGCGCCAGGTGATCGCGATCCTCCGAGCTGCGCCACCGTTTGATCTGACGAGACTGGATGGCCTGGTCAGCGGCGATTAGCACTCCTGTCAGTCTGAACAGGGCGTGTGCTCGGTTCGGGCCGGACGTAGCTCCCCGTTGTACCCATTGGTCGTTGCCACATCGGACACGTATTTGGGCACGGTTGGTGGCTGCTGCCGTTGAGCAGGGCGCGGGGCCATGACGCAATGCCACTTAGCTTAATTTGATCATGGTGCTGTGCTGGGG
>JRHI01001444.1_pt1 | contig 19905 bp, 20 predicted proteins | sample 215371 | NCBI WGS metagenome assembly JRHI01 (sample SAMN02929681, study PRJNA255918) | sediment metagenome | biome: cave system; feature: Ice Cave; material: Sediment; isolation source: sediment from deep within a dark volcanic ice cave with no known source of... ...
CCGCCCACCCCTGGGCCAGCGCCTGGGCGATCAGCGGCTCCTCCGCCTCCCGTCCGAGCCGCATCTCGTAGGAGGGGGCGCAGGCGGTCGACAGGCTGTCCTCCGCGACCTGGTAGGAGACCAGGGGCCGGCCCCCGGCGGGCGGAGGAGTGGCCGGGAGCAGGACGGTGCTGACCACCGCCTGCGCCGCTCCGCGGGTGTCGGTCGAGGTGTGGAGCAGCTGCCAGGCCGCGATCGGGACCGGCACCCCCAGGGCGGCGACGGTCACCGGCCGGGAGCCGACGATCGTCCCCGGCGGCAGCCCGGCGATCGGTCCCGCGGGCCGGTAGAAGGGGTCCTGGTCGGGCGGCGGCGGGGAACCCCCGGGTCCGGCCGGCGCGGCCGCCACCGGCCCTCCCACCACCGCGGCGGCGGCGGCGACCGCGGCTGCGAGCCTGGCTCGCCACGACGTCCCGAGCATGGCCTCGACCCCCGTGTTCCGATTGGGCACGCACCCTGAGGATCGAGATAAGATAGCCTATCTATATGCCAACGGTCAACTCATGAGCTCGATCTTCGGCCCCGCCGACCCGCTCCCCCACGGGCGCCACCGCCTCACCCGCGACGAGGTGGCCGCGTCCCAGCGCCGCCGCCTGCTCGGCGCGGTCACCGCGGTGGTCGCGGAGCGCGGATACGCGGGGCTGACGATCACCGAGGTGGCGCGCCGGGCACGGGTCGCCCCGAACCGCTTCTACGAGCACTTCCGCGACCGGGAGGAGTGCTTCCTCGCCGCCTACGACGGCTTCGCGCGCGCACTGCTCGCCCGGATGGCGGAGGTGACCCTCGCCGCCGGCGACTGGCAGCGGTTCATCGCCGACACCCTGGACGCCTACCTCGGGACCCTCGACGCCGAGCCCGCCTGCACCCGCGCCTTCCTCGTCGAGATCGGCGGCGCCGGTCCGGAGGCGCGCCGCCGGAAGGCGGCGATGTACGCGACCTTCGCCACCCTGCTCCGCGAGCGCCACGAGCGGATGCGCGAGCAGGACCCGCGGCTCGGCGCGCTGCCCGAGAGCGCCTACCTCGGCTTCGTCCACGCGGTGCGCGAGCTGGCCTGCGACCGCCTCGAGCGGAGCCCCGATCGTCCCCTCGCCGAGCTCGCCCCCGACATCGTCCGCTGGCTCACCGCCGCGGTGCTCGGGGCCGGCCCGGCGGGGGCGGGGGGCTGACCCGGCCGTTCAGCCCTCGTCGGGGCCGACCACCTTCCCGGGGTTCATCAGGTTCAGGGGGTCGAGGGCCTGCTTGATGGCGAGCATGACGTCGACGCCGGTGCCGTGCTCGGCGCGGAGGAACTCGCGCTTGCCGTGGCCGATGCCGTGCTCTCCGGTGCAGGTGCCACCCGCCGCCAGGGCGCGCTCCACCATCCGGCGGTTGAGGTTGCGCGCCTCCTCGATCTCGGCGTCGCTGCCGGGGTCGACGACGAACACGGTGTGGAAGTTGCCGTCGCCGACGTGGCCGACGATCGACGCGAGCAGCGTCGAGGCCTCGAGGTCGGCCCGGGTCTCGGCGATGCAGGCGGCGAGGCCGGAGATGGGCACGCAGACGTCGGTGATCACCCCGCGCGACCCGGGGCGGAGCGCGAGCAGCGCGTACAGGGCCTCGTGGCGGGCCCGCCAGAGCCGGTTGCGGTCCTCCGCGCGAGTGGCGGTGCGGGTCTCGCCGGCGGCGTGCTCGGCACCGATCTCGGCCACCGCGGCGGCCTGCTCGCGCACCCCGGCGGGGCTGCCGTGGAACTCGAGGAAGAGGGTGGGTCCGACGGCGTGGTCGAGACCGCTGTGACGGTTGACGGCGTCGACGGCGACGGCGTCGAGCAGCTCGGCCCGGGCGATGGGGATGCCGATCTGGATGGTCCGGATCACCGTCTGCACCGCCGCCTCGACCGTGGGGAAGCTGCAGACCACCGCGGAGATCGCCTCCGGGGTGCCGTACATCCGCAGGGTGAGCTCGGTGATCACCCCCAGGGTCCCCTCGGAGCCGACGAAGAGGCGGGTGAGGTCGTAGCCCGCGGAGGACTTGCGGGCGCGCCTCGCGGTGCGCACCACCCGGCCGTCGGCGAGCACCACGGTGAGGCTGAGCACGTTCTCCCGCATCGTGCCGTAGCGCACCGTGGTGGTCCCCGAGGCGCCGGTCGAGGCCATCCCGCCGAGGGTCGCGTCCGCGCCCGGGTCGACGGGGAAGAAGAACCCCCGCGGCTGGAGCACGTCGTTGAGCTGGCGGCGGGTCACGCCCGCCTCCACGGTCACGTCGAGGTCGTCGGGACGCACCGTGACGATGCGGTTGAGGTGGGACAGGTCGATGCTGACCCCGCCGTGGAGCGCGGCGATGTTGCCCTCGAGGCTGGTGCCGATGCCGTACGGCACCATCGGGACGCCGTGGGCGTGGCAGGTGCGCACCACCGCCGCCACCTCCTCGGTGCTCTCCGGGTAGGCGACCGCCTCCGGAGGCACCGGCCGGTGGTACGACTCGTCGCGGCCGTGCGCCTGGAGCTCGGTGTTGGAGGTGGTGAGGCGGGTGCCGAGACGCTCCCTCAGCTCGGTCACCGCGGCGCTCGTCGCCATGTCCCTGCTCCTCATCGGTTTCACATCGCGGCGGGGTGGCCGCCGGCGCGCGCCGCCTGGGCGATCGACTCCGACAGCGTGGGGTGGGGGTGGACGGTGAGCGCGAGGTCGTCGACGGTGGCGCCCATCTCGATGGCGAGCGCCGCCTCGGCGATCAGCTCCGCCGCCTCCGGGCCGACCAGGTGCACCCCGAGCAGTAGACCGCTGCCGCGCTCGGCGACCAGCTCGACCATCCCCGCGGTCTCGCCGCTCATCACCGCGCGCGCCGACGCGGTGAGGGGCAGGCGCCGGGTCTCGACGGCGGCCCCGGCCTTCTCGGCCTCGGCGGCGGTGACCCCGGCCGAGGCGACCTGGGGGTCGGTGAACACCACCTGGGGGATGCACGCGGGGTCGAACTCGGCGCGCCGTCCGGCGGCGACGGCGCCGGCGACCTCGGCCTCGGCCGACGCCTTGTGCGCCAGCCCCGGCCCGGCGGTGACGTCGCCGATGGCGAGCACCGTCGCCGCCGCCCGGCGGGCCCGGTCGACGCCGACCAGCCCCGCCGGATCGCAGGTCACGCCCGCCCGCTCGAGGCCGAGGTCGTCGGTGTTGGGGCGGCGGCCGACGGCGACGATGACCGCGTCGGCCTCGATGCGCGACCCGCCGCGTGGCCCATGCACCCGCAGCGCCGTGCCGTCGTCCTCGAGCGCCCGGGTGCCGAGCATCACCGCCAGCCCCTGCGCGGTGAGCCGCCGCTCCAGCGCCCGGCCAAGGCCGGCGTGCATGGTGGGGAGCAGCCGGTCGGCGACCTCGACCACGGTCACCGCGCTGCCCAGCCGCTGGAACGCGCAGCCCAGCTCCAGGCCGATGTAGCCGCCGCCGACCACCGCCAGCCGCGGCGGCACCTCGCGCAGCCCCAGCGCGTCGGTGGAGTCGAGCACGCGGTGATGGTCGACGGGGAGCGACGCCAGCGCCACCGGCCGCGACCCGGTGGCGATGATGGCGTGGTCGAACTCGATGTGCTGGGTGGCGGTGGGGGTGGCGACCACCGCCCGGTGCGGTGAGGTGAAGCGCGCCGTGCCCGAGAGCACGGTGACCCCGGCCCGGCGCATCTGCGCATCGACGTCCGCACCCAGGCCGCCCACCACCGACGCCATCCAGTCCTGCACCCGGTTCATGTCGACTCTGGCTGAAAGATCGACGCCCCAGCGGGCGGCGGTGTCGGCCAGCGCGACCGCGTGGGCCACCTGGATGAGCGCCTTGGAGGGGATGCAGCCGGCGTTGAGGCAGACACCGCCGAGCCGGTCGCGCTCGACGAGCACGACGCTGCGTCCCAGCGACGCCGCGCGCTGCGCCGCGGTGTAGCCGCCCGGCCCGCCGCCGACGACCAGCACCTCGGTGAACGTGGAGACCTCGCCGACGACCACGATCGCGCCTACAGGAGGAGGCTGATGGGGTTGGTGAGGGTCGCGGCGAGGTCGGCGCTGAACGCGCACACCACGTCGCCGTCGAGGACGCGGTGGTCGACGGTCACCGAGAAGGGCAGCACCGGCCGCGCCACCACCTCGCCGTCGACCACCAGCGGCCGGGGGGCGATGCTGCCGAAGCCGAGGATGGCCACCTCCGGGGGCCGGATGATCGGGATCGAGAACCGCGCGCCGCCGAGGCTGCCGTAGTTGCTGATCGTGAAGGTGCCGCCGGTGAGCTCCTCGCGGCGCAGGGTGCGGCCGCGCGCCGCGGCGGCGAGCCGTTCGACCTCGGCGGCGAGGTCACGGAGGTCGCGGCGGTCGGCGTGACGGATGACGGGCACGACCAGGCCGTCGGCGGTCGCGACCGCCAGCCCGATGTGGACGTCGGCATGCACCTCGACCTCGGTCGCGGCGGGGTCGAGGGTGGAGTTGACCAGCGGGTACCGGCGCAGGGTGCGCACCGCGGCCATCACCAGCAGGGGGACGATGCCGATCAGCTCGCCGCCGGCGCCGGCGGCGCGGCGCAGCCGGGTGCGCGCCTCCAGCAGCTCGGTGGCGTCGACCTCGTCCATGTTCGCGATGTGGGGGATCGTCGACCACGCGGCGGCCATCACCTCGGCGGTGCGCTGGCGCACCCCGGTGAGCCGATGCCGGCCGGGGGCGGCCTGGCCGAGCCCGGTGGCGGCTGGGCGCGGCGGCGGCGGGGACGCGAGCGGGACGGGCGCCGGCTCGGCGGCGGCCGCCGCGGCGCGGCGGACGTCGTCGGCGAGGACGCGGCCCTCGGGCCCGCTGGCGGCCACCGACTCCAGGGCGACGCCGAGCTCGACCGCGAGGCGGCGCACCACCGGCGCGGCGCGGGGCCGGCCGGGGGCGGCGGTGGTCGTGGCGGTCGCGGCGGCCGCGGCGGGGCGCGCGGGCACGCCGTTGTCCGCCGCCGCCGGCGCGGCCGCGGCCTCGATCACCGCGATCACCTCGCCGACGCGGATGAGCTCGCCCTCGACGCCCCGGCGGGCGCTGAGCCGGCCCGCGACCGGCGAGGGCAGCTCGACCACCGCCTTGTCGGTGGACACCGCGACCAGCGGCTGGTCGCGGGCGACGGTGGCGCCCTCCTCGACCAGCCAGCTGACGATCTCCGCGCCCTCCAGCCCCTCCCCGAGGTCGGGGAGCCGGAACTCGACCGTGCTCACGCCCGGGCCTCGAGGGTGCGCCGCACCGCGGCGGCGACCCGGCGGCTGTCCGGTAGCCAGTGCTCCTCGAGCATCCCCGGCGGGTAGGGGGTGTCGAAGCCGCTCACCCGCGCCACCGGCGCCTCCAGCGAGTAGAAGGCGTTCTCCTGCACCACCGTGACCACCTCGGACGCGAAGCCCGCGGTCGGCGGCGCCTCCTGGGCGACCACCACCCTGCCCGCCCGCTGGGCGGCGGCGACGATGCTCTCGACGTCGAGGGGCACCAGGGTGCGGAGGTCGAGCACCCCGACCGAGGCCCCGGTCGCCGCCTCCACCTCGGCGGCGGCACGCACGCAGGTCTGCACCATCGCGCTCCAGGCGATGATCACGCAGTCGTCACCGGGCCGCACCTCGCGCGCCTGCCCGAAGGGCACGGTGTGCTCGCCCTCCGGCACCTCGTCCTTGATGGCGCGGTAGCCGCGGAGCGGCTCGAGGTAGAGCACCGGGTCGGGGTCGCGGATCGCGGTGGCGAGCAGCCCCTTGGCGTCGGCCGCCGAGGCCGGGGCGACGATCTTCAACCCCGGGCACTGGGCGAACTGCGCCTCCAGCGAGTCGGAGTGGAGCTCGGGGGCGCGCACCCCGCCGCCGAAGGGGGCGCGGATCGTCGCCTGGCAGCCGCGCATCCCGCCGGTGCGGGCGCGGATCCGGGCCAGCTGCCCGGCCACCTGATGGAAGGCCTGCTGGGTGAAGCCGAGGAACTGGATCTCCGCCACCGGCACCATCCCCGACCAGGCCAGGCCCAGGCTGGCGCCGACGATCACCGCCTCGGCGAGCGGCATGTCCACGACCCGGCCGGCGCCGAAGCGGTCGCGCAGCCCCTCGGTGGCGCGGAAGACGCCGCCCAGGGTGGCGACGTCCTGGCCCAGCACCATCATCCGCGGGTCGCGCGCCATCTCCTCGTGGAGGGTGTGCCGGATCGCCTCCAGCATCGTCATCACCGGCATCAGCGGCCCTCCCAGGTGGCGGCGTCCTGGATGGTGCGCCGCTGGCGCTCCAGCTCGGGGGTCGGCCGTGCATAGGCGGAGTCGATGAAGCAGTCGGTGCGGAGCGGGGTCGCCTCGGCGGCGGCGAGGGCGGCGTCGAAGCGTCGGTCGGCCTCCTCCTCGGCGGCCCGCTGCCGGTCGGCGTCCCAGACCCCGGCCTCGAGACGGCGGCGGAGGCCGGCGATCGGGTCGCGGGCGCGCCAGCTCTCGAGCTCCTCGGCGGGCACGTAGCGGGTGGGGTCGTCGGCGGTGGTGTGCGGCCCCATCCGGTAGGTGACCGCCTCGATGAGGGTTGGGCCCTCGCCCGCGGCCGCCCGCCGCCGCGCCGCCGCCGTCGCCGCCCGCACCGCGAGCACGTCGTTGCCGTCGACCCGCTCGCCGGCGATGCCCACCGCGACGGCCTTTGCCGCCACCGAGCCGGCGGCGGTCTGGTCGCGCACCGGCGTGGAGATCGCCCAGCCGTTGTTGACGCAGAGCAGGATCACCGGCGCCCGCACCACCCCGGCGAGGTTGGCGGCCTCGTAGAAGTCGCCCTCGGAGGTGGCGCCGTCGCCGAAGTAGCAGAGCACCACGCCGGGCTCCTCGCGCAGCCGCATCCCCCAGGCCAGCCCGACCGCGTGGGGGATCTGGGCGGCGATCGAGATCTGGGTGGGGAACACCCGCACGTCGGGCGGGTAGCCGCCCGCGTCGGGGTGGCCGGAGTGGTACAGGATGGTGTGGAGCAGCACCGCGTCGCCGAAGCGGCCGAGGCCGACCGGCTCGCGGTACTGGGGCACCGCCCAGTCGGTGGCCGGGTCCATCGCCGCCGCCGACCCCACCACGGCCGCCTCCTCGCCGTCAATCGGCGCGGTGGTGCCGATCCTGCCCTGACGCTGCAGGTTGAAGAGGCGCGTCGACCAGTGGCGCGCCCGGATCATCTCCACCAGCAGACCGCGCCGATCCTCCTGGTCGGCCGTGTCTGTGGTCGTCTGCGCCGTGACCGGCCTCGCCTCCGCCATCCCCCCATCGTCTCCCAGACGACGTAGATGGAGTCGGGGTTCTGCAGCGGGTCGCGGATCTCGTGGTCGAGCGCCCGGATGTCGTCGATGGTCCACATCATCCTGGGGTCGTCCGAGCAGTGCGGCTGGGGGATACGCGGCTGCCACCCCACCGGCCTCGCCCCCGACGACCAGTACCAGTGCGCGACCCTGTCGCTGGACGCCCTGGCGCTGCTCCACGCCCTCGGTGGCAGCCTGCGGCGCGGGCATGCTCGAGCCCGAGCGGATGGCCCGCCTGGTCTGCATGGCGGTGCCCAAGAACGCGCTCGCGTTCTCCACCCGGCGGGGACCTGCAGGATGGGATCCGACCCCGGCGCCGTCGTCAGCTCGGAGCTGCGGGTGCACGGGGTGGAGGGGCTGCGGGTGCTGGACGCCTCGATCATGCGACGATCGTGCGGGGCAACACCAACGCCCCCACCATCGCCATCGCGGAGAAGGCGGCCGACCTCATCCGCGGAGCCGGCACCGCCACGACGCCGGTGGCGACACCGGCGAGGAGCAGCGCCTGGAGGAGGCTACTCGGCCCGCGCCTCGAGCTTGGCGGCCGCCTGCTCGCGGCCCTGCACCCTGGTCCGCTCCGCGGCGGCCTGGCCGTAGGTCTCGAAGAGCTTGCCGACGACCTTCCGGCCGTCGTGGAGCGCCCAGCGCGTCTCTCCTCCGACCTTGACGAGCTTGAGTCCGTAGTCCACAGTGCTTTCCTCGTGTCCGGCGGGAGGAGACCTGTCCAGAGTGACAGATCCGGCGGGCATCTGACCGAGCTTCACCACATCGTCGCCCGCGGCGCCCCGCCGCGCAGCGGTGAGGCGACCAGCTTGAGGTGGCGGTAGATGTCGGCGTAGGCCTCGAGGGCGCCCGTCTCCTGGTAGGCGATGCCCCGCGCCTCGCAGAACCCCCGCACCACCGGCGCGGCCAGCCGGAGCTGGGAGCGCGGCATCGTGGGGAAGAGGTGGTGCTCGATCTGGCAGCTGAGGACCCCGGTGAGGTAGTCGGTCACCGGGTGGGCGCGGAGGTTGCGGGAGGTGAGCACCTGGCGGCGCAGGAAGTCCATCTCCTCGTCCTTCTGCAGCACGGGCATGCCGGTGTGGTTGGGGAGGAACGCGAGACCGAGGTAGACGCCGAGCAGCAGCTGATGGACGAGCGCGAACAGCAGGCCGCGGCCCACCCCGAGGACGAGGATCAGGCCCCCGGTGTAGGCGGCTCCGTGGGCCAGCAGCAGGATCGCCTCGACGGTCGCGTTGCGCCCCGCGCGCCGCAGCATGAAGCCGGCGGTCTGGGCGCGGATCAGAAACGCCTCGAGCGCGAGCAGCCCCCAGATCGCCGACGCCTGGTGCCGGGTGATCCAGCGGCTCACGCCCGTGATCTGCGGGAGCTGGGTGGGGCTGACCGCGATCGGGCCTCCGTCGATGTCCGGATCGACACCCAGCCGGTTGGGCTGGGCGTGGTGGAGGTTGTGCTTCTCCGCCCACCAGCCGGCGCTGCCGCCGAGGCAGAGGTCGAAGAGGAAGAGGCCGAGGACGTGGTTCTGGCGGGAGGACCGGAGGATCTGGTTGTGGGTCGCCTCGTGGGCGAGGAAGCCCAGCTGGCCGAACAGAAAGGCGGCGGGGGCGGCCAGGACCAGCACCCACCAGCTGGACCGGAGCAGGCCGATCCCGGCGACCAGGGCGGCGAGCACCGCGCTCAGCGCCACCGCCTGCGGGAGATAGCGGAGCGGGCGCCGCTCCAGCAGCCCCCGTTCGGCGACGAGCCGTTTGAGCTCGGCGTAGTCGGCGGTCCCGGCGCTGACGCGCGAGGGGCGAACGGGAACGTCGACCACTGATGTCATCAGCACAGCCCTCGATCTCTCGGATGCCCCTGGAGGGGCGACGGGGTCGGCGGGACGCGTACGCCGCGCGGCCTCAGATGCGACGCCGATGGCCGAGCGGGCTGACGGTCCGCACCTCGAAGCCGAGCCGCCGCAGGGCGGCCCGCGCCTGGGTGGTGTTGAAGTCGAGAACGTCGATGCCCGTCGCCCGGGCGAAGACCTCCTTCACCGGGTAGAGCCGCCGGTCGATCTCGACGGCGTGCTGCCGGACCACCCCGAACCCACCGTTACTCACCGCGCGCATCACGTCCGCCTTGCGCAGGCGCACCCGCTCTCCGCGCACGATCAATTCGACGGCCTCCGCCCGAGGCATCCGGGGTCCTCCGAGAGCAGCGATCAACACTCACCATAACAACAACCACAACCCTACCATCCAGCCGGGATCGGGGTGGGCCCGTTGGTCCTTCGTGACCCCCGCAGGCCGGCTCCGGCCCGCCGCTGCGGCAGGGGATCTGTCACCCTGGGGTCACAGTGGAGATCCTCAAGGTCTCGGCGACCTCCAGGCCGGTCTCGGTGGCGGGCGCGGTCGCGGGCGTCATCCGCAGTGCGGGCAGGGTCGAGGTGCAGGCGATCGGCGCCGGCGCGGTCAACCAGGCGGTCAAGGCGATCGCCATCTCGCGCGGCTACGTCGCCCCCGGCGGCATCGAGCTGTGCTGCACCCCCTCCTTCGTGGAGATCCAGATCGACGGTGAGGTGCGCACCGGGATCCGGCTGGTGGTCGAGATCCGGCCGGCGCGCGATGGGCACGGGGTGCCCTGAGGTGGCCGTGGACCCCCGGCCGCCGATGGCGGAGTCGGACGTCCTTCGCAGGGCCGCCGAGCTCCTCGCCGAGGGACGGTCCGCGGTCTGGACCCGGGACTTCCCCGAGCTCCACCTCGACGGCGACGAGGTGTGCCTCCGGGTGTTCGCCAACCTCGCCCTCGAGGGGTGGGTGGTGCTGGACTCCTCCGGAGCGCACATCCTCCGGGTGCTCGCCGGCGGTCACCGCCGGCTCGCCGAGAGCACCTGAGCCGTCGCCGGGATGCCCCGTCCGAGCCGATATGATCGCTCAGCGTGGCCGGACGCTCGGAGGGCCCACCGTTGGTGATGGCAACGTGGTAGTGTGGCCGATGGACACCTCAGACGAGGTGATCCCGCCCGCGGTCGTTGTTGCCTTCTCGCACGGACACGCGTGTCCATGACGTTGGGAGGCAGGAGACACCAGGTGCGGGCAGACACTACCGACAGAGTGGTGTCCGATCGCGGCTTCCGCGTCATCGCTGCCGACGGCGCACTCGCGCCTATCGCAGCTTCAGCTCAGCGGCGCTGCCGGCGCCATCGGGAGAACTAGTCCATGTCGGCCGATCAGGTCTTGCATTGCCGCGACTGCGGCGTCGACTTCACGTGGACCTCGGGAGAGCAGGAGTTCTATGCCTCTCGCGGTCTCACCAACGCGCCCAGCCGGTGCCCTGACTGCCGCAGCGCCCGGAAGGCGGCCGGCGGGGGCGGTGGCGGCGGCCGGCCCAGCGGTGGCGGGAACGGTGGCTACGGCGGCGGTGGTGGTGGCGGCGGCGGCTACGGCGGTGGCGGCGGCGGCGGCTACGGCGGTGGCCAGCGCGAGATGCACGAGGTCAAGTGCGCCTCGTGTGGCGGGGTGGCCAGGGTTCCCTTCGTCCCGCGCGGCGATCGCCCGGTCTACTGCCGCGACTGCTTCAGTAGCGGAGTGCGTTGACACGGCGCAACCGTAAAGGCGAGTTCGCACCGGGTCCGCCCGAGTCGCTGCGGCGGGCGCGCGTGCTCGCCGCAGTGATCGGCGGGAGGTGACCATGACGAAGCCGGGTGGACGGCCCGCGCCCGTCGTCCCCACTCCGAGCGATCACCTCGTCGGCACGGCCGAGCAGCTCATCGTCAAGGGGAAGGAGCAGGGCCACCTCACTCCCGACGACATCCTCGCCGGCTTTCCCGACCTCGAGGCCGACCCCGACCACCTCGAGCGCATCTTCGCGGTCTTCCGCGAGATGGGCATCGACGTGTCCGACGGCGACCGCGACTTCGAGAGCGTCGACGACGGCGACGCCGACGCGGTCGAGGAGGCCGAGGCCTTCGCCTCCGCCGCGCTCGACGACCCGGTGCGGATGTACCTCAAGGAGATCGGTCGCGTCCCCCTGCTGCGCAAGGAGCAGGAGGTCGAGTACGCGACCGCGATCGAGCTCGGCGACGAGGACGCGCGCCGGCGCCTCACCGAGGCGAACCTCCGGCTCGTCGTCTCCATCGCGAAGAAGTACATGGGCCGGGGCATGTCCTTCCTCGACCTCATCCAGGAGGGCAACCTCGGGCTGATCCGCGCGGTCCAGAAGTTCGACCATCGCCGCGGCTTCAAGTTCTCGACCTACGCGACCTGGTGGATCCGCCAGGCGGTGTCCCGCGCCCTCGCCGACCAGGCGCGGACCATCCGCGTGCCCGTCCACATGGTGGAGAGCATCAACAAGCAGATCCGTGTCTCTCGCCGCCTCGTGCAGGAGCTGGGACGCGAGCCCACCGACGAGGAGATCGGTGAGGAGATGGGGATCACCCCCGACCGGGTGCGGGAGATCGTCGCGATCGCGCGCGACCCGGTCTCGCTGGAGACCCCGGTGGGCACCGAGGACGACGCGCATCTCGGCGACTTCATCGAGGACAAGATGGCGCCGGCGCCGCTCGAGATCGCCTCGCTGGCGATGCTGCGCGCCGAGGTCGAGCAGGTCCTCGACACCCTGACACCGCGCGAGCGCCGCGTGCTCCAGCTCCGCTTCGGCCTGGTGGACGGACAGCAGCGCACCCTCGAGGAGGTCGGTCGGCGCTTCGGCGTGACCCGCGAGCGCATCCGTCAGATCGAGGCCAAGGCGCTGCGCAAGCTGCGTCATCCGGCGCGCAGGGGACGGCTGACCGACTTCCTCGAGTGACCGGTACGCGCCCGTCATCCGCGGTCGCTCGGGAGGTGCTACCGTGATCTCGGTGAACACACTCGACGACAGGAAGCAGGAGCAGATGCGCCGCGCATCTGAGGCCGCGCGCGGGCGCGACATGACCGGCTTTCTCAACGCGTGCCACCGCGCGGAGATCAGCGCCTACGCGTACCTCGCCGAGCTGCAGCGCGCCGAGGGGCTGCAGCCGCAGGACCGAGCGAATCTCGCGACCATCGCACGCGAGATGGACTGTTACCGCGGCAAGCACGGGCGTCTCCCGCACGAGCAGGCGCCGGATCGCCCCGGCCGCTCCTGGTTCCGCCGCCGCTGATTCGCGGGGCTCGCGGGGCCGCCCACGGTGCGGCCTTCTCAGCGCCTCGTTGACGCCGGAAGGCCGCGGACACCGGGCGGTCCACCATTCAGATGGACGCCTCGGGTGTCAGCTCCCAGCTGCTGTCAGACCTGGGGACGGGTGGCCGACAGGGGATGCGCGGAGGCCCAATCGCCGCCCGGCATCGACTGGCCACAACCCAGGTTGTCGCCCCAACGCTCGCGACGCTCACGCGACTCCTGACCGTAGTCCGCGCACGGCGGGGTCGGAGACGTGGTGTTCAGCATCGGGGCGGGAGTCCAAGCGCTGTCGATCATGCAGTGACCTCCGGATACGATGCGGGAGCCGTTGCGCGACCCGTGCCGCACCAGCCCATCACGATGTCACTTTTCCACCGGAACGCCGCGCATATCTTCGTTTTTCCTTCTCCTGCCGGATGTTTTCGGTTTCGACGCCGGAACGCGGAAGGGCGTATGGTGGGTGACATCCGGATCGCATTCATCTCCTCCGCCATCCCTCGCCGCTGCGGCATCGCGACGTTCACCGCCGATCTCGTGGCTGCGGTGCGCGGCGCGGATCCCTCGGTGACCTGCCGGCTCGCCGCCATCGACGAGCCCGCGGTGCTGCGTCCGTACGCGTCGGAGGTGCGCTGGCGGATCCGGCAGGGAGACGTCGAGAGTTACCGCGCCGCGGCGCGCTCGATCAACTCCTCCAACGCCGACCTGGTCAACGTGCAGCACGAGTTCGGGCTGTACGGCACCTGGACCGAGCCGACCTTCACCGCCGGCCGCTGGACCGAGAGCGGATACGAGGACCATCTGCGTCCCCTGCTCGAGGAGCTGCGCAAGCCGGTGGTGACGACGATGCACACGGTGCTCCCACGGCCGTCGCCGTCGATGCGCTCGGCGGTGCGCGCCATCGCCAAGCTCAGCACCGAGGTGATCGTGATGGCGTCGACCGCGGTCGACATCCTCGCCACCGACTACGACATCACCACACCGCTGCGGGTCATCCCTCACGGGATGCCCGCGATCGAGCCGCGCGGACGTCACCGGCTCAAGCGGAAGCTGGGGGTCCAGGGCCGCACCATCATCTCGACGTTCGGCCTGGTCGACCCGCGCAAGGGGCTCCAGTACATGATCGAGGCGATGCCCGGGATCGTTCAACGGTATCCGGACGCGCTGTACCTGATCGCCGGCCAGACCCATCCCGACCTGGTGCGCGCGCAGGGCGAGCAGTACCGGCAGAGCCTGGTGGCGCGGGTGCATCAGCTGGCGATGGACGACCACGTCGCGTTCATCGACCAGTACATGAGCCAGAAGGACATCATCGAGCTCCTCCTCGCCACCGACGTGTACGTGACCCCCTACCTGGACCCCAACCAGATCACCAGCGGCACGCTCTCCTACGCGCTCGGTGCCGGCAAGGCGGTGGTGTCGACCCGGTACCTGCACGCCACCGAGGCGCTCGCCGAGGGCCGGGGCGTGCTCGTCGACTCCCGCGATCCCGGCCAGCTCGGCCGTGCGGTCGTGGCCATCCTCGACGACCCGGTGGCGAAACGGGCGCTGGAGCAGGCCGCCTTCGCCTATGCACGGGACGCCACGTGGCCGCGCTCGGCCCAGGCGTTCCTCGGCATCGTGACCGCGGTGACCGCGCGGCGGAAGGTCACCCAGGAGGCGCGCCGGGCGCTGGCGGCGCCCCTGCCCGACCTCGGCCACCGGCTGCCGGAGAATCCCATCCTCACCGCCGCCGACGTCAGCCTCTCCCTGCCCGGGCTCGAGGTGGTGTCGGTCTTCAACGCCGCGGCGGCCAGGGTCGGCGACGAGGTGGTGCTGCTGCTGCGCGTCGGCGAGCGGCCCCGGCTCGGGGCGCCGCCCCCGGCCGGTGCCCTCACCCTCGACCTGACCGGGCAGGAGCCGGCGCTGCAGCCGCTCGCCCCCGGCTATGCGGGAGACGACCTGGTCAGCGTCGCGTTCCTCGACTGCGAGAGGGAGCCCGCCCGGGTCGTCGAGGTCTTCCTCCCCCGCAACCTCCCCGGCCTCGACCTCAGCGATCCGCGCTCGATCCGCTATCAGACCGCCACCGGCGGCTTCAGCGCGGCGGCCGACGACTTCAACGACCTGCTCACCCAGATGTCGCACCTGCGGGTCGCCCGCAGCCGCGATGGCGTCCACTTCGAGGTCGACGACCGCCCCTCGATCGCCCCGGCGAACCGCTTCGAGGAGTACGGCGTCGAGGATCCCCGGGCGACGCTCATCGACGGCGTCTGGCACATCACCTACGTGTCGGTGAGCCGCATCGGCATCACCACCAGCCGGATCACCACCACCGACTTCCGCAGCTTCGAGCGCCAGGGGGTGATGTTCCTGCCGGACCACAAGGACGTGGTGATCTTCCCGGGGCGTCCGGGGGGCCGCTACGCGGCGCTCACCCGTCCCATGCCCCAGTCGTTCGGCCGCGTGCTCGGCATCTGGATCGCCTTCTCCGACGACCTCGTCCACTGGGGCGACCACCGCCCGCTCGCCCTGCCCCGGCCGGGCATGTGGGACGGGCTGCGCACCGGCGCCAGCGCGGTCCCCTTCCGCGTCGAGGAGGGGTGGCTGGAGATCTACCACGGCGTCGACCGCGACACCCGCTATTCCATGGGCGGCCTGCTCCTCGACGCCGACGACCCCAGCCGGGTGATCGCGCGGTCTCCGGTGCCGATCCTGGTGCCCACCGAGCCATACGAGCGCTCCGGGCTCTTCAACGACACCGTGTTCTCCTGCGGGCACGTCGCCCTCGACCCCGAGGGCGAGACCATCCGCCTGTACTACGGCGCCGCGGACAGCTGCATGGCGGCGGCCGACCTCAGCGTGCGCGAGATCCTCGAGCAGATGAAACCGTGCTGAGGCAGATCGCGCGGCTCGGCCGCCCCGTCACCGGGATGGGGACGGGGGCGCTCGCGGTCGCGGTGTACTCCGATGCCGCCAACCGGACGGTGACCGCCCGCGAGGCGGGGTTCGAGGGCGTGGCCTGCGTCGACGACGCCGCCCGTGCGCTCGAGCTCTACTGCGACCTGTGGGAGGCCACCCGCCTGCCCTGGGCGCTGCGCTGGTGCGAGGGCCTGATCGAGTTCCTGCTGGCGATGCAGGACGACGACGGGCGCTGGGTCAACTTCATCCTGGACTGGGACGGCACCCCCAACCGCGACGCGCGCACCTCGGTCGCCGGGGGCCTCTTCTGGCAGGCGCGTGCGCTGCTGGCGCTGGCGCGGGCGTCGCGGCTGCTCGACGACGGCCGCATCGACGCCGCGTTGCGGCGGGGCCTGCCCCACATCCTGACCGGGGAGGTCCCGTCAGACATCCGCGTCCTCCACATCATGACCGCGCTCGCCCTGCCCGACCGCGCCGACGACGGCGGGGTGGGCCGGCTGCTCGCCGCCTGGTGCGACGAGGTGGCCGGCTGCCGCCAGGGCGACATGCTGATGAACGCGCCGCTCGAGCGCGGCCACCCGCATCTCTGGGGACACCTCCAGGAGGCGGTGCTCGCCGACGCCGGTGCCCGGCTCGGCCGTGACGACCTCGTCCAGACCGCCTGCCGCAGCGCGGAGCTGGTGTTCACGGGCATCGTCGAGACCGGCTTCGACCTGCCCCGCACCCAGCCGTACGACGTCGCCTCGAGCGCGCACGTGCTCGGCCGGCTCGCCGAGGTGACCGGGGTCTCGCGCTACGGCGCGCTCGCCGCAGCCGCGCGGGGCTGGTTCGATGGGCGGAACCCCGCCGGCCGGCCGGTCTACGACCGCGCCGCGGGTCGGGTCGGCGACGGCGTCGACGGCCACCACGTCAGCGCCCAGTCCGGCGCGGAGTCCAACATCGTCGGCGCCCAGGCGCTCTTCGACGACGCGGTGGCGGTGGCGCGCCGGATCAGCCCAGCGGAGGCACTGCCCGCCGGAGCGTGAGCTCCGCGGTGGGGTGTGCGCGCAGCCAGCGGTCCTCGGCTCCGGCCGCCCGCCACGCGGTGGCGCACCAGGCCAGTGTGAAGCGTCCGTGACCGTTGACGCCGTCGCCCGCCGGCCGGTCGCAGAAGGGGCACATCCCGCCCTTCGCCACCATCGCGGCGAGGAAGACCTCGCCGGGCTCCTCCCGCTCACGCCCGTCGATCATGCCCTGCCCTCCGAGCGTTCATGCCCACGGGCGGCCGGCCGTCCGGTTGTCGGTGGGATTGTGGTTGTTGTGATGGTGAGTATACGCCCCACCCGCTCAGCTCATCCTCGACAGCGTCGCAACGAGCCGGGCGCAGGTGCTCTCCAGCCCGCTCCGCGCGGCGTGCTCCGCAAGCGCCTCCGGGTCGGCGGGATAGCGGTCCCGCCGGCCCGCGGGCAGGGGAACGGGCAGGTCCAGCACCGGCCGGACCACGCGCATCGCCCGGCCCAGGTAGTCGCGGTCGGCATCGCTCACGCGCGCGTCGCGGAGCATCTCCTCCACCCCGCCGTGACGGCGGATCAGCTGCGCGGCGGTGCCGGCGCCCACGCCGCGCAGACCGGGGAGACCGTCCGAGGGATCGCCGCGGAGCACGGCGAAGTCGGCGTAGCGCCGCCCGGGGATGCCGTACCGCCGGGTCACCTCGGCCTCGTCGATCAGCGCCAGCCCCGACCTCTCCGGATAGAGCACCCGCACCCGCGGGTCCTCGACCAGCGCGAACAGGTCGCGATCACCGCTGACCACCTCGATCGACCCCGGGGCCAGAGCCGTCCAGGTGGCGATGACGTCCTCGGCCTCGTACTCGGCGACGCCGGCGACGTCGACCCCGATGGCGTCGAGCAGGGCGCGGATCACGGGCAGCTGGGGGATCAGACCCGGGGGCACCGGCTCGGCGGCGCGGTGGGCCTTGTAGGCGGGGATCAGGGCCACCCGCCACTCCGGCCGCCAGGCCTCGTCGCTGGCCACGGCGAGATGGCGCGGCCGGCGCTGCGTCACCAGGCGGCCGAGGGTCTCGAGAAAGCCGCGGACCGCGTTGACCGCGGTGCCGTCGGGGGCGCGCACGCTCGCCGCGGGGACGCCGTAGAAGGCGCGGAAGATCAGGCTGGAGCCGTCGACGAGGAGCCAGTCACAGGCCACGCCGGGGATGATGCCAGCCCCCTCGGGTGACACCGGAGGCGGCCCGCCCTACCGAACGGTACGGGTGAGCTACGGTACGGGCTCGTCGATGCCAGAAGGGGAGTGTCCGTATGAGGTCCAGCAGGCTGGAGGGGGGCAGCGCACCGGGTGCGCGCCAGGCGCGGCGCGGCCGGGGTTCCGCCCCCGACGCCACCGGCTTCGCGCCGACCCTGGGCGAGCTCGATCTCCACCTCATCGGAGAGGGCCGCCACCGTCATCTCTGGCGCGTCCTGGGGGCGCACCCCCGGGTCCACGAGGGGGTGTCCGGGACCTCGTTCGCGGTGTGGGCCCCCAACGCCCGCTCGGTCCGGGTGGTGGGCGACTTCAACGGCTGGGACGGCCGCACCCACCCGATGCGGCCGCTCGGCTCGTCCGGGGTCTGGGAGCGGTTCCTGCCCGGCGTCGCCCCCGGAGAGCACTACAAGTTCGAAATCCTGACCGGTGACGGGCACCTCGGCCAGCGAGCCGACCCCCTCGCCTTCGCCACCGAGGAGCCGCCGCGGACGGCGAGCGTGGTGGCCGAGTCCGGCCACCGCTGGGGCGACGACGAATGGATGGGGCGGCGCGACACCGGGGACTGGCTCAGCCGTCCCCTCTCCATCTACGAGCTGCACCTGGGATCGTGGCGACGGCGCCCCGAGGAGGGCGACCGGCCGCTCACCTACCGCGAGCTCGCCACCGAGCTGCCCGACTACGTCGAGGACATGGGATTCACCCACGTCGAGCTGATGCCCGTCGCCGAGCATCCCTTCGGCGGCTCGTGGGGCTACCAGGTGACGTCCTACTACGCGCCGACCGCCCGGTTCGGTGCCCCCGACGACCTCCGCACCCTGATCGACAGCCTCCACCGGCGCGGCATCGGGGTGATCCTCGACTGGGTGCCGGGGCACTTCCCACGCGACGCCTGGGCCCTCGCAGGCTTCGACGGCAGCGCCCTGTACGAGCACGAGGACCCGCGCAAGGGCGCTCACCAGGAGTGGGGCACGCTCATCTTCAATCACGGGCGCAACGAGGTCCGCAACTTCCTCGTCGCCAACGCCCTCTTCTGGCTCGAGGAGTACCACGTCGACGGGCTGCGGGTGGACGGGGTGGCGTCGATGCTCTACCTCGACTACGCGCGCACCGAGGGCGGGTGGGTGCCCAACCAGTTCGGCGGCCGCGAGAACCTCGACGCCGTCCACTTCCTCCAGGAGCTGAACGAGGCCGCCCACGGGGCGCACCCCGGGGTGCTGATGATCGCCGAGGAGTCGACGGCGTGGCCGGCGGTCTCGCGCCCCACCGACCACGGCGGCCTGGGCTTCGGGTTCAAGTGGAACATGGGGTGGATGCACGACACCCTCGACTACATGTCCCGCGACCCGGTGCACCGGCGGCACCACCACCACGAGCTCACCTTCGGGCTGCTCTACGCATTCACCGAGAACTTCGTGCTGCCGCTGTCCCACGACGAGGTCACCCACGGCAAGGGGTCGCTGCTGGCCAGGATGCCGGGCGAACGCTGGGAGAAGGCGGCGAACCTGCGCGCGCTCCTCGCCTGGATGTGGGCCCACCCGGGCAAGCAGCTGCTCTTCATGGGCGGCGAGATCGGCCAGTCGCAGGAGTGGTCCTGCGACCGCAGCGTCGACTGGCATCTCCTCCAGTACCCCGAGCACCGCGGCATCCAGGACCTGGTGCGCGAGCTCAACCACCGGTACCGCGAGGAGCCCGCGCTCTGGGAGCGCGACTTCAGCGCCGACGGCTTCCGGTGGATCGACATCGACGACGTCGACGCCAACGTGCTCTCCTTCCTGCGGTCCTCGGCGGACGGCGAGCGGACGCTGGCCTGCATCGCCAACCTGTCGGCGACGCCGAGGCACCGCTACCGGGTCGGCCTTCCCCGCGGCGGCCGGTGGCGGGAGCTCCTCAACACCAACGCGGCCGAGCTCGGCGGCACCGGGCTGGGCAACGCCGGCGAGGTGTGGGCGGCCGGCCTGCCGTGGCAGGGGCTCAGCCACTCGGCGGAGGTCACCCTGCCCCCGCTCGGGGTGCTGTGGCTGGTCCCCGCGTAGGGACCTCGGCGGCCGCGTGAGCACCTCCGTGACCTGCCGGCACGGGAAACACACTCCTTCCCGCGCGAGCAGCCTCACGTACCGACTCTTGGAGTTGCAATCTACACGTCTCTTACGGATATACTGTTAGTACGACTATCAGTTTACAGGTAGGTAGCTCAGATGGCAACCTCGTACACATGCCCCCGCTGCGGGATGTGGCACCTGGCCGGAGCCCCGTGCGACAAGGCGGCTGCTCTCACCGCCTTCGTCCAGCGACTCTCCGAGATCGAGCACGCCGCTAGGAACGGCATCGTCGACTGGCCCCACCTGGGC
>JRHI01001445.1_pt1 | contig 19897 bp, 19 predicted proteins | sample 215371 | NCBI WGS metagenome assembly JRHI01 (sample SAMN02929681, study PRJNA255918) | sediment metagenome | biome: cave system; feature: Ice Cave; material: Sediment; isolation source: sediment from deep within a dark volcanic ice cave with no known source of... ...
ACCTGGCTCGCTGCTCACAGCGCCACCTGGCTCGCTGCTCACGTCGCTACTTCGGTGCCATGCGGATCGCGCCGTCGAGGCGGATCACTTCACCATTGAGCATGGGGTTGCGGATGATTTCCGCGACCAGCGACGCGTACTCTGCAGGCCGGCCCAGCCGCGGCGGGAACGGGACCATCTTTCCCAACGATTCCTGCACTTCCACCGGCATGCCAGCGAGCATTGGCGTTTCGAAAATGCCCGGCGCAATCGTCATCACGCGAATGCCATAGCGCGCAAGCTCGCGGGCGACGGGCAGTGTCATGCCGACCAGGGCTGCCTTGGACGCGCTGTACGCCGCCTGGCCGATCTGGCCGTCGAACGCGGCCACCGATGCGGTATAGACGATCACTCCGCGCTCACCGTCCGCATTCGGGGCGTTCTTGCTCATCGACTCCGCGGCGAGGCGCGTGAGATTGAAGGACCCGATCAGATTGATCTGGATGACGCGCGCAAAGCTTGCCAGCGCGTGGGGGCCCTCCTTGCCGAGGACTTTTTCGCCGATCGCGACGCCGGCACAGTTGATGATTCCGTGGAGCGCACCGAACGCGGCGAGCCCGCCAGCGACAGCCGCCTCGGCGCTGGCTTCGTCGGCCACATCCGTCTTGACGAAGCGCGCGTACGCGCCCAGCTCCGCCGCGAGCGCAGCCCCGCCTGCGTCGCTGATATCGGCGAGGACGACTTTGCCGCCGCTGGAGACAATCATGCGCGCGCACGCCGCGCCCAGGCCCGACGCGGCGCCAGTCACAAGAAACACGCTGCCGGCGATCTGCACGCTCTTACTTCTCTTGTGTCTTGAACACGGTCGTCGCAGTCGCAACGAGCCCCGCGAGATCGGACAGGTTCGACGGGACGATGAGCGTGTTGTTGGTCTTGGCCAGGTTGGCGAACGCAGCCACGTACTGCTCGGCGACTTTGAGGTTGACGGCATTGACGCCGCCGGGTGACACGATCGCTGCGGCGACCTGACGAATAGCCGTGGCATTAGCTTCGGCGATGGAGAGAATCGCCGCCGCCTGGCCTTGCGCGGTATTGATTTCCGCCTGCTTGACGCCCTCGGACTGCGCAATCGCCGCGGCGCGTGCACCGGCGGCAAGGTTGATCTGTTCCTGCTGCCGGCCTTCGGAGGTCGCGATCACCGCCCGCTTCTCGCGCTCGGCAGTGATTTGCGCCTGCATGGCGTGGAGGATCTCCTTCGGCGGCGTGAGATCCTTGATCTCGTAGCGCAACACTTTCACGCCCCAGTTCCCCGCGGCCAGGTCGAGCGCCGCCACGACCAGGCCGTTGATGTGGTCGCGCTCCTCGAAAGTCCGGTCCAGCTCCATCTTGCCGATCACGCTGCGCAAGGTCGTCTGCGCGAGCTGGGTGATCGCGACCATGAAGTTGCTCGAGCCGTAGGAGGCGAGCTTCGGGTCGGTGACCTGGAAATAGAGGATGCCGTCGACTTGAAGCTGCGTGTTGTCCTTGGTGATGCAGATCTGGCTTGGAACATCGAAGGGTATTTCGCGCAAATCGTGCTTGTACGCGACGCGGTCGACGAACGGAACCACGAAATTCAATCCGGGCGCGAGCACGGTGTGAAATCGCCCCCACCGTTCGATGACCAGCGCGTGCTGCTGCGGGACGACGCGAATCGCCTTGGCGATAATGATGACGGCGACGAGGAATAGCGCCAGGGTGACGATCCAGGATCCCATCAGCATCGCGGCCTCCACGGTAGTGTATTGGCTAGAGTTGTTGCAAAGCCTCAGGGCGGCGATCCGAAAGGATCAGCACCGAGCCGCGCATTGCTGCGATGTACATGGTCTTGGCTTGTGGAACACCGGTCGTGGAAAGCTCCGCGTCCCACGTGCTCCCACGGTAGGCGACACGGGCGGTTCCATCGGGGCCCCAGCTTTGGACCTGGACCATCTGCCCGATGTCGAGCCCCTGCTGCGCCGGCGTTCGGAGAGCCAGATTGCGCTTCCATCGCTGGAGCATGACGGTCCCGATCACACCCAACGCAGCGGCAATCAACCATTGCAGAGGCACGCTGGCATCGAACCATGCGGCTATGCCGCCGAACGCAAGCGCGACGCCGACCACCAGCAGGTAAAACGTTCCGGTCAGCAATTCCGCGGCGACCAACGCCGCCGCCGCGATCCACCACATCCAATACGCGCTCATGGCTCGCTCCTCCCGCGACGAAGCATATCAAGGATCGGTAAGCGCCGGCTCCCGGCGCGCCCTTCGTGAGACCGATGTCTGGTGTCGCCGGCCGGCACCGGACGCCGGGTCTCGCGGCGTCTTGCAAGGCACCGTCTTAGCCCCACATTAAGCTATAATTAGCCCTTTCTTATCAATCCCTTCGCGGGTTATGCCCTGGCCGTGGCGAGATAAGCATGCCCATCTACGAATATCGATGCACCGATTGCGGCCACCGCCTCGAAGCGTTGCAGCGCCTCGCGGACGCGCCTTTGCGGGTCTGTCCCGCGTGCGGCAAGGAAAGCCTGACCAAACTGATGTCCGCGGTCGGATTCCATTTGAAAGGAAGCGGCTGGTACGCGACCGATTTCAAGCATTCAGGCACCAAGCCCGCTGAAAAAGAAAAGGCGAAACCTGACGCCGCGAACGAAGGTGCAAGCGGCGCCGAGAAGGGTGAAAGCGCGCCCGCCACTGCGTCCTCGGGCGACCAGAAAAGCGAGACCCGAACGACTGCCAAGCCGGCAGGCAGCGAGAGCACAACGACGAGCAGCGACACGAAATCGTCGGCTGCTTCGACCCCCGCCAAGCCAGCGGTCACAGGGTCCTGACCCTACGCCTTTCGTACCCAACGAACGTGAAGCGCTATCTCATTGCCGGGCTATTGGTCTGGGTCCCGCTCGGCATCACCATCTGGGTGCTGCACTTTCTGGTAAGCACGCTCGATCAGACGCTGCTCCTGGTCCCTGAAAGTGCGCGCCCGGAAGCTTTGTTCGGATTTCACATCCCGGGACTTGGCGTCGTCTTAAGTTTCGCCATTCTTCTGCTCACCGGCGCGCTCGCCGCGAACTTTTTCGGCGCTCGTCTGATCATGGTTTCCGAATCGATACTCGGCCGCATCCCGGTCGTAAAGTCGATTTATTCGAGCGTCAAGCAGGTGAGCGACACCTTGCTCTCCGACACCGGCAACGCGTTCCGCAAGGCATTGCTGGTGGAGTACCCCTATCCCGGATGCTGGACCATCGCCTTTCAGACCGGGACGCCGGCGATCGCGGTTGCCGGCCACCTTGTCGACGAGCACATCAGCGTTTACGTTCCCACCACGCCGAACCCCACCTCGGGGTTCTTTCTGATGCTGCCGCGCTCGCGCGTATACGATCTCGACATGACGGTCGACGAAGCGTTGAAATACATCATCTCGATGGGCGTGGTCGCGCCCAGGCCGCGTCTCCCGCCCGCCGGCCATGAAATTCCGGCCGCCGCTTCCGCGCTCAACCACCGAAACTGACCGCGAGCGGTCGCGTCGCTGGCACCGTTTTCGCGGGAAGCCAGTGACCGCGCTTTAGATGCGCCCAGGAATCCATCGAACCCGCCGTCGGAGAAGAACGTGAAACGCACTGACTATTGTGGCCGCATCGACCGCAGCCGACTCGGCCAGATCATTACCGTCTGCGGCTGGGTCCATCGTCGCCGTGATCACGGCGGCGTCATTTTCATCGACTTGCGCGACCGTGAAGGACTTTTGCAAATCGTCTGTGACCCCGATCGCGACGTTACTTTCGCGGCCGCTGAAAAATTGCGCAACGAGTTCGTCATCGCCGTTACCGGCCTCGTTCGGCCGCGTCGGGAAGGAACCATTAACACCCACCTGATCACCGGCGAAATCGAAGTGCTGGCGCACGAAATCGAAATCCTGAACGCCTCGTTGACGCCGCCCTTCCTGATCGATGACGAGAACATTTCGGAAACCGTGAGGCTCGAGCACCGGGTGCTGGACCTGCGCCGACCGTCGATGCAAAAGAATCTGATGCTGCGTCACAAGGCATCGATGAGCGCGCGCCGCTATCTCGACGCACAGGGATTCGTCGATATCGAGACGCCGATTCTGTACAAGTCCACGCCCGAGGGAGCGCGCGAATTTCTGGTGCCCTCCCGTATTCACCCCGGGCAGTTCTATGCGCTTCCGCAATCGCCGCAGTTGTTCAAGCAACTGCTGATGATGGCGGGGTTCGACCGCTACTACCAGATCGTCAAGTGCTTTCGCGACGAGGATCTGCGCGCCGACCGTCAGCCCGAGTTCACCCAGATCGATGTCGAAATGTCGTTTCTAGACGAGCTCGATATCCGCGAACTCATGGAGGGCCTGGTGCGAACGATGTTTCAGGAGACGCTCGGCATCGAGCTGGAGAAGCCTTTCCCCATCATGACTTACGCCGACGCGATGCGCGACTACGGCTCGGACAAGCCCGATCTGCGCATCCCGCTCAAGCTGACCGAGCTCACCGATCTGATGCGTAGTTCGGAGTTCAAGGTGTTCCGCTCAGCGGCGGATCTTCCCGATGGCCGCGTCGCGGCGCTCAATGTCCCGGGTGGTGGCACGCTGACCCGAAAGGAAATCGACGAGTACACGACGTTTGTCGCGATCTACGGCGCGAAGGGCCTGGCCTACGTCAAAGTGAACGACGCCTCGAAGCCCAATGAGCAAGGGCTGCAATCACCGATCGTGAAATTTCTTTCGGTCGACGTGCTGGCGCAGCTCGTCGCCAGGACGGGCGCGAAAAGCGGAGACCTGATTTTTTTCGCTGCCGACCGCGCGAAGATCGTCGACGATGGGCTCGGCGCGCTGCGCGCCAAGATAGGCCACGAGCGCGGCTTCGTGCAGCCCGGCTGGAGGCCGCTGTGGGTCATCGATTTCCCGATGTTCGAATACGACGAGCAAAAAAAGACCTGGGGGGCACGCCATCATCCGTTCACCGCGCCCAAGCACGGCCACGTGCAGCTGTTCAACACCGACCCAGGCCATGCGCTTGCCAAAGCCTACGACGTGGTGCTCAATGGATGGGAAATCGGCGGCGGATCGGTGCGCATCCACGAGCCCGAGGTACAAGCCGCGGTATTCAAGTCGCTCGGCATCGGCGAGGAGGATCAGCAGAAGAAGTTCGGCTTCCTGCTCGATTCACTGCAGTACGGCGCGCCACCGCATGGCGGCATCGCGTTCGGCCTCGATCGCATGGTGGCGATGATGGCCGGTGTCGATCAGATCCGCGACGTCATTGCCTTTCCCAAGACGCAGCGCGGGCAGGACCTGTTGATCGGCACTCCGTCGGCGGTTGCCGAGCAGCAATTGCGCGAATTGCATATCCGGGTTCGCCCTTCCGAATAGTTGGCGTAAACTTTGCGCATGAGTCGCTGTCGATATCTCGCGGCCATCGCACTGGCGGCGTCGACACTGATCGGCGTCGGCGAGGCGGAAGCGCGGCGGGAGCCGGTAGCGGCCTTGGCACCGATCGCCGCGGTCGACCTGCCGAAGGAAGCGCGAAGCACGCTTGCCCGGATCCGCGACAACGGTCCGTTTCGCTACGAGCGCGATGGCGTGCCATTCGGCAATCGCGAAGGTCTGTTGCCGGCGAGGCCACGCGGTTATTATCACGAATACACGGTCGAGACTCCGGGCTCGAGAAGCCGCGGAGCGCGGCGTATCGTTTGCGGTGGCAAGACGGCGAACCTTGCCGAGTGCTATTACTCCGACGACCACTATCAATCGTTCAAGAGCATTCGCCCATGAAGCTGCCCGAACTTGCTGTTTGCGACGACGCCGGAGTGCACGACTGGGGCGGCGAACTCGACACGGTCAAGACCGCGGCCGGTGCGGCCAAACTGGGCTTTCATTCGGTCGACGCCGGTCACGCCGACAGCAAGAGCGCGCTTCTGGCAGCGCTGGCCAAGGGCCTCAAGCTGCCGGAACATTTCGGCAACAACTGGGACGCGCTCGCCGACTGTCTCGAGGATGGCGACTGGCTTGGCAGTCGCGGCATGGTGATCGTCATCCGGCATGCGGCAAGCTACCGCAAGGCACACCCCGCCGATTGGGAAACGCTGAGCGACATCCTGAATGAAGCGGCGGAATACTGGCGCGAACGGCATAAGCCTTTCTGGGTGTTTGTTCATTAGACGTCAGAGCGTCCGGCGCGCGAATGGCGCGCTGGCCGCGCGGCATCAGGCAAGACTCCCTTGAACCGCAAGATTCCAGTGTCGACGCTGGTGCTGGTGCACACGCCTGATCTACGCGTGCTGTTGCTGGAGCGGGCGGATTTTCCGGGCTTCTGGCAGTCGGTCACCGGCAGCCAGGAGAACGGCGAGCCGCTGGTCCAGACCGCGACGCGGGAACTGAAAGAGGAAACCGGCATCGACGCGGCGAGCTATGGCGGCGTCGTGGACTGGCAACTCTCGAATGTTTACGAGATCTTTCCACGCTGGCGCCATCGCTATCCCGAGGGTACGACACACAACACCGAGCATGTGTTCGAGCTCGAGGTCCCTCAACCCATTCCGATTCGTTTGAATCCGCGCGAACATCTGTCGCACCTCTGGCTGCCGTGGCAGGAAGCGGCGCCGAAGTGCTTTTCGTGGTCGAATCGCGCGGCGATCGAGGCTTTGCCCGCACGATCGCCCTATCCCTCCAGCGCCAGGAGCATTCGATGACGTCGGTCCGCGCCTCCTTCTGGGTAGCGGATCTGGTCGGCTACTCGCGTTCCTGCATTCGCAGCTGCCGGGCGGCTTCCTCGAGGCGCGCGGCGTCGATTTCGCGCATGATGCCGTCCAGGTCGACTTTGGTTTCGGCGTGCTCGAAGCGACCGCTGAGCTCGACGTCCGGGTGCAGCGCGCCCGACTCGTAGAGCGCCCATATCTCCTTGCCATAATCGGTGGCGATCAGCTCAGGCGCGAATCGCCCGAAGAACCGCCGCAGGTTGTCCACGTCGCGAAGCAGCATCCGCGGCGCGTGATTGTTGCCGGCAGCGTCGACCGCCTGGGGCAGGTCGATGATCACGGGCCCGTCGGCACCCAGGAGGACGTTGAATTCGCTAAGGTCGCCGTGGATGACGCCGGCGCTCAGCATGCGAACGACTTCGCGGATGAGACGGCGGTGCAGGTCGATGGCGATCTCTCGCGCCAACTCGACGTCGTTCAGGCGCGGCGCCGCGTTGCCCTCGTCGTCGGTAACGAGCTCCATCAACAACACCCCGGCGTGGAAATTGTAGGGCCGGGGTACGCGCACGCCGGCCGCCGCAAGACGAAAGAGCGCGCCCACTTCCGCGCTTTGCCACGCCTTTTCCTGCGCCTCGCGCCCGAAGCGCGTGCGCTTCGCAATGGCGCGCGCCTGGCGGCTGTTCTTGGTCTTACGGTTCTCGGTGTAGTCGACGGCCTGGCGGAAACTGCGCTTGTCCGCTTCCTTGTAGACCTTGGCGCAGCGCGACTCCGCACCGCATCGCACCACGAACACCATCGCTTCCTTGCCGCTCATGAGCTGGCGCACGACCGAGTCGATAACGCCATCGTCGACGAGCGGCTGCAGCCGCTTCGGGATTTTCATGCGCCCGAATATACCCCACGGGCATCTTTGGCATCCGCAACTCAGCCGCACCCACCGCACATCGTCGAGGTGCGGTTAGTTGCCGCTACTCAGGGCCGGTCATGCGCTCCGGACGCACCCATTCGTCGAACTGCTGCTCGGTAACGTGGCCCAGCGCCAGCGCCGCGGCCTTGAGTGTGGTGCCTTCGCGATGGGCGTGCTTGGCGATCGCGGCAGCCTTGTCGTAACCGATATGCGGGTTCAACGCGGTCACCAGCATCAGTGAGCGCTCGAGGAGCTCGCCGATGCGTGCGTGGTTCGGTTCGATGCCCCGCGCACAGTGCTCTTCGAAGCTTTTGATCCCGTCGGCAAGCAAACGAATGCTCTGCAGCACGTTGTGGATGATCAGCGGCCGATAGACGTTGAGCTCGAAATTTCCCGACGCTCCGCCGATCGCCACGGCCGTGTCGTTACCCATCACCTGCGCGCAGAGCATGGTCATCGCTTCGCATTGCGTGGGGTTGACCTTGCCGGGCATGATCGAGCTGCCGGGCTCGTTTTCCGGAATGGTGATCTCACCCAGGCCCGAGCGCGGCCCGCTTGCCATCCAGCGCACGTCGTTGGCGATCTTGGTCAGCGATGCCGCCAGCGCCTTCAGCGCGCCATGCAGATTGACCAGCGCATCCGCCGCGGCCATCGCTTCGAATTTATTGGGCGCGGTGACGAACGCGAGGCCGGTGTAGCTCGCGATTGTCCCGGCGACACGCTGACCGAATTGCGGATGGGTATTGAGCCCGGTGCCGACGGCCGTCCCGCCAATCGCGAGCTCGAGCACGTGCGGCAGTGCCGCCGCGATGTGTGATCGCGCATGCGCGAGCTGCGCCGAGTAACCGGAGAACTCCTGGCCAAGCGTCAGCGGTGTCGCGTCCTGCAAATGCGTACGGCCGATCTTGACGATGTCGACGAACTCTGTCGCTTTACCTGCCAGCGTTACCTGCAACGTATCAAGCGCAGGCAGGAGATCGCGGCTGACCGTTTCCGCAACCGCCACATTCATCGCTGTCGGAAAAACGTCGTTCGACGACTGGCCGCGATTGACATCGTCGTTGGGATGCACCCGGCGGCCTTCCCCACGCGGGCCGCCGAGAATCTCCGAGGCGCGGTTGGCGAGCACTTCGTTGACGTTCATGTTGGTTTGCGTACCGGAGCCAGTCTGCCAGACCGCGAGCGGAAACTCTCCGTCGTGCCGTCCGGCGAGCGCTTCGTCGGCCGCGGCAATGATGGCTTCAGCCGTTTTCGCCGGCAGGATGCCGAGCTCCAGATTCACCTGCGCCGATGCGCGCTTGACGATCAGCAGCGCGCGAATGAGCGCGGGAGGCATCTTTTCCGTCGAAATGCGGAAATACTGCAGCGAGCGCTGCGTCTGCGCACCCCACAAGTGCTCTTCCGGGACTTCGATCGGCCCGAAAGTGTCGCGCTCGGTGCGAGTGGGTCGTACCGTCATGACCGGTCTCCGCAATCTGCAGCGAGGGCAGGGCTCGCCATCTGTCCAATCATTCTACCGCCTCGGCAGGACCAACACTTTCGCGCTCGGCACACGCGCCGCCCGCAAGGCCACACCCATGAAAAAGGGGCGCTCGCAGGCGCCCCCCTTCATTCGATACACCGATGCAATCACGCCGCGGGCGTTTGCTCCGAAGGCGCCGCCGCAGGCGCGGGGGGCGGCGGAATAGCAGATCCCGCCGCGTCTTCCGCAGCAGCCTTCATCGACAGGCGCAGCCGGCCCTTGTCATCCGCCTCGAGCACCTTAACCTTGACCACCTGCCCTTCCTTGACGTAGTCGGACACCTGGTTGACGCGCTCCTTGGCGATCTGCGAGATGTGCAGCAGCCCGTCCTTGCCCGGTAGCACCTGCACGATCGCGCCGAAGTCGAGCAGGCGCAAGACCGTTCCCTCGTAGATGCGGCCGACTTCGACATCGGCGGTAATGTCCTCGATACGTTTCTTAGCCGCGTTGCACGCGTCGGCATTGACCGATGCGATGGTGACCATGCCGTCGTCCTTAATATCGATGGTGGTGCCGGTCTCCTCGGTCAGCGCACGGATGACCGCGCCGCCCTTGCCGATTACGTCGCGGATCTTTTCGGGATTGATCTTGAACGTCATCATGCGCGGCGCGTGCTGCGAAATCTCGGTGCGCGCGTGCGGCATCGCCTCCTGCATATGCTGCAGAATGTGCAGACGGCCTTCTTTTGCCTGCGACAGCGCGACTGCCATGATTTCCTTGGTGATGCCCTGAATCTTGATGTCCATCTGCAAGGCGGTGACGCCGCGATCGGTTCCGGCAACCTTGAAATCCATGTCACCCAGATGATCCTCGTCGCCGAGAATGTCCGAGAGGACCGCGAAACGGTTGCCGTCCTTGATCAGGCCCATCGCGATGCCCGCGACGTGCGCCTTGAGCGGAACGCCGGCATCCATCAGCGCCAGGCTGGCGCCACAAACCGATGCCATCGAGGAGCTGCCGTTGGACTCGGTGATCTCGGAGACAACGCGAATCGAGTAGGCGAACTCGTCGGCGGTCGGCAGCACGGCGACCAATGCCCGCTTGGCGAGGCGCCCGTGACCGATTTCGCGCCGCTTCGGGCTGCCGACGCGCCCGGTTTCACCGGTGGCGTAGGGCGGCATGTTGTAATGGAACATGAAACGATCGCGATATTCGCCCATCAGCGCGTCGATGATCTGTTCGTCGCGCGCGGTGCCCAGCGTCGCAACAACCACCGCCTGCGTTTCCCCGCGCGTAAACAGCGCGGAGCCATGCGTGCGTGGCAACAAGCCCGTTCGAATCGAAATCGGGCGGACGGTGCGGGTGTCGCGGCCGTCGATGCGCGGCTCTCCCGACAGGATGTCGTTGCGAACGTGCTTCGCTTCGAGGTCGAACAGGAAATTTCTGACCTGGTTCGCGTAGCCGGGAGGAGCGTCGGCGGGAATGCATTCCGCCTCGACCTTGGCCGCGATTTCCTTCAGCCGCTGCTGCCGCGCTTGCTTCTGATGCAGCCCATAGGCGGCGCGAAGTTCGCTTTCCGCCAATTGGGTGACTTTGTCGACCAGCGCCTGGTCCTTCGGCTCGGCCTGCCAGTCCCAAAGCGGCTTGCCTGCCTCTTCGACCAGCTCGTGGATCAGGTTGATCACCGACTGTTGCTGCTGGTGCCCGAATACCACGGCGCCGAGCATGACCTCTTCGGTCAGCTCTTTCGCTTCCGACTCGACCATCAGTACCGCAGCCTCGGTACCCGCGACAATGAGATTGAGCTTGGATGTTGTCATCAGCTCCGTCTTGCTCGGATTGAGCACGTACTGGTCGTCGACGTAACCCACGCGCGCCGCGCCGATCGGACCGTCAAAAGGCATGCCGGACAACGCGATTGCCGCCGACGCGCCGATCAGCGCCGGGATATCGGGGTCGATTTCGGGGTCGACCGACATCACCGTCGCGACCACCTGCACTTCGTTGTAGAACGCATCCGGAAAAAGCGGCCGGATCGGACGATCGATCAGTCGGCTGGTCAGCGTTTCCTTTTCCGACGGCCGTCCTTCGCGCTTGAAAAAGCCGCCTGGAATGCGCCCGGCAGCGTAGGTTTTTTCCTGATAGTCGACGGTCAAGGGGAAAAAGTCCTGCCCGGCCTTGGCCTTCTTGGCGGCGACGGCGGTCACCAGAACCACGCTGTCGCCAAGGCTCACCAGCACGGCGCCGCCTGCCTGGCGAGCAATCTCGCCGGTTTCCAGCGTCAGTGTGTGCTGGCCATAAGGTATCGATTTCTTGGTTGCGGTGGGCACGTTTATCCTCGGGGTCCAAAAGCAACAATGGCCGTCTCAGTTATCACCTCAGTTTTCATCCGAGGTGCAGCCATTGGCAGGAGATGGCGGCGCGGATGCTACTTGCGCAGCCCCAGCTTCTCGATCAGTACTCGGTAACTGTCGGTATTGCGCGTCTTCAAATAGTCGAGCAGCTTGCGCCGCCGCGACACCATTCGCAGCAGACCCCGCCGCGAGTGATGGTCTTTGATATTGCTCTTGAAATGATCATTGAGGCCATTGATTCGCGCGGTCAACAGCGCGATCTGCACTTCGGGCGACCCGGTGTCGCCGGTTGCGCGCTGATGCTCGGCGATGACCTTCGCCTTGTCCTGAACCGTAACTGACATGCTGTGGTACTCCAACTTTCGCGAAAGAGCGGAATTGTAACTTGAAAAGTGCTTAGGATTCAAGCGATTCGCGGATGAGTTAGCGGTTCAGCCTGACGGTAGCGTTCGGTTACAAAAGTTCACTGCCGGCAGGCACAGGTACCCCTTCGAAAGCCGCGTCGGATGCCGCTGCGGCCTCCGTTACTGACGACGAGCTATCGACGGTCGAGTTGTCGGCCGCCAGCGTCACTCGCAATTCCCCGTCGATCCCCACGCTTCGCGTGGGGCCCCTCGCCGGGTGGCTCGCGCCGCAGTAGTCAGTCTGCGCGGACGCAGCGTTCCGTCGATCGCGAGTGCGATGCCGGCAAAGCCATCGGCGGCGTAGACGCGGTAGGTGGCGTCGGGAAGCTCCGCGCGCGAGAGCGCCTGGCCTTGCGCGAAACGCAGCGCCTCGCTCGCCTCGAGGTCGATCCTGGGCAGTGGCGCGACCAACGTGTCCGGAGGAAGCAGGCGGGCGTCGCACTCGTCGTCGCTTAAGCCGGCAAGCGTCTCCAGAGTGCAGCTTGCGCTCAAGCGCAGTCCGCCGGTCTCGATTCTGCGCAGCGCCGCCAGGTGCGCGCCGCAGCCGAGCGCCGATCCGATGTCCTCAGCGAGTGCGCGCACGTAAGTTCCCTTGCCGCAGCGAATCGTGAGACACGCGTCGGGAAGCGTCCACGCGTCGAGCGTCATCGAATGCACGACGACTTCGCGTCCGGGACGTGGAATCTCGATGCCTTCGCGAGCATATTCGTAATAGTTGCGGCCCTGAAACTTGAGGGCGGCGTAACGTGGCGGAATTTGCGTGATGCGGCCGATGAAGCGGGGCAGCAGCGCCTCGATTTCCTGCCGCGTCACCGCCACATCGCACGTTTGCGACACCTCGCCTTCCGCATCGCCCGTGGTCGTGGTGGCACCAAGCCGGATGGTTGCGGCATAGGTCTTGTCGGCGTCAAGCAACATGTGCGCGAACTTGGTCGCTTCACCGAAACAGATCGGCAACAAGCCGCTTGCCAGCGGATCGAGCGTTCCGGTGTGCCCCGCCTTTTCGGCGCGAAACCGGCGCTTCGCCTGCTGCAATGCGGCGTTGGAAGACAGCCCGACGGGTTTATCGAGAAGAAGGACGCCGTTGACGCGGCGGCGCAAAAGCGGCGCCGATCGGGACGCGCGCATGCTAGCCCGGGTGCTTGCGGTCTTCGGCGACGGCGTCGTCGATCAACTTGGACAGGCGAAGACCCGATTCGATGGAATCGTCATAGACAAAATGAAGCTGCGGCACCGTATACAGCTTGAACCGGTGCGCGAGCTCGGTGCGCAGGTACCCGCCGGAGTGCTGCAAGGCCGCGACCGCAGTCGCCGCGTGCTCCTTGCCGGCCAGGTGCGTGAAAAAAATCTTGGCGTGCGAGAGGTCCTGCGACACTTCGACCGCGGTGACCGTGACCATCCCGATGCGAGGATCCTTGACGTGGAGGCGCAGCAGATCGGCAAGCTCGCGCTGAATCTGATCGCCGACGCGCTGCGCGCGCTGTGAGTTTTTTTTCATCGCCATCGCCACTACTACTCAAATGCCTTCAAATGCATCCTGCTTCGAGCCTACAAGGTTCGAGACACTTCCACGATCTCGTACACTTCGAGCTGATCGCCCTTTTCGATCTCGTTATAGTTCTTCAGCGACAAGCCGCACTCGAAGCCTGCCTTGACTTCGCGCACGTCGTCCTTGAAGCGCTTGAGCGAATCGAGCTCGCCGTCGAAGACGACGATACTGTCGCGCAACAGCCTGACCTTCGCGCCGCGGCGGACCACTCCCTCGAGGACGTAGCAGCCTGCAACCGTGCCGACCTTGGAGATCTTGTAGACCTCGCGAACTTCGACCAGGCCGAGCTGGCTCTCTTTCTTCTCCGGCGTGAGCATGCCGGAGAGCGCCGCCTTCACCTCGTCCACGGCTTCGTAGATGATGGTGTAGTAGCGGATGTCCACACCCGAATGCGCGGCCAGCTTGCGCGCGGCGACGTCGGCGCGGGTGTTGAAGCCGATGATGACGGCCTTGGAGGCAAGTGCGAGGTTCACGTCGGACTCGGTGATGCCGCCGACCGCGGCGTGCACGATGTTGACCTTGACTTCGTCGGTCGACAATTTCGAAAGTGCGTTCGCCAAAGCTTCGTAGCTTCCCTGTACGTCGGCTTTGACGATAAGCGCCAGAGATTTGATCTCGCTTTCGGCGAGCTGCTCGAACATGTTCTCCAGCTTCGCCGCCTGCTGCTTGGCAAGCTTGACGTCGCGGAACTTGCCCTGCCGGAAGAGCGCGATCTCGCGCGCCTTGCGCTCGTCGCCCAGCACCATCACCTCCTCGCCCGCCAGCGGCACGTCGGAGAGGCCCTGAATCTCGACCGGAATCGCCGGGCCGGCCGAGTTCACCGCCTTGCCCGCTTCATCGGTCATGGCGCGCACGCGTCCGAAAACTGCACCCGCGAGGACGATGTCGCCGCGCTTGAGCGTTCCGGAGTGCACGAGTATGGTCGCCACCGGGCCCTTGCCCTTGTCCAGGCGCGACTCGATGACAATGCCCTTTGCCGGCGCATCCTTCGGCGCCTTGAGCTCGAGCACTTCCGCCTGCAGCAGTATCGCGTCAAGCAGATTGTCGAGTCCCTTGCCGGTCTTTGCCGAGACCTGCACGAACTGCACGTCGCCGCCGTACTCTTCCGGCAGCACGCTCTCCGCGACAAGCTCCTGCTTTACGCGATCGGGATTCGCCTCCGGCTTGTCGATCTTGTTGATGGCGACAACTATCGGAACATTGCCGGCCTTGGCGTGCGCGATGGCCTCCTTGGTCTGCGGCATCACGCCGTCATCGGCAGCGACGACCAGCACCACGATGTCGGTGACCTTGGCGCCGCGGGCGCGCATGGCGGTAAACGCCTCGTGGCCGGGCGTGTCCAGAAACGTGATCACACCCTTCGCCGTCTCGACGTGGTACGCACCGATGTGCTGAGTGATCCCACCGGCTTCGCCGCTCGCCACGCGGGTGCGACGAATGGTGTCGAGGAGCGACGTCTTGCCATGGTCGACGTGCCCCATGACCGTCACCACAGGAGGACGCGGCAGCGACTCCGCGGAGCTCGCCAGCGCGCTCTCGGCAAGCAACGAGTCCGGGTCGTCGAGCTTGGCCGCGATCGCCTTGTGACCCATTTCCTCGACGATGATCATCGCCGTTTCCTGATCGATGCTCTGATTGATCGTCACCATGGTGCCCAGCTTCATCATGGTCTTGATGATTTCCGCGGCCTTCACCGACATTTTTCGTGCGAGCTCGGCAACGGTGATGGTCTCCGGCACCGAGACTTCGCGGATGACGGGCTCAGGTGCGGCAACCTGCTCGGCTTCGTCGTGCTCCTCACCTTCCTCATGACGCTGCTTGCCGCTCTTGGGTTGCTTCCAGCCTGCCCCGCCGGCGACGTCCCCGCCGCGGAGCTTGAGGGCGCGCCGACGCGCGGCCTCTTCCTGAAACGCCGTCGCCGAGGGCTTGCGCGACGCTTTGTCCTTTTTCGCGCCCGGCTTCGAGACGGGCTTGTGCAGCGTGCCTTCTTTCACCTTTACCGCGGGTTTGGCTTCGGCGACCGGAGCCACGGCTTCCGCGGCTTTTGCCGCCGCGGCAGCTTCCTCGGCTTCCTTGGCGCTGACCTTGGCTGCAGCCTCCTCGGCCTCTTTTTCTTTTTTCGTTTTGCGGGTTTTCGCCTGCTCCTGCTTTTGCTGCACTTCTTCCTGCTGCTTTGCCGCCAACGTCGCTGCCTTGCGCGACTCTTCCTCGCGCGTCGCGACTTCCGCCGCGGTAATCACCGGCTGCGGCGGCGCCGCTTCCTCGGCTGCGGGCGCGGCTTCGGCGCCGTCACGCTTGACGAAAACGCGCTTCTTGCGCACTTCGACCTGGATCGTGCGTGCGCGCCCGGCGCTGTCGGCGGCCTTGATCTCGGTCGTCGATTTGCGCGTCAGCGTGATCTTTTTCTTCGCTTCCAGGCCGCCGTGCTGCTTGCGCAGATAGTCCAGCAGACGAGTCTTGTCCTGCTCGGAGAGCTTGTCGCCCTGCTTCTTGCCGGCAACGCCCGCGGCGGCGAGCTGCTCTAGCAGCGCGCCCGAGGGCATTTTCATTTCGGTCGCGAATTGCTCTATCGTCGTCTGGGCCATCGTGTCTCTCCTGCGTCGCCGGCGCGTAGTTACCTAAGCCGCCTACTCCGCGTGCTCCGCATCTTCAAACCAGTGCGCGCGCGCCTTCATGATCAAATCCTGCGCGCGCTCAGCGGGAATCGCCGTCAACTCGACGAGCTCGTCGACCGCGAGGTCCGCCAGCGCATCGCGGTTGGTAATGCCCTTTTCGGCGAGCAATCCCGCGGTTTCGGAATCCATCCCCTCCAGACCGAGAAGATCCTCTGATACGTTCTCGACCGACTCCTCGCGCACGATGGCCTCGGTCAGGAGCGCGTTGCGGGCGCGGCTGCGCAGCTCGTTGACGGTGTCCTCGTCGAAGGCATCGATCTCGAGCATTTCGTTCAGCGGCACGTAGGCGATTTCCTCCAGCGTCGAGAAGCCTTCCTGGATCAGAATGTCGGCCACTTCCTGGTCTACGTCGAGCTTGTCGATGTACAGCGCGCGGATCTTTTCGCTTTCCTGCTGCTGCTTTTGCTGCGATTCTTCGACGCCCATCAGGTTGATCTCCCAGCCCGTAAGCTCGGAGGCGAGGCGAACGTTCTGGCCGCTGCGGCCGATCGCCATCGCCAGGTTCTCTTCGTCGACGACGACATCCATGCTGTGCCGCTCCTCATCGACCACGATGCTCGAGATCTCGGCCGGCGCGAGCGCGTTGATGACCAGCTTCGCCGGATCCTCGGAGAAAAGCACGATGTCCACGCGCTCGCCGGCAAGCTCGTTGGTGACCGCGGTCACGCGCGAGCCGCGCATGCCGATGCACGTTCCCTGCGGATCGAGCCGCGGATCGTTCGACTTGACCGCGATCTTCGCGCGCACGCCGGGATCTCGGGCGGCGGCTTTTATCTCGATCAGGCCTTCTTCGATCTCGGGAACCTCGAGCTCGAACAGACGGACCAGCAGGTCCGGCGTGATGCGCGACAGCATCAGCTGCGGGCCCCGTGCCTGCGGCTCGATCTTGATCACGTAGGCGCGTATGCGATCGCCTACCCGCAGATTCTCCTTCGGGATGATCTGATCGCGCGCAATCATGCCCTCGATGCGGCCCGACTCGATGATCACGTTGCCGCGCTCGATGCGCTTGACCGTCCCGGTCAAAAGGTTGTCCTTGCGCTCGAGAAAGTCGTTGAGGATCTGCTCGCGCTCGGCATCGCGAATTTTCTGGACAATGACCTGCTTCGCCGCCTGCGCGCCGATGCGCCCGAAATCCACCGGCTCCAGCGGCTCCTCGACCACGTCGCCGATCTCCAGCTCGGGATCGCGCTCGGCGGCGTCGGTGATCGCGATTTGATGCGCCGGCTCCTCGTGCTCCTCGTCCGGCACGACGGTCCAGCGGCGAAACGATTCGTACTCGCCTGTCTCGCGATCGATCGACACTCGCGCGTCGATGTCCTGCGTGAAGCGCTTCTTGGTCGCGGATGCGAGCGCCGACTCGAGCGCGGTGAAGACGATGTCCTTGGGGACGTTCTTTTCGCGCGCCAGCGCGTCGACGAGCAGCAGCAACTCGCGATTCATCCGCTGCTTCTCCGCTTTCAGATCGGGAGCGGGTGCGGATGGTTTCGCCTTGACTTTCGCCACTTTCGCCACTTTTACCTCTGAACCGCTCGCGCGTTTTTTCATTTTGTGCTTCTCCACTCTATCTTCGGCACCAGTCGCGCCTTGTCGATGTTGGCAAGGGGGATCGCGCGCGTGCCCGTTTCCGTCTCCACGACAACCGCGTCGCCGTCCAGGCCGCGCAACACGCCTTTCATTCGCTTGGCATTGTCCACGCTCTCGCGCAGCGTCAGCTTCACTTCCTCGCCCGCGAAGCGAGCGAAATCCGCGGCCTTCTTGAGCGCGCGATCGAGCCCCGGCGACGAGACTTCAAGCCGCTCGTACAAAATATTCTCCACCGCAAACAGGTGCGTGAGGTGAGTCGACACTTTGGCGCAATCCTCGACATCGACCCCTTGCGGTTTGTCGATGAAGACGCGCACCAATCCGCTCCTCGGCGACTGGTCCCAATCGACCAGCTCGTAGCCCAGGGGGGGCACCGTGCGCTCCAGTATCTCGCCCAGATTCACGCTAATTCACGCTTAGTTGTGATTAGTTGCGCTTACTTGCGTTGACCGCCAAAACCGAAAAAGCAAAAAAAAATGGGCTGTCGAGCCCATTTCTTATCTTTACCGCTGACGTAATTATAGCTAAAATCCGCGCGGATTTGAAGGGGGTGGCGCTCTGCCGGCAGATCGCGCGGCCGGCCACCCAGACCCGGCCGGCCGGCGCGGTCGGGTCTCTTGCTCCGGATGACGCGGTTCCAGGCCGAAAACGTTCGCGTCCTGGGGGAAGAATGGAACCCGGGCGCCGAAGGGGCTGCCTATACATCGAGCGCCACAACGTTGCGGGGCTGCGCCGAAGAAAGGGTTACCTCGATTTGCGAAAGCGGGAGGCGTCATATGGTGGCAAGACTCCAGGGCCGAACGCCGTCGTATCGACGGTCATACCTGCCTTCGCGACGCCCCACCCGGCATGCGTCCAAAGCGAACGGCGTCTTTTTGGCTGCCCTTCTCGTGCTGCTCGGCGCGGGGTGCGCACAGGAGGCGGCAAAAGTACCCTTACCGGCAACGCCGCCGGAAGACCGGGCGAGTGCTCCGGTCGTCCGCCGCCCGCTTCCCGAAACTCCGATTCCGACACCGCCCGAAGCGCGTCCCGGAATCCTGCCTCCCGCTCCCGAGGCGGCGATCGTGCTTCCGCCCAATGCGCAATACGTTTGTGTCACCGAAACGGCCGGCTTGCGGCAGCAGATGGTCATAGAATTCTCGCCGAAAGTGGCACCGCTGTGCGTCAAGCACCCCGAGATGGGTCCCTGCCAATACGAGCGAAATGCGTGCCGTCGCAGCGGCGGGCGCGTATTTGCCGCCGGGGGCAAGGAGATCACCATGGCCACCGAAGCCGAGTACGACAAGAAGGTCATGCGGATCAGGCTGAAGTCGAATTGAGTCCGCCTGCATCGCATCACGGCCTTCCCGCAGGAAGGCCGTATCTTTTTGAGGTTTGGGCGAATCAACTGAAAGTGGGAAGTACAGCAAGACCAATCGTCGCTGTACGCGACGATCCCCTGCCGCCGATCCCTCGCGAGCTCCGTCGCTTTGCTGCCCGTGCCGTCGCTCGGAACGGATTATCGCGCTCGCCACTGGCTATTATGCCAATAGCATAGTATGATGCCAATACCATAGTGGATTATTCGCGCGCGACCCAGTGAGTTTTCAGGTCGCGATGATCGCCATCTAATCCCAAGGCCAATACATGATCACAGAAGTTTTTGGTTTCCGATTTCGCTCGCTCGTCATCGCCGCACTTTTCTTCGTAGCGGCTCCCGCAGTCGCTCATCCTGGCGGCGAATCGACATTTTTGGCACCGCAGCCGCCGGCAGCCGACGCCACGCTGGTATCGGCCAATGGAATCGTCAACGAGCTCCGGGTCGAAAATCGCGTTTCCGGCGTCACGACGCGTTACCTCTGGCTGCGACTCGATGACGGCGCGACTGTCGCGCTCAGAGGACCCAGCCTCGATGCACTGGTAACCGGACAACGTGTCGAGCTGACGGGTCGCAGCGCTGGCGAAACGCTGTTTGTAACCAGTGCCCGCACCCTCGTGACGGCACCAGCAAAGGCGCCAAACGCGAAGGCACCGGTCGCCTTGTCCGTGCAAGGCAAGCTCGCGCTCGCCCACGCCGATTACTTCAACGAGGGACGAGGCGAATACAGCGTGCACGTGATCTCGGAGGACGGGACGGCGACGGTGCTGCAGCTGGCGGTTGTGCCGGACGTGCTGCAGATCGGCATGTCGGTGATCGCCGAAGGAACGCTCTCGGCCGACAGTGTTTCGTTGCAGGCAAGCCGCATCACCGTGCTCTCGCTCCCTTCGCCCA
>JRHI01001446.1_pt1 | contig 19896 bp, 12 predicted proteins | sample 215371 | NCBI WGS metagenome assembly JRHI01 (sample SAMN02929681, study PRJNA255918) | sediment metagenome | biome: cave system; feature: Ice Cave; material: Sediment; isolation source: sediment from deep within a dark volcanic ice cave with no known source of... ...
GGCCACCGCTGGCTTGGCCACCGCTGGCTTGGCCTGGGCCAACGGCTTCTTCACCGCCACCTTGTTGGCGTGATCGGCCTTGGCCGCCGGCTTGATCGCACCCTTGGCATGGACATTTGCGGGCTGCGCCTTGCGCGGCACAGTCTTGGCCGAGGACGGAGAGGAGCGAGCAGCAGCCTTTGGTGCCGCATGCTTCTTCGCGTCAGCCTTCTTTGCCGCGCTCTTGTTGCTGGTCGCTTTCCGTACCATGTCGCTCGTCTCACTCTGACCTAAGGTTGTATTTCTCTAGTTCCGCACGCTATGCTTTCATCTTCGGCAACGAGGCGCACCAAAGCGCGGGCTGCCGGCTCGCCGGTCGTCCTCCTCCTCCATCTCGGCCGCTTTCCTGGCGGTGATGCATCAGCACCACCAGGCCCTCACGCCGTCTTTGTATGGCTTGGCTGCCCAAACTGCGCATAGATCCTTTGGTCCCGATGCGGTGGAGCACCGTTGCGCAGGGATATACCGCATTCACACGCGGATCTCAGTTCCGACTTTGTTCATGCCGACACCAACCAAACACACCATAACACAAACTTCACGCACTTTGAAGCGCCAGGACCTCTCTGTCGCGCTCGCGGACGCGGGAGATGCTTAAATGCGCGTTGTTGGGGTTAATTACATTGTACACAACTTGTGCGTGTGTACCAGGATCTATTCTGGTGCGGGGTCAATATTCGCCTATTTGCTGTCAGGCGCGCCACGGTGCTCTTCCTGCGCCCGACCATCAGGACGAGTGCCAGCCCCAGTCCGGACGCCGCTGCGTACATCATGAAAGCGTTCAAGTAGCCTATCATCGCCGCCTGGCGCGTGATCTCCTTGGCGACTTTGGCAAGGCCCGCAACGGTGCCGAAGTCCCACGCGCCTGTGACCCACGGCAGGGAAAGCGTCGTGTTGTAGGGCGAGATCATCTCCGTCATGCGGCTGTAGTTCGCCCCCGTCGCGCGCACGATTTCGGCAACGGACAGCGAGATGAAGAAGCTGGAGCCGATATTGCGCAGCAGGTGGAAGACGGAGGACGCCTCGGCGCGGTCGCTCGGCGCCAAGGTGTCGAAGGCAACCACCGACAGCGGCACCCAGATGAGGCCGACCGAGAAGCCCTGGATCAGGCTGTTCCAGACCAGAATGTCCATGGTGACGTTGAGGTCGAACGTCAGCATCCAGAGCCCCGACGCGACCTGCAGGAGAAAGCCGGCGCTCATGCCGATGCGCGGGTCGAGCCGGCTGGTCAGCCCCGCCATCAGGAAGCCAACGGTCATCCCCAGGCCGCGGCAGCCTATCACCTGGCCCACCAGCGCGTCGGGAAACCCGGCATGCTGCTGCAAGAGCGGCGGCAGCAGCACCATGGGCGTGAAGTTGAGCATGCCGTAGATCGTCACCAGCACCAGGCCGATGGCATAGTTGCGGTCCGCCAGCAGCCGCAAATTCAGGAACGGCACTTTGATCGTGAGGCAGTGCACGATGAACACGTAGAAGGCGAGCGCCGCCACCATGCATTCAACGATGATCTCCGTCGAATCGAACCAGTCGAGCCGCACGCCGCGAGCCAATACGAGTTGCACCGCTGCCATGGCGGCCGCCAGCGACAGGAAACCGGTCCAGTCCAGCTGGGTTTTCACCCCCTTGATATCGGCGGGCAGTGCGAAGCGCAGACCCATGAATGCCACGAGCCCGACCGGCACCAGCATGTGAAAGGCCCAGCGCCAGGTGTAGGCCTCCGCGAGGTAGCCGCCGAGCACCGGGCCGATCACGGGAGCCACACCGACCGCCATGCCGAATACGGACAGCACCATGGGGTGCTGCCGGCGCGGGAAGGAGTTCATCAGGATTGTCTGCGACAACGGCACGACCGGTGCCCCGGTGGCGCCCTGCACGATGCGCCACACCACCAGGGCATCCAGCGACTGGGCGAGGCCGCACAGAAACGTCGCCACCGAGAAGCTCAAGATTCCCAAGGTCATTACGCGCTTGGCGCCGAAGCGGGCGACCAGCCACCCAGTCGTCGGCGTCACCACGGCGGTCGCCAGGATGTTGAAGGTCATCGCCCAGGCAATCTCGTCCTGGGTCGCCGACATGGCGCCCTGCAGTTGCGGCAGGATGGTCGAGGTCGTCAGCAGCGCCGTGGAATAGAGCGAAGCGCCCAGCACCACGGTCGCCAGAATCATATAGCGCTGGGCCGGAGACAGGTTTTCGGCGGATCGGTCGGCGTCCATGCGCTAATGTCCTGTCTCCGAATTGCCGACGCGTTTGCCGGTTGGGATGTTGGCAATTCCGAAACCAAGCCACACTAGGTCATGCCCCGGACAAAGGTAAGTCATGCGATCATAGCCTAGCTTACGACCTCCAGGGCACGCTATAGTCCATCAGCATGTCGAGTCCTGATGAACCTATCGGCTTCCTGATCTCCGATGTCGCTCGGCTGATGCGCACCGTGTTCGACCGGCGCGTGCGCAAGCTCGGCCTCACGCGCGCGCAGTGGCTGCTGCTGACCCGGCTGCACCGGCGTCCGGGTGCCTCCCAGTCGGAACTTGCCGACATGATGGAGGTCGAGAAGGCGACGGCCGGGCGGCTGATCGAACGTCTCGAGGCCAAAGGCTGGGTCGAGCGCCGCGCCCAGGCCGGCGACCGGCGCATCAATCGTGTCTACCTCACCATCGAAGCGGAGCGCGTGCACAAGCGCATCTGGCGTATCGCCGAGGCAACCGTCGACGACGCGCTCGCAGATCTCTCGCAGCGGGAGGCCGGCCAGCTCCTCAAGCTTCTGGGCCGCGTCAAGTCGAGGTTGATCGAGATAGCCGACAATCCGGCCCCGCAACTCAAAGGGAAGAACGGCGACCGCGACGCAATGCGCGCCAGGAGCAAGCCGGCCGTTCGCCAGGCCGTTGCGGAAGACGAGCTGGTCGCCCCATGACGATGGCATCGCTCCGGCTGCTCCGACCACGCGCGTTTCCCGCCATGTTGGACTGGCGCAGGAACATGCGGCCGATCCTGCTCATCGCAGTACCGGCGCTTGTAATCATTGCCGCTCTGACGTTCTGGCTGCAGGGCGGGCGCTATGCCTCGACCGAAAATGCCTACGTGAAGGCCGACATCGCCCAGATCGCCAGCGAGGTCCAGGGCCGCATCGGCGAGCTCACGATTCGCGATCATGCCGCGGTCGCGCAGGGCGAAGTGCTCGTGCGCCTCGATCCGGAGCCCCACCGACTGGCGCTCGCCAAGGCCGAGGCCGAGCTCGACTCGGCGCGCTCCGCGGTTGAGCAGCTGAAGGTGAGCCTGCGCGAGAGCAAAGCCGAGCATAAGGAAGCCGAGAGCCGGATGCTCTATCTCGAGGTCCAAGCCAAGCGCCAGCACGATCTGGCGACGCGGGGCGTGAGCCCCGCGACCAAGATCGAGCTGGCCGACAGCGAGGCGCTGCAAGCACGCGATCGCGTGAGCATGCTGCGCGAGCGCATTGCCCGCGTGGAGGCCGCGCTTGGCGGCAACCCCGAGCGGCCGACCGACAGCTATGCCGCCGTGCGGGAGAAGATGGCCTTGCGGGATCGGGCCGCCCTTGATCTCGCCTACACCGAGATCAAGGCGCCGCGCGCAGGCGTGGTGGTCAACTTCAAGCTGCAACCGGGCGAGCAGATCAAGGCACAGACGCCGCTGTTCTCCATCGTCAGTGACCGCCGCCCGTGGGTGGAGGCCAATTTCAAGGAGACGGACCTCACCAACGTAGTGGTCGGCCAGAAGGCCACGGTGGTGCTCGACATCTATCCCGACATCACCTGGGACGCGGAGGTCGAGAGCATCAGCCCCGCAACGGGTGCCGAGTTCGCCATCCTGCCGCCGCAGAACGCTTCGGGCAACTGGGTGAAAGTGGTGCAACGCCTGCCGGTGCGATTGCGCCTGATCGAGCGACCGGGTGAACCGCCGCTGCGCGCCGGCATGACGGCGTGGGTCAGCATCGACACGCAGCGCTCGCGCAGCATCTCCAGCATCTTCGGCGGCGGTACGGCGGCCGCTGCCAAGCGGCCGTGATGCCAAACGCTCTGAGCCTCGCTAAGGGCTGCTCTCGGCTGGCGGCAGTCGCGCGCGCTCGGGACCGCAGAGCAGGCGGCGGCCGACGTAGCCGTCGAGCTCGCCTCGCCACCACAGCCGCACCGGCTCGATGAAGCTCACTGTGCGCTGCCCGGTTCCGGGGTGGCTACACGGCTTCCACGCCGATTATCGGCCGAGCTACCGCAAGGAGGCAGCAGACGACGCCTGGAGCTGACGGCTTGGTTCAAAGCGAGCAAGGTGCTGGGCTGAGAGGGACCGTCAACTGCCGCTGCGCCGCAGCCACGGCCGCGTGCCGGCCGGCGGCTCGGGTGAGCCGGCTGGCTGGTAATGGAAGGTGACCTCGGCTTTGCGCCCCTCGGCCAATGCGCGACGGGTGGGAGCGTGCGTCACCTCGAAGGCGTCGAAGCCGACGCGGCGCATGAAAGCGATCTGGTCGGAGAGCACGTTGCCGACGGCCCGCAGCTCGCCCGTGTAGCCGTGCTTCTCGCGCAGCAGCCGCGCGGTGGAGAAGGCGCGGCCGTCGGTGAACTTGGGGAAGCTGAGCGCGATCAAGGCGAAGTGCGCCAAGTCGGCGGTGATGTCGTCGATGCGCTCGCCAGCGTCGAGGCGGAGGCCGAGCGGCGCATTGCGGCCGGCGAGCGTGTCGCGCTCGGCGAGCCAGCGCTTCCTCGACAAGATCGCGGGTGCTTCTGGCAGCGGCTCGCCATCGACTGCGCTGATCCAGGTGTCGCGCCGGAAGGCGTCGTCCTGCCAAATCGCGCCGGCGGGATCGCGCGCGTCGCTGACGCGCGCGGGTAGACCGGCGGTCGACGTCGGTCGGGATGCGAGGTCGTCATCTGAAGGAGAGGGGTCTCCTTCTCCTACGTCATTTCCGCGCAGAGGCGATGCTTTCGCCTTTGGCTCCGCGCTCGCGCCGCCGCGCGCGTCAGCGACGCGCGCGATCCGATCGGCCGCGGGGACGTGGGAGGGCTGCCCGCTGGTGCGAGCGCCTCCAATCTCATTCCGACGCGGCGACACGTCCACATCATGCGCAGGAGCGCTCGTGGAGGCTTGCGTGGGTCCCCGCCATCGTGCCGGAGGTGCGTCTTCGACGCGACGCGGGGATGACGTTGTGGGCGGGGGGACGCTGGGCGAAACTCGATATGCCCACACCGACTGTTCGGCAGCGGGGTCAAGCGGTGGCATAGAGCGCTTCCTTGAACGGAGCGGGGCCGAGGCGGCCGTAGGCAGCGAGGAAGGGTTCGCTCGCGTGGGCGCGCAACTCGAGATAGGTGTCGACCACCTTCTCCACGGCATCGACGATACCGTCGGGGCCGAAACCCGGGCCGGTGATGGAGGCGAGCGCTGCGTCCTCGGCGCCGGAGCCGCCGAGCAGGAGCTGGTAGTGCTCCTCGCCGCGCTTCTCCACGCCCAGGATGCCGATGTGGCCGACGTGGTGGTGGCCGCACGCATTGATGCAGCCGGAGATTTTGATCTTGAGATCGCCGATCTCGTCCTGGCGGGCGGCGAGGCGCTCGGAGATGCGCTGGGCAATCGGGATCGAGCGGGCGTTGGCGAGCGCGCAGTAGTCGAGGCCCGGGCAGGCGATGATGTCGGTGACAAGACCCGCGTTGGCCTCTGCCAGACCGATCGCCTTCAGTTCCTGGTAGACAACGCGCAGATCCTCGATGCGCACGTGCGGCAGCACCAGGTTCTGCTCGTGTGTGACGCGCACCTCATCGAAGGAATAGCGCTCGGCGAGGTCGGCTATTTGCTCCATTTGGTCGGCGCTGGCATCGCCGGGGATGCCGCCGACGGGCTTGAGCGAGATGGTGACAAGCGCGTAGCCCGGCTGCTTGTGGGTGTGGGTGTTCCGCGTCACCCAACGCTCGAAGCCGCGCTCGGCTGGGCGCAGAGACGCCCTGGCAGACCGGCGCTCGAAGGCGGGCGGGGCGAAATAGGCCTCGATGCGGCGGATCTCGGCCTCAGGCAGCTTCAGGGCGCCTTCGCGGATGCGCTGCCACTCCTCCTCGACCTGCGCGCTGAAGGCGGCCGCGCCGATCTCGTGCACCAGGATCTTGATGCGCGCCTTGTACTTGTTGTCGCGCCTGCCCTGCAGGTTGTAGACGCGCAGCACGGCTTCCAAATAGCTCAGGAGGTCGGCTTCGGGCAGCTCGTTGCGGATCAGCTTGGCGATGATGGGTGTGCGGCCCTGGCCGCCGCCGACGTAGACGGCGAAGCCGAGGCGACCATCGGAGAGGGTCTTCAAATGCAGGCCGATGTCGTGCACCTGGATGGCGGCGCGATCGTGCTCGGCCGCAGTCACGGCGACCTTGAACTTGCGCGGCAAGAAGCTGAACTCGGGATGCAGCGACGACCACTGGCGGATGATCTCGGCGTAGGGACGCGGATCGGCGACCTCGTCGGCAGCGGCGCCGGCGAAGTGATCGGCGGTGACGTTGCGGATGCAGTTGCCGGACGTCTGGATGGCATGCATCTCGACGCTGGCGAGTTCGTCCAGGATGTCGGGGATGTCGGAGAGCTTGGGCCAGTTGAACTGCAGGTTCTGGCGCGTGGTGAAATGGCCGGTGCCGCGGTCGTAGGTGCGCGCGATGTGGGCGAGCTTGCGCATCTGGCGCGAGGACAGCGTGCCGTAGGGGATGGCGATGCGCAGCATGTAGGCGTGCAGTTGCAGGTAGACGCCGTTCATGAGGCGCAGCGGCTTGAACTCGTCCTCGGTCAGCTCGCCCGACAGGCGCCGGCCGACCTGGTCGCGGAACTGCGCCACGCGCTGGCGCACGAACTCCGCGTCGAACTCGTCGTATCGGTACATGGGATCAGGCGGCCTGGGCGTGGGTGGCGCGCTCGCGCTCCCTCTCCCCATCGCTCTTTACGATGGGGAGAGGGCCGGGGTGAGGGGCAGAAACGTGCGCTGCGGTATGAGGCTGCCCCTCACCCCAGCCCTCTCCCCGTGAAAGACGGGGAGAGGGAGCGCTGCCGGGCTGCACGTAGCCAGGCACGTCGTCGAGAATCGTGGGGCCGGCGACGCGCACGCGCTCGCGATAGCGGATGGGGAGGAGGCTGCCGGCGGCCTCGCGCACCTCGATGAGATAGGGCTCGACCACGAGGTTATGGGCCGCGTCGTGGGTGCCACGATCCTGCAACTGCCTGACCTCGTCTGGGGAACGCGCGGCCAGTGCTTCGGCGATGTTTTCGCTCCAGGCACCTTCAAAATCGAGGAACACGACGATGCCATCGCCGAGGCGGTTGGCGGTCAGCACGGAGATTTCAGCGGTCTTGCTCATAGGGCGGCCTCTGCATTGGCGGCGATGTCGTCGAGCGCAGGCTCGTTGGCAGCGGGCTGCCGGCGGCGATGGACGGTCACGGTCTCGGGTCGACAAAGCCCGGCCTCATTCCAGTCGAGGCCGACGAAGATGACGGCGGGAGAGCCGACGACAAGAGTGGCAACGCAATCGGTGAGGTCGGAGAGCGTGGTGGCGACGGCCCGCTCGGACTCCAGCGTGCCGTTCTCGACGATGACGACGGGCGTGGCCGGATCGGCGCCGGCGGATAGCAGGTTCTTGCGCAGCAGCGGCGCGTTGCCGACACCCATGTAGACCGCGAACGCCGAGCGCTCCGAGGCCAGTGCCTGCCAGTCGAGATCAGGCTCACCCTCGGCGGTGGCGCCGGTGACGACTGAGAACTGGCGCACACGCTCGCGCAGCGTCACCGGCAGGCCGATGCGCGCGGCGCAGGCATGCGCGGCCGTTACGCCCGGCACCACCTCGACGCCGATGCCGGCAGCCTGGAGTGCCGCCATCTCCTCGGCGGCGCGGCCGAAGATGAAAGGATCGCCGCCCTTGAGCCGGGCCACGACCTTGCCGGCTTCGGCCTCGCGCACCAGGATGCGATTGATCTCGGCTTGCGACGTGGTGGGGCCGCCCGGCGTCTTGCCGACGAAGATACGCTCGGCATCGCGCCGCGCGTACTCGAGCATCTTCGGGTTCACCAGGCGATCGACGACCAGCACGTCGGCTTCCTGCAGGCGTTGCACCGCCTTGAGCGTGAGGAGGTCGGGGTCGCCGGGGCCGCAACCGATCAGCGCAACGCGACCGGTCGTGCGCGGTGCGGCCGGCCGATCTTCGCCGTGGAGCTCAGCGGCAAGGATGCGGCCAGCCTCGTCCTCCGCGCCGCGGAGGATGGCGCGGCGGAAGGGACCTTGCAGCAGCCGCTCCCACAGGCGGCGGCGGACGCGGGCATCGGGGACGGCCTTGGCGATCGTCTCGCGCAGAGCTTGCGCGTGTTTGGCAAGCGTCCCGAAGTTGGCGGGGAGCAGAGTCTCGAGCAGCGTCTTGATCTCGCGCGCCAGGATCGGCGCTGCGCCCTCAGTGGCGATGGCGACGGTGACGGGATCGCGGTCGACGATAGCCGGCATGATGAAGGTGGAGAGCGCGGGCGCATCGACGACGTTGACGGGAACGCCGCGCGCCCTGGCCGGACGGGAGACGGCGGCATCGAGAAGGTGATCGCCGGTCGCGGCATAGACGAGGCGCTGGCCGTCCAAGTCGCGGGCGAGGAACGCGCGGGGGATGATCCAGATCGCGCTTTGGTCTGCGAGCTCGCGAAGCTCGTCCGTCACGGCCTCGGCCACGACAGTGATGTGCGCGCTCGTCTTGCGCAACAGCCGCACCTTCTGCATGGCCTGCTCGCCGCCACCGACGACGAGCACGTGCGCCTTGGCAAGGTCCGCAAAGAGAGGGAAATAGCGCATCGTTGCGTCAGGCTCCCGCCAGAGTGACATCGACCATGATGAAGCTCATTGCCGTCTTGCTCTTGCGTCAAAGAAGCGGCCCGCGGCGGCCCTGAGCGGCAGGGGGGAGGGGGGCCGGCCAGGACAGCGCACGGGCGCTCCCCTTAGATAGAATTTTTTGCTACGAAAAAGCAATATGAGGCAGTAAATAAGCAAAATATGGACCAATATGCCAACGTTATGTCGAAATAACGTGCTGTTTCAAGCGCTCCGTCGGCATGGATGGTCGCGCGCCGCGTCGGGGCTAGAATGGCGTTCCATCCAAGAGGGTGCGAGAGAGGGACAGGTGCTTGAGAGCGACAAGGGGCAATTGCAATTAGCGCTGACGGTGGACTACCCGGATGCGCCGGGCACGCAACCAATCCTTGTCATTCCGGCCGACGGCAACAGTCCGAGAACCGGAGCCCGCGGCGTGCAACCTTGCCGTCTCGGGGCCCCGGGTATCCGCTCTCGCGAGTTCCGGGATGACGCGCATGAAACTGCATCCGCCTGCCGCTTTGCCGCCCCATTGCGCCAGCAACCTTCCTGCGAAGAAAACCGTTAATGTGTTGGCCGCACCAGGCCGGCGCGTGGTAGGGTAGCGTCGATGGCAGCACAGCAGATACCCCCATCAGGCGCGCGGACGCCGGCCACGGCCGTCGAGCGGGTCTTCGAGCGCAAAGTGCGCCTGAGCAAATGGGCTCTGCTGTTCGAGCAGCTTTGGCCGCGCGCGTGGCTGGTTCTCGGGCTGACAGGCCTGTTCATCGGCGCTTCCCTGGCCGGACTGTGGCCCAGGTTGCCCGAGCTACCGCACAAAATCGTTCTCGCCTTGTTCGCGCTGGCGTTTGCTATCGCTTTGCTGGCCCTGATCCGCGTGCGTTGGCCGTCGCGCGAGCAGGCCATCCGCCGCGTCGAGGCGGTGTCCGGCATCAAGCATCGCCCCGCGTCCTCCTATGAGGACACGCTGACGCTGGGCGCCGGCGACGCCCGCACCGCCGCGCTGTGGCGAGTGCACCGCCAGCGCCTTGCCGCCCTCCTGCAGAAGCTGCGCGTCGGACGACCCTCGCCGCGGACCGATCGCTACGATCCATTTGCGCTGCGGGCGCTGCTGCTGCTCAGCGTCTTCGTGCTCCTGGTCGCGGTCGGCGACAGCGCATCCGATCGGCTGCGCTCGGCATTCCGTTTCAGCGCGCTCTCCAAGGGAGCAGAAGCGCGCATCGATGCCTGGGTGACCCCGCCGGCCTATACGGCCAAGCCGCCCATCATGCTGGCCGACGGCGGCTTCAGTGGCCTGCGGCAACAGGAAAAGCCTGCCGGCCCGCTCGAAATCCCCGACCGCAGCGTGCTGGTCGTGCGGGCGGCGGGCGCGGCACTGGGCGCGCTTGCGATTGAGTCTCCTGGCAGCAATGGTCTGCCGCAGCGCATCGAGGCGCCGGCGCCGGCCAGCGCCACGGACGTTGCCGAGCTCAAGCTTGAGGTGCGGAAATCGGGAACCGTATCGGTCTACGGCGGCGGCACGCTGCTGCTGAGCTGGCCGTTCCTGGTTACCCCCGACCACCCGCCCAAGATCGTCTTGACCAAGGAGCCGGAGCGCACGCCGCGTGGCGCGCTGAAGCTCTCCTTCAAGGTCGAGGACGATTACGGCGTCGTCTCCGCAGAAGGGCGCATCCGCCGCGTTCGCCCCAAGGAGGACAAGTCCTCGACTGCCTGGGCCCGGGCCGGAGCCAAGAAGGGGGCGCGACCGCCCTACGAGCGGCCGCCGGCGTTGGCACTGCGATTGCCGCGCGCCTACCCCAAGCAGGCCGAAGGCCAGAGCTTCCATGAGGTCGGCGACCATCTGTGGGCAGGCATGAAGGTGGAGCTGACGCTGGTGGCCAAGGACCTGGCCGGCCAGTCCGGACGCAGCGAACCGGTCGAGATCGTCCTGCCCGAGCGGCGCTTCACCAAGCCGCTGGCACGCGCCGTCGTCGAGCAGCGCCGCCGGCTCGCCGAAGACCCGCGCGACCGCCTGCAAGTGGCGCGCGCGCTCGATGCGCTGACGCTGGAGCCCGAGGGCTTCATCGAGGACCTGCAGGTGTTCCTGGGTCTGCGGTCGGCCTACTGGCGCCTGCAGCGCGAAGCAACGCGAAGCGCACGCAACAGCGTGTCGGCGCAGCTGTGGAACATTGCGCTGCGCATCGAGGACGGCAATCTCACCGATGCAGAGCGGGCTTTGCGCGCCGCCCAGGAGCGTCTGTCGAAGGCGCTGGAACAGGGCGCGTCAGACGAGGAAATCCAAAGACTGATGCAGGAGCTCAGGCAGGCGCTGGCCCAGTTCCTGGAGCAATTGTCCAAGCAGGCGCAGAATCAGCCGCCCATGCAGGGCATGGACCGCAACAGCCAGTTCATGACGCCGCAAGACATCGAGCAGATGCTCAAGAACCTTGAGAACATGGCGCGCTCGGGCAACCGCGACATGGCCCAGCAGATGCTGAGCCAGCTGCGCGATCTGCTCGACCGGCTACAGTCCGGCCGGATGGCTGATCAGGGTCAGAACCAGCGCTTCGGGCAGATGATGGACGAGTTCGGCAACCTGCTGAATCGCCAGCAGCGCCTGCTCGACGATACCTTTGGGCAGCAGCGCCGCCAGAGCGAGCGCGGCCAGCGCGGGCAGGGGCAGCGTGGTCAGCAGGGTCAGCGCGGCCAACAGGGGCAGCAAGGTCAAGGACAGCAGGGCGACGGCCAGGGTGATGGCGACCAGCAGGGCGCGCTCGGTGACCGGCAGCGGGAGCTGCGCGATATGCTCGGCCGGTTGCAGAGGGGCTTGCGCGAGTTCGGTCTCAATGCGCCGGGCCAGTTCGGTAGTGCCGGCGAGGCCATGGAGCGCGCCGAGCGGGCGCTGCGCGAGGGCGACCTCGACGGTGCGAGCCAGGAGGAGGCGCGTGCGCTCGAGCAGCTACGGCAGGGCGCTCGCGAAATGGCTCAGCAGATGCTTCGGCAGATGCCGTCACGCTACGGCCTCAACGACTCGCAGGGCGAGCTCGATCCGATGGGGCGGCCGCCGCAGCGCACCGACGGACCCGATCCGGGCGTCGGCGTCAAGGTCCCCGACCAGATCGACATCCAGCGGGCGCGCGAGATCCTGGAGGAGCTGCGCCGCCGCCTCGGCGAGCCGACCCGGCAGCCGCTGGAACTCGAGTACCTCGAACGCCTCCTCAAGCGCTTTTGAAATCCTACGCGCATGCTTAACGCGGGGCGGCAGGCCGCACGATCGAGGCGCTGAACGCCGACGAATCTCTGAAAATTCAGAGCGTTACAACCTCACGCCCACGGCAAGACGGAGGCCTGAGCGCGAGGCTCGAGACATGTCGTCTCACTTCCCGTTTGACGGGCGCCGTTTCGCGGCTACTGTATTTGCTGCAACACATAATAATAGAGAATAACAATGTTGCGGGGTAAACCGGCGCAAGAGCCCGATAGAAGACTACGGGGACCAAAAAAATGGGCATTGCTGGTGTGGGGGAGCGGGAATGGACATCCAGGATATGCGTATTTTTGCCCGGGTCGCGGCAGTGCAAAATCTGTCCGCCGTGGGCATCGAGCTCGGCCTGACTCCGGGCACGATCTCGAAGCGAATCCAGTCGCTGGAGGATGAGCTCTCGGCGCGGCTGTTCGATCGGACGACCCGGTCGATCCGCATCACCGAGGAGGGGGCGGCGTTTCTCGCCCACGTCGAGCGCATCCTTTCGGAGATCGAGGCGGCGCGCGCCAGTGTCGACGACAAGGTTAGCAGGCCCAAGGGCAAGCTCAAGATCGCGGCGCCTGCCTGTCTCGGCCGCCGCTATGTGGCCCCGGCGCTGTGCGATTTCGTGCGCGCTTTTCCCGAGATCGACGTGCAAGTGGACCTGCACGACCGGCAGGTCAACCTGCAGGAGGACGGCTATGACATCGCCATCCGCACCGGTGCGCTGTCGGATTCCTCGCTGATCGCCAAGCGTCTGGCGCCCGATCGCCACGTGGTCGCTGCGTCCTCGGCCTATCTGGCCCGCGTCGGTCGACCGCTGGTGCCGGAGGACCTCGTGCACCATCAATGCCTCGTGCTTGGCGAGACCAGGCAGTGGTCGTTCAGCAAGGACGGCGTCGAGAGCACAGCGCGCGTCAACGGCGCGCTCAGGTCGAACAACGGCGAGCTGCTCTGCCGCGCTGCCGTGGACGGCCTCGGCCTGATCCGCGCCTCCGAGCTCGAGGTGCTCTGCGAGCTGCGCTCGGGTAAGCTCGTGCAGGTGCTGGCCGACTACGACGTCGCCACCAATGCCGCACTGTGGGCGCTCTATCCGAGCGCCAAGCATCTGCTGCCGCGCATGCGCGCGCTGCTGGACTTTCTCGCCGAATGGTTCCGAGATGCCAAGAACGGCACCGAAATTCCCGCCGTCGGCACCCTGGCCGTAGTGGCGGAGAGCGCGACCGGCGTCCCTCGCGCCAACGTGCAGCTGGGGGGCGAGTTGAGCCCAAATCCGCGCGCTGCCCTCGCCGGCCGACCTCACGTCCGAGCCGCGACGGGGAATTGATTTGCTAACACCGTGTGCCGAATGGCAGGCTGCCGATCTCAGCGCAGCGGCCTAGAGCGAGATCGTTTCAGGCAGAAGCGCTTCGCTTCCGCCTGAAACGTGAATCTCGCTCTAAAGCTATAGGAGAGAGCAGGATTCACGCTTCGGCCGAGACGTGACTTGCGGGATCGATGTGCTTCAATCCGAAGCGATCCTGCCAGGTGGGATTGCGATTGCCAATGCGCGACTCCGTCTCGTCTGATGCATGAATTTCCTGCCCGCTTGCTGCCCTGCAACCAAGGGAGGAAGCGCCAATGAAGAAGAAATCACTCAGCCGTCGCCGCTTCATCGCAACGTCGGCTGGCGCATCTGCGAGCCTGATTGCAGCGCCGTTCGTACGCACCGCACACGCCGCCGGCAAACTGTCGGTCGGTTTCTGGGATCATTGGGTGCCCGGCGCCAACGATACCTCCAAGGCACTCGTCGAGGAGTGGGCGGCCAAGGAGAAGGTCGATGTCCAGATCGACTACATCACATCGCAGGGCGAGAAGCAGCGGCTGACGATCGCCGCCGAGTCGCAGGCCCGGTCAGGGCACGACATCATGCAGATGCCGAGCTGGTGGCCGCATGCCCATGCCAACAACCTCGAGCCAGTCGACGACATCGTGACCGAGCTCATCAAGCAAAATGGCGCCGTCGACGACACGACGACATACCTTGGCCGCGCCGCGAGCCACTGGATCGCGGTGCCGGCGACCACGGGCAGCCAGATCAAAGGGCCCTGCTCACGCATCGACCTCATGAAGCAGCACGCCGGCATCGATGTGCAGGCCATGTACCCGGCGGACGGCCCTCCCAAAGCGGAGAACTGGACGCTCGACACATTCCTCGGCGCCGCGGAAGCATGCCACAAGGCCGGGCACCCGTTCGGCATCGGCCTGGGTACGACAGCCGACTCGGTCGATACTGCGGGCGCGATCTTCCGATCGTTCGGGGCGGCACTCGTCGATGCCAACGAGAAGATCACCATCAAGACGGACGCGGTGCGGCAGGCGCTCGACTTTTACAAGCGGTGCGCTCAGTTTTTCCCGCCCGATGCGCCGTCCTGGGACGACGCTTCCAACAACAAGTGGCTGGTATCGGGCAAAGGCGCGCTGATCATGAACCCGCCGAGCGCCTGGGCGGTGGCCAAGCGAGACGCGCCCAAGGTGGCCGAGCAATTGTGGACGCACGGCATGCCGGCCGGGCCCAAGGGACGCTTCGCGCCGTTCATTCCCAACTACTGGGCGATCTGGAGCTTCGGCAAGAACAAGTCGGCCGCCAAGAGCCTCCTCGTGCACCTGTCGCAGCCCTCGGCGATCGAGAAATTGGTAGTGGCAAGCGGCGGCTACGACGTGCCGTCCTTCACGAACATGAAGACGCTCAAAGTGTGGGCCGAGGAGGGACCGCCAAAGGGCACGCTCTATCACTACCCCAATCCGTACAACCACCAAGTCTTGTCGATTGCGGCGGCACCCTCGCCGCCCAAGATCGCGCAACAGATCTATGCGCAGGGCATCATGACGAAGATGACGGTGCGTCACCTGCAAGGCGAGCCCATGGAGAAGACTCTGGCGTGGGCGGAGACCGAGGTCGAAGGCTTCATGCGCAGCTGACGGCCGGGCGGCGCGGGTGGCCCGTCTGCCCGCGCCGGAGCCGGGAATTGATCAAAGGAAGGCAACACAATGAAGCAAAAGCCGCTCAGCCGTCGCCGCTTCATCGCAGCGTCGGCCGCCGCATCCGCAAGCATGATTGCCGCGCCGTTCGTACGCACGGCGCACGCGGCCGGCAAGCTCACGCTCGGCTTCTGGGACCATTTCGTCCCGACCGCCAACAAGACGTGCGACGCGCTGATCCAGGAGTGGGCGGCGAAGGAGAAGGTCGAGGTCCAGATCGACCACTATACCGGCGCCAAGATGCTCATCACGCTCGCGGCCGAGGGCAATGCCAGGTCGGGGCACGACATCGTCTACATGACGAGCTGGTCGCCGCACGATTACGCCAAGAGCCTCGAGCCGGTCGACGATATCATGGGCGAGCTGATCAAGCTGAACGGCCCGGTAAACGACACGGTCACCTATCTGGGGCGCGCGCCGAGCGGGTGGCTCGCGGTGCCGGCGACCATCGGCAGCCAGATCCAGGGGCCCTGCTCGCGCATCGACCTGATGAAGCAGCACGCCGGCATCGACGTTCAAGCCATGTATCCGGCGGGCGCGTCGCCCAAGGCCGACGACTGGACGCTCGATACGTTCTTCAAGGCCGCCGAGGCCTGCCACAAGGCGGGCTTCCCGTTCGGCATCGGACTCGGCCCGACGGAGGACTCGGTGGTCGCCGCCGGCGTCATCTTCCAGTGCTTCGGGGCGGTGCTCGTCGATGCCAACGGGAAAATCACGGTCAAGAGCGACGCCGTGCGCCAGGCCCTCGATTACTACGCGCGGCTCGCCCGGTTCTTTCCCCCCGATGCTGCGGCCTGGGACAACGCTTCCAACAACAAGTGGCTGATCTCGGGCCGCGGCGCGCTGATCCTCAACCCTCCGAGCGCGTGGGCCGTGGCAAAACGCGACGCGCCGCAGGTTGCCGAGCAGTTGTGGACGCACGGCATGCCCTCGGGTCCGAAGGGCCGTTTCGCGCCGTTCCTGCCGTTCTTCTGGGGCATCTGGAACTTCAGCAAGAACAAGTCGGCGGCCAAGAGCCTGCTCGTGCATCTTTCGCAGCCCTCATCGATCGAGAAGCTGGTGGCCGCGAGCGGCGGCTTCGACCTGCCGCCCTTCACGAGATACTCCACGCTTCCGACCTGGGCCGAGGAAGGGCCGCCGAAGGGGACGCTCTACCACTACCCCAACCCGCACAACCATGCGACGCTGTCGATTGCCGCGGCGCCTGCACCGCCGAAGATCGCGGCGCAGATCTTCACGCAGGCCATCATGACCAAGATGACCGTGCGCCACCTGCGCGGCGAGGCGATGGAGCAGACGCTGACCTGGGCGGAGAGCGAGGTCGAAGGGTTCATGCGCGGGTAGAGCAGAACTGCGCAGCGCCGCGTTCGCCTGCCGAGCCCTCCAACGCCGTGCTGAGCCTGTCGAAGCACGCTTGGAGCTTGCGGCCCGCCCTTCGACAAGCTCAGGGCGAGGTCGTGATTGCGTTGGCCGTCAAGCGTCGACGCGAGTCAGTGCCTTCGCTTGCGGGTCGCGCCTACTTCAGCCGGATCGTCACGCGGTCGGCGCGGCCCTTGGCGTCGATCACCGAGAGCTTGTGGAAGCCGCGGGTTGCCGCGGGCAGCTCGGCCTCGCGGCGCACGGGATCGGACTCGATCGGCACGCCGTCGACGAGCCAGGTCAGCGGCAGCGCGCCACCCTCGGCCTTGACGACGACGCTGGCGCCGTCGCCATCCTCGACGTCGAGCTCGGAGCGGTCGGGCGGGAAGGCAATCTGCACGGCGGGCTCCAGATAGGCGCCGGGGGTGGACTCGTCCTTCGTCTCGCGGAAGCGCTTGAGCGGTGGCGGCAGGTCGGTGCCGGCGACCACGAGCGCGCCGGACGGCGCCGAGGCGAGCGGCGTGCGCCGAGTCGCCAATCGGGCGAAGGCATCGAACAGCAGAGGTGCGGCAGCCGTGCGCCCGGCGAGGCCGGGCGTTGCGGCGCCGTCGGGCCGACCCACCCACACGGCGATGGTGTGACGGCCGTCGTAGCCCACCGCCCAGGCGTCGCGGAAACCGTAGGAGGTGCCGGTCTTGTAGGCGATCTGGCCGGGCTTGGCGTTGGTCGGCGCCGGTGCGTTGCGCAGGATGTCAGAGACGTACCAGGCGGCCACCGGCGACAAGAGCCGAGGGCTCGTCGCCGCGGGCTTTGGCTCGGTGCCGTCGCGACGATACTGCAGCGTGACCGGCTCGCCGCCGCGGGCAAGCCCGACGTAGAGCGTGGCGAGATCGGAGAGCTTGAGGCCGAAACCGCCGAGCGCGATCGCCAGCGACGGCTCGGCGCCCTTGGGCAACACAGGCGCGATGCCGACCTGGCCCAAGCGGCCGAACAGCTTCTGCGCGCCCAGCGCGTCCAGCACCTTGACGGCGGGGATATTGAGCGACTGCGCCAGCGCCATGCGGATCGTCACGGTGCCGTGCCAGTCCTGGTCGAAGTTCTTGGGCACGTAGATGCCGAAGCGCGTGGGGCGATCCTCGATCAGCGTCTCGGGGTGCGCCAGGCCGGCCTCGAAGGCGAGGCCGTAGATGATGGGCTTGAGCGTCGAGCCGGGGGAGCGCACTGCGCTCGTCATATCGACGGCGCCGAAGCGGCCCTCGTCGAGGTAGCCCGGCGAGCCCACGTGGGCGATCACTTCGCCGCTTCTGTGGTCGACGGCGATCAGTGCGGCGGACAGCCGGCCGCCCAGCGCGTTGCCGTGGTCGCGGGTGAGCTGCTCGAGGCTCGCCTGGGCAGAGCGATCGATGGTGAGGTGGTGCACGAGGCGCGTCTTGTTCTGCTCCACCTCGGCATCGGCGAGGTGCGGGGCGAGCATGGGGAACTCCCGGCGCACCGTCGGCATGCGCTCGGCCATGGCTCGCGCGGCCTCCTCGCGCGGGATGACGCCCTGCGCGGCGGCATGGGCCAGCACACGGTTGCGCGCGCGCCGCGCGGCCTCGGAGGAGCGGTCCGGCCGGCGCAGCTCGGGTGACTGCGGCAGGGCGACGAGGAGCGCGCCTTCCGCCAGCGACAGGCGCCGCGGCTCCTTGCCGAAGTAGGCGAGCGAGGCGGCGCGCACGCCTTCGAGATTGCCGCCGAAGGGCGCGAGGCGGAGATAGAGCCGCAGAATGGCGTCCTTGGAGAGCTTGCGCTCCAGCGCCAGCGCGCGCAGGGCCTGGCGCAGTTTGCCGGCGCCCGAGCGCTCGTGCTCGCCGGCCAGCAGGCGGGCCACCTGCATGGTCAGCGTCGAGCCGCCGGAAACGATGCGCGCATGCCGGACGAGCAGCCAGCCGGCGCGACCGATCGCATAGGGGTCGACGCCGTGGTGGGACCGGAAGCGCTTGTCCTCGAAGGCCAGCAGCATGGCAAGATAGCGCGGGTCGACGTCCTTCACCTCGACGGGCAGGCGCCAGCGCCCGTCGGACGTGGTGTAGGCGCGCAGCAGGTGATCGTTGCGGTCGAGCACGGTGACGGAGAGTGCCTCGGCGCGGGAAAGCGGCAGCGGCTCCATCCGCTGCCAGATGATGGCGAGTGAGACGCCGCTTGCGACGACGAGGAGCGCCGCCGCGAACAGCGTTGTACGAACGATGGAACGACGCGGGTGCCGCGCGCTCTTCCCCTCCACTTGACGGGGAGGGGATAGGGGTGAGGTGTCAGCCGAAGGCGTAGAGTCTGTGGACCCCCACCCCCGACCCCTCCCCGCAAGGGGGAGGGGAGTTCGCCAGCGGCGCGCCCACCACATCACCGCACGTCACTCCTTTGCCTTGACGTCGAGGCGACCGGAGGCGGTGCGGGCGAAGCGGTCGGGACGGTACATGTCCTCCACCGTCGCCGCCGGGTGCACGAACGAGCCCGGCGTCACCGCGCGCACGAGGTAGGCCACCGTGGCGGAGCTCACCGGTTCGCGGCTCTCCTCGTCGCTGTCGGCCTTGCGACGGCCGCGCCGCCGGTCACCCGATCCGAAGAAGTCGAAGCCGGCGACGAAGCGGTCGTCGCGGAAGTCGGTGTGCTCGGGCTTCACCGTGGTCTTGAGCCAATCCAGCGTCTTGATGTCGCCGGAGTCGACGAGCCTCGGGTTCTCGATCTCGAGACCGGCAGGCAACCGGTCGACCACGAGGATACGGCCGCCGGTGTCGGGCGATTGCACCTTGAGCACCACGACCAGCCGGTCGTTCTGCTTGAGCTCGGCCGAACCGCCGGTCGCGCTTGCGAGATCCACCTTCTTGCCGTCGAGCGTGTAGTAGGTGCGCTCGATGGTGAAACCCTTGGAGACGCCGGGCTCTGGTGTCAACGCCGCGCCGATCACCGACACCACGGCGTCGACGGCGGCGTCGCTCTCGTTGGTGATGACGAGCGACCCGTCCTTCACCTCGGCCGGCGACAGCGGGCGGACCAGCTGGCCCTTGTGCGGCGTGCCGTTGACCGTGAGCGCGGCGTTGCCCGCCTCCTCGGCGAGAGCGCGTGCGGCCAACAGCATCCAGGCCTGCTCCTGCGTCGAGGTGTAGGACTTGGCCCGGTAGGCCTTGGCCACCACATCGACGAGACGCGGTACCTCGGCCTTGGCGAGGCCGGTCTCGGAGGCCAGCGTGATCAGTGCCGCACCGTCACGCACGCCGGTGCCGTAGTCGCGGCGGGTGATGCCGTCGTCCTTGTCGGCGATGGTTTTCAGCGCCGCCTGCAACGCCTTCTCCGCGCGGGCCTTGTCGCCCAGCATGGAGAGCGCGGCGCCGAGCTGGGCCTGCGCCAGCGGCGTCGAGAACCGGTCGAGCCGGGTGTCGACGTAGTAGCGCAGCTCGCCGATGGGCGCGCG
>JRHI01001447.1_pt1 | contig 19889 bp, 21 predicted proteins | sample 215371 | NCBI WGS metagenome assembly JRHI01 (sample SAMN02929681, study PRJNA255918) | sediment metagenome | biome: cave system; feature: Ice Cave; material: Sediment; isolation source: sediment from deep within a dark volcanic ice cave with no known source of... ...
CCTCAACGTCGACGACGAGGGCTTCGACCACAGCACCTTCAGCCGCAACCGAGATCGCTTGCTCAAGCACGAGATCGCCGATCGCTTCTTCGCCGCGGTGGTGCGCCAGGGGCACCTGCGCCGCTACATCTCGGGCGAGCACTTCAGCGTGGACGGCACCCTGCTTGAGGCCTGGGCCTCGCATAAGAGCTTTCGGCCCAAGGACGGTGGCACAGGCGGTCCGCCACCGCCGGGGCGGAATGCCGAGGTGAATTACCACGGCGAGAAGCGCAGCAACGAGACCCACCAATCCACCACCGACCCCGAGGCGCGCCTGGCCCGCAAGGGCAACGGGGTCGCCGCGAAGCTCAGCTACGCGGGCCATCTACTCATGGAGAACCGCAACGCACTGATCGCCGACATGGAGCTCAGCGCGGCGACCGGCTATGCGGAACGGGAGACGGCACTCACCCTGCTGCGGCGGCTGCCGACGCGGGCTCGGCGGCGGACGGTTGCTGGCGACAAGGGCTTCGACACCAGGGACTTCATCGCTGGCTGTCGCGAACTCGGGGTGACACCGCACGTCTCCCAGAACACCAGCAACCGTCACAGCGCCATCGATGGAAGGACCACGCGCCACCACGGCCACGTGATCAGTCTGCGGATCCGCAAACGAATCGAAGAACCGTTCGGCTGGATGAAGACGATCGCCGGCGGACGCAAGCTGCGCTACATCGGCCTGCAGCGCAATCGAGCGTGGTTCCTGATGACCGGAGCGGTCTACAACCTGATCCGCATCACCGCCCTGGACGCCCAGGCCCCCTGACCTGAGGCCCGGAAGGGCTCATGGCGAGCTCGATCACTGACCAACATCTCGACTCAGCGCGCGATCCTTCACTTTCAGCCGGTCCGGCGTTCCCTGCCGATCGAAGATCAACGCCCTGCTAGGCGCCCCAGCCCCGCCAGACCCCGGCCGCGATCGCCGCCGCGGCAACGACGACGAAGACCAGGTACTCGACAACCAGCGCACGGCTGCGGCCGCGACTGAGCAGGCCGGCCGCCAACCCGCGCAGGCCGTACCAGAGCACGAGCACCAGGCCGGCCCTGATGGTGCCGCGCCCCGAAGCCGGCAGGATGAGGAGGAGCCCGGAGAGCGTCGCGGCGATCACCGCCGCGATGGCGATGGCCACGACGCCGTTCAACTCCTCGGTGAGCAGCGCGTCCGCGGACACGAGCATGACGCCGCACCCGCAGAGAGCCAGGCTGCTCGACGTCGCCAGGCCGCCGCCGAACGAGGCCAGCAGCAGCGGCGCGAGAACGACGATCCCGGCACCGTCGCGGAGCAACCGGGCCAAGCTGCCTTCGCGGCCGGTGGCGCGCAGGCCACCGAGATGGGGGACCCCGCCGATCACCAGCGCCGTGATCGCGCCCGCGGGGATGCGAAGCGACAGGTCACCGGTGCTGCCGAGCACGACCACGAAGGCTGCGATCGCCGCCACCGGAAGGAACGTCGCGGCAACGCCATGACGGAGCCTGCGTTGGTAGACGAGCCAGTCGTAGAGGGTCAGCGTCAGCGCGGTTGCGATCGCCAGTGAGCCGGTGGCGATGACTGTGGTGCGCAGGCCGAGCACCTGCGGGCGCAGGGCGGCGACCACGGCGCAGACGGCGATGCCGAGAGCGGTGTGCACGAGCGGCAGCGGCACATCGCTGAGAGCGTGGGGCTCGGTCCGCAGGCCCAGCGCGACCCGGGCGCTCTGCGCGTAGAACGCGTTGCCGCGGCGGCGTTCCGGCGAACCGTCATCCATCGCGGCCTGACTTGTGCTCACGCGGTGCTCGTGCCCTCGCGTCCGTAGCTGTCCTCCAGGCGGACCACGTCGTCGATCTCCGGCGAGGAGACCTCGAGCAGTTCGGACTCCTCAACGGCGACGAAGCGGTGCCGCCGCCCCGGCCGTACGCGGGCGGTCATCCCCGGCGACATGCGGTGGGTGCACACCTCACCACGGTCGTCCTCGAGGACGAGGTCGATCAGCCCCGACATGATCAGGATCGACTCGTCCTTCTGCACGTGGTACTGCAGGCTGAGCTGCTGCTCACTGTTGATGTGGATGAGCTTGCCCAGATAGCGATCGGTCACCGCCCAGCGGAGCTCATATCCCCAGGGCTTGTCGACGCGTTCGTCCCCGGCGTTGCCGACCTCGGAACGCCCCGGTTCGCGCACCTCAGTGTCCCCGTGTGGCCGCGGCCACCACGCCGAGGCGGTCTTCCAACGCCGCCAGCAGTTGATCGACGCGTTCCCTGGTCGGCGCCTCGCTGTACACGCGCATCAGGGGTTCGGTGCCGCTCATGCGTATCAGCGCCCACGAACCATCCTCGAGATAGAACTTGAACCCGTCGTCGTGGCGAGTGCGCACCACCTTCTCGCCGGCCAGCTCGGTGGGCGTCTCCTCCTCGAGACGCCGGTACGTCTCCTTCTTTCGCTCTTCGTACCCGTCGCGGTCAAAGCGGATGTCGTGTCTGTCGTAGGCGTGCGGACCGACCAGCTCGAAGAGGTGCGCGAGGATACCGGAGAGCGGAAGCTGGTACTCCACGATCATGTCGGCGATCAACAGCCCCGACAGGATCCCGTCGCGCTCGGGGATGTGACCGCGGAACGCGAAGCCACCGGACTCCTCGCCGCCGAGCAGGGCATCCTTCTCCATCATCACTGCCCCGATGTACTTGAAGCCGACGGGCATCTCGTGCACGGTGACGCCGAACCGCGCCCCCAGCGCATCGACCATGCTGGTGGTGGTGAGCGAGCGGACGACGTCACCGCGCAGGCCGCGTTTTTCCAGCAGGTACATGGTGAACAGCGCCATCACCTCGAGCTGGTTCACGTAGCGCCCGGACTCGTCGATGATCCCCACCCGGTCGGCGTCGCCGTCATTGGCAATGCCCACATCGTGGCCCCCTTCGGCCATCAGCTCCATCGCCGCCGGCATGTAGCGGTCGATGGGTTCGGGGTGCATGCCTCCGAAGCCGGGGTTGCGCTCCCCGTGCAGCTCGGTCACCGTTGTGGCACCACCGCCGAGCACGCGGCCGATCAGGCCCGCGCCGGCGCCGTACATGGCCTCGTGCAAGACCTTGAGCCCGGCGCCGCGGAGCCGGTCGAGGTGGACCATGCGGCCGAGCTGTTCGATGTACGAGGGCAGAGGATCGACCAGCTCGATCGATCCGGACTTCACCGCGTCGTCGAATCCCGTGGTCTGCACTCCGTCCGACAGCGCTTTGGAGGTGTTGGCCTCGAGGATGGCCCCGACCTCAGGCGACGCCGAACCGCCGAAGTCGGCTTTGTACTTGAGGCCGTTGAACTCCATCGGGTTGTGGCTGGCTGTGACCACAACGCCTCCGGCGGCTTGGCGCTGGACAACCGTCCACGACACCACCGGGGTGGGGATGACGCGGTCGAGCAGGATCACCCGACGGCCGTTGGCAGCCAGGACCCGCGCCACCTCGCGGGCAAAGAGCTCTGCGCAGTAGCGGGCGTCGTGTCCGACCACCACCGGGCGCGCTTCGCCGTCGAGGTACTCCGCCACACCCTGGGCGACCGCGCGAACATTGGCATAGGTGAAGTCGTCGGCGACCACGGCCCGCCACCCGTCGGTCCCGAAGTGGATCGGCGTTGTCATGGGTGCCGATTCTGGCGGATGGAGTGAGAGTGCGGCGCTGCCGACAGCGCTCGGGGTTGGACGTGGACCCAGTTGTTAGCATGCTGCAATGCTCGTCTTGACGACGCGGGCCGGCAGCGCCTGCGTGATAGTGCTGCTGATGATGGCGTTGAGCGGCTGCGGCGACGACACCAGGCGACGCCACCGGCGGCGAGGTCAGGGTTCAACCCGGGCAGCAGACCATGCTCAGCCTGAGCGGCCCCACCCCCACCGGCACGATCGCGTCTGCGCTCGTCGAGGTGACCGATCAGCCGACGCCGCCCTAGGCGCCTGGCAGCGGTCGATCAGAGGAGCTGGCTTCGGCCTGAGGTGCGGAGCTGCTCGACCAGGGACTTGAGGTCCTGCGAGGCGCCAGCGGGCATCACCAGGACGGCGTCGCCGGTATCGATCACCACGATGCCGTCGAGCGAGAGGATCGCAACCGTGCGCCCCCCGCGCGACTCCACCAGGCAGTCGCGCGAGTCGACGACCAGGGCGTCGCCGGTGGTGACGTTCCCGTCCGCGTCGGCGCTGCCGCCCCGGGTGGCAAGAAGATCGGCCCAGGAGCCGAGGTCCGACCAGCCGAAGCCGGCCCGCACCACGGTGATGCGCCGGCTGCGTTCCATGATCAACGGCTCGACAGCCGTGACGGGGAGCGCCGCGTAGATCGCCACGGCGCGGTCCGCGTCGCCCACCGAGCGGGCTTCGACGACCTCACGCAGGCGGGCGTCGAGGCCGGCGTCGGCAGCGGCCAGCTCGCCGAGGAACGCGGAAGCCGTCCAGGCGAAGAGGCCGGGGTTCCAGAGATGGCTCTCGGCAGAGAGAAAGGCTCTGGCCCGATCCAGGGAGGGTTTCTCGACGAAAGCCGAGACGTGGGCGGCGGGCATGGCCGCGGCGGCCGACAGCAAGACGGCGTCCGCAGGACCGCCGGGCGACAGCCATCGGTCGGGCGGCTCCGGGGTGCCGACCGCGATGTAGCCGAGCCCGGTCGCCGGGGAGGTTGGCGTCAAGCCCACCAGGGCAAGGCCCGCGGTGCCTGCTGCCCACCCAGCCGCCGCGAAGACCGCCGCTCGATAGGCCTCGACGTCGTCGACGTGGGCATCGGCATGAACCGAGGCGATGACCGCAGCGGGGTCGTCGTGCGCGATCTGGTGGACCGCGAGCCCCAGCGCCGGTCCAGTGCCGCGCGGCACGGGCTCGGCGATCATCGACCCTGGGCCGACCGCGGTGCCCTCGAGCGCGGCGACACACCCCGCGACCTGGGCAGCCGCCGTCACCACGTGGACGGTGGCGCCGAGTGGGGCCACCCGGTCGACGGTGGCCCGGAGCAGCGTGACCCCGCCGGGGCCGAGAGGCAGCAGGTGCTTGGGCACGGCGGCACGGCTCAGCGGCCACAGCCTGGTACCGCTGCCCCCCGCGAGGACGAGCACATGGAAGGCCACGCCCGGGATGATGCCCCAGCACGCCCCTGAGCGGTCAGCCGGCGGCGGACACCGCGAGCATCGGCGTGGTCCCGGCGGCCTCGGCGAGGTCGAGGGCGCGGTCGGTCCGCTCCCAGGGGAGATCGAGGTCACTGCGCCCAAAGTGGCCGAACGCGGCGACCTGCCGGTAGATTGGCCGGCGCAGCTCCAGCGCCGAGATGATCCCGAACGGGGAGAGATCGAAGAACTTCTCGACCAGATCTTCGATCAGCTCGACCGGGATGGTCTCGGTGCCGAAAGTCTCGACGAGCACCGAGACAGGCTTGACGACGCCGATCGCGTAGGCCACCTGGATCTCACACCTGCTCGCCATGCCGGCGGCGACGATGTTCTTGGCCGCCCAGCGAGCGCCGTAGGCGGCGCTGCGGTCGACCTTGGTCGGGTCCTTGCCGCTGAACGCTCCGCCGCCGTGGCGCGCGTAGCCGCCGTAGCTGTCGACGATGATCTTGCGGCCGGTGAGACCGGCGTCTCCCTGGGGGCCGCCGATGACGAACCGACCCGTCGGGTTGACATGGCGGGTGGTCGACGAGTCGAGCCACTCCGGAGGAATGACCGCCTCCACCACGTGCTCCTGGATATCGCTGTGGATCTGGTCCTGGGAGGCGTCCTCGGAATGCTGGACGCTGACCAACACGTTGTCGACGCGCTGCGGCCTGCCCTCCGCGTCGTATTCGACGGTGACCTGGGTCTTGCCGTCGGGACGCGCCCAGCGGAGGGTGCCGTCGCGTCGCTTCTCGCTGAGCCGCCGAGCCAGCCCATGGGCGAGCTGGATCGGCGCCGGCATCAGCTCGGGGGTCTCGTCGCAGGCGAAGCCGAACATCATCCCCTGGTCGCCGGCCCCGCCGATGTTGACCCCCTGGGCGATGTCAGGCGACTGCTCGTCGATGCAGACCAGGACACCGCACGTCTCGTAGTCGAAGCCGTACTTGGCGCGGATGTAGCCGATGTCCTTGATGGTGCGGCGGACGACCCCGGCGATGTCGATGTAGGCCTCAGTGGAGATCTCGCCGAAGACCAGCGCGGTGCCCGTGGTGAGTGCCGTCTCGCACGCCACGCGGCCGAGCGGGTCCTTCTCGAGGACGGCGTCGAGGACGGCGTCGCTGATCTGATCGGCGATCTTGTCGGGATGCCCCTCGGTGACGGACTCCGAGGTGAACAGGCGGCGACGGGTGCGGCTCATGACGTCCTCCGACCCCACCGGCGGCCACCACGACGCCCTGTGCGCCCTGGCCCGCTCCTGTCCGGGGCCGGCCCGATCGTAGCAGCGGGCCGCCCGGCGTCGGGCGGGGGGCCTCTGAACCTGTGGCGAGTTGCCTGCCGACCGTGTATGGTTTGCCGCACGTATCACTTATGACCGGGCGCCCAAACGTCCCGGCGGAGGACCTTGGCGCGTGCCGGTAGACCAGACCCTGCGTTGCCGCGAGTGCGGCGTTGACTTCATTTGGACCGAGGGGGAACAGGAGTTCTTCACCTCTCGCGGTCTGACCAATCCTCCATCGCGTTGCCCGAGCTGCCGCGCAGCCCGCAGGGCGGCGAGTGGAGGTTCCGGCGGCGGCGGCTACGGTGGTGGCGGCGGCGGCGGCAGCTACGGCGCCCGCTCCAGCGGACCGCGCCAGATGTACGAGGTGACCTGTGCGGGGTGCGGCGGGATCGCGCGCGTTCCCTTCCAGCCACGCGGCGACAAGCCCGTCTACTGCAGCGACTGCTTCCGGCCCTCCGGTCGTTGACGGAGGCCGCGCCCGACGGCGCCATCGCGATCGGTAGCCGGGTGACGTTCCCGTACGGCGGAAGTCGCCGTACTGGGACCGTCTCCGACGTTTCGGTGATGCCCGACGCCAACGGCAGCAGAACAGTCTCCTACCTGATCGACGTGGGCACGCGGAAGGTGTTCGTCCAGGGCGACGGCATCCAACTGGCCAGCAATGCCCCGGTGGCGGCGTTCGACGCCGTCGCCGAGGGCGTCGCCTACGGACGCAAGCGCCCCCGCAACCCTCGCCGTCGCTGAGCGTCGTGGAGGGCGCACCGGCGTGGTGACGTCCGCATCACGGCCGGTGTCGATCGCGCCATTCGTCGTATGGTTGGGGTGATGGCTCAGACCTCTTCGCGCGGACGCGTCTCGCTACGGATGGCGCTGATGTCACTCGGGCTGGTGGCCATCCTGGTCGGGGCCGGCCTCATCGTGGTGCCCCTTCTCGGGGTCTGGCAGCGAGGCAATGCCGACCAGACCGCGCTGAGCACCTGGCAGAAGGGCGGCTCGAACGCGCTCACCGGCCAGCCCAGCAGTCCCACGGCGGCGGCCAGGACGACCACCTGCGGCTCAGCGTCGACCGCGGACTACGCCCTGGTGAGCTTCAGCGCACCCGCCGCCGAGCACTACGGCGGGGTCGCCACCGACGGCAACTGGGATTCCCTCCACAATCGCTCGATGGTGCACTACGCGGGCACGCCGGCCCCCGGCGAGGCGGGCAACTCCATCATCGCCTTCCACCGTGAGCCCGACTACGAGCACATCGACCAGCTCAACGTCGGTGACACGGTCTCGGTGCAGAACCGCACCTGTCAGACCTACACCTACAAGATCACCGGCAAGTGGACGCTCGATCCCCACAACGTCACCCAGCTGGCGCCCAGCGGTGGGCACGACCTGACGCTGGTCACCTGCACACCCTTCTGGGTGGACTCGTTGCGCATCGTCTGGCGCGCCACGCTGGTGACGCCGAGCGCCTGACCGGGGTTACCGCGGAGCCCGCGCCATCCGCTGAAGCCGGGCGATCCGCTCCTCAATCGGTGGGTGGGTCGAGAACAGAGCAGCCAGCGAGGCGCGCCGGGTGCCGAACGGGTTGACGATGTAGAGCGGCGCCAGCGCCGGGGCCACCTGCATCGGAACCACCGCCGTCCGCGCCTCGAGCTTGCCAAGCGCCTCAGCCAGCGCCAGGGGGTCGTGGGTCAGCAGCGCGGCGTCGTGGTCGGCCTCGTACTCGCGGGCCCGGCTGATGGCAAGCTGGATGATCGCCGCCGCCGGCGCGGCCAGCAGCGCCACCAGCAGCGTGACCAGGATCTGGGGGCCGCTCTCCTCCTCATTGCCGCCGATGAAGAAAAGGGAGAACTGGGCGATCTGGGCGATGATCGAGATGCCCAGCGCGACGGTGGCCGCAGTGGACGCCACCAGGATGTCGCGATTGCGCACGTGGCTGAGCTCATGGCCGAGAACGCCGCGGATCTCGCGGGCGCTGCACAGGTTGAGGATTCCGGTTGTGCAGCACACGGCCGCGTGCGCAGGGTTGCGGCCTGTGGCGAAGGCATTGGGCGACGGGTCATCGCTGATGTACACGCGCGGCTTGGGAATGCCAGCGGCGGCGGCGAGCTCGGCAACGATCTGGTGCAGCTCGGGCGCCTGGGCCGCATCCACCTCCACACCGTGGGCAGCACGCACCGCGATGGTGTCGCTTTTCCAGTACGAGATGCCGTTCAGGGCCAGCGCGATGACCGCGGCGACGATCAACCCGGTACGGTGGGCCACCAGCCCACCAACGACGAGGAAGAGGGCGTCGAGTAGAGCCAGGAGGAGAGCGGTCTTGATGTTCTGCCACATGACCCAAGAGTACCCGGCCGCGGGGGCGGTCAAGCGGCGCCACCTCGGCTCTACGTGGGGAAGCTCCCGTGGTGGCGCGGCGCGTCGTCCCTGACGCGCGTCGCGTAGGCGGCGAAGCGGCGCACCAGCTCGCCGCGGAGCTCCGCCGGTGCCACCACCGCGTCGACGATCAGCTCGTCGGCGAGGCGGTAGATGTCGATGTCCTCGCGGTACTCGTCCTGGAGCTTCTTGATGTAGGTGGCGCGCTCATCCCCGGGAAGCTCCTGGATGCGGTTGAAGTACACAGCGTTGATGGCCGCCTCCGGCCCCATCACGGCGATCTGCGCCGAGGGAAGCGCCAGCGTGCAGTCGGGGTCGAAGGCGGGGCCGGCCATCGCGTAGAGCCCCGCTCCATATGCCTTGCGCATGATCACGCAGATCTTGGGAACCTGTGCCTGCGAGAGCGCGGCGATCATCTTGGCGCCGTGCCTGATGATTCCCTGCCGCTCAACGGCGGTGCCGATCATGAAGCCGGGGACATCGGCGAGGAAGAGCAGCGGGATGTTGAAGGCGTCGCAGCAGGTGATGAAGCGCGTCGCCTTGTCGGCAGAATCGACGAAGAGCACGCCACCTTTGAAGCGCGGCTGCGACGCGATGACGCCAACCGCGCGACCGTCGATGCGCGCCAGACCGGTGACCAGCTCGCGCGCAAAGAGTCGCTTGACCTCGAAGAACGAGCCCGCGTCGACGAGGGCGTCGATCACCGTCTGCACGTCGTAGCCGCGGCCCGGCTCGAGCGGGATCGTCTCCTCGATCGAGGCCGCGTCCGCGGTGGCCGGGATGCCGGCGATGTCGGAGACGTGCCCGCGCCACGACTGCGGCATGTACCCCATGTAGCGGCGCGCCGCCTCGATCGCCTCCTGCTCTGTGGTGGCGAGCAGGTCGCCGCAGCCGCTGACGGTGCAGTGCATTCGAGCCCCGCCCATCTCCTCGAGCGTCACCTTCTCCCCCACCACCACCTCGGCCATGCGCGGTGACCCGAGGTACATGGACGCGTTGCCCTCCACCATGAAGACCGCGTCACAGAAGGCGGGGATGTAGGCGCCGCCCGCGGCGGACGGGCCAAAGAGCACGCAGAGCTGCGGCACCTGGCCGGACAGGCGCACCTGCATGCGGAAGATGCGCCCGGCGTGGCGCCGGCCGGGGAACATCGCCACCTGGTCGGTGATCCGCGCCCCGGCGGAATCCACCATGTACAGCATCGGGATCTGCAGTCGCTCCGCAGTCTCGAGGATGCGCACGATCTTCTCGACGGTCCGCGCTCCCCATGATCCCGCCTTCACCGACGGGTCGTTGGCCAGGACCGCGCAGGCACGTCCGTGCAGCGTTCCGATGCCCGTGATGACGCCGTCCGCGGGCAGGTCGGCGGCCAGGTTGTTGGCCAAGACCCCATCCTCGACGAAGGCCGTCCCCTCGTCGAACAACAGCGCGATGCGGTCGCGCGGCATGAGCTTGTTGTGCTCGGCGAGCTTGGCGCGTGCCTTCTCCGAGCCACCGCTGCGAGCGCGCTGCAGCCGCTGTTGCAGGTCGGAGGAGTCGTGCGCCGGGTTCGCCCCCGCGGGGGCTGCGTCGGTCATGCCACCGGCTCCACGACCGCAGCCCCGGTCCACACGCCCGCCCGGTACAGCTTGCCGGGCAGGTCCATGCCGAGGTCGGCGGCGAGCGTGTCGCTCACCCTGCCGTACGCAACCAGATCGCAACCATGCACGCCGCCGGCACTGGCCACCGCCTGCAGCGCGTCCTCACTGCAGACATTGCCCGTTGAGCGTGGCGCGAACGGGCACCCACCGAGTCCGCCGGCGCTGCCGTCGAACCGGGTCACGCCGGCCTCGTACGCCGCCAGCACATTGGCCACGCCCAACCCGCGCGTGTCGTGCACATGCAGCGACAGGCGCTGCCCGGGGACGGCGTCGGCTGCACGCGCACACAGCTCACGAACCGCCGCGGGATGGGCCACCCCGATGGTGTCGGCGATGCCCACCTCGGAGGCGCCGCGACGCACCAGCTCGGTGCACAGGTCGACGACGTGCCGCGGGTCGACTAGTCCTTCGAAGGGACAGCCGAAGGCGACGGACACCGCCACGTCGACGGCGGCCCCGACGGACCGGGCGTCGCCGACCACGGAATCGAGATCGTCGAGCGACTCTGCGATGCTGCGGTTGACGTTGCGGCGGTTGAAGGTCTCGGTTGCCCCGATCGTGTACAGCACGTTGCGCACGTCGTGCTCGAGGGCCAGCTCGAGACCGCGGCGGTTGGGGATCAGCACGCGAAGACGCGGCAGGGGCCCAGGCCCGAGCGCGCGCAGCACGGCCGCCGCGTCGGCGAGCTGCGGAACCCACCGCGGCGACACGAACGACGTCGCCTCAACCCGGGGGACGCCCGCGGTCAGCAGGCCCTCGATGAGCCGCACCTTGACCTCGGTGGGGACCGCGGCCGCGATGGTCTGGAGACCGTCGCGCGGCGCCACGTCAGTCCAGGTGACCTCAGCCATCGGCGGTCACCCTAGCAGAGGGCTAGACTGGGCCCGCGCGATGCCCCGCTTCCGTCTCACCACCTACCTGCGCGACACCTTCGGGGTCGAAGACCTGCGGAGCTTCCGTCTCTGCGGCATGGACGAGGTGGGACGAGGCTCGTACGCGGGTCCGTTGGTGGCAGCAGCGGTGGTGCTGCCGGCGCGGTTTCGCCATCCACTGCTGCGCGACAGCAAGCTCCTGACCGCGCGCCAGCGCGAGAAGGTTGGCGCGGTCATCCGCCGCCGCGCCCTGGCCTGGATGGTGGCCGAGATCTCGGCCGCCGACATCAACCGGCGCGGACTTGGCTGGGCCAACGTGGAGATCTTCCGGCGGCTCGTCGACCTCGTCGAGGCAGACGGCTACTGCTGCGACGGTCGGCTGCGCATCGACGCGACGCGGAGAGTCCACTGCCTGGTCCAGGGTGACAACCTGGTGCCGGCAATCTCTGCGGCGTCGATCATCGCCAAGGTGCACCGCGACGCCATCATGACCGCGATGCACGACAACGCTCCGCACTACAACTGGGCCAGCAACAAGGGCTACGGCGCACGCGAGCACCGTGACGCCATCCGCAGCCACGGCCCGCATCCCGAACACCGCACCGTTTTCATCGACGGGTTGCTGCAGCTCGACCTGGCGCTCGACCTCGCCCAAGCGTGAGCGCCGCCGGGCGGCCACCCGTGGACACCACCGTTTTTCGTGACGCCGCCTCGCGGTTCGCCAGCGGGGTCACGGTCGCCGCCGCCGCCCACGACGGATTGCACCACGCCATCACAGCGACGGCGTTCGCGTCGCTGTCGATCGATCCACCGATGGTGCTGCTCGCGCTCGACCGCGCCGGTCAGCTGATCGCGCTGGTGCGCGACAGCGGCTGTGTCGCTTTGAGCGTGCTGTCCGAAGCGCAGGAGGACATCGGGCGGCGCACTTCAGCGGCTGGGCGCGCGCCGCAAGCGATCGTCGATGAAGCGGACACCACGACGGCGCTCACCGGTGCGCCGGTGCTGATCGGTGCGCTGGCGTGGTTCGACTGTGAGGTGGAGTCGATCTCCGAGCACGGCGACCACGCAATCATCGTCGGGCGGGTCGTGGCGGCGGCGTCAACGGACGGCGAGCCGCTCGTCTACTTCGCGCGCCGCTACCGAAAGTTGGGGCCCACCCTGGGCGAGCCGGGAGTGTCTCGTTGAGGCGTCAGCCGCAGCCGCAGCCTCCCCCGCAGCAGCCTCCCGAGCCGGTCGACGGGGCAGTGGCGGTCGCAGTCGCACCCGCCACTGCGCGAGTCGCCGCGACCTGGCTGATCAGGGGCATGCTGGCCCGGCTCTCGCAGCTCGGGCAGAGGGCGGCGAGCTCGCGCTCGCCCATGCGGCGCAGCACCTCGAAAGTGGTGCAGCAGTCGTTGCAGCGGTATTCGTAGACGGGCACGGCGCCAGCGTATCACGCGCCCTGCGGCCAAACCTCGAGAACACCTGCGGCCTGAGGTTGCGCTACGAACATCTGTTCGCTACAATCAGACCCATGAGCGTCGCCCCCATGGAACTGCTCCTTCCGCTCGGCGATGCCGCAGTCCCCGACGAGCTCACCACCCGTCGCTGGCAGCACCTGATGACGGTGGCCGGGATCGACGCCCGGTCGGCCCAGCGCCTGGCGCGCGCCTTCCCCTCCCTGGCGGCCGTGTACGGCGCCGGCGAAGAGCAACTGGTCGCGGTCGTCGGGCCGGTGGTGGCGTCGCGAATCCGCTGGTTCCTCGACGCTCCGCTCGACACCGGGCTGTCGCTCCGGGCGGTCGCAGGCGCACAAGCCGCCTGACAGGTCTCCCTGTCGTGCAGGGGTATTCGCTTGGAGTCGCCTCCCCACGTATGATCGTCGCTTAGCAATCAACGGATGGGGTCAGCGGAGGACACGCAATGTTGGGACGCAGGTCGAGGTCGACGGTGATCGAACGCGAGGTTACGAGTGCCGGATCGCGTGCGGCCGAGGCCGTGGGTGAGGCGGCGTCGGGGTTCGCCGAGCGCGCGGTCGCAGCCGCCCAGAACGCACAGCGCGTGGCGACGCCGGTGCTCCGCACCGCCGGGGAGAAGTCCGCGGAGACGCTCAGTCATGCGGCCGAACGCGCTGCCATTGTCCTTGCCGACGTCGGCGAGCGGCTGGCGGAGGGTGGCGAGGAGCGTGCCGGCACCGCGGCCATCGCGGCGCGTGAGCGCCTCGCCAACGCCTCTCAAGCCCTTGCCCAGGCGGTGCGTCCCAAGAAGCGGCGCCGTTTCCGCCGGGTGCTGATCCTCGTTCTGGCCGGCGGCGGTGTCGTCGCTCTGGTGAAGTCCCCCCTGCGCACCAAGGTCACCGACCGGCTCTTCGGCGCCCCGGCCGCATTCGAGGACCACGCCCCCGAGTCGATCACGCTGCCGTCGAGCTCGACGCGCGACCAGGCTCCATCCCCGGCGCCCGCGGAATCCGAGCCGGCGTCCGACAGCGCTGCCACCGAGGGTGGTGACTCCAACGGGGTGGCCTCCGGCTCCACGACCACCAAGAGCGAAGGCGCCGCGAGCTGACCTGGTGAGCCCCGACGACCGCCGCCCGTTTCGCGGCGCGCCCTTCGATCGGGGCCGCAACGATCGTCCTGCCGGACCCGGCCCGGAGCGCGGCGACAGGCCGCCGCCGATGGACCGACCCGGGTTTGGCGCGCGCCCCTTCGTGCGCACGCCAACACGTGGGGGCGACCTCCCCCCGCCAGACCATCGGGTCCGTCTGCGCGATGGGGAACGTGAGATCGAGGTCACCGGCAACCCCGCCTTCGTTCGCCAGGTTCTCGACGACCTGCCGGCGCTGATGGCCCGGCTGCGCGGTGAGGCGCCGGGCCGGACCGCCATCTCAATGCCCGCTCCGCCGCCCACACAGCCCGTGCTCGCCACCCCAGCGATCGACGAGGGGCACGCGGCCACCGCAAAGGACACGCTTGCGGTGGCCACGCCCTCGGCCGCGATCGCGCCTCGGAGCCGGGCGCGTAACGGTACCCGCAGGGCTGGGCGCAACGGGGCCGCCTCGGGCGACCTCGAGCGCCAGGTCTTCGAGGTGCTCCGGGGCAGCACCCGGCCGCTGGCCATCTCCGCCATCCGCGAGCGGATCGACAGCCAGCCGACCGGGCAGGAGGTCCGTAGATTGCTCGAGCGGTCCGCCGACCGCGTTCACCGCTCCACGGATCGTCCGGCGACCTACTCGCTGCGCTGACAGCGGCTCGCCTTCAGCCCACAACTGCCCATCCCTCTCCCTGGGCTGGGGGTACACCAATGCCTCGCGAGCCTGTAGTATCGGATCAAACGCGTCGGACTATGCAAATGGTCCGGACGCAACGTTACAATGAGCGCCGACCATAGGGGGAGGGGGCGTGGATCCGGTCTTCATCGCGGCGGTCGTCGTGGCTGGCTGCGCGCTCATCGTGCTTGCCGCTGGCCTGAGGGTCATCGCCGAGTACGAACGCGGCGTGGTGCTGCGGCTGGGGCGTCGCCGCCCACTGCGCGACCCCGGACTTGGTTTCATCGTCCCTTTTGGTGTCGACAGGCTGACTCGGGTGGATCTCCGCAGCTCGCTGCTCGAGGTCGCGGCCCTCGAGGTGATCACCCGCGAAGGCGTGCCGCTGACGCTGAGCGCGTCCGTCCACCTCCAGGTGCTCAACCCCATCCTTGCGGTGACCAGGGTGATCGATTACCGGCGGTCCACCACACGGCTGGTACAGGCGGCCCTGCGTGAGGTTGTGGGCCACACCCTCCTCCGCACGGTGCTCGTCGAGCCGGAGCTGGTCCGTGAGGCGCTGGGCAGCTTCGTCGATGCGAGGACGGAGCCGTGGGGGATTCGCATCACCGAGATCGACGTGCGCGACGTCGAGCTGCCCGCCGGGATGCGGCGGGCCATGGAGCGACAGGCGGAGATTCTCGGCAGGCACCAGACGCAGCGAGTGGAGGCGGACGCGGAGATCGCCGCGGCCCGCCGGCTGGCCGCGACCGCCGAGATCCTCGCCGCCCAGCCCTACGCCGTCCAGCTGCGCCTCATCCAGGCCCTGACCGAGATGAGCCACGACAGGACGACCGTGGTGGTGGTGCCGCTCCCCGCGGAGCTGGTGCAGCCGTTCGTCGACCTCCAGGGACGCGGCCACCAGCGTCGGGCCACCGACGCCGGCGGCAGCCAAACGTGGAGCGAACAAGCCGGCAAGAGCCCGGATCCGCCGCGCTGACCGCTCGCCGCCGCAACCGTCTCGTCACAGCAACCGCTCCCCCTCGGTGACCCGCTCCTGCCACCAGCCCAGCTCCTCTGGTTGTCCGGCCTTCTCCCACCCCAGTTGCAGAGCGGCGCCGAGCAGGGTCAATGCCAGCTGCCGGTCCCACCAACTCGCGGTGACCACACCGAGGCGCTCGAGCGCGTCTCGATACGTGGAGATGGCGTCTTCCTTGCTCTCTGGGAGACGTGCTCAGTTGATCGCCACGTACCAGGCGAGGTCGAAGGTGGCCGGCGCTGCTCCGCACCGGTCCCAATCGAGAAGGACGGTACGCCCGTCGGCGTGCTCACCCATGTTGCCGAGCTTCCAATCGCCGTGCACCAGGGTCAGCGGCGTCGTGCGAAGCGCGGCAACCAACGGACCCGGGTTGTCGGCCAGCTCTGCGAGCGTTGCAGCCATTCCCGGCGAGGCATGGCGCAATGCGTCCCAACCCTGCATCACCGCCTTGGGCACCGGGTCGCTGCCGCCCAGTTCGGCTTCGATGACCGCCATCGTCGGCGTCAGGAAGGTGTAGTGATGCGCCAGCGGACAGGCATCGAGCGTGTCCGCACGACCCCACCACTCTGCATGCAGCGCTGCCATGTGCTCGAGGTAACGGCGATGGCTGGTGAGGGAGATGACGTCGTGCCCCGGCGGCACCAGCAGATTCCCCACGTCGCGCATCAGCAGCGCGGCGCCGCGATGTCCACGCTGTGAAACGTACGGCGCCGCCGCCATCATGCCATGGTCGATGCACTCCGGCAGCTGATCAACGATGCCCGACTGGATCAAGGTGAGGACGCGGCAGTCCAGGTCGCCGGTGCCACGCATGATCCAGTCGTCATCGACACACATGTACTTGAGGATCATCGGTACGCCGCCGGCGCTGACCCTCTCGAACTGCTTCCCGACCGGGAGTCACTCGCCTTGAACGGACTCCGCTCGTCGACGTCGGCGAGAAGCTCATCGAGCGACGACGCCACCCGCACGGCATTCATGGACGGCGGCCTGCGCTCAGACTTGGACAGCCCTGAATCGGTCACTGGCCTCGCGCATATCAAGAACCCTCTGTGCTCCGCTGCATGAGCATAGGTGTAGGCGGCGTGCCTTGATCAGGCAGCGTGCACGTCCCTTGCTCCCAGCCGAGGGGGGTCGGCGTGCAGGCCAGATTTGGACGACAACGTGACCCCCACAGCCACCACGGCCGCGGCGATGAGCACCACTGGGGTCAACCTACCCACCGCGACGGGCAGTGCGAGAGTGGCGTCGAGCCCACCCGCGGCGACGAGCACAAGCCAGCCGATGAGCACCCGAACGCTCAGCGCGTCCGGCCGTGCCACCGACCGTGAACGGCGAGCTGCCTCGGCGAACGCCACCACCACCATCGGGGCAAGCAATGGCAAATCGTGGACGAACGTATGAGGCGACGCGAGCAGCGAGAGGATCGTCGCGCCAATCAACGCGGGTCCAAGGCGAGCCCGATCCCTGCGCACCATGTCCCCGAGCAGCCCGGCAACGACTATCGCAGCCACGCTGCCCATCGCAGCCACCGTGTTGGCGACGACACCTGCGCCGAACCAGCTCACCGCCAGCCCGGTGAAGCCGACGAACAGCGACTGCGGGAAGGTTCCGTTCGAACGAAACACCGTCTCCACGAAGCCGACAGAACCTGTCCATCCGACGGCCAGCATTGAGACTGCGGCAACCGCCGCAGCGCCGGCCAGGGCACCTCCGAGGACGCGCCGGTCACGCCAGCCGACCATGAAGGCGACGAGGCCAAGAGCGAGATGGGGCTTGGCGATCGCCGCTCCAGCGACGAGGGCCGAAGCACCAGCTCCCAGCCTGTCGTATCGCCACGCTGCGTACGCCAGGGACAGCCCCAGTGTGAGGGTGCCAAGGTTCTGCCCCTCGGTGAGCATGGGCAGGGTTCCTGCCCCGACCAGCGCGACCAGCAATGCGGCCAGCGGGAGCAGCCGGGGAGCCCAACGGGGCCAGGGGGCGACGATAGCCACGACCCCGCACCCGACGACAACCAGCAGGAACTGGAACAGGCTCCACAACAGATGACCGGTCACCGGGTCGAGCCCGCTGATGGGAGCGGCCATGACCGCGGTCAGGGGAGCGTGGTTGAAGAGCAGGTCCCCGCTGTGGTCACCGCCCGACAGGCGGCTGTACACAGGGCCCTGAACCTGGTCCACATACAATCGCGGACCATCGCCATCAGCGACGATGACGCCTGCTGTCTGTGTGGCGAGATAGTCGCTGCGCACGACCTCGGCGTGACCCATGCCGAACAGCCGCACCATGTACACAACCAGCACAGCGCCGCAGGCAACGGCGACGAGTGCGAGGCGGGTTCGCGAACGCACATGGGTGGTGGGCCGGATCACGCGGCGATCGTGTCACAGACCAGAAGGCCCGTCCCGGCGTGGTGCAATCTCGTGACCGGAGTGCGCCGGATGGCTCAAGTCGGCTGGGGAAGAGCGCGCTGCTGGGCGCCGGCTGGCGCGCTCTGCCCTACAGCGCGGCAGGCCGTGACAGCGATCGCTCCGATCAACAGGTCGCGGGCGACCACCAGCAGGTCGGCTGGGACGGACCCGGCGATCAGCGCGCTGTACAGGAGGTATGTGGTCACGTAGGTGAGTGCCATCGTTGCCGCGGCCATGACGAAGACAGTCCGGCGGGTAAAGACGGGCGCCGCGATGGCCAGCGCGGGAACCGCCCACGCCACGTACTGCGGGGACAGCACCGGTGCAAGTGCCAGCAACGTGACGACGGCCGCGCAGGCTGAAAGCGCTGCTCCGCGTCGATGGCCCACCCACGCGGCGACCACCGTCGCAAGGCCGAGCGAGAGAGCGGAGAACACCGGGTCCAGCCAGGCGGGAAGTCCCACCGCTCGCCATGCCCCTCCCTCCTCGATCGCGGGGCCGGGCGTGAACAGGCGGCCGATCGCACCGACCGTGGACTCGATCTGGGGATGGTGTGCGCCGCGGAAGGTGAGGACCTGCTGAAGGCCGTCCACTCCACCGGCGGCGAGCGAGACCACGAGAAACACCGCCAACCCGGCCAATGTCCATCCCGCGGCAGCACGTCGATGCTTGCCGCGAACGGCCGCAACCGCAGCGACCCCGACCAGTACCGGCCACAGTTTGAGGCCCACGGCCGCAGCGATTGCGGACCCCGCGAGCGGCCACCGACGCCGTGTTGCAGCGACCAGCATGACCAGCGCCGCCAACATCGTGAGAAGGTCCATCTTGGTCAGCAGCAATGGCAGAAGCGCGGCGATCATCACCCCGTAGCGCAGCCCGGTGCGCGGGGACCAGTACCGGGAGATCAGCAACCAGATCGCCAGGTCCGCGCAGGCGTTGATCGCCACGAGAACGCGTCCGAAACCCTCCATGCTGTGCGTCGCAGCGCCGATCGCGCGCAAGAGAACCACCGCGAGCACAGGGTATTCCGCGGGGAAGTCGAGGTAGGGGCGCAGGTGGGTGGACGCGATTGCCCAATACCGCGGCACGTCGTCGTTGATGGGGTGGGTCATGGCCGCGACCACGAAGATGACGTGCACGCCAACCACAGCGACGAGCCACAACCGTGGGCTGGCCGACAGACGCAACCTCGCACTCCAGGCATCTCGTTGCTGCGCTGGAACGTGCACGTTGGTCGCGGTCATTGGTTCGGTGCTCCAGGCTCTCGGTGCGGCCGATGCCGCTGGGCAGTTCGAAACCATTGTCCGGTTCCGAATGACGCTGGTTGCACCCGCCATGGCACGCGATGGAAACAACTGAGTACGCTGCGCCCATCGCCCGCGAGACGCGGCGGGCCGAGTGCCGTCGCGTCCGGTCCAGGGAAGTCCACGGACGTCATCAGCGCGAACTGGTAGATCGCATCGCCCGGGTTCGCTGACGTCGTCGCGAGATATCCAGCCTGAACGGCCAATCCTCGCGCCAAGAGGCCCAGCCCGACCGACCGGTTCTAGGTATAGGTAGGGCTTGCGTCAGCCGCCCTGCGAAGCGTCACCAACTATCCTTGCGATCATGCACGCCGTCATCAATCAAGGAGCCAGTGGCCCCAACCTTAAGCGAACGAGCTGAGCGCGGACTGGCCGACCAGATGCGCGCCATCGAGGGCTTCCAGGGCTTCCGGGTCGTCCAGGTCGCGCATGTTCCAGTCGTCTTGGTGATGTTCGCGGACGCTGCTGAAACCCTCGACCGCATGGCGACCCAGTTGGGCAACAGTGGATGGGCGCGAACGTTGCCCCGTTGCTTGATGGGGCGCCGGAGCGGCGGATCGGCCCGGTCATCGGATCAGTCAGCGTCTAACAGGGTGTTGATTTTCGAGCCTTGAGGGGCCCTCGAC
>JRHI01001448.1_pt1 | contig 19881 bp, 20 predicted proteins | sample 215371 | NCBI WGS metagenome assembly JRHI01 (sample SAMN02929681, study PRJNA255918) | sediment metagenome | biome: cave system; feature: Ice Cave; material: Sediment; isolation source: sediment from deep within a dark volcanic ice cave with no known source of... ...
AACTCATCGTGGTCTTTGATGATCGAAGAGATGACTGGTGGGCAACACCAAATCGATGAAAGCATAGGGCTGAGCAAGTTAGGGTGACGCGGATGAATAGCACCTCCGAAAATAGACGCCGTTCGTGCGCCAACGAAGAAGTGCGTTCGATCCGAATCATGAGCGTCAGAAAAAACTCTTGCAACGGCCGGCGCGTCGTATACTCTCGCCAGGAATTTTTCGGATGACCAGACTCTGCACGCTCCCGCTCGCTTTTCTCTTGGCATTCACTGCCCACGCCCAAAAAAATCCAAAATCCAAAGAAGAAACCTGCACCATCTTCGGCATGGTCATAAAAATGGCTGACAGCGCTCCGCTAAGAAAAGCCCGCCTATTGCTGAAAAGTGTCGACGACCCAAGTCGCAACATCTCCGCAGTCTCTGATGCGGAAGGACGATTCGCGCTCAAATCCATCGATCCCGGTCCTTACCGCCTCACCGTAACCCGTATCGGTTTTGTCACCCAGGAGTACGGCCAACGCAAGCCCACTGCGCCGGGCGCCGTCCTCACGCTTCACCCCGGTCAGGAAATGAAGGACCTCCTCTTCCGCATGATTCCTTCCGGCGTCATCTCGGGCAAAATCTTCGATGACGATGGTGAGCCGCTGCCCAGCGTCACGGTGGAGGCCGCGACGCAGATTTACGCAGAAGGAAAACGAACGCGGTCGGTAATCACCCAAGTTCAGACCAACGATCTCGGCGAATATCGCCTTTTCGGTCTTTCGCCCGGCAGGTATTTCGTTGGATCTCAGTATCCTCGCTGGACCCGCTACACCGGTGAGGATGATTCCTCCAGTGCCACCTCACAAGGAGAAGACTACGCAAAGCTGTACTACCCCGGCACAGCCGACCCCGCCAAAGCCGGACTCATCACCGTTAATCCCGGCGAAGAAAGTTCCTCAATCGATATCTCCATGCGTAAAGTCAACGTCCGTCAAATCCGTGGCCACGTCTACAACCAAGTCACGCACAAGCCGGGCGTGGGCGTGTATCTTCTCTTGCTCCCGAAGACGGTAGACCGTAATTCCAATTTCGGCGACGTGTCAACACAGGTGCAAAAGGCCGACGGTTCGTTTGCACTCTCCGGTGTGTTGCCGGGTTCCTACATGCTCGCTTCCTTTTGGATGGACGATGGCGTCGCTTACGTGAACCGTCAGGCCGTCGACGTTGGCAACGCCGATGTGGTAGGTATGGCTATCTCGGTCGCGCCCGGCGTTACTATAACCGGCCGCATCGTGTGGGACGGCCGCCCGAGTCTTGAAAAAGACGAGCTCAGCGTCGTACCGCAACCCACGGACATACCTTTCGGATTTCGTGGTCAAGTTCGCGTTGTGCACGACAATACGTTCACCATCAAAGAAGTGGGCGAAGGCACTTACCGCGCTGAAGTAAACGGCATGTCCAAGGACTGTTACATAAAAGATGTGCGCTATGGTGAATCGAGCGGCCTCAAAGACGGTTTCACCGTCACTCGCGGAGAGCCCGGAGCGCTCGAAATTATCCTCAGCTCTCGCGGAGCCCGTGTGCAGGGAACTGTCCGCGACGCGGACGGCCTGCCGTTATCCGGAGTATCTATCGTCCTGGTTCCGGATTTATCTCTTCGCGATCGGTATTCACTATATAAAACTCAGAGCACCGACCAGTACGGTAATTTCGATCTTCACGGCGTCGCCCCCGGCGATTACAAATTATTCAGCTGGGAAGAAGTAGAAGCCGACGCTTGGCAGGATCCCGAATTTCTGAAACCTTTTGAGGAAAAAGGTGAACGTATCACGTTACAAGATGGCGACCACTCCACAGTAAAAATCACCGCCATCCACGCAAAAAACCCCGACTCACCCAAACCCTAGCCGTGAAGCCGAATGGGGTTAGGTGCGTATTCTCAGATTCGAAACTTAGGCGAGTCGATTGAGATCGAAACTCGGCATTAGTCCATATGACGGGCGGGTGGCCCATCCTTCGCGAAGTTTGCGAAGGGTGGGGTTTTTGACGCGGGGGCCCATCCTTCGCGAAGTTTCGTTGGTGATACGTTTTAAGACTTCCGACGTGGTTGAGCAGGTCTTAACGTTCGTTCTTGGCTACTTCCCTCTAGCATTGGAATTTCATATGCCGCTTGCGCGCGAGAAGGGTGATTGACCTTGGATGGTCTTCCTTCCGTCACCATGCGTAGATGTACTTCTAGCCAAGTGGGAAGTTCGGCGGTTTCCTGATTCCAATGAACGACAGACGCTTCGTCGCACCAGTTGAGTAGGTTGGGCATGGCTCTCCGATGTGCTCCCGAAGTACGAAACGCATTCATCGCTGCCTCGTTTTCCCAAGCCGTTACTGTCCAAAAAACATTTTTTGCGTCGCGTAACAGTTTGCCGCCCAGAAAGCCGGCCGAACGCTCCGCCTGACGGATCGACTGGGACGTGTTCCAAATGAATACGGGCAGGTACCGAAGGTACCGAACACGTAAACGTGTCACGGAAAGAAATGTCATCTCGTTCCTCTCATCATAATTCATTAAGCTTAGAGCCGTAATTCCCTGGTTAGGTTATGCGACTAATCAGGAGTCAGGAGTTGGAACCCCTGCCGTGCCGCGTCGGCCAAATTTTGGTAAAGGTGAAAATTTAAGGTCGTTTTGCAGTAGCCTGCTAACTTCGTGGATGTACTGTTGACGCCCTTTTAGTCTTTCTTCGTTAGCGTCAGGATTAGGAATCCATTACATGTCCCTCGATAGCTCCCGCACGGAACGAACTGTAACCGACCGCTACGCCGCGCTCGGATGGCTGGCCCTTGCTGCAATCGCCATCGTCGCATGGCTCGCGCGACCGTTCGTGATGGGTATGCTGCTGGGCGCGATGATGGCGTTTACGTTAGAGCCGCTGTACGAACGCGAGGTACGACTCTACGGACGGCCTGTTCTTTGGGCTGTCGCCGCGGTGATCGCCACTGGCATCCTGGTGCTCGCGGTGGCCGCGGGATTCGTAACGTTGTTTATCACGCGGCTCGCCGGCTTTGCCAACGCCTTGCGCACAGCGTTGAAGCCGGGAGGTGCGCTTGCCGTATTGACGGTGAGGGCTCTAACCCAGTGCTGGCTGTTTTGGCGATCCAGAAAGAGCCTGAGTCAAATACCGCGTCGTTGGGGTTGTACTGCGTGGAAACATTCCACGAACCCTGGTTGTTGATTCCTGCTGGACCGGGCACGCCTTGTATGCCTTGCGTGCCTTGCGGCCCGATGAAGCCCATTGGACCCTGCGCCCCTTGCGGTCTCATCGGCCCAATCGGACCGAACGGTCCTACAGTTCCCGTTACTCCGATGGGTCCCTGTGCGCCCTGCGCACCGACGGGCCCGGGCAGTCCCTGAGGGATCAAAAAATTAAGCACCGGTGCGTTCGGAGTCCCGCCATTTAAGACCGAAGCGGACGATCCAGGTGGAACGGTCATGGTGGTTCCGACCGTAACCGCAGCTGCTGTGCCCGCCGGACCTTGCAAAGTTCCAATATGAAACAAGAGAAAGCGAGTTTCTCTTTGGACCTGACATTGCCGCTCATCTTCATGAACTTTACGGGAAAGCTTCAGATGTGCATATTTTTGGTCAACCGGTTGACGAAGAGCAACGAGATAAGCGAAGAGTCGCGTTGCTTTGGTTCAGTGGTCAGGGAGACAAACTGAAGAAGGCATTCAGCAAGTACATGGCGTTCAAAGAGCCAGACTGAATTTTGACACCATTTGACACCAGTTGGACGAAGGGCAGTGGTGCTACGCCTTTAACGACTCAGGACTTATTTTGTAGGATGAACTTTCGATCCCACCGCCCCTACCAACCATCCCATTTGTTCCGAATGACTTAGCGATTTCGCGAGGCGGCAAAAGGCGGCAATAAGAAATAAAATGAGCCTCTTGGGAGGCACCTATGGCTCTGGCGAACGCGAAGTCAATTCTAGTGCAGAAGCATTTGGCGAATTTTTTTCTGAATTCGATCTAGTGGAACGGCCTCTGCTGTGACAGTCTAGCGTTTTAAGGTTTTACAACAACATACAAGACCGCGGGGACTGCCAAAATACCCGAAAGTCGTGCAAGACTACACGAAATGTGGGTTGGGTTGTGGGTTGGAAAAATGGCCTGACGGTAGCACCATGGACACCCCGCCTCATGAACCAGAAAGCAAGGACAATACGGCTGTGGCGTTTATCCTGAAGCAGCAAATATTGCTTATTAGGAGATGGTTCGCAGCACGCCGCTCGACTCCGAGGACCCGCGGCGGGAGCTTGATTTAGGTGGCTTCGAGGTGCGTTTCTGTTCAGTAGGACTTGTCGGCTTCAATGGAAGCGTATTGAAGGTCCTCTCAAGTGCCTTCACTGCATAGGCGGTTAGGGCGTCCGGAGAAGACGGTCGGAACCCCGCCCGTATGATGCGAAGACTGACAATCCCGTGCAGCGTAGACCAGATCATGTCAGCCGCGAGCGTAATCTCAATTGGGTCGGCAGCCAACCCAGGAGCGACGAGTCGTCGAGCAAGATCTATCAAGAAGGCATAAGCCCGAGAAGCGGCGCAATCTGCTCTCTTATCCGCAAACGCGACTGCCATGTAGTCCGAATCGCCCATAAAAATGAGGCGGTAAACCTCCGGGTGCTCCAGGCCAAACGCGACATAGGCACTGCCAATCGCATGGAGCAAAGACGAGCTTCCTGGATTTGCATCGGCCGAGACCAAAGCATCAAGAAACTTCGCGAACCCACGTTCACAGAGTTCCTGTGCGATCGCTTCACGGCTTTCAAAATAAAGATAGATTGAGCCCGCCGAATATTCAATCCGGTCCGCCAATTTCCTCATCGAAAGAGCACTAAACCCTTCTTTTGAGATGATTTTGAGCGCAGCGGCGAGGATCTTCTCCCTCTGTTCAGTCCTCTCGCGCTCGCGTCGTTCCTTGGTTCCCATTTCACCTCATTTCTGAATCACGATTATATCCTGAACGATGTTAGAGAAGCATAGCCACATCATATCCCCCCCGAGTCGTTGAGGTAATAGTCCAGAAAGGCAGGTGGAGGCAAGCAGAGTTGCAGAGCCGAGCCTTGCGATCTTCTCCGTGATTTGATCTCCCTGCGCCGCTTCGGGCTCACGCACTTCAAATTCGCCGGAGAATGGGATGTGACCAGGCTCTTCCAACTCTTAACGCTATTGACAAAACAGTGTTCAGTTTGTATTGTAGTGTTCAGGTGAGCACTTTGAAACCTCTCAATTCAACCATAGAAAGAAGAACCGGTGGTCGCGCACTCAACGTTGCCGCCTGGTTGCTGCTGCCTTTGCTCTCGACCCTGATTGGCCTGGTCTCTCTTCGGTACGCGGTTCCAAACATCCCGTATCCACCCCCGCTCTCAAACTTTATCGATAGACGGTACTTTCTCATTGCACACGCTGTTCTGGCTTCAATCGCACTTATCGTGGGCCCATGGCAGTTTGTTGGTCGCTTTCGTCAGCGGCAGCTAAAACTCCATCGCTGGCTCGGCCGAGTTTATTGCGTAATGGTTCTTTCGTCCTGGGTCGCATCCGTACCTATCGCGTTGCATGCGCAAACCGGGGTGATGGCGTCAGCAGGTTTTCTGACGCTTGGTGTCTGTTGGTTCGCAACAACACTAGCCGGCTATCTCACGATCCGTCGGGGACGGGTCAGGGAACATCAAGAATGGATGATTCGCAGCTACGCGCTGACGGCTGCTGCGATCACATTGAGAGTCTATCTCCCAGCCTCACAAATGGCTCACATCGCGTTCGTCTCTGCCTATCCGGTCGTCGCTTGGGCTTGCTGGGTTCCGAACTTGATGTTCGGCGAGTGGCTTCTGGGGCGCTCTCGTGCCGCCATTCGTCAGAATTCCGCCACACAGATCCGGGCAGCTTTCCTGTGACGCTACTGCCGACTTTCAAAACCACGCAACGCAACCTAAACGACGAGGTAGACAAATATGCTTTTGATCACGACACCGACCGGGAAAACAGGTAGCAGTGTATTAGCAGAAGTCATGAAGAAGGGAGATCGAGTCCGGGTCTTAGTGCGTGATCCAGCAAAACTGGCTGCCGCCGTGCGCTCTTACTGCGATGTCGTGACGGGAGACATGCGCGACGAGGCTACCCTGGCTAAAGCAGCTTCGGGAGTTGAAGGTGTTTTCTTCTGCGTTCCGCAACAACCTGTGAAGACTGACAACGTAGCGGCGTACTACCGCTTTTTCTGCGAGCCCGCTGCTCATGCTTTTGCCTAGGCAGATGTGCAACGGATCGTGACGATCTCTGCCGGGCGAGGCAATCCGAGCGATCTCGGACCAAGCGGTTCTCTGGCTATTATGGAGAAGGGATTCGACAGCACCAGGGCCGCCACGCGGCATGTCCGCTGTGGCTACTTCATGGAGAACCTCAGCCAGGTCGTCTTACAGCTTAAATTTCAAGGTTCGTTCTCGCTTCCGATAGCTCCTGACTATCCGATAGCCGTCGAGGCTGCGGAAGACATCGGGAAGACAGCCGCGCGTTGGTTACTTGACACAACATGGCTCGGCAACGAAGGTGTCACGGTTCCGTTCGGTCAAATTCTGACTTCTGCAGAGATCGCTTCGGAGTTGTCTCGCGCGCTCGAAAAGAAAATCGCTTTTGCTCCTCTCAGCAGCGCGGAGTTCAAAAAGGCCCTCACAAAATATGGAATCAGCGCGGCTGTGGCACAGTCGTTTGTCGAACTCTTTGACGGTATCGACCACGAAACCATGTCAGGGCTACACAAGCGAAAGTCGGGGGGTATGACATTGGGAGCTTGGGCGGTAGAGCATCTCAGGCCACAGATGAAAACTATGGCCGTTCTGAGGCGCATTCTTGGCTAACTGCGCGAAGCGTTAACACATGCGATTCGATGAAACTTGGATAGCACAACGATGGTAGTTGGGCGACTGCTCTCCCCTACCCTGAAAACTTTAGTCGTTGCATACTAAGGAGCAAAACCATGAACCACCAAAGACGTCACTTTTCCGTAACCCATTCTGTTGTTCTCTCGCTCCTACTAGCCCTTGGTTCTCCACAGCATGCGCTCAGCAGTGATCCACCTATGGCAAAAGTTGTCGTAAAGGTTGGTGGCTTTCGCAATAACAATGGCAACGCTCAAGTCAGGATATGGAGTTCAAAGGACGGGTTTCCATCCAACGATGCAAAAGCCTTTCGCAAGGCGACAGTAGACATCGTGAATGGGACCGCCACCGCTACTTTTGCGGACGTTCCCCCAGGCGTCTACGCAGTCAGTTCCTATCACGACGAGAACGGTAACGGCAAGTTCGACACTCGCTTCCCGGGCATCCCTACAGAGGGATATGCAATCTCAAACGACGTGCGTGGCAAGCTGGGACCACCGCCTTTTGGCCCCGCGCGCGTGAATATTAGCGAACCCAGCACAGAGATTGTGCTCACTATGCACTACTAATTCACAAATCTCGTTGCTTCGCACCAGATCGCTCGGAGCGACGATACAGGAACCCGGTCACCTTCGGGGATTGATTTTCGCGGTTAGGCAGTGAACCAGGCAGCTTGTCGTTGTTAAACTAAAGGGAGGGACTAGAAGATGAAATCGAAAAGCGTAGCAGCAGGGATAGAATATGCAGGACCGGATGTGACCAAATCCGAAGAGAGCCGGCCGCAATTCGCAAATGCCCCCAGGCATGAGGAGATCCAGCAACGGGCCTACGGAATACACATCCAACGTGGTAGCGAGCACGGAAGGATGTGGATGACTGGCTCGAGGCGGAGCGACAGCTAGCGGAGAAGCATCGCGCTGGCTAGCGAAGCCGCGTTGTGGTATCGAGGAGCCTGGGTTTACGAGTTCGAAGCTGTTTCTCCAGGGGATAGGCGATGAAGCTGAAGCGCGGATTGATCGTGACGACGGTGGGTGTTATCCCCCACTCAACACTTGCCTTCCTGTTGATGCTGCTGAGCGGGTGTACGCAAACAAAGACCGACACGCGGCCAACGTTGCACCTTAGTATGATTCCGACGACCGATCCCGGAAAAATTATTCGTGAGAGCCAGCCGTTTATCGAGTATCTACAGAACAAGACCGGTGCGAAGGTGGAACTGACCGTTCCGACAAACTATTCCGCGGTAGTTGAGGCGATCAGCAACGACCGCGTGGATATTGTCTATCTCGGGGGTTTCACCTACGTTCAGGCTTCGGCGCGGGCAGGCATCACACCTCTTGTGCAACGCGAGGGAGACCAGGCCTTCCACAGTAAATTTATTACCCAGCCGGGCTCGGCCGTCCACTCGCTGAGCGACCTGAAAGGGCACAGCTTTGCCTTTGGTGACGTCAATTCGACGTCTGGCCACCTGATGCCCGCTTATTTCATGCGCCAGCAAGGTGTGGATCACGCGGTCATCGAAAAGGCAGTATACACTGGTGGGCACGACGCGACTGCACTGGCCGTAGCCAATGGAAAGGTGGATGCTGGTGCAATGGACGAATTGGTTTATGCCCGGATGATCAAGGACGGCAAATTGAGCGACACCCAAGTGAGGGTTTTCTACACGACGCCACCATTCTTCGATTATGTCTGGGCCGCGCGTAAAGGGCTGGACCCCGCCCTTGCGGAAGCGTTCGCCAAGGCCATGCTGGAACTCGATGCGCAAAACTCCGACCAGAAACCAATCCTGCAGTTGCTGAACGCCACAAAATACGTGAGGGCAAAAGATTCCAGTTACGAGCCGCTGCGCCAGGCAGCAAAGGATGAAGGACTCTTGAAGTGAACTATTCGGTGGAGACAGTAAAAAAAGAGTTCGTGGTAAACCGCCAGGCGGTCTCCGCTCTGGAAAGCATTACTCTGTCTGTGGCGGACGGTGAGCACATGGCCGTTCTCGGTAGCTCCGGCGCAGGGAAGACGACGTTGTTCCGCATCCTCAACGCCACGCTGCGGCCCACCAGCGGGTCGGTCCGCGTGGATGGGCAAGACCTCGGGGCCATGTCCAGCGGAGACTTGCGTCGCACGCGCCAGCGCATTGGCACCATCTACCAGCAGCATAACCTGGTCCCTTCCCTTACCTCCCTGCACAACACATTGTGTGGCGGCCTGGGGCGGTGGTCGTTAGCGCAGACAATCCGCAACATTTTTGCTCCCGCTAAAACTGACGCTGAAGACGCTATGCACTCCCTCGAACTTGTGGGACTCGCGGACAAGCGACACGCTCGCGCGGACGAACTTTCCGGAGGCCAACAACAACGGTTGGCCATCGCGCGCGTCCTCATGCAAAAGCCGGAAGTAATTCTTGCGGATGAGCCGGTGGCCTCGCTCGATCCCGCGCTCGCGGAGGAGATCGTATCTTTGATTATCCGCGTGGGCTCGGAGGGTAAGCGAACCCTGATAATCGCACTGCACAAAGTCGAATTGGCCCTCGATCATTTTCCGCGGGTCATCGGCCTTCGGTCGGGCAACGTCACTTTTGATCGGGCATCGGGCGAGGTGCATGAAGACCTTTTGCGCGATCTCTACCGCAAACGTTCCGGGGAGGGTCGGCAGGTTCAGGATGAAAATCGCTTCCAACGCGAATTTGGCTGCAGTCGATAATAGGAGCAGCTTCCAGGAACGCATTTTGACGCCGTTCCGGGTAGCCGTGGTACTCGGTGCCTCGATTGTTCTGGCCATCTGCTGGAAGGTTGACGATGTCCGGGTGAATACTTTGTTGCAGCCCGCGACGCTTGCGGCTCTGTGGACTTTCCTCCGCGGTCTGTTCCCTCCTGAGCTTTCTGGCGATTTTTTGCGCATCGTGTTTCGCGCTATTGCTTCCACGCTTGCCATCGCTATCGCCGGCACAATTCTTTCGGTCTTGGTCGCCATTCCGCTTGGAATGCTGGCGACCCCCATTTTGTGGCAGCGCGGAATCTTGTCCGCTGTGGAAAATCGAAATGCCAGCTCAACATTGCGGTCGTGGGGCAGTCGAGCAGTATTTGTGTTCCTGGGATTTCTGCGCGCCATACCGGATTTGGTTTGGGGCCTCTTGTTTGTGACTGCCGTGGGATTAGGATCGCTCGCCGGAACGTTGGCACTCGCGCTGGCATATATCGGTGTGTTAGGTCGCGTCTATGCCTATGTCTTTGCGGATGTAGATCCTCAACCGCTCGAGGCTTTGCAGTCTACGGGAGCTACCCGTGGGCAGATTTTCCTGCGTGGCATCTGGCCGCAAGCGTTTCCGAGTGTGCTGGCTTACACGCTGTACTCTTTTGAATGCTGCGTTCGTGCCGCTTCCGTTCTGGGCTTCGTCGGCGCCGGAGGAATTGGGTACGAGATCAGCCTCTCTATGCGCCTTTTCGAGTATCGGCAGGTGATGACGCTGATCCTGGCGTTTGTTTTTTTGCTAGCGACGACCGATTTTGCGAGCCGCCGCCTCCGGGCGCGCCTGCAACCCAACGCCGAGGGCTTTCGCAAACGCTGGAGAGAAAATACAGCTCCAGATCGTCGAACCAGGCGTTTCGCATTGCATGCTATCGGTTACGCAGCGATGCTTGCGGTCATAGCCGCCAGTTTTTATCTCGCGGGGTTTACGCCGGAGCACTTGAGCGAGGGAAATTTATTAAGAAACATGCTGAGGTTCAGTCGCGGAATGTTCCCTCCCGACTTTGCGAAAGAGTTTGTGCTGAGTCTCGGTCCTTTGCTGATTCAAACCTTGGCCATTTCGATTCTGGGAACACTGTTGGGCATCGTTATCGGTGCGATCCTGGCGATCCCCGCAACATCGACTTTGGTTTTGGTTCGGCCGGATTCGCCTGGTTTCCGATCGCGGGCTGAACGCGGAGCGCGCTTGAGCGTTTTCTGGGCGGCACGCCTTCTTCTGAATTTGCTGCGTTCGATCCCCGATCTGGTATGGGTGTTGATCTGCATCGTCGTCGTTGGTATCGGTCCATTCGCCGGGACCTTAGCCGTAGGTGTACACACTGCCGGGGTGTTGGGAAAACTTTATGCGGAGATTCTGGAAGAAGTTCCGCAACAGCCGCTGGAAGCGCTTCGCGCACTCGGCGCGGGCCCCATTCAGCTGCTGGCGTGGGCTATCTGGCCTCAGGCAAGACGGATGCTTGCCGGATACACCGTATTGCGCTGGGAGACGAACCTGCGCATCTCCGCAATCCTGGGACTGGTGGGCGGTGGTGGCTTGGGACAAGCCATCTACAACAACGTGCAGCTTGGCTTCTATTCCCGGCTGGCAACGCTGCTCATCGTGATTTACGTGTTGGTGATCGCATCCGATTGGATTGGAGACAATGTCTCCCGTAGAACAGTGGGAGTCTGAGTTGCATGCTGGAAGCCACACAATTTCGAGAAGCGGGAAAATATTCGAATTATTTGAAAACTCCCTCGGGGAGGTTACGCTCCGATCTCGCGTGGGAGAACTTGCAAGGATTTCTGCCCGATCTCTAACGCCAGCGGCGAATTCTCGATCTCGGAGGCGATACTGGCGCCATGAGCGTGCGCCTCGCAAGAAAAGAATTTCAAGTTGTGCTGCTGGATAGTTCGGAAGAGATGCTGGCGATTGCGCGGAAGGAAGCGGACGAACGCGGAGTTGCGTCACGAATCTCATTCCGCCAGGAAGACGCCGGTCGACTGCAGGACCTCTTTGAGCCAGAGTCCTTCGACCTGGTCGTTTGCCACAACGTCCTGAAATATGTTGCCGACCCTGCGGCAATCGTTCGCAGCATTTCTTACGTCCTGCAAAAGGATGGCATTTTTTCGGTGCTTGTGCGGAATCGCGCGGGAGAAGTGCTCAAGGCTGCGATCAAGTCGCCAGACTTAGGACTTGCAAACGAGACTCTTTCCGCGCAGACCGTTGTGGATTCTCTCTACGGGAAGCCCGCCCGATTGTTTGGCCCGCTCGATGTAGTATAAATACTCGCGCAAGCCGCGTTGCGCGTGGCCGCTAAGTATGGAGTGCGCGTATTTTCGAACTACCGGGATTTCGCAGAACCTGACCGCGAAACATACCGGCAACTTCTCGAATTGGAATGCCCTCTGGGCCGGGCTCAGTTTTCCGCTATTGCCCGCTACATCCAGACGATCGCCCAACATTCCGGCGCGTTACAAATCGCGGAAAGATGAAGATGACGCTACGTATCCTACAACCGAATACACAACCTGCTGCGCAACCTACTTTTGTGCGTCCTGCAGGGTCTGGGAGTTTTGCCATCGGACTCGGCTTGACCAACGAATGCAATCTGGCCTGCTCGTTTTGCTACCGCGATCCGGCGCGTGTCGACCGGTTGAGCCTCGACCAAGTGCAAGCCGCAATGGCCAGCCTTCCTGTGCGCTCCGTCAATCTCGGCACGGGCGAAAATGGAATGCACCCGGAGTTCCGTGAGATATTGGCCTTCCTCCGCACTCTGCCGGTGAAGCTGACCATTACTTCGAATGGACACAGCGCGGCAGTGCTGACCGATGACGAGATTCGGGCGTTTCACGACATCGAGTTTTCCCTGGATTATCCGACCGAAGGCGAGCAGGATGCGCAACGTGGCGCGGGCAATTGGGCGCTGATCCACGAGCAGGCGGCGCGCTGCGTCCAGTTGGGAACTCCGGTCACGTTCATCAGCGTGATGATGAAGGCCAACTATCTGCGTTTGGCGGAGGTGGCGCAGGTTGTCAAGCGCTACCAGTCGCCGCTGCGGATCAACGTCTATCAATCGGTGCGCTCGGATATTTACGCCTTAACTTACGAACAGTATTGGCAGGGCTTTCGCGCTTTGTTTGCGGAAACCGATATCATCGCAATCGGTGAGCCTTTGGTCCGCGCCATGGCGGGTCTGCCCGCCCGAGTCGGTGGATGCGGCGTGAGCACGGTGCGCGTGACTCCCCGGTCCACAACTCAGCCCTGCGTATATTGGCCGGGCGTGGGCGAACCCCTGTCAGTTCTGCTTTCCATTGGATCAGAAATTACGGACACTATCTCCTTTGAGGAGGCACGAGCCATTCCAGAAGCGTGTCGGCCCTGCCCGTATCTCGAGTCCTGTTATGGCGGATGTGCTGGACGGCGCCGCATCCAAAACGCTTTGCTGCAACCGGATTTCTATTGCCCCATCATTCGCGGGGAGACTCAGAAGTTGGAGATTCGAATGGCTCCAGCGAAAGATCTGCCAAAGGGGGAGAGCGCATGCACCACGATCGTGATTGCGCGCGGTTAGGATCGGCGGGAAGCCACAAGCAAAGAACTAAGTTGAAACTTCTATCGAGGTTGCCGCTCTAACCTCCAGGTGTAAGAGGATCATAAATGACGACAATGAGCACGACGCAACAACAAAGCAACACCGCACAAGGAGTGGTTCAGCCGACGGCCCAATACGGACTGGCGATCGTACGGCTGACGATTGGCGCGATGTTTGTGTGGGTTTTCTTCGAGAATTTGGGCAAGGGCCTCTACAAACCAGAAGGCTACGCCGAGCTCATCAACGGCTACATCCAGGATGGTCATGCGCCCGCAGTGTGGAAGAGTGTGATGGGGTTCATGGCGGCTCACGCTTCCATGGCGGCACCACTTCAGGAAATCACAGAAATTTCGCTCGGAGTTTTCCTGGTCCTGGGCCTGCTCACTCGACCCACCGCCCTCGTCGCTTTTGGACTGCTTGCCAGTCTCTGGATTTCTGAGTTGGGAACGGGATGGATTTGGGAACTCCTCGTGCCTACTATGGCGGCGCTAGGGCTTGTGGTCGGCAGCGCTGGCCGCGCTTGGGGTCTCGATGTGTTCCTCGCACGCCGAAATCCTTCTTCACTGTTCTGGTGATTGAATAAAGGTCCGATGCGCGTCTCTGTGATTATTCCAACCAGAAACGAAGCCGAGTCCATCGGCCGCGTCCTCGCCGATCTGCCCTCCGAGGTCGTCACCGAGGTCATCGTGGTCGACAGCAACTCCACGGACGGTACACCGGAGATCGCGGCGCGCATGGGCGCTCGAGTTATTAGTGAATCTCGTCGTGGATACGGCCGGGCATGTTTGACGGGCCTTGAGGCCGCGAACGCCCCCGATGTTGTCGTGTTCCTCGACGGCGATTATAGCGATCGACCCGCTGAACTTCCGCTGCTCCTCGCTCCCATCGCCGAGGGGCGGGCAGACATCACCATTGGTTCGCGTCTGGCAGGCCCTCGAACGCCTGGGGCGATGCCTTGGCATGCCCTGTTCGGGAATTGGCTCGCGGCCACGTTGATCACGACCCTTTACGGAGTAGAGATCACGGATCTCGGTCCTTTCCGCGCGGGACGCACAGAAGTTCTTCGCGCGCTCGCTCTGGAAGAAACCACTTATGGCTGGGCGGTGGAAATAATTCTTAAGGGAGCTATCGGCCGCTTTCGCATTGTCGAAGTTCCCGTAAGCTATCATCCACGCATCGGTCAATCGAAAATCAGCGGGACCGTCAAGGGCACCATTGGGGCAGCGTGGTTTATTCTCAGTCGAATCGGGCTCTACTATTTCCGCCCGCGAAAAAGAGAAGTTCCGCGGTCGGCTTGAAATTCCATTTACCAATGTAACTGTCTCTCGGCGGTGACACTTTTCCATGACATCCATGAATCGCACGCTGGTCATCATGGCCAAAGCACCCAGACCCGGCACAGTGAAGACTCGGCTGGCCAAGAGTCTCCCTGTGCAAGCGGTGACCGAGTTATATCGATGCCTTCTGAACGACACGATTGCTCTGGCGCAAACTCTCAACCAAGTGGAGTTTGCTCTCATGTGTCCCGCGGAAGACGTAGCAGAACTGTCTTTCGCCGTGCCTCCCGGAATTCGAATCGTGCCTCAAGCGGGCAGCGGCCTTGCGGCAGGCCTCGACTCCGTTTTCACTCGTTTCGCAACAACCGCCGGTGCCTGCGCCATCGCGTTCAACAGCGACAGCCCGCACTTGCCGGGGTCAGCGCTGCAATCTGCGTTCGACGTACTCGAATCCTGCAACCTGGTCGTGGGTCCCACTCACGATGGCGGCTACTATCTCGTCGGTGCGAGGGCGTCGCATCCCGGGCTGTTCAGCAATGACGGGATGGGAACAGCTAGCGCTCTTGATACTCTTCTTGGGCGCGCATCGGACTCGCGCCTTTCGGTGCGCATGATCGATTCCTTCTACGACATTGATGTGGCGGCGGATCTCAATCAGCTCATGGAAGAACTGCAGCGGACGCCGGGGAAAGCACCAAGAACAGCTCAATGGCTCTCCGAGTGGGCGAGTAAGGCGCCACGGCGCGAGCATGGTGGCTAACCAAACACTTAAAGTTCACGCGACAAGGGAGGCTCGACAGAAACAGAGCCTTCCGCCGTACGCTGAACAGCTGGAGACACGAGTGAAATGTTTGCCCTCCGCGCGGCCCACCAGTAGTAGACCAGCCAAACGTACACAGGGCTGTACTCCAACGACAACATCAAAAGAGAACTCTTGAGAGGTTCACCCGCTCCGAACATGATCGTTGGAGAATAAGCCAAGACCGTGGTAACGCTCATGAGCAACCACGCGGCACTGGGATAAAAACACAAGAATGGGATGGACCAGGTGAAATACCATGGATAGGCCGTCGGCGACAGTAGAAGCACTCCCGCTGTGAGAACGAGACTCGACAACAGGGGTTCTGCCCGTTTTTTCGCTAAGAAGCCGATTGCCCCAAGCAGGATCAATCCAGCCACCAGTTTGGCGCCCATTCTCGACCTCACGAGAAAGTAGAGCAGACGGAACAGGCTGTCATTATTCTCCCAATCTCTCGCGTAATTCATGAGGCCGTCGAAGAGATGCAAACCGGCAGACGAGAACGGAAGATACAGGGCAAAAGCAATCAGAAGGAACAACCCCGCATAAGCGAGACGCGTGCGCTTCAGAAAAGTGGGCAAAAGCATTATGGGGAAGACCTTTGACAGAAACGCGAGCGCCAGCGCGCCCACGGAAAGCTTCGGACGATTGATCGTTAGGAAAAGTAGCGCGATCAGAAGCATAACAATTGCAAGCGAATCAAAATGACCGGACATCGCAAAGGCAATCAGAATGGTGGGATTCCAAGCGTAAGCAAGCACGCGATGCAAGGGCTGTTTCATTGCACCCAGCAGCAGCATCAAAACCACAATGCTCCCCAAATCGAGTAGCGTGGAGACTCGTTTGTATCCCGGAACTGTTTCAATCAGACGGTAAACAAACTCGGCAAGGGGAGGATAAATTGTTGACGTTTCCTCTCCTGGGGGTTCCGGGTGCTCAGGATTCTGCAACCAATCCAAGTCTGGTGAATTGGGGTATACGACGTATGGATTCAGACCTTCTCTTTGAACCCGGCCGTCCCATTGGTATCGATACACATCGTCAGAAAGCGTGGACGGCGAAGGCAGTAGCTCGAGGCGAAACAAAATTCCGCTAGCCAGAATGATGATCAGCGCGCTTGCGCCGAGCCTGTATCTCTCCACCCAAAAGACGCCAACGACGTACAGGATGCCCGCAAGCAAGAGGAGTCCGATGAACTCCGGCATGTGCGTATCCAACTCCTGCTGTCGCGCGACCCATCCAAAGATGGCCGCCAGACCCGCGCCAAGTGCGCCGAGCCCCAGGGTCCCAATTCTACCGGGCCATCCCGTGTCAACGCGTTCGAAATAGCGCCGACCGGAGGAGCTTAACTTTGTGATAGCCATGTTATTTGGCATCCGCTCTTGGCGATTTCATCGAGCCCGAACTGTGCGTAGCACCGCTGCTCATTTCATTGGAAGCTATCGGTAACCTTATTTGATTCGCCGCGAAATCCTGCAAGTCATCTGATCATACGACTTCGATGAGAGTCGGCAGTTTCGGAAGGACTTCACCGATCAGCCGCGCAGCGACTTGGCGTTGCTTGAGCGCTTCCATGGCGTGCTCAGCGGATTCCCGCGCCACAGCGACCAACAAGCCGCCCGAAGTCTGCGGGTCAACCAGTAGCGCGCGGAACTCCTCGCTGACGGACGGTGCGAACTGAACGGCACCTTGCAGGAACTCCCGATTATTCTTTAATCCACCCGAAAAGAACTTTCCACGTGCTGCTTCAAGCGCTCCAGGCAGATATTCAATTTTCCGGTGATCGATCCGCATAGAAACTCCGCTACCTTCCGCCATTTCCCGCGCATGTCCCAGCAGTGCAAATCCGGTCACATCCGTAGCCGCGTGTATCGCCGGCATTCCTTTATCTCGCGCATCGACTTCCAGGAGCGCCTCACCCGCATTCCGATTTAAACGCGCCATTGTGCTGTTGGCCGCGCTTACCCAGGACTCTTCCGCGTGCCCATGCTTCAAAGCCGTTGAAATGACCCCAGAACCGACAGGTTTAGTCAGGATCAGCAGGTCCCCGGGGCGGGCCCCCACATTTCGCCAAATTTTGTCTGGATGGATCAGGCCCGTAACCGCATAACCAAATTTTATCTCGTCGTCCGCGATCGAGTGCCCACCCACCACCGCACAATTTGCTTCCACCATAATCGCCATGCCGCCCCGCAGAATCTCTCCCAGAACCTCAAAATCTCCAGCAGCAGGATACGCTAAAATGGTAAGCGCCGAGATGGGCCGCCCGCCCATGGCATACACGTCGCTCAACGAATTAGCCGCTGCAATTTGTCCATAGGTGAAGGGATCATCCGCAACCGGTGTGAGGAAATCCACCGTCTGCACGATGGCCGTGTCGGTGTTGAGTCGATACACCGCGGCGTCGTCGCCGGTTTCAAAACCAACGAGCACATTGGCATCTGTCTGCCGGGGCAACTTCTTAAGCAGGGAGTCCAATAGACCTGGACTCAGTTTCGCGGCTCAACCCGCCGCTTTAGCTGATTTTGTCAGGAAGACCTGAGATTTCATTGAAGTCCTTTCTACCGCAATCGAATTGTATCTTGAGAAGTAGGATTCTGTGGCAACTGTCTACCCAAACAGTTTCAGTCAGTCTTGACGTCTTCGAACAGCAGTCTCGTCATAGCCGTGGCCCAGTTCGGTTTTTTCTCCAGTAGGTCACCCGCCCTATCGATCCGCGCCACGAGATTGCCTTCACGAATGATGCCGATCACTCCGGTCTGTCTTTGATTCTGTTATCAAGCGACTGCAATTGCCATGCCCGAACTCCGTTAACTGTCGGCCAGAGAGTTGAATCTCGCTGGCCTGCGAGGCTCCGAGTAATTACGGCGCTATGCTCTCCTTGAGAAATTAATTGCCGGATCCTGTTTCTGGTGTCGCTACTTTCTTCGAAGGCAAAACGACCGGTCGTAGGCAAGTGAAGTTCGGCCCTCGGCAAATCGCGATTTTATTTCACAGCGTGAGATACGCTAACCGCTGAAAAGTTTCATGAAAGTTGTTACTTATTTTGAGGCGGAGGCGTGAGAGCTCACGTCACGAGATGCCGACTTCTTGATTTGACTGCGACGACGGTTTCCAAATTCTATCTGCCCTGTTCGTACTCACAGATTTTCACCTGTTTTGAATGACATACAGCGCTCTCATTTGCGCAAAGTAACCATTTCCAGGCTTTGGTGCACCAATTGTGCACCAAAACCGGCCATTATAAATTGACAGTTTACCTGAGTTCTTGATCGCATCTCGAAGCCGGTCTAAATTTCGCGCGTGCAGTCATTGATACAAATTCTTTGGTTCCCCAACTGATGGCTGGTTGGTTCCAGACCTACGCAACCAGAAATTCTTTCATTGCAATGCCTTTGGCGAACCCTGCAACTATCCGAATTGATTAAGTTGGAGTTTAAGGCTCAGTTGGACGACCAAAGCGTAGTATCCGGATTGCCCGTCATCCGCCCACAATCCTAGGCAAGCGCCAATGGAGCTTCAACTCGTGGTCGTCCGTTCTTGTTAGCGCAACCTTTTTCACAATCAATTAGGGTAGTCTCGAGCGTTCCTGTTCTGCCTCTTCACGTTTGCGACCAGGCATGGTCTCGATCAAACCAACGATCGTCTCCAAGGCAACGGGTTTATGCCAAAGCCTCTTCGCCGTACCATCCGTTCCGATTAACACGACCTTGAATCCACTTGGCTGCACCCCAAATCTTTCACGCGCGGAAGCGCTATCTTCGGCAGTCAATACCCGAAGTAGAGATGCCGCGCTGTCCACCGTAAATGTCCCAGCCTCGAGGATGGGAATCAGCACGACTCGGCGCTCCGCCAATTCGCTTACTCCGTTGCTCTGGATCGAGAGTCGCAGCATTTCCATCTGCCTTTGGAACGAAAGGTTGCTCGAGCTGGGAGCAAAAATCAGCAACGGACGCGCTGCCTCCTTCAGCGCCGCGAGCGAGGTTTCGGCAGCGTGCCGCTGAGCTGTTCCCTCTGGCGGAAGCACTTTTTGCGACCATCCCGTCCCCCCTACAAACGCAAGGATAAACAAAGTGGCCAACAAGTTCCGGAGCACCTTTGCGCTCGAATGCGACAAGACTTTCCGAGATCTCTCCTCATCTGACTTATACCACGAGTGCGTTACTCCAGACGGACAACGCTTACAGCTGACCGAGTCGAGAGCATTTCGCTAGGGCGATCTCGAGTGATGAACATGGACTTGCCTGCATTTTACAAAACCTCCGCGGCGGTGCCCGTGTGCGTCCCAAAGGCTGAGAGTAGATGGCTAGAAGGTTGTGCGCTTCGCGTTTTAACTGCAAAGCAAAAAAATACACAAAATTTAAGCCTCAATTACACGACTTTAGTTCTGACACGCTTTGTCGTTGTAGTTAAATATATTTTCTCTATACTCAAATAGTTCGGAAACCTTGACTAGCCTTGTGTGATTGCGCATCGCAGCCAGAGTCAGGGCTCATAGATTCCATACGGATTCAAAAGCAGTTATGCAAGAGAAGGAAACCTAGTCGGAGTAGGGATCGTGATTGCTCACGACCCCCTCCG
>JRHI01001449.1_pt1 | contig 19860 bp, 16 predicted proteins | sample 215371 | NCBI WGS metagenome assembly JRHI01 (sample SAMN02929681, study PRJNA255918) | sediment metagenome | biome: cave system; feature: Ice Cave; material: Sediment; isolation source: sediment from deep within a dark volcanic ice cave with no known source of... ...
CTATTTCACCAGTTAGTGGCGCTGTACCATTGTACTCCCTTTGGGAATATTACACAATATTTATTTGGAAGTAGCATCTCGTTACGCTTCAATGATACGGAAGGTATGCGTCACTTTCGCAGCCTTGCCCAGCATGATACTCGCGCCACAGTACTTTTCTTCAGTCAGCTCTAGCGCTCGTTTCACTCCCTCTGGCTGAATCGCATGACCGGTAAGGATGTGCTCTACGGTGATCTCAACGAATACCTTTGGGTGTTCTTCCGCACGGTCACCGTGGACATGTACCTCATACGCCTTGACATCCTGACGCTTCTTCCTGAGAATGGACAAGATATCCATACCGGCACAACTTGCCAGCGCCACGAGAAGCATCTCCATGGGGCGTGGACCTCTATCGTGCCCGCCGTTCTGTTCAGCGGCATCAAGCAGGACGTGATGACCTGAACCAGTTATCACATCAAAACACATACCTGTGTCTAGCACCGCCTGCACCGACATCTCGTTTGCCATAATAGTCTCCCCTTTTCTTAACACTCGCCCACTGTCGTAGGGGCCTGATTGATCGCGCCCGTCGTGGCAATGATCGATATTGGCGACATTGACTATTCCCACGAGCGGGCGCGATCAATCAGGCCCCTACGACGAATCTCGCCCGATAAATCGGACACTGGGCGTGATCAATCAGGCCCCTACGACGAATGAGTTCCATTATCCAACCATATTCCCCAGCACAGCTCGTCCATCGGCGACCACCGCTCCTTCTGGTGAAACGAGCACTGGATTGAGGTCAAGCTCGCTGATCTCAGGGAAGGCATCCAGTAGCCATGCCGCCGCTTGTAATGTTTTTGTAAGAGCGGCCATATCGACAGCAGCTTGACCACGTATGCCCTCTAATAAGGGATATCCTCGCACCTCGTGAATCATCGCTTGTAGTTCATGAACGGGTGTTGGTACTAAGCGATAAGAGACATCGCGCAGTATTTCAACGAAGATGCCGCCTAGCCCAAACAGCAACATTGGCCCGAACTCGGCGTCGCGCAGGCCACCAATAATGACCTCCTGACCGATGACAAGTTCCTGGACACTTATGCCTAGAATTTGTGCTGTGGGTTGTTTGGAACGTACTGTCGTTAGCATGTCCTCAAACGCTGTGCCCGCCTCATCTGGCAACACACCGACACGTACGCCACCGACGTCCGACTTGTGACTAATATCGGGCGAGACGATCTTGAGCACGCACGGCTTTCCAAGAGCTTGCGCTGCTTTCTGGGCCTCTGCCGCGCTGGTACACAATGTTTCTCGCGGTATCCTGGCACCGTAAGCTGCTAGGAGCGCTTTGACCTCGTTTTCCAACAGGATAGTGCGCCCTTGCGCATGAGCAGTAGCAAGAATCGCTGCTGCTTGCTCGTATGCACGTGCTGGCGGTGTGGGCGCAAATAGTGTGGGCGCAATGAATTGCGCCCCTACAGATGTGGCGATACGGCGTGATGCGGCATAGTTCGCAATGGCAGCAGCAGTACGAGCTGTTCGCTCTGGCCATTCGTAGACGGGAATGCTAGCCTCCTGCAACAGCGCTTGATTTTCGTTGCCTTCACTGCCAACTATCCAACATACATACATGGGTTTAGCAATGCCTCGCTCACGCTGGTAGTGCTGTACGGTATCGCGTACTCTCTCAATATTTTCTTTCATCAGCGCAGAACGTTGTATGAGAATGGGTATGATGATGTCGATTTCATCGCACTCGTATAACGCCTCAATGCTGCCTCCATACATTTGTGGAAAGCGCGCCCACAGAGGCGTAATATCCACAGGGTTGCGTGGGCTGGCATACGCTGGCAGCAAGGGCGAGATACGTGCCTGCGTTGCCGAGGGTAATTCTGGCACACTGAGTCCAAAGCGTTCGCACATATCCGTAATTTCTACGCCTGTCCCACCCGAATTGGTGATGATACCAACACGTCGCCCTGCTGGTAGTGGCTGGCGACTCAACGCCTCGGCGATATCCACCATCTCCAAGCCGCTCTCGGCTAAAATAGCTCCGGCTTGGTGTACTGCGGTGATGAATGCAGTAGCATCACTGGTCAGTGCAGCCGTGTGTGAAGCAGCAGCACGCCGACCAGCACTTGAGCGCCCTGTTTTCATAATAACGACGGGCTTGCGCTGCGCAACACGGGCCAGCGCCTCGTAGAAAGCACGTCCATTGCTCACAGATTCCAGGAATAAACACAGCACACGTGTTTCATCGTCGTCTGCGATATAGTCTAGTATTTCGTGATCAGTCACGTCAGCTTTGTTCCCGTGCGAGAGGATTTTGGCGAAGCGTAGGCGGCGTTGTTGAGCCAATCCGAAGATAGCCATGCCATACGCACCACTTTGTGTGACGAGCGAAATATTGCCTCCCTTAGGCGGCAAGCCAACACCCATCGAAGCATTGAGGCCGAGATTGCAGTTGTACAGACCAAAGCAGTTCGGCCCTATTAGGCGCACACCTGCAGCCTGTGCCACCTGAAGCATCGCTTGCTGGCGGTCCAATCCCTCTTGCCCAATTTCGGCAAAGCCTCCGCTTAGCACCAAGGCTACTTTTGCGCCTGCATCTGCACAATCGCGGATAGCCTGTACACATGCTTCTGGTGGCAGAGCGATCACGGCCAAGTCTACTGCAGTGGGAGCATCCTGTAGACGTGGATACGCTTGATGGCCTAGAATTTCGTCCTCTGTTGGATTGATCGGAAATAAGGTGCCGGGATAGCCCTCCAACAGATTACGCATTAGGATGTGCCCCAATTTTCCGGACTTTGCTGAAGCGCCGATGACAGCTATGCTCTGTGGATTGAATGCAGCTTCGCCCCAATCACCAGCGTGGGTGGGCGCAATGAATTGGGCGTTGGATGCGGCCCCTACATCTTCATTGCCACCAGAGGGCGCAATGAATTGCGCCCTTACATCATCATTCATACAACCAGTTCCCTTCCCCTACGAATAGTGCGGGTTCGCCGCCTGTGTGCAAAAATATGATCGTCTCGTCACGCCGGAAGCACCGAGCACGTGTGTGAGCAATAAACCCGGCCAGTGCCTTGCCGGTGTATGTCGGATCAAGGAAGATGCCTTCACAGCGTGCAGCTAAACGGATAGCCGCTGCACCTTCCGCCGTTGGGATACCATAACCGGGACCGATGAAGCCACCATGCACAATCACAGATTGCGACGGTAACGTCTGGTCAAAACCCAGCCTAGCGAGTGCCGCCTGTGCTAGGCTATATACTTTTGTCTGTACTTCATCCACTGGCCTGCTGACAGTAAAACCTTCAACGCGCCAGGGAAGCCGTAGCGCATGTATACCTGCCAGCAACCCGGCATGTGTACCACAGGCGCCAGTTGCCAGGACAATCGCATCTGGCTCTATACCCTGTTCAGAGCATTGCTGCGCTAATTCCTGCACGGCCAGCACATACCCAAGCGTACCGAGCACATTAGCCCCTCCACGTGGAACGACATAGGGATGCCGACCTTTTTCACGTAGCTCAGCTGCTACCACCTCGATGAAACCATCGACAGAGGCACGGTCAGCGTCATTAGTAAAACGCACTTCCGCACCTAAAAGACGCGTCAAGCGATAGTTACTCTGAACCTCTTGTGGCGCTGTGCCAGAGTAGACAGCGACCGCCGACAGACCCGCATATACTGCGGCTGCCACCGTAGCCCGTACAGAGTTAGATTGTGGTCCAGCGCCAGTTACAATAACATCCGCTTTTTGTGCAAGTGCATCAGCCAGCAAAAATTCGAGGCCGCGTATTTTATTGCCTCCAAAACCAAAGCCTGTCACATCGTCGCGCTTGATCCACAGCCTTGGCCCTTCGATTGCTTGTGCCAAACGTGGTGCCTCTTTGAGCGGCGTCGGCAAAAATGCCAAGGATACACGTGGAATATTTTGCAAACCGAGGTCATTCCGTTGGTTCATCGACATGCCTCAATTCTGCTAACACTCTATCTACCATTGCGCCACACTGACCGGTATGCTGCCGATAGTCGAAAAGCGCCTCAATCTCTTGTGATGAGAGATATGTGCGAATGTGCGGGTTATCTAGTATAGCTTGCTTAAAGCTACGCCCTGCATTGTATGCCCGCATTGCAGTTTCGTATACGAGAGTGTGTGCGCGTTGCTTGCCTACACGCTCAGCAAGCGCCAGCATTACTGCCTCTGAGAGCACAAAGCCACCTGTCGCTTCCAGGTTGACACGCATACGATTAGCATGAATATCAAGATTATTTGTCATTGCACGCAACAGCACCAGCAATTTACCAGTAGCCATACACGCCTCGGCAAGCACAACCCACTCCACTTTCCAGGAGCGCCCATCACGTTCATGATCGTGTACCTGGCTTTCGAGAATGAGCGCAGCATCATGTCGTATTATACGGGCAAGCGTGCCCAGATGCTCGGAAATCTCCGGATTGCGCTTATGTGGCATAGTAATACTACCAACCGTACCCTCCATAAAGCCCTCGCTCACTTCGCCAATTTCGGGGCGTTGCAGGTTATAAATCTCATGTCCAATCTTATCACCAGTCGAGGCGATCAATGCGAGCAGATTGAACCACTCAGCCAGTGTGTCACGTGATGTGGTCCAAGAAATGACTGGTGCGTTCAGGCCGAGTTTTTCCAGAAAGTGTTTTTGCACTTCTAGCGCACGCGGTCCAAGCGAAGAGAGGCTACCGACACCGCCCGCAAGTTGGCCGACGTTGAGTCGTGGCGCGATTTCCGCCAATCGTTGGCGATGGCGTCGTGTCTCCATCGCCCATCCTGCTACCTTAAATCCGAACGTGATGGGCAAGCCAATTTGCCCATGCGTTCGTCCAGCCATAACCGTGTCTCGCTGTGCCGCCGCTAACTGTACCAAGGTGGCTTCAATTGCAGCCAGTTCTTCCTTCACGATTTCACGTACTTTTTGCAGCGCTAGCATGGTCCAGGTATCGCTGATATCCTGTACGGTTGCGCCATAGTAGACCCACTCGCCGCTCTGCTTCGGGCAACGCCGTTGGACGGCACGGATCAGGCCGAGAGTCGAGTGGTTCGTCGCCTCAAAGCCAGCACGTACCTCTTCAAAGAAAGTTGCATCGAGTTCTATAGTACGGCAGGCTTTCGCAACATCTTGGGCGGCATCCTGTGGAATGAGGCCAAATGCCGCCTGCGTCTCTGCTAGCACCGCCAGGATTTCCAGCCAAGAGCGTGTACGCGGCACATCATCGAAGAGTACACGCAGTTCACGTGTGCCCCAGGAATTCTGGTAGATGAGAGAATCGATCAGGTGGACGGGCATGACGCATCATCCTCCTACTAGGTCTTGTGCATGGTGTAACAACGTTTCTTCAGCGACCACAATACGCACCACAGCTTTTTTGTGCCATGTAGCATGTGCATGAAGAGCAGCTCGACATTCGGCAAACATGGTAGAGAGTGGCTCGGCTGCAGCACCACCTGCTCCCTGGCGTGCGGCGACCGCAGTGGCGGGATTGCATGCTTGAGCAAACACCTCCGGTGAGAGATGCAGGATATGCTGTCCCATTGCTTGTGCCGCCGCATTCAGGTCCTCAGTTGTGAGATCACTCATCTGGCGTTTCATGTGTACGGCTTCACGCACTAAGCGTCCCACAATACGGTGCGCCGTGCGAAAATCAAGGCCCGTTTCAAGCGTAATCGTCTCTGCAAGGTCGGTAGCTGTCGCAAACCCACTTGCTAGCCGTGCTTCTGCGAGAGGTGCATTGAAGCATAATCCTTTTACGACATCTGCCATCAACGTTACCACGCCTGTAGCCAATTCAAATGCACGTGGCACATCTCCATACGCAAAAACGCGGTTATCAACCTGCCCCGAGGGAGTGCGACTCAGTGCCGTAACAGCCGTCAGTGTGCCACTCAATTCATTCGTCGCTCCCCGTACGTAGTTGAGCGCGTAAGGATTCTTTTTTTGCGGCATGATGACACTAGCCCGCGTGTGTCCATCGGCAAGTTCTACTAAGCCAAATTCGGCTGTGGCGAAGATTTGCAGGTCTTCGGCTAACCTATCCAGGTTGACAAGTGCCATCATAAGTGTAGAGAGTATTTCGATTGGACCATCTGGCTGCCACATCGCATCACGCGCATGATGGGCTAGTCCGTCGAACCCCAGAAGTTGAGCCAGCCGCATACGATTCTGAGGTATGCGAGAACCATTGACGCTTCCACAACCAGCCGGGCTGAGATTTGTACGCGTATACAACGATTGCAATCTGTCCAGGTCTCGTAGCAGTGGATAGACAAATCCCAGCAAATAATGACCAAAAGTGGTGGGTTGAGCTGATTGTAAATAGGTATAGTCGGACATGAGCGAGACACGATATTCGTCTGCAAGGTCGATGAAGATGGTGCCCGTCTGAATCAACGCATCCATGAAGGTCAGTAGAGATGAACGTACTGTGATACGATAGCCGATAGTGGTTGATTCACGGCGTGCACGTCCGGCTCCCAGCCATCCTATAGCAGGGGTATGGGTTGCCAACCACGCTTCACGGTTCGTGTACAGATCGCCCAATGCTGGTGTTGGTGCGAAATCAGCAGGGGATGTATGCAATGTGAGCAAGGCCGATAGCAACGAGCTTCCCTCTGAAGTAGGAAGTACCTCCGCCTCAATGAGCATAATCGTGTGCGCAATGTCCGCAAGGCTCATCCCTACAAACAAAGCCAGCTGATCTGCCAGCTCCCGCGCAAAAGCGGTCTTTACGAGTGATTCAGCCGGACCGGATGCTAACCTGCTCCCCACACCCAGTACCGAGGCATCGGATTGTTCCACTAACGTATTCCTTCTAACGAACGCAGATGTCGTAGGGACGCGCTAAAGCTGGTCCCTACGACGACTCTTCAACCGCCTCTGGACTCCACTCACCACGGCGCTCTAACTCCTCGGCAATACGATAGAATGTCTCAAAACGCAGACCCGCCCGCAATGACTCCAATGCCAACACTTCGCCGGGAGGAATGTTCCCTAGATTGACGTTGGGGCCGAACTGTTGGATCAGGTACGCCTGCTGATTTTTGAGCGGGGCTTCCCAGAGCAAGCGATTTACCTGTGCTCCCATGCGTTCGCAGATGGCTGCCACCGCGTCCGCCCGTATCGCACCGTGATCGTCGTAAATGCCGATGCCTTTCCCCGATTCGCGAGACTCAATCGTGACATAGGCCGCTCCCCATTCAAGGTCTTGTAGCGCCTGGTCTGCCAGTTCAGTAGCCGTCGGTTGTTGCGTAGGGTCCTTCTTCCCAACCTCGGTGATAGCTATCAGCCCATGATCAAGGGCACAACGAATGACGTTGCGTCTGCGATGCAACGGCAAAGGAATCGTACCATCGGAAATCTCGACGGCACTGAAGCCTAGCATGTGTGCGTGTTGCATAAAGTTACGGCAACTGCTACGCACAATGGCGACTTCCAGCAATGTTCCACCAGGGTAGGTCACAACGCCATGTGCAGCAAGATGTATCAGCTTACGACGCAATACATCTGGAAGCACAAAAGCAGACGTGCCAAAAGTGCATTTCCAGTGATCAATCAGGTCTCCACACATCTCTAACAAGTCTGCGGTTGCAGCGATACCAAGCCCTTTGTCGATCACCATGGTCAGTCCATTTTTGCGCGGAGCTGGTTCCCGCCCATCGAGCAAGCCATCGACCACATGCGCCCATGCCTTCTCAGGCATACACCACCTGCCTTGCCAGTTTGCGTAACGCGGCTTCGACCATAGCTAGATCTGCCCCCCACGGTACGACCATCGTATTCCCATCCTGCTCAATATGTGTTTCTAATAGGCAGCATTTTAGTAAGGTAGATTCCGCACGCGCACCCGCGATGCGGCGTGGGCACATCTCGACACGCGGCGGTTCGTCACCATAGAAGTGGCGATGAAATTGCAGGCTGCGTTCGCAACCGATCATGGTCCAGTCATGTCGCGTCGGGTGCTCATCCAGAAAGTACACCTGCGCAGGTAGATCATCCAGACCCCCGGAACGGCAAGGTACTAAGTATGCATCTGGTCGTACACTTTCGGCTAGATCGCGTACTTCAATACGCTCTAATTGCAGGAGTATGGGTGGTAGATCGGCGTAACTCAGGACATGGCGTGCCAAGCCATACAGCTTGGGTGGTTCTGGTGGCGCAACCTCTACCACACGCACAACAAGAGGATTGGGATGGTGGATGAAGTTGACATGGTCGTATAACCCTTGCACAACAAGGGTTCCCGCCGATCCAATGCCAAACTCGTGCGCAACCTCAGCCAACGACGAGCGATTGGCGGGATCGACCGAGGGGCGTTCAATAAAGACGCACGTATCAGGCAGTGCCAACACCTCCACAGAGGTGATTTGCGAAAACAGTGGCTCGCTCTCGGCACGTGTGATAGCGACCACGGCGGTCTCTGCACCATTGCCGCGAAAGACAATAAAATCGGTGCGTCTGTAAGCATCACGACTGAGTAAAAGCGCTGTTATAGACTCTACCGTCATCGGCCCATCGTAGCGCTGCACACTGACACGGCGATACGGCAGCGGAACCAGATTTTGCACGGACCCCCATGTCCGTGTTTGAGAAAGCTCGAGCATTGACTTCCTATCTCCTAACATTCGACTCATTGGCACTGCGGTAGAGGCACAAGTACGATTTAACAAAATTATTTGACGATGTCGTAGGGGCCTCATTCATGACGCCCGTCGTCGGCGTGGTCAATCCACCGACATTGACGCCTTTACGAGCGGGCGCGATAAATCAGGCCCCTACGACGACTATAAGTCGCGCAAATTCGGTGAGCCGGCACGTAGGCGACACAACTGGATAAAGTGCTCTGGGTTGAGGAACAGTTCGTTCATCGAACCCATCTCGTCGATACTAATGCCGCCGGGCCGTCGCATCAGGTGGTCAAGATACTGGAAGGCATCTTTTGCACCGAAGCCAACATGGTGGAAACCGAGTACTTTACGGCTACCGCCATCAACGACCGCCTTCAAGAAACCGCTCAATTCTGGATACATGAAGGCATAGAGCATGGTACCTTCCGCACAAGGAAGCGGTATATCAGCCAAGGGTACACCCTTGGGAGGCATCTGAATAATAACTACGTTGCTGTAAGATCGACGGGCCTCCTCTTCTGATAAACCAACCCAGCTTATTTCATAGGTAGAGTGCAGAAAGTCGGGATAATCGGTCCAGTCAAGTTCGCATTCCTCACCCATGATATTACGAGCTGCTGTCACGCCACCCTTACGAGCCTTGAACATCTCCATTGGCGGGCCAATCAGATCACCAATAGCATAGACATTAGGAACGCTCGTGCGCATATGCTTATCGACGAGTATCTCACCCTTCTCTCCGACGGCAACCCCTAACACTTGCTGATAGTGCTCAGAGCGCGGTCGCTCGCCTGTACCAACAAAGACGAAGTCGCATGGCAGTGTTTGTCTAGCCCCTGTTTGCGTATTTCGAATGACAACAGCCTCTACATTGCCTTTACTGTCGCTTTTTATCTCTACCGGCTCACATCCCTCTAGTATTTCTATGCCGCGTTTGCGCATACCATCGACCACATAAGTACGCAGGTCTTCATCAACGTGATGGAGGCTTGCAGTGCGCATGAGTGGCTTGCGTGATACGATGGTCGTGGGGCAACCAGCCGCCTGGAAGAACGAACCATACTCGATACTTGTCTTCGAACCGCCAATTGCAACGCAGTGTTGTGGCTCGAAATCGAGGTCTTCGATAAGCGTTGCATAGTCATACACACCATGTAGCTCAATACCTGGAATTTGTGGAAGCGCGGTGGCGGCGCCAGTTCCTAGTACGAGATTGTCGGTCTGGAAACGCTCTCCTGCTACTTCGACTGTATGTGCATCAATGATGGTTGCGGAGGCATTCAGGATATATTCAAGATCGAGCTGCTCTTTTGACTGCCAGTTCATGAATGCATGAGCAGTGCCACGCCCAGACTTGAAGAGTTGCACCATCTGCAGGATCGATGCTCGCAGGTTGGTAGCATCAGGAAACCAGAGCTTACCAGAGAACCAGCGCATCAAGTCCAGTTCACGTGCTGCCTCAGAGAAGAGATGATGTGGCACGCATGCCTGATGGGGGCAACTGCCGCCTAGAAACGGCCACCGGTCTACAATAAGCTGCCGCCCACCCATAGCACGTAGATAGCCAGAGCCGAAGCGTCCACCTGCTCCACCGCCGACAAAGATAGCATCAAACTTCCTTTTATCCTCGCGGTGTACATTAATAATAGGCTCGCTACGTTCCATATACTCTTCGATCAAACCAACCCACTGTTTGTTCGTCGTTTCGGTGAGAGTGATATCCACAAAAACCTCCTACTTTTCCTGCCCACTTGAGGGGATTGAAACTAGAGATCAAAATGTCGTGCCAAATCTGTTGGCTTGAACTCACGATAGTGTGTATGCAGCGGATCAAAGCGCCGTATGAGCGCAATCTGTTCAGGCGTGGGAAGTGGCATGGTCTTGATATCCGGCGCAAGCACCGGCTCAAAGGCTGTATTGTCCAACACATCCTGGACACTCGTATCTGGGTATAGTGATCGCAGGCGCAAGACATGCGTTTGCGGATCAAAATCGAAGACACCTAATTCAGTCACGACCCACTCTGGTCCACCACCACGCAAGCTTAGAGCCTGGCGGGGCGTACCATCACGAGTAGCCTGACCAATAGACGAAATAAAGTCAACTTGTTCAACGAAGCGGAACTGGCGTTTACCCGCCCTGTTGACCGACGCACGATGTCCGGGTGTCCAGATAGTCACGTGCTGTACATCACCAGACAGGTTACACCCACCACCGCTACCGGGTAACTTGATACGTGGAGAAGTGGGCGTGCCAATGGACATGACGTTCAAATTGCCATAACGATCAACCTGCACACCAGAGAGAAACATACGCCCCATATCGCCACGAGCCGCTATGTCGAACAAGTCGGTGATGCCGAGCGACATGACACTACCACGCTCAAGCACCCAATCGTTAGACGTCGGTGGCAGAAACGGTGGCTCCGGATTGATTCCATAGGTCGCGCCTTCAACATGTATCATGCGTGGTGCATGCGTGCGCTTTGCCAGAAGCATCGCCAGCGTCGGCACGGGAGAAGCATAGCCGTGAAAAACCAGTTCACCATCTTGAATGGTGCGTGCCAACTGGTAAATCATAACTTCGGGCAAACTGACAGAGGTAATAGGTGCATCCTTCGTCATGCAATGGCTCCTTCTGGCGCAGTGAAGAGCGACCGCCACGCATCATCACCATCTTTCCAACTTTCCAGCCTCTGAAGCGTTGCATGCCCACCGACACGCTGCAGGTAGTCATTGTGCGTTGCAGTCGCAAATACATACGGAGTAAGATACTCCCGCGCAAACGTGTCAAGCCCTCCCTGTGCTGCATGGTAGTATTCTGTAAGATGCGTACGGTCATAGGCATAAAAGGGATAACATGAAGTGGGATGGGCACCGTAAGGCACCTCGACAACAGCCTCTACCCAGAAGTAAGGCACGTTCGGCTGCATGACACGCAGTTCGTCCGCTGGTAACAAGCGATCAACAGTGGCAACGATGTGTTTGGAGGCACGAATGAAGAGCAGGTCTGCGACCAGCGGCGGTAAAATCTTCAGGTTGCCGTGGATATCTCCATATTGCGCATGCACAATGGCGACATCAGGTGCAAGCGCAGGTACTAACACCAGAGGCAAACCAGTGAATGGGCAGGTCATCGTCTTATATTCCGTATGTAGCTGCAAAAAGTCTGTTCCCTGGATGCTACGCACGGGCAGAAATGGGACGCCAAACTCAGCTGCCCGCAACTGTTGCAGAAGGGTATGGCAGCAGGTATCGCGAACTTTCGCATGTCCTTCCTCACAGGCACGCCGAAAGTTCGGTGCCATACCAAAATCCTGTTCAAAGCCAACGTACGATTCTTCTACTACACTGACAGCACCTGCACCGCACAGCAAGTCTACATCTACGCCGTGCGCAGTTCCTACCACATGCAAATTGCGCCGTCCCTGCCGAATCAGTTCACGCAGGAAAGCCATCGGCTCACGCCAGGATAAACCGCCTCCGATAGCAACAGTCATCCCATCCTGTACAATAGCTGCTGCGTCAGCCAAAGACATCTGTTTTTGTTCAGAAGTAAAGATCGCCATCACTTATTCCTTTTAGCACTGCTTTGAGACATTCTATTTGACCATCCATCCACCATCGATGACCAACATATGCCCATTGACATAATCGGACTCATCGGAAGCGAGATAGACTGCGGCTGAGGCGATATCCTCCGGTTGGCCGACACGTCCCCACGGGACCATATCCAGCACCTGCTGACGCAACTCTGGAATTTCCAGTCGCCAGCGCGTCATCTCAGTCTCGACCATCCCTGGGCAGATAGCATTAGCACGAATAGAATTTGCAGCATAATCCAGCGCCAGAGCACGTGTGAAGGCGATAACGGCTCCCTTCGAAGCATCGTAAGCAGCGCGTGCTGGAAAGGGTACAAACCCTGCCACCGACGCAATATTCACGATAGTGCCACCCCCTTGCGTCAACATGTGTTTGATCGCAGCGCTCGCAACACGGAACACACCTGTTACGTTCACAGCTATCACACGGTCCCATTCCTCATCAGGAGTCAGGTGTGCAAGCGTAGCCTGACGCGAACCAGTGATACCAGCATTGTTCACCACAATGTCCAAGCGCCCCCATTGCTCCACTGCCGCTTGTACCATGCGCTCTGCATCTGCGCGTGCTGATACGTCGCCTACAACAGTAATAGCATGCCCGCCAGCCTCAGCAATCATAGCAGCCGTAGCCTGTATACCGGCCTCAGCAATATCGCTCAGCACCACGGATACTCCTTCGGATGCATAGCGACGGGCAATAGCACGCCCGATACCAGAGCCTGCACCCGTCACAAGGCCAATTTTGTTTGCGAGACGCATACGCAAGAGCCTCCCTTAAAAACAGGGCACCCGCAAGGGGATGCCCCTACAAAGATGATGGCGCATCACCGATTCCCTCGTATCTTTGTAGGGGCATCCCCTTGCAGATGCCCTGTTCATCGATACCAATACACCAGTCAGCCCTACGGATTCAGCACGACTAATCGTAATTCGGTCATTTCCTCGATAGCATAGCGCGGGCCTTCACGTCCCATGCCGCTACGTTTCACACCACCATAGGGCATCTGACCAGCACGATAAAACGATGTGTCGTTAATCATCACACCGCCAACACGCAAGGCACGGGCCGCTGCCATCGAAACCGACAGCGAGCTTGTGAATATCCCCGCTTGCAAGCCAAATTCGGAGTCGTTTGCCATGCGCAGTGCCTCATCAAGTGTCTCGTAGGTCTGTACCGTCACAATCGGAGCAAATGTTTCCTGGCAGACGACGCGCATCTGTGGCTGCACATGTGCTAGTACTGTCGGGGTCAAGAATGAACCGGTACGTTGGCCTCCTGTCAACAACGATGCACCTGCCACAACTGCCTCTTGTATCCAGGACTCCGCACGCTTGGCCTCGCCCTCGCTGATCATAGGGCCAATATCCGTAGCACGCTCTTTAGGATCGCCTATATTCAAGCCTTGTGCTACGCTCACAAGCTTCTTGGTAAACTCCTCGGAGACTGCACTATGTACAAGGATACGTTGCACTGAGAGACACACCTGTCCGGAGTAGGAGAAACCCTTGAGCGCACACTGCGTCGCTGCATGGGCGACATCTGCATCTTCATGCACAATCACCGCCGCATTGGAACCGAGCTCCAAAGTACAGCGACGCAGCCCGATGGAACGCTTGAGTGTCTCGCCAACAGGCACTGAGCCAGTGAAAGTATAAAAGGCAATACGCGTATCGGCTAAGAGGGCATTGCCTACGCTATTCCCCGGTCCGACAACCAAGTTCAACCAGCCGGGCGGTAAGCCAGCATCAACAAGAATAGCGCAGAGTTTCGCCGCTACCACGGGCGTGTAAGAAGCAGGTTTGAGCACGACAGCGTTGCCAGCCGCTAGCGCAGGGGCTACCTTGTGCGCCACCATGTTGATAGGAAAGTTGAAGGGGGTAATAGCGCATACGATACCAACAGGAACACGCAGAGTGAACGCGAGGCGATTCTCCGAGCCAGGAGTGGCTTCCAATGGCACCATTTCACCATGAATGCGCTTCGCTTCCTCTGCCGCCCAGATGAATGTATCTGCAGCACGTTCGGTCTCTGCTAGCGCATCGCGTAATGGCTTGCCAGCCTCGTAAGCCATAGTGAGCGCGAGATCATCAACGCGTCCACGAATCAGTCCAGCCGCTTTCATCAAAATATCATAACGTCGCGTCACTGTTAGGGGCTTATGTGCGAAAGCCTGACCTGCCGCCGTGATTGCGGCATCGACTGCCTTTGGCCCTGCCAAACCGACGGTCGCCCAAGGAGCGCCACTCGTTTTATCCGTTACCGTCAGATGTTCGCCAGTATCCCAGGCTTCGCCGTTGATCCATAATGGATAATGGTCCATGATAGCCATCCATCTCCGAAACATTGTAGGGGCGCAATTCATTGCGCCCGCCTCGTGGGTGTTGATTCTTCGCTGACATTGACCATTACCACGACGGGCGCTATGAATTGCGCCCCTACCACATTGCCATTGTTCGCGTTTGTGAAACGTTCCTACAATTTTGCTCGTACCATTTGCACGCCATCACCCATGGCTTTTAGCTTGGCTGAGGCAACGCTGCGGCTCATGTAACCCAGACCACAGTCGGGCATTACCAGCAGCCGCTCAGGTGGCACAATACCAGTATCCAGGACTCGTTGGATGCGATTGGCAACATCCTCTGCTTTCTCGACATTGGGGTCCTTCACATCGATGAAACCCAGGCCGAGCACCTTGTCCTTGGGAAAATCACGATACGCGTTCATCTCTCTGAAATCTCTATGGGCAGATTCGAAGTGGATAGCGGTGACTTTGGATGTGCTGAACATCTGCATCATCTCAGACGCTTTATCTTCCCAGACGTCGGTCTGACCGTCCACGCTGCCATAGCAAATATGCCAGATACAAATCATGTCTTCCAGACCTTCAAGCATGCGATTGACAGCCTCAATCTGCCATAGGTCTTGAGTATACGTGGGGAGGACATCGATAAGCTGTATAGCCTCTAGTCCTCTGGCCTTGAGGTATTTGAACTCCTCGTTCAGGGCTACTGCGAGATCCATAGCCAAAGCTACGTTGTCTTTGTAGTAGCGATCTGACACGATTACGCTGTTCTGTCCTGGTCCGAAGCAACCGATCTTGAATGGCTTTGTGGTGGCGTCTTGCATCGCCACCACTGCGCCTTCAAACATGGGGCGCACCCACTTGATCTTCTCAACGCACTCGGCCATATAGAATTTTTCGTACTTTTTGATTGTATTGGGTGGTCCCCAAGGACGGAAGCCTTCGAGCATCTCGGTGTTGTAGTGGAAAATCGGCTCAAGCTGAAAAGCGGGAGTCTCCCAAGGGAAATATTGCTGCGCGTCAGCTAGAATGTCGAGGCCAGCACGCTCCTGATCTTGGGCTGCGAGCCGAACTGCATCTTCATATGCTATGCGCAGGTCCATGCTACGATACAACGGCTCGTGCAGCGTGCCGAACACTCTACCTTGGAGCCAGTGCGGTCGTGGATATCCGCCTATCATCGAGCATGGGAGAAAAACTTCTTTGCCTCTTATTTTCATGTGACATCCCCCTTATGATGTGACAACTATGGTTTCTACTTCGAAAATACTGTCGCCGAATGAGGGAATGATAGACTAAAAGCTACAAAACACTCCTTTCCGCAATGCTTTATTGCTCTTTGCTGTTCTTTAGTATACGGATTTTCAGATAAAAGTCAATCTTTTTAGGAGATAAATAGCAGAAGAGCAAGCTTGACAGGTCATTTTTAGCATGGTACAGTTGGATACACAGATAGATCTCATTCTTTTGCTCATCTTTGTTCGTCTCTATTGCGTAGGAGCAACACGATATGTCTGAGCAATTTCCAGAACTTCCTCTTTCCCAACTGCGTGCCATGCTAAGCACCATGTATCGTATACGCGCTTTCGAGGAGAAAGTGGACGAGTTATTCATGCGCGGCCAGATGCATGGCACAACTCATTTGTCCATCGGTCAAGAGGGAACGGCTGTCGGCGCAGTCAGCATCCTCAGAAACACCGATTTTATTACCAGCACCCATCGTGGACATGGGCATTGCATCACCAAGGGTGCAGATATCTCCCTTATGATGGCCGAACTGCTTGGTAAGGAAACAGGTATTTGTCGCGGTCGCGGTGGCTCAATGCACATTGCTGATCTAGAAACAGGCAACCTTGGAGCGAACGGCATTGTCGCAGGAGGGATGCCCATTGCCGTGGGCGTGGCTCTGAGCATGAAGATGCAGCAGACCGATAACGTCTGCTTATGCATTTTTGGCGATGGTGCCACTAATGAAGGAGCCTTTCACGAAGCGATCAATATGGCTGCTGCCTGGGACCTGCCAGTGATCTTTTTGTGCGAGAACAACCAGTACGGCATGTCTATGTCAACAAAGCGGGCCATGCGCAACGAAACCATCGCGCAGCGTGCCACAGCGTATGGTATACCGGGTGAAATTGTCGATGGCAACAACGTGTTGGCAGTGTATACTGTTGTCTCTGCTGCGGTGCAAAGAGCACGCGACGGCTACGGACCAAGTTTGATCGAGTCGCGCACTTATCGCTACAAAGGACATGCCAAAAGCGATCAAAACCTCTATCGTAGCCGTGAAGAGATTCGCCAATGGCAACAACGCGACCCCATCCAGTATTTTGCCAACCTGCTTCTCTCTCAAGGCTTACTGAGCCAGGAGCAGATCAAACAGGAAGAAACCGCTGCGTATGCAGTCGTAGAAGCAGCCTACCAATTTGGTATGGACAGTCCCGATCCCGATCCTGAGACATTGCTTGAGGGGGTCTATGCATGACAACTTTCCATCAACAACCTTCAACTGATACTGCTGAAAGCTCTCCTGTACAGAAAATAACCTACGGCGCGGCCATTCGCCAAGTATTGCAAGAAGAAATGCGCAAAGACCCACGGATATTTTTAATCGGAGAAGACATCGGCATTTACGGTGGAGCATTCGGCATAACCAAAGGGCTGCTTGAAGAGTTTGGAGAAGAACGCGTCCGTGATACACCTATCTCCGAGCAAGCCATCGCAGGCTGCGCAATAGGAGCAGCACTCGGCGGTATGCTACCCATCGCAGAGTTTCAATTCAGCGATTTCATGACACTTGCTATGGACCAGATCGTCAATCAGGGTGCCAAGCTGCGCTTCATGTTTGGCGGTAAAGCCAGGGTACCAGTTGTGTTCCGTGCTCCGCTTGGTTCAGGGATGGGCTTCGCAGCTCAGCACTCACAATCACTTGAAGCCTGGTTTGCTCATGTCCCCGGCTTAAAAGTGGTGCTACCTTCGACGCCAGCTGATGCTAGTGGATTACTACGTTCAGCCATCCACGATCCAAACATTGTAATCTACTTAGAGCACAAAGCATTATATAACCAACAAGGTGAGGTTCCTACCGGCGACTGGCACGTACCGCTTGGTAAAGCCGACGTGAAACGGCAAGGCAAACATCTGACCATTATTGCCCTTTCCATCATGGTACATCGTGCCCTTGCTGTTGCTGAACGCCTAGCACAAGAAGGCATTGAAGCCGAGGTCATCGATCCGCGTACGCTGCGCCCTCTAGATGAAGAGACACTCGTCGCTTCAGCCCAGAAAACTGGGCGTGTGCTGATTGTGCAAGAGGCAGTGCTCACTGGTGGCTTTGGTGGCGAGATAGCTGCTCGTATCGCTGCTAGCAAAGCATTCTACTACCTGGATGCACCCATTATGCGTCTGGGTGGTGCGGAAATCCCCATACCTTATCAGTCCAAACTCGAAAAACGCGCTACACCACAAGAAGAAGATATTTACCAAGCAGCGCAACTGCTACTGTAAGAGAAGCCTGCATAGGAGCAAGCTGATGGAGAAGTCATTTACCATGCCCAAACTGGGCGCAACTATGACAGAGGGAACGGTCTTACACTGGCTTTACCAGCCCGGCGACCGCATTGCAAAAGGTGAACCCATTGTCGAGATCATGACCGATAAGGTGAACCTTGAGGTGGAGGCACCCATGGATGGACACCTGCTCAAAGTGCTGGCGCAAGAGGGCGATATTTTACCGGTTGGCACTCCTCTCGCTATCCTGACTGACGATGCAAACAGCGCCAATCAAAAGGTTGTAGCAGAGACACAGGAACTTCATCATGCCACACCTGTTGCCAGCACACCCGCAGCTAAACGAGAGGCCGCACTACACGGCATCGATCTGCACGCTGTCGTTAGAGCTGGTGCCAGCCCTCCTCTCAATCGCAATGATGTGCTCGCTTTTGTAACGCAGGAGAGTCTATCCAAAACAGCGATACCATCTCTACGTCAAGATGTGCGAGCAACACCCGTAGCACAAAAAATCGCTAAAGAGCATCAGATAGACCTAGCACGTGTCGCGGAGCGCCGCCCCGGTGAAAAGGTGACACGTGCCGATGTCGAGAGCCATCTCCAAGAGGCTATGCAAACTACCCCTGCACACGAACAAATGATACTTCCCACAGCTTCCCAGAATGGTACAGATGAAGAACTGGTGCCGCTTACTCCCGTACGACAGATTATCGGAAAACGTATGCTGCAAAGCATCACCTCGGCGCCCCACATTTATCTTGACCTGGAAATTGATATGACCGAGGCCGAGAGATGTCGTCAGAGCATTGGGCGTAGCTTGCAAGCGCAAGGAGAACAGGCTCCTTCTCTTACGGCGCTGATTGTGCGAGCTACAGCAGCAGCCATTGTGCTCCATCCCAACATGAATGCAGTCTTTGCAGCAGGTGATCTGCAAGGAAAAGATGCTATTCGTCACAGGCGATCCGTGCATATCGGCATCGCAGTTGACACCGAGCGCACGCTAGTAACACCCGTCATCCGCAACGCTCATCAGCTCTCGCTGCCAGACATTGCGCGTGAACTGCGGCGCCTCACACGCGCCGCCCACGAGGAAACACTCACACCAGAGGAGGTGACAGGCGCAACCTTTACCATTTCTAATCTGGGGATGTACGATATCGACACTTTTCACGCTATTATCGTGCCAGGACAAAGTGCTATTCTTGCGGTGGGTAAGGTCACAAAGCGCGGCGTGGTTCTCGAAGACAGCAATGGCGCACGGCTAGAGATACGTCCTGTCATGAAAGTCTCGCTATCGGCGGATCATCGCATCCTAGACGGAGCGAGTGGGAGCCGCTTTCTGCATCAACTCAAGCTGTTTCTGGAAGAGCCGTATCTGTTGCTATAAGAGCTAAATGCTTCAAGGTCAACACGGAAGCATTTAGCTTCACATGGATACACAATACAATGCGTATGTTGTCAAAGATGAGCAGAATAAAACCAGTGCTGTTCAAGTGGACGAGCTACTGACATACTGTTGTCACAGCCCTCAGTTATACTGGCTTTGTGAACAGCTAGGCAATCAGAATAGGCTGATGAACGTAGTTAGAAGGTAGCCTATTTCGTGTTTAGGAGCTTTAGAAGTTTGACCAAACGAATGGCAATCCTATACGCATAGGCGTTGGAAAAAGAGAGATCAAGAGGAGCGAACTCATGATGTGGACAACAGAGCATACCATTGAGACAAATATTCAGCCGCGAGCCATTTGGCAGCAGTGGATTGATGTAGAGGGATGGAAGAAGACCGATCC
>JRHI01001450.1_pt1 | contig 19856 bp, 14 predicted proteins | sample 215371 | NCBI WGS metagenome assembly JRHI01 (sample SAMN02929681, study PRJNA255918) | sediment metagenome | biome: cave system; feature: Ice Cave; material: Sediment; isolation source: sediment from deep within a dark volcanic ice cave with no known source of... ...
GATCTGTATTGAGCTTCGGCAGTTTCTCCCGGAGTTTCTCCACCTCGTTCGTCGTCTGATCCACGACCGTGCGACGGTTGACGACGTACACCAGCCGTCGCGGCACGGTGTCCCGGTGGTTCCCCAGCGCGATCAGCCAGATGGCGACAACCGATGTTTTGCCCAGGCCGGTCGGCAGGTTGCACGACGACGGGAAGTCCCCTCTAATAAAGCGCTCGTACAAGGCCGACTGCCACGGAAATGGCGAGTTTTCGGTCAACTCGTTAAAAGCGGAGGCAAAATTAAGTTGGCTCATCTCGGGAACCTTCCAGGTCTTAGAGTCTATCCCATATGGGTGCGTCTGTTCAGTATGACAGTGGCCTGTCAGAGGCCTATTTGGCCGGTATTTCAACTCCGGGCTGGGTGCCAAATTGGCAGTTCCACCCCTTGTGGGACAGACTCTTAGCGAATGGCATTGCCATCGTGGGGGTTGACACGTTCTTCGATCAGTACTGCGTGACGCACCTGTGGTAAGGTAGCCGTCCGGCCGTCATGCGTTACACGACCACCATCACGTCACGCGCATGGTGCGCTTTCGCCAGCCGACCGAAGGCCTCGATCTGGTTCACGCACTACGCACACGGCGCATTGAAGAGCACCGGACTCTGTTCCAAATTCACCAAATCATACAGCCGCGCTCGCGGCTGCACAAAGTCAGCAGCGGAAAATCGGCACAAAAGAATTGACAGTTGCTTGCGGTGTCCAGAATCCTGGCACACTGTCGCCACGTTTCAAGTGTATTTTGGGTTGCTTATGTGGCTTGCACGGTGTCCCGTGCTCCCTTCGGGTCTCGCGCCGGCCACGATAGGTGGAACCTGGGCACGAGGAAATGGTTACTTCGCAGCCTGAGCATGCAACGACTTCCAGCTTCCGCCCTCACGGGAGCTGGCCACGCATTGCATGATGAAATGCACACCGTCCACGCCATCGGCGACGGTCGGATAGAGGCTGTGGCCGTCCACCCTTTCGCCCTGGCCACGCGCGATCATGTCGGCGAATGCCGCGGTGTAGATGTTGGCGAACGCTTCGAGGAAACCCTCCGGGTGCCCGGCCGGTAATCGGCAGAAAGTGCGCGCTGCAGGTGTCAGATACTCAGCGCCGGCGGCGCGGGTGTACAGCCGCTGCGGTTGGCCGTTGACGCGCGCGAGGAGCCGGTTCGGTTCCTCCTGATGCCACTCCAGCGAAGCGCGGCTGCCGTCGATCTCGATCCACAGGTCATTCTCCCGACCATGCGAAATGCGTGAGGCGGTCAACGTACCGAGGGCGCCGTTGTCATAGCGGAGAATCGCCGTGCCATAATCGTCGAGCGGGCCTCCGGGCTCGAAGTTATGCAGAATGCACGAGATCTCGGCGGCGGCCAGGCCGGTTATGAAACGATCGAGATTGTAGGCGTGGATGCCGATGTCGCCGAAGCAACCCGAGATGCCGGCGCGGTTCGGGTCGATCTTCCAGGCGGCGCGGCGCTGCTGTTCCGGCGTCCGTTGGCGCCGCAGCCAACCCTGCAAGTAGCAGGCCCGTACCGCTTGAATCTCGCCCAGGTCGCCGGCGCGGATCATGTCGCGGGCCTGACGAACGAGCGGGTAGCCGGTGTAGTTGTGCGTGAGAACGAAAACGATGCCGGTCCGGGCGACGACCCCGGCCAGTTCCTCGGCCTGTTCCAGTGTCCGTGTCAACGGCTTGTCACAAACGACGTTGCAGCCGGCCTCGGCGAAGGCCCGGGCAATCTCGAAATGCGTGTCGTTCGGCGTGGCGATGGTGACGAAGTCGATGCGCTCGCCCTCCGGCAACCGCGCCTCGGCGTCGAGCATTTCCTGCCAGGAGCCGTGGGCCCGCTCGGGCGCGATGCTGTAGGCCGGGGCCGACTCCCGCGCACGGACCGGGTCCGAGGAGAGCGCGCCGGCAACAAGCGTGGCCCGGCCGTCCAGCGTGGCGGCCATGACGTGGACGCGACCAATGAAGGCGCCCTGGCCGCCGCCCACTAGGCCCATCCGCAGCTGCCGGTGTAGCGGTGCGTTGAGCGCCATCCGCGGTCACCTCACCGACTGCTTGCCCTGCCCCGCGTGCGCCGTCTGGCTCCCGTCCGGGTCGGCTGGCTGACTGCGCACGGCCTGGCCATCGGTCAGCGCCGCCGGACTGCTCAGCACGACTTCCTCCCGGCCCGTGATGCGCTCCCAGACGATCGGCTCGTCGTGTCGCGCCGGCGCCTGTTTCTGCAGCACTTCCACGCGCTGCCCCTGGTGTACGCCCAGCTTGACCGGCGTTCGCACCGCCCTGCCATCCACGATGCGAACGATGGCCGGCTGGTCGTCCTGCAACAGCACCGCGGCGCTGGGCAGCGTCAGGGCACCGGGCCGCTCGACCGTGATGATCGCCGTGGCGTACATTCCAGGCCGCAGCCGGCCGTTCTCGTTGGGCAGGTCAATTTGTGTCCGCAACGTTCGCGTGTGCTGGTCGAGCACCCAGCTGCAGCGCGTCACCTTGCCCTCGACTTCCTGTTCCTGCAACGCCGGCACGTGCAGCTTCGCCGGCGTGCCGGGCCCTACCTGGCTGGCGGCCAACTCCGGCACATCGACAAAGATGCGGACCGGATCGGTCCGCACCACGACGAAGAGGGGCGTGCCGGTGCTGCTGCCCTGCGACGGTTGCACGAAGTGGCCCGTGTTCACCGGCCGCCGCGTCACGACGCCGTCGAAGGGTGCGCGCACCTGGGCATACGCCACCATGGCCGCGGTGTGGCGGCGATCCGCCTCGGCCACGCGCAGCTGGGCTACCGCCACCTGCACCTTGCTGGCGGCCTGGTCGCGCTGGGCGGCGCTTTCCTCGCGTGCCGCCCTGGCAAGTTGGATGTTCGCCTGGCTTTCGTCGCGGGCGGCCTCGGCGGAGGTGAACTGGTCGAGCGTCTGGTCGTGGGTCGCCTGGTCCAGGACCTGGCGGGACACCAGCCGGCGGACACGGTCATACTCCGCCTTCCAGCGGTTGTAACTCGCCTCGGCGCGGATGCGGCCGGCCTGTGCGTGCTGCACCGCTGCTTCCGCCTTGTGCAGGCTCGCCTCGGCCGCCTTCAGGGCACGCTGCACCAGGTCGATCTCGGCCTGTGCCAGGGAGACCGCCGCTTCTTTCTGGTGCAGTTCCTCCTGCAACTCGGGCACGGAAAGGTCGGCCAGCACTTGCCCCGCCTTGACGCGGTCGCCAATGTCGGCGTGCAGTTTCTGCACGTAACCAGCGATCCTCACGTACAACGGCGCTTCCTCGAAGCCCTCGATCTGGCCCGGCTGCTCGACCGTCTGGCGCAACGTCTGCCGCTCGGGATGGACCGTTGTCACCGGGGTGACAGCGGACGACTCCGCGGCATGGGTGGCCGGCGCGGCGGAGGTGGTACGTCCCCACGTGAGGACGACCGCCACGAATGCCACCACAACCACAATCGCGGTACCCAGGCCGATCCGGAGCAAAAGTCTCATGTGCAACTCCCATTTTCCGTCAGGTCGCAAGCGGCCCTGTCACAACGCGGCCGGATGATAATGAGCGCTTTCCGGGTCCGCCGGGTCAAGAGAGGCCGACCGCGTCCCGCTGCGGCCCTGCATCGCCGCGAACACCGCGGGCAGCACTAGCAGCGTCGCCAGCGTGGCCGCAACGAGGCCGCCGATCACGGCGCGCCCCAGCGGCGCCGTCTGCTCGCCGCCTTCGCCCAGGGCCAGCGCCATCGGAATCATGCCCGCCAGCATGGCCGCGCTCGTCATGAGGATCGGCCGCAGTCGCCGCTGCGCGCCTTCCAGCGCGGCAGCGGTCGCTCCGGCTGCCGTCGCCGGACCACTGCGCCGATAGCGTTCCGCGAACGTCACCAACAAGATCGCATTGGCCACTGCCACACCGATCGCCATGATGGCGCCCATGAACGACTGGATGTTCAGGGTGGTGTGCGTCACCAGCAGCGCGACCGCCACGCCGGCCAGCACCGCCGGCACCGCGGCCACGGAGACCAGGGCCAGCCGCAGCGACTGGAAATACGCGGTCAGCAGCAGGAAGATCGCCACCACGGACAGGCACAGGCCGATCGCCAGGCCGCGGAACATCTCCTGCATCGGCGCCACCTGACCGCGCAGCTCGACGCGCACGCCGCGCGGCGGCGGCCCGGCATCCTTCAGCGCCTGCTGAATGGCGCCGGCCACGCGGCCGAGGTCGCTCCCCTCGATGTTCGCCGTCAGGCTGATGAGCCGGCGCAGATAGAGGCGATCGTATTCGCCGGGCATCTGCCCTTCGCGCACGTCGGCCACGTCGCGCAGCAGGATCTGGCCGTTCCCCGTCCGCTTGAGCGGCACCAGGCCGACTTCCTGCGTCGAGTTCATGCGCGCGGGCGGCACCTGCACCTGCACGAGGTAGGCATTGCCCAAAGTCAGGTCGCCCCAGAAATTCGGCAGCACGTAACGGCTCGACGACGTGGCGGCCAGTAGCGACTTCGACACCTCCTGGACCGTGAGGCCGCTTTGCCCCAGACGTTCCCGGTTCAGCTTGACCGACACTGTCGGATAGTCCTGCGTCTGCACCATCTGCAGGTCGCGCAGCGCCGGCACGCGCGCCAGTTGCGCCTCCACCTTCGCGGCATAGGCGCGATCGTCCCGCAGGTCCGGCCCATAAATGGCGACCTCGATCGGCGTCGGCGAGCCGAAGCTCATGACTTCGTTGACGATATCGGCCGGCTCAAACGAAAAACGCAGACCATGGACGCGCTCGGTCGTCTCCTCGTCCGACAATCCCTCGCTGCGCAGCCTGGCACCGAGCCATTCGCCCAGCTTCTCGGGCAATTCCTGACGCAGGCGCGACTTCAGCGCCTCGACGCGAACGCCGCTGTCATGAACGAGGGCAATCCGCAGCACGGCTTCTTGGGGACCACTCGTCCAGAGATAGATGCTCTGGTTGGAGTAACTCGTCGGCGTCACGCCGACATAGCCAACCGTGCCGTCCACCTTGCCGGGACCGGCTGCCTCGCCGATGATCTCCAGCGCCTTGCAGGCGATCTCCTCGGTGCGCTCGATGCGCGTGCCGGTCGGCGCCCGCAGCCGCAGTTGGAACTGTCCCGAATCGACTGCCGGGAAGATTTCCGTGCCAAGCCGGCTGCCGGCCAGCAGCAATACCAGCCCACTGACGGCGACGTATCCTGCCACCAGCCACCAGCGCCAGCGAACGACCCGCTCCAGCACCTGAGCATAAAAGCTTAACGCAGAGGACGCGGCACGCGCAACGCGCGAAGGTTGTTTTGTCTCCGCGCCCTCCGCGCCCTCCGCGCCCTCCGCGGTGTGGTGTTTCCGTAGCAGCCATACCGACACCACGGGCACGAACATGCTGGAGAGCAGGTACGACGCAATCATCGAGAAGCCGACCGCGAGGGCCAGCGGCACGAACATGTTGCGGACGGCCCCTTCCATGAAGAACACCGGCAGGAACACCGCCAGGATGCAGAGCATGGCCAGCAAGCGCGGCACCGCCGTTTCCGAGTTGCCGCGGCGCACGGCCAGGGCCAGCGAATCGGTCTGCCCCAGCTGCACGTGGATGTTTTCCACCTCGACCGTCGCCTCATCGACCAGAATGCCGACCGCCAGGGCCAGGCCGCCGAGCGTCATGAGATTGATCGTTTGGCCAGTCGCCCACAGGGCCACCAGCGCCCCCAGCAGCGCCAGCGGGATGTTGAGGACGACGACGAGCACGCTGCGCCAATCGCGCAGGAAGACAAGCACCATCAGGCCGGTCAGCACGGCGCCGAGCAGGCCCTCGGTGGCGACGCCCCACATGGCTCGCGTGACGTAGGGCGACTGGTCGAACTCGAAGCGCAGCTGAACGCCGGCCGGCAGGGCGTCCTGCATGCGCGGCAGATTGCTCTTCAGCTGGTTGACGACGGCCAGCGTCGAGGCGTCGGCGCGCTTGGTGACCATGAGGTAAACGGCCCGCTTGCCGTTGACGAGGGCATAGCCAGTGGTCGTGTCAGCTCCGTCCTCGATCGTGGCCAGGTCGCGGAGATAGAGGTTCTCACCCGGCTTGATCGGGATGCTGCCCAGTTCGTGGTAGTCGCGGACCATCGCATCGACCGACACGATCGGCATCCGATCGTGAATGCGCACGTTGCCGGACGGCGACACGGTGTTGCCGGCATTGAGTGCGCTGATGACGTCGTCGAGCGAGAGGTGGTAGCCGCGCAGCCGATCGGGATCGACGTTGACGAGAATGCTGCGAATGTTGCCGCCCATCGGCGGCGGCGACGAGACGCCTTGCAGGCTGCTGAAGATCGGCCGCACGCGGTAGATGGCGAGTTCCTGCAATTCGCTCATGCTGCGCGGTGTATCGCTCTCCAGGACGAGGTAGCCGACCGGAACACTGCCGGTGTCGAAACGAATGATGAACGGCGGCACGGTGCCGCTCGGCTGGTAGCCCCTGGCGCGGTTGACGTAGGCCACCGTCTCGGCCATGGCCTGGGCCATGTTGCTGCCGGGATGGAAGTAGAGCTTGACGATCGCCATGCCCTGGATGTTCTTCGATTCGACGTGGTGCAGGCCGCTGATGTAAATGGAGTGGCCTTCCAGGGTGCTGGTGACCTGGGTCTCCATCTGCGACGGGTCCATGCCGCCGTAGGGCTGGGCGATATAGATGACCGGCAGGTCGAGCGTCGGAAAGATGTCGATGGCCATGCGCTGCACGGCGAGCAGGCTGCCGACGACGAGCGCGGCAATGAAGGCCATGACGGTGATCGGCCGTCGCAGGGCGAAGACGATCGGATTGAACGAGGAATTCATCAACGAGGTCCTTTTGCCCGGGTGGGAACGGCGTCGCCGTTGGCGCGGGCAAGAGACTCACAAAACCGGCTGGCAGTATTTAATCATAGCAAGATGGGCAAGGGGCGGCGCTTGGCAGCACGGAATTGTCAGGCCACGACCCACTTGCAAGGAATAGGATAACGTCGCCCCCCCACGAGTGCGGAGGGAACGACCCGATCAGGAGACGACAACATGGACAAACCTGGACAGGACATCGGCATGGTCGGCCTCGGCGTGATGGGCCGGAACCTGCTGCTCAACATGGCGGACCACGGCTGCACGGTCGCCGGCTACGACAACGACCCGGCCAAGGTGCAGGCCCTGATTGCCGAGGGCGCCGGCAAGAAGGTACAAGGGGCCGGCACTGTCGAGGCGTTCGTGGCCCTGCTGCGCCCGCCGCGGGCCGTCATGCTCCTCGTGCCCGCCGGAGCGCCCGTCGATGCCGTTATCGATGCGCTGCTGTCGCGCCTGCAACCGGGCGACCTCATCATCGACGGTGGCAACTCTCACTACAAGGACACCGACCGCCGCGGCCAACGCCTTGCCGGCCTCGGCTTGCACTTCCTCGGCGTCGGCATCTCCGGCGGCGAGTCGGGCGCGCGGCACGGCCCCAGCATCATGCCCGGCGGTCCGCGCGAAGCTTACGAGCGCGTTCGGCCCATCTTCGAAGCCATCGCCGCGAAGGTGCAGGACCAGCCGTGCGTCACCTATCTCGGCCCCGGCTCGTGCGGCCACTACGTCAAAATGGTGCATAACGGTATCGAGTACGGTCTCATGCAGCTGATCAGCGAGACGTACGACCTGATGAAACGCGGCCTCGGTCTGAGCAACGACGAACTGCAAGCCACCTACGCCCGCTGGAACCAGGGCGATCTCAACAGCTTCCTGATCGAGATCACCGCCCTCATTTTTCGGCAGCCCGACGAGCAGACGGGCAAGCTGCTCATCGACTTCATCCGAGGTGCCGCCCGCCAGAAGGGGACCGGCAAATGGACCTCGCAGGACGCTCTCGACCTGCAAGCGCCGGTGCCGACCATCGACGTCGCGGTGGCCGTGCGCGACCTGTCCGGCCGGGAACGCGAACGCGAGGCGGTCAACAAGGTGCTGGCCGGGCCGTCCGGGAAGTTCCGCGGCCAGCGCGACGCCTTCGTCGAGCAGATTGGCCGGGCACTGTATTCCGCCCTCATCATCACGTACGCCGAGGGATTGACGCTGCTGCACGATGCGTCGGTCGCGTACAAGTATGGCTTGAACCTTGAAGAGGTCGCCCGCATCTGGCGCGGCGGTTGCATCATCCGCGCTGCCGTGCTGCAGAACATCCGCGCCGCCTATCGCGCCCAGCCGGACTTGCCGACGCTGCTCGCCGATCCGGGACTGGCGAAGGAACTGATGGCTCGGCAGCAAGACCTCCGCGCGGTCGTCGCCACGGCGGCCGAGTTGGGCGTGCCGGCGCCGGGGCTGATGACGGCACTCGCCTGCTACGATGGCTATCGCAGCGCGTGGATGCCGGCGAACCTGATCCAGGCGCAGCGCGACTTCTTCGGCGCGCACACTTACGAGCGTATCGACCGGCCCGGCACGTTTCATACCCACTGGAACCAGGAGTAAATGCCCAAATGAAGCCGCAGCATCGTCTCGACCCAACTGTACTGGTGATCTTCGGCGGCGCCGGCGACCTGACGACCCGCAAACTGGTGCCGGCGCTGTACAACCTGTTTCTGGACAAGTGGCTGCCGCAACGCTTCGCCGTGCTCGCCGTCGATGGCAAGCCGCTGGCCGAAGAAGAGTTCCGCAAGCACCTGCGCAGCGGCATCGACGAGTTTTCGCGCCGGGGCAAATCGGCCGACGACGTCTGGCAGAGTTTCGTGCCGCAGTGCCAGTACTTGCAAGGCGACTTCGCCGACGCCCGCACCTACACGGCCATCGCCCAGCGGCTTGCGGCCCTCGAAACGTCGTGGAACGCGCCGTCCAATCGTATCTTCTACCTGGCCATTCCGCCACAGCTCATCGAGCTGATCTCCGGCCACGTCAGCAAGGCCGGACTGGCCGCCGACCCGAAGCGCACCCGGCTGGTGGTGGAGAAGCCGTTCGGCCACGATCTCGCCTCGGCCACGACCCTGAACGCCATGCTGGATACCATGTTCTCGGAGGCGCAGATCTATCGCATCGATCACTACCTCGGCAAGGAGACGGTGCAGAACATCCTGGCTTTTCGCTTTGCCAACAGTCTGTTCGAGCCACTCTGGAATCGGCGCTACATCTCGAGCGTGCAGATTACCGTGGCGGAAGAGGTCGGCGTCGAACACCGCGGCGGCTACTACGAACATGCCGGGGCACTGCGCGACATGGTGCAGAATCACCTGCTCCAGGTGCTGTGCCTGATCGCCATGGAGCCGCCGGTGTCGTTCGCTGCCGACGAGGTCCGCAACAAGAAGCTCGATGTGCTGCGGGCACTGCGGCCGACGCCGCTCGAGCAGGTGCAGCAGTTTGCCATCCGCGGCCAGTACGGTCCGGGTATGCTCAGCGGCGCGCGCGTTCCCGGATACCGTCAGGAAGTAGGCGTCGCTCCCGATTCCTCCACCGAGACATTTGTCGCCCTGAAGCTGTTCCTGGACAACTGGCGCTGGCAGGACGTGCCGTTCTACCTGCGGACGGGCAAACGATTGCCGCTGCGGGTATCGGATGTGGTGATCCAGTTTCGGCCGGTGCCGCATCGTTCGTTCCCGTCGAGCGCCGTCGAGCAATGGCAGCCGAACCTACTGACGATTTGCATCCAGCCGGACGAGGGCATCCGCCTGCGCTTCCAGGCGAAGGAGCCCGGACGGACGCTGCACCTGCAGCCAGTGGAGATGCGTTTCTCCTACCAGGAGACGTTCTCGACAGGAGCGCCGGAGGCGTACGAGACGCTGCTGCTTGACGTAATGCGTGGCGACGCGACGCTGTTCATGCGTGCCGATCAGGTGGAGGCAGCCTGGTCGGTGGTGATGCCGTTTCTGGATGGCTGGGAGAACCTGTCGCCGCCGCGCTTTCCGAACTACGCAGCCGGCTGTTGGGGACCGCAGTCCGCCGACACACTGCTGGCGCAGGACGGCGTCCAATGGATCGTGCCAACTGTGACGGAGCCGAAGGCGGCGCTGACCCCGGCTTGACGAGGATCGTTTGGCCGCGACGCGCAGCGGAGCGCGGGTTGCGCGCTCCGCTGCGCATCGCGGCGAAACGAGGTGAAAAGGTCGAATTCCGCGCATGAATGCAGTTGTCGAGCTGCTCCGGATCGGCAAGTCCTTCCCCGGCGTTCATGCCCTGAAAGACGTGGACCTGACCCTGCGCGCCGGCACCATTCACGCCGTCGTCGGCGAAAACGGCGCCGGCAAGAGCACACTCATCAATCTCCTCTGCGGCATTCTGCATCCCGACGCGGGTGAGATCCGCCTCTCCGGGAAGCCGGTCCATCTCGCCGATCCGCGCGCCGCCCGGCGCCATGGTATCGTCACCGTGCATCAGGAAGCTGACCTCTTTCCCGACCTGACCGTTCTGGAGAATATGGGTCTCGAACAGGGCCTGCCGCGCGGCCGGCTCGGCTGGATCGACTGGCGCAGACAGAGGCAACACACCCGCGCCGCCTTCCAGGCCGTAGACGAAGCCCTGGCGCCGACCCAGCTCGCCGGCAGCTTGACCGCGGCACAGCGCCAGATGGTCGAGATCGCCGCCGCGGTGTCGCAGTCCGCGCGCGTCCTCGTCCTCGACGAACCGACCAGCAGCCTCTCCGGGGCCGAGACGCGCGTCCTGTTCGAGCACCTGCGCCGTTTCCGTGCCCGTGGAACGGCCATCGTCTACGTCAGCCATCGCCTCGAAGAGATCTTTGCGCTGGCCGACGAGGTCACCGTGTTGCGCGACGGCCGGCGCATCTGGACCGGCCCGCTCGCCGACAGTTCACCCGAGCGCCTCATCGCGCTCATGGTTGGCCGCGACATCGGACCGACCGCCGCGCGGGCGGCGCGCCAACCGGGACCAGTCTTGCTGGGCTGCCGCGCCCTGACGGCGCGAGACGGCGCCTTCGTGAACGTGACACTCGACGTTCATGCCAGTGAAATCGTGGGGCTGTACGGTCTGATCGGCGCCGGTCGCAGCGAGTGGGCGCAGGCGCTCTTCGGCCTGATCCGGCCCGCCAGTGGTGCGATCCGGCTGGACGGACAACCGGTTTGGCCCTGGTGGCCGGGTTGGATGATCCGTCGCGGTCTGGCGTACGTCCCTGAGGATCGGCTGCGGCAGGGCATTTGCCGCGACCTGTCGGTACGCGCCAATGCCGTGCTGGCGTCGCTGCGGCAGTTAGCGACGGGTCCCTGGCTGCCGGCCCGGCGCGAGACGCAGCGCACGCGCACCATCGTCGAACAACTGGGTGTACGTCTGCACTCGATCGAACAACCCATCGGCACTTTGTCGGGCGGCAACCAGCAAAAGGTCGTGCTGGGCCGCTGGCTTGCCTGCGAACCGCGCGTGCTGGTCCTCGACGAACCGACGCGCGGCGTGGACATTGGCGCGAAGGTGGAGATCCATGGCCAAATGCAGCGTCTGGCAAACGAAGGGCGGGCAATCGTCCTCATCAGTTCGGACCTGCCGGAGGTGCTGGCACAAAGCGACCGTGTCGGCGTCTTCCGCGCGGGCCGGCTGGTTGGCTTCTTCGATCCGCGCACGACCACGCCCGAGGAGGTCGCCGCCGCTGCCGTCCCAGCGGCGACCGATGCCCAGCGCGAGGCCGTAGAGCGACGGCAGCCGCGGGGTGAAGGCCGCCTGCCGTTCCTGCGCGAGGCGGGCCTGCTCGCCCTCATGCTGCTGCTGGCCACCCTACTGCAGACGGTTCATCCCAAATTCCTGCAAGCGGGTAACCTGCGCGGCCTCCTCATCGAGGCGTCGTTGCTCGGCATCGCCGCTGTAGGTGCCACGCTTGTCATCCTCGCCGGCGGCCTCGACATCTCGCTGGGGGCGCTCATGGCGCTGAGCGCCGGCATCGCGGGACGGCTGTGGGAACACGGGTATCCGCTGCCGGTCGTCGTGGTGGTGGCCTTGCTCGTCGGCGCCGCTGGCGGCTTCCTCAATGCCGCCATCTCACTCGCCGGCCGGGTCCACCCCATCGTCGTGACGCTCGGCACGATGAGCGTGTACCGTGGCCTGACCCTGTGGTGGTTGCAGGAAAACGTGCAAATCGACGGTAGCGCTCGCGACTGGATGTTCGCCAATTACGGCGGGCTGCCGCTGATTGTTTGGGGCTGGCTGACCCTCGTGCTGGTCTCCTGGCTGGTCCTGAATGGGACCGTCTCCGGCCGCCAGGTCTACGCTCTGGGCAGCAACCCAGCGTCGGCCCAGCGCCTCGGCATTTTCCCATCCTCTGTGTGGCTGAAAGCGTTCACGGTGCAGGGACTGCTCATGGGGCTGGCCGGCCTGCTGCTCCTGGCCCACACCGGCGACCTGCAACCGACCAGCTACGAGGACGTAACCCTCCAGGCAATTGCCGCCGCCGTCGTCGGCGGGGTGGCGATCACCGGCGGCCGGGGCTCGGTGTGGGGCGCGGCCATCGGTTGCCTGTTTCTCATCTTCCTGACGAAGGCATGCGTCTTTCTCAACGTGTCGCCGCACTGGCAGCGGACGCTGGTGGGCGGCGTCATGGTCGTGGCCGTGCTCCTCGACAGTCTCTGGCGGAGAAGGCGCGTATGAACGGGTTGACGCATCGGCTGGTGCAATACACGCCCTGGCTACTTGCCGGCTGCATCCTGTTGCTGGTCGTGCTCTGCGTACCTGCCTTCCAGGGGCCCGGATACTGGGAACTGCTCGGCCGGCAGTACTTTCCCGCTGCCGTCCTGGCCCTGACGCTGACGCCGATCATGCTCACCGGCGGCATCGACCTATCGGTTGGTTCCGTGAGCGTCTTCGCCAGCGTGGTCATCGGCGCCCTGTGGCGCGACGCCGGCCTGCCGATCGAGTTCGCCGTCGCAGGCGGTCTGCTGGCTGGGCTGCTGGCAGGACTGTGTAACGGCGCCCTCGTCGTCGCCGGCGTCATGCCGCTGGTAGCGACGTTGGCGACGCGCGAACTCTTCCGCGGCCTGGCCCTGACCCTGAGCGGCGACACGGCGGCGAGCCGCTTTCCGCCGGAGTTCGTCGCCTTCTGGCAGCGGTCGTTCCTCGGCGTGCCGCTGCCGTGGCTCGGCATCGCCGCACTGTTCGTGCTGACGCACCTCGCCGTCCATCACACCTGGATCGGCCGGATGGTTTACGCCCTAGGCGCCAACGAACAGGCGGCCCGGTTCGCCGGCGTGCCGGTGCGCCGGCTCAAGCTGGGACTCTACGCCTGGTGCGGCTTGATGGGCGGACTGTGCGGCTGGTCGCTCGTGATGCAGTACAATGCCGCGAAGGCCGACGTCGAGAAATACCTCGACTTGCTGGCCATCGCCTGCGTGGTCATGGGCGGCATCCGCATCACCGGCGGTGGGGGTCACGTTGGCGGAACGCTGCTCGGCATCATCACGGTGGCCGCCCTGCTCACCGGCATGGGCAGCATCGCCTCGACGTGGCGCGATACGCTTACCGGAGCCATCCTCGTGGCGGTGGCCGTCGTCAACGAAGCGACTGCCCGCTGGGCGGCGCGTTTGCAAACTACGCTCAAGAGTTAGCAATTTCTCGGATCTTCAGGGAGTGTGTCATCGTGAAACGGTCGTTCGGCATCCTGGTTGTCCTGATTGTCCTGGTAGCGGGTTGTCGCGGCCAGTCGGAGCACCCCTTCACCGTCGGCTTCATGCCGAAGCTGGTGGGCATCCCCTATTTCAACGCCTGCAAGCGCGGCGCCGAGGAAGCGGCGAAGGAGCTGAACATCAAGCTCGTCTACGACGGTCCCACCGCGGCCGACTCGAATCAGCAGATCAACCTCCTTAACCAGTGGATCGCGTCCGGCTCCTACGACGCCATCGCTGTCGCCTGCAACGATCCCGACCTCGTCGCTACGGCCTTGCGTCAAGCGAAGCCGCGCGGCATCCAGGTGGTGACCTATGACGCCGATTCGCAACCGGACGCCCGAGCTTTCTTTGTCAACATGGCCAGTTATGATGCCGTTGCGGAGGCAATGGTTGAGGCGATGGCCGAACAGCTGGAGCCGAAGGGGACGGGTACGGTCGGCATTCTCACGAGCAGCATTCAGGCGCCGAACCAGAGCGAATGGGCAAAGCGTATCAAGAAGTACGCCGCGCGGCAGTATCCGGACATGAAGCTGCTGCCGGAGCAGGAACACGGCGAGGACCGCGCCGCTGGCATCGCCAAAGCCAAGGCGATGATCCAGGCCCATCCCGATTTGCGGGGGATCATCGGCCTGACGTCAGTGGCCGTGCCGGCAGCGGCGGAAGCGGTGCGGCAGGAGGAAAAGAAGGGCAAGATCAAGGTGACCGGCGTCTCGACGCCGAAGGACATGCGGGATTACGTCAAGGACAGCACCGTGGACACGTTCATCCTGTGGAACCCAATCGATCTGGGGTATCTCACGGTGTACGTCACCGACCTGCTACACCGGGGCAAGATGCCGGAGAACGGCACCATTGAGGCGGGGCGGCTCGGCATGATTACCATCAAGGATCGAGAGGTGCTCCTGGGCAAGCCACTGCGCTTCTCGAAGGAGAACATCGACCAGTACGATTTCTGACAGTCTGCAGCAATGCACAGCGCCTGCTGCGCTCACTCGCCGACAACACAGCGTTTCTCTTCCGGCGTGAGCGGTTCTGCTGTAACCGCGATCTCGAAGGCGGTCCGCGGAATCTGCTTGCTTGGTACGGGCCGCCGGGGAAAAAACCGATGGCAGCTCCGCGCCGCAGCCTCTACCATGACCACTGGTCGCTGCACACCGCTCCACGGGACACCACCATGAAGGCAGGCCAGCAGATCGGACCGTTCGTCATCGAGAAAGCCCTGGGCAGCGGCGCCATGGGTGCCGTCTACCGGGCCCGCTACACCAAGACCGGCGCCCGCATCGCTCTCAAGGTCGTCGCTCCCGGTCTGGCCGCCAACGAGCAGATCCTGGCCCGTTTCGAGCGCGAGGCGTCCATCCTCAAGCAGCTCCACCATCCCAACATCGTCCGTTACTATGGCCATGGCCGCTACCAGGGCATGCCGTTCTACGCCATGGAGTACGTCGAGGGCGAGTCTCTTGACCGCGTCATGGAGCGGCGCGGCCGGCTCACCTGGGAAGAAATCGTCACACTCGGCCAACAGCTCTGTGGCGCGCTGCAGCACGCACATGAACACGGCATCATTCACCGCGACCTGAAACCGTCGAACCTCATGGTCCTGAGCGATGGCACAATCAAGCTCACCGACTTTGGCATCGCCAAGGACACGGACGTCACGCAGTTGACCGCGGCGAACTGCACAGTCGGCACGGCCTCCTACATGGCACCGGAGCAATGCCGCGGCGACCGCAACCTGACGAACAAGGCGGACCTGTACGCGCTGGGCGTCGTCTTTTACGAACTGCTGACCGGCCGCCGGCCGTTCATCAGCGAGACGCCGATGGAGATGTTCCTGCTGCACATCCAGGGAAAATTCGAGAGGCCATCGCGCGTGGTGCTCGATACGCCGGTCTGGCTGGATACGCTTATCTGCCAGCTGCTGGAGAAAAGGCCGGAGCATCGGCCGCGCGATGCCGAGATGGTGGCCCAGGCGCTCGGCCTGGTGGCCGAAAAGGTGCAGGCTCAGCGAAGTGCCGGCGTTGAGGCGGTCCAGGCGCGAGGCATCGACCGGCCGCGCGACGCGGCAAAGCCCGATGAAACCGACAAGGAAGCGGCGCGCACCCTGCGCGAGGCGACGGGCAAGAAGCGGGGCAAACGGAAGCGGAAGCCGCTCTACGAGCGCGCCTGGTTTCGGGCTGCTGGTCTTGGCTTGCTGCTGCTCGTTGTGGTCGCCACGCTGATCTGGTCGCTGCAGCCGCCGAACCTGGAGTCGGTGTATCAGCAGGCAAAACGCCAGTGGGAAAAGGGCGACAAGGATGGCGCGCGCGCGGGCCCCATTGCGGACTACCTGCGCCGGGCGGACACCGCTCAGCCGCACTCCGATGAGGTCCGCAGGTGGGCCAACGAATACGACCAGGACCTGCGCGAAAAGCAGCTCCGCAATCGCTTCAGCAAGGGTCTATCGCCCGACGACGATGCCGAAAGGACGGCGTATGAGGCGCTGCGCGAGGAGAACGCCGGCCAACTCGAGAAGGCGAAGGAGTACTGGGGACAACTTGAATTGCTGCGCGCGAGCAGCATTCGGGAGAAGCACGTTTGGGCCCTGGTCGCGGAGAAACGCCTTGAGGAGATCAAGGCGGCGCTCGACCTGGAACTGCGGCTCGACGCCAGGATCGAGCAAGCCAAGGTGAAGAAGATACCTTTCAAGTCCCAGGACGAAACCGATCAGGTCATCGCCGAGGCGGCCCAGGCCGAGGTCAACGACGACGTCCAGGCCGCACGCATCCGCTGGCAAGAGGTCAAGAAAAAGTTCGAGACGGAGTTGGAGCAGCACAAACTCTTCCTGCTGGCGGCCCTCAAGGAGCGCAAGCTGCTGGAAGTGACGAAGCCGCCGGCCAGCAAGCCCAAAAAGGATTGAGAAACTCCCCATGCCACCTATCCGCGTTCGCAGTCGTGAGGCCTACCAGCGTGCTTGCCGTCTCATCCCCGGCGGAGTCAACAGTCCGGCCCGCGCCTTCGGCGCTGTCGGCGGGCAGCCGCTCTTCATGGCCCGCGGCGAAGGGCCCTACCTCTTCGACGTGGACGGCAACCAGTACCTTGACTACGTCGGCTCCTGGGGTCCGCTCATCCTGGGCCACGCCCATCCACGCATCGTGCGCGCCGTCGAGGAGGCACTGCACCGCGGCGCCAGCTTCGGCGCCCCGACTGAACTGGAGACCCAGCTCGCCGAGCTAGTCGTCGAGGCGATGCCGTCGCTCGAAATGGTACGGCTGGTTTCGTCCGGCACTGAGGCCTCGATGAGTGCGATCCGCCTGGCTCGCGGCTTCACCGGCCGTGACGTCATCGTCAAGTTCGCCGGCTGCTATCACGGCCACGTTGATAGTCTGCTCGTACAGGCCGGTTCCAGCGCCACGACTCTCGGCGTGCCCAGCAGTCCGGGTGTGCCGAAAGGGTGTACCGCCGACACGCTGGTGCTGCGTTACAACGACGTGCAAGAATTGGCCGACGCCTTCCAGGCCCAGGGCGGCCGCATCGCCGGCGTCATCCTGGAGCCGGTCGTCGGCAACATGGGCCTGGTGACACCGCGGCCAGAGTTCCTGAGCGAGCTGCGCCGGCTGACCGAGCAGCATGGATCGCTGCTGATCTACGACGAGGTAATGACCGGCTTCCGCCTGGCATACGGGGGCGCGCAGCAACTTTATCATCAGCAGCCGGACCTGACGGTGCTGGGCAAGATCGTGGGCGGCGGTCTGCCGGTGGGCGCTTATGGCGGCCGGGCCGACTTGATGGCGCAGGTGATGCCGGCGGGACCGGTGTTCCAGGCGGGGACGCTGTCGGGCAATCCGCTGGCCATGGCGGCTGGCCTGGCCACGTTACAGGAACTGCGCGATCATCCACCTTATGAGCGCCTCGAACAACTGGGGCGAAAGCTGGCTGAGGGACTCGACCAGGCCGCAACCGCGGCGGACGTGCCGCACCAGCTGGCGCGGGTCGGCAGCATGTGGACGCTGTTCTTCACGAAGGAGCCCGTGACCGATTACGACACCGCCTGCAGGAGCGACACGGCGAGGTTTGGGAGATTCTTTTGGGCGATGATGGACCGTGGCTTCTACCTACCGTGCAGCCAGTTTGAGGCGGCGTTCCTTTCCGCCGTCCACACCGAGCAACACGTCGCGCAGACGATCGCGGCGGCACGGCAGGCCCTGGCGGAAGTGGCCTGAAGGACTCGAGTTTGTTGGCGAATGGGGGTACGGGCCGGCCCCCTCGCCCCTGTATTCGGGGGCGAGGGGAAGCTCATGGAGCAGACTTTTGGCCGCCGTGCTTGCGGGGCGGCCAGATGAGCGGGAGGGATCAGTAGGCATCGCCCGCAGCCACCTCGCCGCCGCTGCGGGTTACGAGAGCGGCAAAGGTGTAAATGGGGATGTTCTGCTGAATGAAGTGGACCGAGCCGCCACCGCTGTCGGCAGCGCGAACGGCAGGTCGAGCAGCGCGTCGAGCAGCCGTTTCAGCGGAAAATCGTAGCGGACCAGTACCCATGCCACTAGGACGCCGAGCAGGACGTTGATGCCGGCGGCCGTCAGCGAGGCGCCGAAGGTCAGGCCATACGCCGCCCGGGTGCGCTCGGTTCAGAACTGGCCAGGGGTCAGCGACGCCGCCTTCAGGCAACACGCCGCCAGCGGGACGACGACAAGTAAACCGAGATAAAGGAGCGTGTAACTAAGGCACAGGCGAAAGCCCGGGAGCACGCGCTGATTGACGGCCTGCATGGGACCACCTCGTTCGGGACAGTTGCTGGGTCAGAAAGCTCTCTCTTGCGCCTCGGCCCACGGCAGGGGCAGATCGGCCTCCTCGACGCGCTGAGACTCGCTCGCGGTCAGCGTCTCCTCGAGCACCGCACGGAGTTCGCGCCACATTCCCAGTTCCCCGTCGAGGAACGATCCCCTGATGCCGTGCCGCAGCGCCACCTCATAGGCGGCGGCCGTCAGTCTGGCAAGGACGTCTTCCACTTCATTCCCGAATGAGTTCTTCGCGGCGATCATGGTTGCAGTTCTCCTTCCGGCTGGGGATGACTCTACCGGCCCTGCGGGGTGCAGATGCGATCGAAGAGAGCGTCTTCGGCAAAGTATTTCTGCTGGGCTTCGTCCCAGTCGCGGGCGAGGGCCGTCACCGGGAAAAGGTCCACGGCGGGCAGGGTGTCGGCGTGCTTCGCGAGGACGGCCGCGTTGATGGGGCGGTAGTGGTGCAGGGCAACCACTTCCTGGGCCTCGTCGGTGTAGAGGAATTTTAAGTATGCCTCGGCAGCGGCCCGTGTCCCCTTGCGGTCCACATTGGCATCGACGACGGCGACGTACGGCTCGGCGCGAATGCTCAGCGGCGGATACACCAGTTCCAGGTCGCCCTTCGCCTCCTGCACCTCGAGATACGCCTCGTTCTCCCAGGTCAGGTGAACGTCGCCGATCTTCTTCTGGCCGAAGGTAGTGCTGGAGCCGCGGGCACCGGAGTCAAGGACCGGCACCTGGCGATAGAGACGGCTGACGAAATCCTGCGCTTCCTTGTCCGAACCACCGCGCTTGATGACCGAGCCCCACGCCGCCAGGAAGCTGAGTTTGCCGTTGCCCGAGGTCTTGGGGTTCGGCGTAATCACCTTCACCTCCGGCTGCACCAGGTCCGGCCAGTCGTGGATGTTGCGCGCCCAGTCAGGCCGAGCAGGGTCTTGATCCACATATGAAGTCTCTTTTCGCTGAGCCGGCGCTCACTCTCGACGCGCCAGTGGCGAGGAAAATAACCATGTTGATAATCATGATGATGATTATCGGCTGGGCTCTTGCTTTTGTCCAGTGCAAAATCTGAAAAAATGGTATGACCCGAACGCGTTCTGCCACGCTAAGGGGACCTTTAACAGGCAAACGACTGGTCTGCGGTAGTGCCGGAGAATGCACGAGGCTGGACCCTCGGCACGCGGGAAACTGGCAGGTGCACCGTTGAAAGTCACCGGGTGTGGGGCGTGATGAAGCTGTTTTTGCTCGATGGCGCGAGAGGAATAGAGAACGGCACGGAGGTCGTTCCCTGCAGAAGGCACAGCCTTCTGCAAGGAACGACCTCCGTGCCGTTCAGTTTCCCTGGGCCTTTTCGCGGGCCGATGATTAATAACGCCGGCCGCCACGGCCGCCGCTGCCACCCCCACCGCCGCCACCCCCACCATAACCGCCGCGACCGCCGCCGCCACCACCGCCGCCACCCGGGGGCTTCGGCCGAGCTTCGTTCACGGTCAGGTTACTTCTACTGTAACCGTTGCCTCCAAGATGGTATAGTA
>JRHI01001451.1_pt1 | contig 19850 bp, 15 predicted proteins | sample 215371 | NCBI WGS metagenome assembly JRHI01 (sample SAMN02929681, study PRJNA255918) | sediment metagenome | biome: cave system; feature: Ice Cave; material: Sediment; isolation source: sediment from deep within a dark volcanic ice cave with no known source of... ...
GCCCCTTCCGTCGCCTATATTACTGACTGCTGAGTAAGGCTGCGCGAATGGCGCGATCTGCACCGGCAGCTAGCCGAGCAGGTCGCCGAGCTCGGCTGGAAGTGGAGCGAAAAGCTGCCTGCCGCCGTCGACGGCGCGCGCTACGCGACGATCCATCGCGCGCTGCTCGCGGGCTTGCTGTCGAACATCGGTGCCAAATCCGACAACGCGCCCTCGAGCGATGGACAGTACCTCGGCGCGCGGGGGATCAAGTTCTTCCTGCACCCCGGCTCGGGCATGGCCAAAAAACCGCCGAAATGGGTGCTTGCCGCCGAGTTGACCGAGACCACGCGGCTGTACGCGCGCTGCGCGGCGAGCATCGATCCCGAGTGGATCGAGGAAGTCGCCGGAGACTTAGTCGACAAGACTTATTTCGATCCGCGTTGGGACGCCGCGCGCGGCGAAGTCGTCGGCGCCGAGCGCGTCGCGCTTTACGGACTCACGCTGGTGGCCCGGCGGCGAGTCTCCTTCGGCGCGGTAGACCCTGCGGCTGCCCGTGAAGTCTTTCTGCGCGAGGCGCTGGTCGCCGGCGAGCTCGGCACTCGGTTGACAACCAACGCGCCGTTTTTCATCCACAACAAGCAATTGGTGGACGATATCGCCGAGCTCGAGCACAAGGCCCGCCGCCAGGACGTGCTGGTCGACGATGAATCCATCTACGCGTTCTACGCCGCGCGAATTCCTGCCGACGTCTTTTCGGCGGCATCGTTCGAGCGCTGGCGCCGCGATGCGGAGCGCGCCCATCCGCGCCTGCTGTTCATGACGCGCGAGGAACTGATGCGTCACGGCGCGTCGGGCGTGACCGAGGAGCAATATCCCGAGCAGCTCGAGATGGCGGGTGTCCGGCTACCGCTCAAATACCGTTTCGCGCCGGGACATCCGCTCGACGGTCTGACGCTGACCGTGCCGCTGGCGCTGCTCAACCAGGTCGATTCGGCACGCCTGTCCTGGCTGGTGCCGGGAATGATTCGCGAAAAGGTGAGCGGGTACCTGAAGGCATTGCCCAAAGCCTGGCGCCAGCGGCTGACCCCGCTGCCTGAGGTCGTGACCGCATTTCTCGAATCGCAAACGGGCGATGCGACGCGCCCATCGGAGCGTAGCGAGGCAGCGGATTCGTCGCGCGAGCTGACCGATGCGCTGCGTGCGTTTTGCTCCGAGCGGCTGGGGACCGCCATGCCGATCGAGGTGTGGGAGGGTGCGGAGGTGCCGGCGCATCTTCGCGTCAACGTCCTTGTGGTCGACGCCAACGGGCGCGAGCTTGGCAGCGGCCGCGATCTTCCCGCGCTCAGGACCCAGCTCGGCGAAGCAGCGCAATTGACCTTTTCCGCCGCCGGCCCCGAGTTCGAGCGCACCGATATCAAGACGTGGGACTTCGGCGATCTGCCGGAATCGCTGGTGGTCGAACGGGAAGGCAGGAAGCTCACCGGCTACCCGGCGCTGGTCGACCAGGGCGAGAACGTTTCGCTCAAGCTCCTCGATACCAAGAGCGCGGCCGATGCCTCGACCCGGATCGCCCTTCTGCGCTTGCTGAGGCGCCAGTTCAAGGATGCTCTGAAGCGGCTGGAAAAACAGCCTCCGGGTTTCGCCCAAACCGCGCTGATGCTGAAGACGGCGATCCCCACCGACGCCTTGCTGGCCGATGCCGTGACCGCGATCTGCGACCGTGCGTTTATCGGAGACGACCCGCTGCCGCGATCCGAACGGGCTTATACGGAGCAGGTCAAGCGCGCGAGGGTGCGCCTTCCCGCGGTCGCCGAGAGCGCGTTCCGCTTGCTTGCCGAGATCGCGGTTGAATACCACACGCTTTCGCAGGGCATCGGCGCCATGCCCGCGGGCCAGGGTCGCCTCGGCCAGGAGCTCCGCGCACAACGCGACGCCTTGGTCCATCCCGGGTTCTTTTCCCGGACACCCTGGTCGCGGCTCGCGCACCTACCGCGGTATCTGAAGGCACTCGATCGCCGGCTGGCGAAATATGTCGAAAATCCGGCGCGCGATGCCAAACATGCGCAAGCGGTCGCGGACCTCTGGCAGCGCTATGCGCAGCGCCATGCCGCCAACGCGGCGGCTCGCAAGGGGGAGCCGGCCTTGGAGGACTTTCGCTGGCAAATCGAAGAACTCAAGGTATCGCTTTTCGCCCAAGAACTCAGGACGCCTCAGCCGGTGTCATACAAACGTCTGGAAAAGGCTTGGACGGACCTTTCGCTCAGATAAGTGGTGATTTTTCACGTTGGCGCCTCAAACCGAGCGTGATACAGTAACTTGCCGCTCAGTGGGCTCGAAATGGCCTTGGGCGGCCGCGAGGGGGCAGACAGCGATGGCGCAATCCGCGCCATGCTTTTCCCCCGACATCGGCAAGGGGCAGGGTGAACGTCACGACAACTTCCGGCGAACGGACGGTCCGTCGTCAAGTGCCGAAGGATCTGGCTCGAATTCTCGGCGATTGCCGGGACCTGGCCATTCATCGGCTGTTGTTGTCGTTTACATCCTTGCTCGACCGGGTCGGGGATCTGCTCCTAGCACGCGCCGACCGCTCCGCTATTCGCGAAGAGCAGACCCTTTGCCTGGATTCGCGCGCCGTCCTGCTCAAGGAAGGCACCACGCTGATGGCGGATTTCGAGCGCAACCTGCGCAAGCTGGTCGAGCAGCGCATGAGTGGCAAGACCGAGCCCAAGGCGCATTTTTCGCAGGTCGAGGTCAAGAAGCTGACGCTGGTCGACACCAGCGCCATGGATGAATCGGTTCTGGCCAGCAACATCGTTCGAGTGGTGGAGAACCAGTGCGAGAGCGAACTGCGGGAGCTTAACCGGGGCGTCGGCTTTCTGCTCGGCCGGCCCGATCTCGAAACCGACGCCAATCCGCTCGCTCCGACTACCATCGTCGAAGCGTTCACCCAGGCGCTTCACGGCATCGGCGGCGACGATCGAATCAAGCTGACCATCCTGAAGGAGCTCAACCAGACTTCGCTCGGCGATATCAATGCGATTTACGCCGACCTGAATCGGCACCTCGAAGGCCTGAAGATCCTGCCCGAGCATCGGTCGGCGGCGATCATCCGCCCGCAAGGGCAGGACCGCGTGCATGGCGACCGCGCTCATGGCGACGGCAAGGGCGAGCAAGGTGTGGGAGCGGCGCCCGAGATCGATTTGATGGCGATGCTGCAGCGCTTGGTCGGTGCCGGCATGGCGAGGCGAGCCCCGGCGGCGCAAATGCCCGGCGGCCTACCGCCGGGCGGTATTCAGGTGCCGTCCCTGGACGGCAGCGGGCCGCCTTCGGTGAGCGGCGGGTTTCCGGCGGGCCCTTTCAGCTTTGGCACCGGCACAGGCGCGGCTGCGCAATTGGGCCAGATGGGCGGCCAGCGCATTCTGATCACGCCCGAGCTGGGTGAAGCATTGGGCCGCCTGCAGCATGGCGAGACGGGGTTCGATTTTGGCGGCGTGCCCCTGCACGTGACCGGCCTTCAGCAGGACATGCACAACGTCCTGCGCGATTTGCAGGAGTCGCCGATCGGCGAACGCGCCAATCAGCTCGAGGCAATGACCATCGAGCTGGTGGCGATGTTGTTCGATTTCATTTTCGAGACGCGGGATCTTCCGGACAGCATCAAGGCGCTGGTCGGCCGCTTGCAGATACCCGTGCTGAAAGCGGCGATGCTCGATGGCGCCTTCTTCTCCAAGAAATCGCATCCTTCGCGGCTCCTGGTCAACGCGCTTGCGGACGCGGGCATCGGCTGGTCGCCGACGATGGGCCAGGACGACCCGCTGTATCGCAAGATCGAACAGATCGTTCATCGCATCCTCGACGACTTCACCGACGATGTCGGCTTATTCGACGAGCTGCGAAAGGATCTGGAGGCCTTTCTCGCCGACGAGGAACGAGCCGCCGAGCTCACCATCCAGTCAACGGCCGACCAAATCAATCAGCGCGACCAGCAGGAAATCGCGCAGCTGGTCGCCCGGGCGGAAATCGAGCGTCGGCTGCGCGAGTTTCCGGCACCCAATTTCCTGGCTTCGTTTCTGCGCGACAAATGGGTCGACACGCTGACCCAGCTCTACCTTCGCGAAGGCGAGAATAGCGAAGCATGGATCTCGGCGCTCGGAACGCTCGACGATCTGGTGTGGAGCGTTCAGCCCAAACGAATAACCGAGGACCGCAGGAAGCTGGTGGCGATGCTGCGCAACCTGCTGAAGCAGCTCCATGGCGGACTTCACAATGTGACCTGGGAGCCGGGAGAGCGCGAACGGTTCATGTCGAACCTGGTGGAAGCGCACGCCGCGGCGGTCAAGCCGAGCCTGGCGTCGACTCCACTACCGACGGTGGCGGTGGCCGAAGCGGCAACCGCGGCTGCCGAGCAGGCGACCGCCAAGGGTGACATGGAGGCAGCCGGCAAGGCGCGTGAGCTGGCCGAGGCGATGACGCCGGCGCCGCCGGCACCGGAACCGGAGCCCTCGCCGGAGCCGGTCCAGGATCGCTTTGCCGAAGTCGCGGCCAGCCTCGAGCGGGGCATGTGGGTCGAATTCGAGGGCGAAGACGGTCATCTCGCGTTCGCCAAGCTTGCGTGGGTCAGCCCATTGCGCGGGACCTATCTGTTTACCAACCGGCAGGGTCAGAAGGCGGTGTCGTTGACAGCGGACGAGCTGGCCGAGCGATTCCGCAACGACCGCGCACGATTGGTTGAAGCAGCGCCCCTGGTCGATCGCGCCTTCGTCAGCATGATGGCCAAGCTGGAAGAGAAATTCGGCAGCGACGCCACACCGGCACAGGCCGCCTGAGCCTGCTCCTAGCACGCTATTCTTGAGCTGGAAGATTGCGTGTCGCAGGCGGTGCTGAGTCGCGCTAGGTAGGTTTAGGCGCCAGCGCTTCGGCAATCTCGGCGACGAGCTCCGGCCCCTTGTAAATCAGCCCCGTGTAGATCTGCACCAGCGAAGCGCCGGCGGCAATTTTTTCAGCCGCGTCCGCGCCCGACATGATGCCGCCGACGCCGATGATCGGCAGCGACCCAGCCAGCGTATGGGCAAGAATCCGGATCACCGCCGTCGCCTTGGCCTTGAGCGGGCGCCCGGATAAGCCACCTTCTTCTTCAGCATGCGCCTGGCCGGCAATCGCGCCGTGGTCGACGGTGGTGTTGGTGGCGATTACACCGTCGATTTTGTATTGCATCAGGAGCGCGGCGATCCGCCGAATATCGGCCGTCGATAGATCCGGCGCGATCTTCACCACCAGCGGCGTGTATTTTCGATGCCTTTGCGCGAGCTTCGTCTGCTCCGCCTTGAGCGCCGCCAGAAGGCTCTCGAGCGCGGCACCTTCCTGCAGCTCGCGCAGTCCTTCGGTGTTGGGCGATGATATGTTCACCGTGACGTAGCTTGCATAGGGGTATACGGCTCGCAGGCAGGTCAGGTAATCGTTTGCGGCGAGGTTGTTGGGCGTATCGAAATTCTTGCCGATGTTGAGGCCTAGAATTCCGGCATCCGGCCCCGGCCTGCCGAAACGCGATCGAATGACGTTGGCAAGAAATTGATCGACGCCATGGTTGTTGAATCCGAGGCGGTTTATCAAGGCCTCCGCTTCGGTCACGCGAAAAATCCGCGGCTTGGGATTTCCGCGCTGCGGCCGCGGAGTCACCGTGCCGCATTCGATGAACCCGAAACCGAGGGTGGCCAGGCCGTCGATGTGAAGGGCGTTCTTGTCCAGTCCGGCGGCGAGCCCGACGCGATTGGGAAACGAGAGTCCCATCAGCTTGACCGGAGAAGGGGCGACATGCAGCGCGAACCTTTGCGCGATGCCAACAGCCGTCGCGATGTCGAGGCCGGCAAACGCCAGCTCGTGCGCCGTCTCGGGATCGAGCTTGAACAGCAGCCGGCGAAAAGTGGGGTAGTGCATCGATAAAGAGCAAAAACGCAACTGAGCACGCCTAAAGCGCCGCTCAGCAACGCTGTTAAGTGCGGCGGGCCGGATGATAACATTCGCCGCCCATGACGACGATTGCGCAACAGACGATGCTCGCGCGGGCGGTAATGCGCGGCCTCGCTCTCGCCGCATTCCTTGCTGCGCCGGCGGTGCCCGCGGCGCCGCCGACGACGGTTCAGCCGAGCTACGCCGATCGCCCGGACGTGCGGATCTTCATCGACGAGATGGTCGCCGATTACGCCTTCGACGCACGCGCCCTGCGGCGCTTCTTTGCCAAGGTCCGATATCAGCAAACGGTCGTCAACGCGATGTCGCGGCCGGTCCTTGCGCCGCCGAAATGGTACGAATACGCACCGCAGTTCCTGAGCTCCCGGCGGATCGACGGCGGTGTCGCCTTCTGGCGCGCCAATGCGGCGACGCTCGAGCGGGCGCAGAACGAATTTGGCGTACCCGCTGAAGTTGTCGTCGCCATTATCGGAGTCGAAACGTTTTACGGCCGCAATACCGGTTCCTACCGCGTCGCCGACGCTCTTACGACGCTCGCGTTCGACTATCCGCGGCGCGCCGAGTTTTTCCGCAATGAGCTGAAGCAGTTCCTGTTGCAAACGCGTGAACAAAGGATCTCTCCGCTCGCGCCCAAGGGGTCGTATGCGGGAGCGCAAGGGCTGCCGCAATTCATGCCCGGCAGCCTGCGCGATTACGCAGTCGACTACGACGATGATGGAAAGATCGATCTGGCAGGCGACGTCGACGACGCGGTCGGCAGCGTCGCCAACTATCTGGCCATGCATGGTTGGCAGAGAGGTGACCAGGGCATGGAGCCGGCGGCAATCGAGATCGACAAGCAGGACGCCGTCGAGCGCGCGCTCGATGGCGGCATCTCCGACCGGCGCACGCTGGAATCGTGGCGGCGCGATGGTGTCTATGTCGACGGAATTCCAAACAGGCTGAGCGCGGACTCGGTGGGCGTATTGATGCTCGAGGACGAGGCCGGACCCGGCTATTGGGTGGTGTTCAACAACTGGTACGTACTGACCCGCTACAACCGGAGCCGCTTGTACGCGTCCGCGGTGTGGAAGCTGGCTCAGGCGATCAAGCGGGCTTACGCCGGGGACTAGTGGTGCACTGCGCCGGTGCAGCACAATCGAGCGCGGCAACATCCCGCAAACTCGCTACAATCGAATGCGACGATTCGGCTTCCGCGGGGCTCTGCGCCCGCACCGCCAAGCTGGCTTGCGCAGTTGCCCACTCAGTTGCCAACTCAGTTACCAATATTGTCAGCCATGGACACCGCGACCGATAAAGACCTTCCCCTCAAGGAAGACACGCGCCTCCTCGGCCGCGTACTGGGCGACGTCTTGCGCGCGCAGACCGGTGAGCAGGGCTTCGCGTGCATCGAAGCGATCCGGCAGACCGCCATTGGTTTTCGGCGCGCGGGTGCGGAGCAGGCTCCCGTCGTCAAACGCGAGCTGGATACGCTGCTCAACGAGCTGCCGATCGCCCAGGCCCTCGATGTGGTGCGGGCGTTTTCATATTTCTCGCATCTGGTGAACATCGCCGAGGACGTGCATCAGAACCGCCGCCGCCGTGTCCATGCGCTGGCGGGCTCGGCACCGCAGATCGGAAGTCTTCTGCACGCGCTCGATCGGCTGGCGCAGGCTCGGATCGGTGGCAACACGCTTGCGCGCTGGTTCGACGACGCGCTGGTGAGCCCGGTGCTGACCGCGCATCCCACCGAGGTGCAGCGGAAAAGCATTCTCGATAGCGAGCGCGAGATCGCGCGGCTGTTGCAGTGGCGCGACCGCGTCGTTCTGACGCCCGACGAGTCGGATGCGCTGGAGATCGGACTCTGCCGCGAAGTGCTGGGACTGTGGCAGACGTCGATGCTGCGACTGTCGAAGCTGCGCGTCTTCGACGAAATCGACAATGGGCTCGCCTATTACCGCTACACCTTTCTGGCCGAGGTGCCCAAGCTCTATGCCGCGCTGGAAGGAAATCTGCGACAGCGCCTCGGCGCGGCCGACGAGCTGCACCTGCCGCCGTTCTTGCGTCTCGGCTCCTGGATCGGCGGCGATCGCGACGGCAATCCCAACGTGGTCGCCGAGACCCTGCAGCATGCGATTCGAGCGCAGGCGTGCGTCGCGTTCGCGCATTACCTCGACGAAGTTCACTGTCTCGGCGGCGAGCTGTCGCTGTCCACGCAACTGGTGACGCCGACCGCGCAACTGCTGGCGCTGGCGGACGCGGGGCTCGACGCCAATCCGCACCGCAAGGACGAACCGTATCGGCAGGCATTGATCGGCGTCTACGCACGAATTGCCGCGACGGCGCGCGCGCTTGCTCAGTATGTCCCGCCGCGCAAGCCCCAGGCCGAGCTCGAGCCCTATGCGACGCCGGCGGAGCTGGTAGCCGACCTTTCGACGCTTCGGACTTCACTCGCTTCGCACGGCTCGCAGCTCATTTCCGCGGGCCGGCTCGATCCGCTGATTCGTGCCGTCGAAGTGTTCGGGTTTCACCTTGCGGTGCTCGATCTGCGCCAGAACGCGGACGTCCACGAGAGCGTGGTCGGCGAGCTTCTCGCGCGTGCCGGTGTCGCCGACGACTACCCAAGTCTTGCCGAGACGGACAGGATCGCGCTGCTGGTGAGCGAGCTCGGCGGTCCGCGACTGTTGTTTTCGCCGCACCTGGAGTATTCGCCGCGCACCGCGTCCGAGCTCGCGATTCTGCGTGCGGCAGCGGATATTCACGCTCGTTTCGGCGCCGCGGCGCTATCGAACTATGTCATCTCCAAGTGTGCCTCGGTCAGCGATCTGCTCGAGGTCGGCATTCTGCTGAAAGAAGCCGGCCTTCTGCGCGGCGACGCGCTGGCGCTCAATATCAGCCCCTTGTTCGAGACGATCGACGATTTGAAGCGTTCGTCTGACGTGATGCGTGCGGCGTTTGCCTTGCCGTGCTACCGCGCTTGGCTGGCGGGACGCGGCGACTGGCAGGAAGTGATGCTGGGCTACTCGGACAGCAACAAGGACGGCGGCTATCTCGCCGCCAACTGGGCCCTGTACCGCGCCGAGCTGGCGCTGGTCGACGCGTTTCGCGACTCGCGCGTTAAGCTGAGGCTGTTTCACGGCAGGGGAGGTACCGTGGGACGCGGCGGCGGCCCGAGCTACGAGGCGATCCTGGCTCAGCCCGCGGGCAGCGTTACCGGCGGGCTGCGCATCACCGAGCAGGGCGAAATCATCGCCAGCAAATATTCCGATCCCGATCTCGGCCGCCGCAACCTCGAGACGCTGGTCGCGGCGACGCTGGAAGCGAGCCTGCTCGACACCGAGCAGATCGGCGATCGTGCGCAGGTGTACTACGCCGCAATGGACGAGCTTGCCTCGCATGCCCTCGCCGCGTATCGCGCGCTGGTCTACGACACCCCGGAATTCATTGCTTATTTTCGCGCCGCAACGCCGATCGCCGAGATCGCCGAGCTCAATATCGGCAGCCGGCCTGCGTCGCGTACCGCATCGTCGAAGATCGAGGACTTGCGTGCCATACCGTGGGTCTTCAGCTGGGGACAATGCCGCCTGATGCTGCCGGGATGGTACGGCTTCGGTATCGCGGTCGACGCCTGGCTCGCCACCCATCGCGACGGACTGTCACTGCTCGCCGAAATGCACGCGCGCTGGCCGTTCTTCAAGAGCGTCATGTCGAACATGGCGATGGTGCTGGCCAAGACCGACCTCGCAGTCGCATCGCGTTACGCCGATCTTGTCCCGGACGGCGCTACGCGGGACAAGATTTTTTCGAGGATAGCCGCGGAGCATCGTCGCACCATCGAGCTGGTGCACAAGGTTACCGGGCAGACGACGCTCCTGTACGACAACCCGACGCTGGCGCGAAGCATCCGCGACCGCTTTCCCTACCTCGATCCGCTCAATCACCTGCAGGTCGAGCTGCTGCGCCGCTACCGCGCGGGCCAGACCGATGAGCTCACCAAGCGCGGGATACATTTGACCATCAACGGGCTCGCCGCGGGATTGCGCAACAGCGGGTGAGACGGCGCGCTGCCACGCCTTATTCGAACTTGGCTGTCGAGCTCAAGCTCAAGTCTCGCGTTTGTCGGGCCGGTACTTTTCGTCGCACTTCACGATCATGAGGTTGGTCGGGAATTCGAGACACAGACGCGCATCGGCGTTTGCCTTGCGTTCCCGCGCGTCCTTCCGCGACGAGGGCTTCTTCGGCTCTTCCGGCGGCGCGGATGCCGCCGTGTCGGCAGCCACGCCTGGTGGCGCTGTTTGAGCGGTTGCGGCCGATATCGGAAGCGCCGCGGCGATCGCGACCAATGCTACGGCGAGGGCGTTGGAGTTCATCAGCGGGTCCCTTCCCTGGTAAGGCGGGCAAGAATGAAAATTCCGCCGCGGGCCTTGGCGGCGAGCGGAATGGAAGAGCCTAACTGAAATCGTCGTCGTCCGGGCTTGACTCTCCTTGCTCGCCGGCTATAATCGGGTACCGTATATGCAATGGGTACCCGATGCTTCCTCGCTCCCGCCGCGGCTATGCCAACAAGAGCGCTCGACTACGGAGCGCATCGGACCATGCGAAGCCATTGCCGGCGCGACTGACACCGCGCCAGCAGCAAATCCTCGACTGGATTCGAAGCTTCCTGGAGGCTCGTGGGATGCCGCCGACGCGCGCCGAGATCGCCGCGGGCCTGGGCTTTTCCACGCCCAGCTCAGCGGAAGACCATTTGCAAGCGCTGGCGAAGAAGGGCGTCATCGAGCTGGTGCCCGGCGCCTCGCGCGGCCTCAGACTCAAGGATATTCCGGGCGTGCCGGTGCAGGGTACGCTGCCCCTCATCGGTCACGTCGCGGCAGGCAGTCCGATACTCGCGGCGGAGCATGTCGAAGCGCAGTTCCGCGTCGACCCGGAACTCTTCTCACCGCGGGCCGATTATCTCTTGCGTGTGCGCGGCACTAGCATGCACGACGTCGGCATTCTCGACGGCGATCTGCTGGCGGTGCATGCGACCGGTGATGCGCATTCGGGACAAATCGTCGTGGCGCGCCTGAACGACGAAGTGACGGTCAAGCGCTTCAAGCGGCGCGGACGCGACATCGTGCTCTTGCCCGAGAACGCCAAGTTCGCACCGATCGTCGTCGATCCCAGGACGACTGCGTTCGCGATCGAAGGGATCGCCGTTGGTCTGGTCCGCGGCAACGGGAAGTGGTAGCGATGCGACGCGCAAGGCACTTAGGCTGCGTCTTGTTCCAACCCTGAAAGGAGATGTTCCATGGCCCAAGCCATTCCCGCCGGTTACGCGGGCGTCACGCCTTATCTCATCGTGCGCGACGCTGCGCGCATGCTCGACTTCTACAAGAAAGGCTTCGGTGCAACCGAAGTGCTGCGGCTGCCCGCACCCGGCGGCAAGATCGGCCACGCCGAGATCAAGATCGGCGAGGACATGGTGATGCTCGCGGACGAATCGCCCGAGATGGGCCACAAGTCGCCGCAGACGGTCGGCGGAACGCCGATCACGCTGATGTTTTACGTCCGGGATGTGGATGCGCAGTTCGCCAAGGCGCTCGCCGCCGGAGGGACGGTCAAACATCCGCTCAAGGACCAGTTTTACGGCGACCGCAGCGGGACACTCGAAGATCCGTCGGGGCACATCTGGACCATTGCGACTCACACCGAGGACGTGGCGCCTGACGAAATGGACCGGCGAATGAAAGCGATGATGGCCGGGGGTGAAAAGCCCTGACCGTAACCGCGCAATCACGTTTACCGGGAATCCCGAAGACAATTCGGAAATAGTGTGACCTACAACCGTTTCGACTGAATCCGAAATGCATTCGCCTCGCACGTGATGTGCGTGCGAGGCGCGCGCGGCATCACAATGAGGGTGCCGCTCCACTGCGGCACGCGGATGGCACCTTGCAGGGTCGCGCGACCCGCGTCGTCGCACTGCGAAAGCGTCGTTCGCCCTTGGCCTGCCTACTGGCACGCCGACGTCTATAATAGTCGGCGCGGCGTGTCTCTGCTCGTCGCCGAGCCAGCCACTTCCAAGCGATGCGTATCCTTCTCAGCAACGACGACGGCTATTTCTCTCCGGGACTGGAACGCTTGGCGGCCGATCTGGCCCCTCATGCGGAGATCACCGTCGTTGCGCCCGAACGCGACCGCAGCGGTGCGTCGAATTCACTGACGCTGGACCGTCCCTTGACCGTGCGCCGCGCGCCCAATGGCTTTCTGTTCGTCAATGGAACGCCGACCGACTGCGTTCACCTCGCGGTCACGGGCCTCCTTGACGATCTTCCCGATATGGTGATTTCGGGCATCAACCACGGCGCGAACATGGGCGATGACACGATCTATTCGGGCACCGTCGCAGCCGCGATGGAGGGCTACCTTCTGGGCCTGCCGTCGATCGCGGTCTCGTTGACCAACAAGGCCGGCAAGCATTTCGAAACCGCGTCAAGAGTGATCGTCGATATGCTGCACCGGCACCGCCGGCAGCCCGCAGGCGCGTGGCTGCTCAACGTCAATGTCCCCGACGTGCCGCACGGCCAGTTGAAAGGCGAGCGTGTCACGCGCCTGGGCAAGCGGCACAAAGCAGAGCCGGTGATCAAGACGCAGACGCCGCGCGGCGAGACGTGCTACTGGGTCGGTGCCGCAGGTGCGGCAGCCGATGCAGGCGAGGGCACCGACTTCGACGCCATCGAGCGAGGATACGTTTCGGTGACGCCCTTGCAGATCGATCTGACCAATCACGGTGACATGCCGCGAATCGCGGCGTGGCTTTCGACGCGGGTGAAGACGGACGCAAACGCATGACTGCCGGCGTCGAAAGATTCGCCGGCATCGGCATGACCTCCGCGCGGACCCGCGCGCGGATGGTCGAGCGCCTGCGCGAGCAGGGTATTCGCGACGAGGTGGTGATCTCGGCCATGGAAGCGGTGCCGCGGCACATCTTCGTCGAGGAAGCGCTGGCCATCCGTGCCTACGAAGACAGCCCGCTTCCCATCGGCTCGGGACAGACCATTTCGCAGCCGTACGTCGTCGCGCGCATGACCGAGCTCCTCCGCGCGGGACGCGACTTGCCGCAAGTGCTCGAAATCGGCACCGGCTGCGGTTACCAGACTGCCGTGCTGGCGCACATCGCGAGCGAGGTGTACACCGTCGAGCGTATCGCGGCGCTGGTGGCCAAAGCGCGGCGCAACCTGCGCGCGCTCAAAGTCGAGAACGTGCGCATCAAGCATGGCGACGGATCCAGCGACCTCGGCGAGGAGCTCGAAGTCGACGGCATCATCGTCACCGCGGCGGCGACCAAGGTGCCCACGGGCTTGCTGCGGCACCTCCGCGTCGGCGGCCGCATGGTGTTGCCGCTCGCCATCCGCGATGAAGGCCTTCGCGGCGTGCAGCGGCTGACGGTGATCGACAAGGGGCCCGATGGCATCCACCAACAAGACCACGACGCGGTAAGATTCGTGCCGCTGCTTCCTGGACTCGCATGATTTTTTTCAAATGACGTCGCCCGTCCGCATTTGCGCCTTGCTTGCCGCCGTCGCCGCCGCGCTCGTCCTTGCTGGCTGCATGACGCGGCCGCCAGCTCCCGTCGACGAACGAGGACCTCCAATATTTTTCCCGCCGCCTTCGCCGCCGCCGCCCGCGGCCGTGGCGCGCGAGCCCGAAGCGCCGCCACGCTTGTACACCGTCAAGCGTGGCGAGACGCTGGCGCAGATCGCGCTCGAGCACGGCATCGACTACCGCGAGCTCGCCGTGTGGAACAATATCGAGAACCCGAACGTGATACGCGTCGGTCAGGTGCTGGTGCTTTCTCCGCCCGGACAAGCAGGTACAGGTTCCGGCGGTGTGGTCACCGCACCATTGGTTACCGCGCCGTCCATTGCTCCAAGCAACGAGGCCCGCGCGCTGATGATGTCGCCGGGCCGCGGCAACACGCCGACGTTCAAGACCGAACCGCGGGCGATGAAATTGCCCTACTCGGAGCAGGCGCTCGCACAGTTGGAGCGCCCGCCGATTTCCATCGCAGTCCCGCCAGCGCCGGCGACCGCGCCAGCAACCGCCCCCGCAACCGCCACCGCGCCGCCGGCGTCTGCCACCGCGCCGGCTTCAACCAACATCGCCAAGGCGACGCCTTCCCGACCCGAATCCGCACGAGTACCCGAGATCGACGACGCCAAGCTCGATTGGGCATGGCCGACGTCAGGAAAGGTTATCGCAGGGTTTTCCGAAGGTTCGAATCTCAAGGGCATCGACATTGGCGGCAAGGCCGGTCAACCGGTGCTGGCCAGTGCTGCCGGTCGAGTCGTTTACGCCGGAGCGGGCCTGCGCGGCTACGGCAAGCTGGTCATCGTCAAGCACAACAACACCTACCTTTCCGCTTACGCGCACAACCGCGAGATTTTGGTTAAGGAAGGGCAGCAGGTCAGCAAGGGACAGAAGATCGGCGAGATGGGCGACACCGACGCCGACCAGGTCAAGCTTCATTTCGAAATTCGTCGCCTCGGCAAGCCCATCGACCCGGCGAAATTCCTTCCACCCACATGAGCCTGCGGGCAACGACGAACCCCGGCTAGTGGACCGTAACAGCCAAATCGGTAGTGTCTGGCTTGCGCTCCACGCCGATCGCGGTGTTGCCGAAGCTCGCAAGGGGACCTACCCTTGCTTCGCTTCGGCGCCTTGCGCTCGACGCGGATCGCGGCGCCAGAACGCTTCGCTCACTACCGCTTCGACTGTTACGGCCCACTAGCATGAGGGCTCCGTCGACGACCCAGGACGAGCGCCTACCGGCTGCGACCGAGCCGGACACAAGGACGCGGGAGTTGCCGCTGGACGTGCCCGAGACCGGCGTCGGCGCCGACTTCCTCAACGACATCACCCAGATCTACCTCAACGAGATCGGGCAGAGCCCGCTCCTCGCTCCCGCGCAGGAGCTCGAATACACGCGTGCAAATCGCGCTGGCGATTTCGACGCGCGGCAGAAAATGATCGAGCACAACCTGCGGCTCGTCGTCAGCATCGCCAAGCATTACCTCAATCGCGGGCTTACGCTCGCCGATCTTATCGAAGAAGGCAATCTCGGACTGATCCACGCCTTGGAAAAATTCGATCCGGAGCGCGGGTTTCGATTCACCACCTACGCGACGTGGTGGATAAGGCAATCGATCGAGCGCGCGATCATGAATCAATCGCGGACGATTCGGCTCCCCGCACACGTGGTCAAGGAGCTCAACATCGTGCTCCGTGCGCTGCGTCATCTGGAGACGCACGGCGTTTTCGGTGAAGGTCGCGAGCCAACCGTCGACGACGTCGCACACCTGCTCGACAAGCCGGTAGAGCAGGTGCGCAAGGTGCTGGGCTACAACGAGACGGTTGCGTCGCTGGACGCGCCCTTCGACTCGGAACCGGGGCTCTCGCTCGGTGATCAACTGGCCGATGAGGACGCACCGAGCCCGGAGCTCATCCTGCATAACTCGGAGATCGAGGGGTGGGTAAAGCAGTGGCTCGACGAGCTCTCGGACCGCCAGCGATGCGTCATCGAGCGGCGCTATGGGCTCAACGGCAGGGATGTGGCGACGCTGGAAAAGCTGTCGCGTGAGCTCGGCGTCACGCGAGAGCGCGTGCGTCAGATTCAGTCGGAGGCGCTCGATAAATTGCGTGCGCGGCTGCGCCGCCGCGGCCTGTCGCGTGAGGTGTTGTAGCGCCGGATTCGTCCGCGTCGCGCGCGAGCCGCGTGGGCGTTCTTATTCGACCGTTTCCGGCGACTCTTTGGCGGCGCTCGTCGAACGCGAGGCTTCGTTCAGGGCGCGCGGTCGCGGCAGGGCGTCGACCCCGCTTCTAAACTCCTCGATCATCTGATCGCGTCTCGGATCAAGCGGACCATAGTGGAGCTGCGCATAGCGTTCTCCGATGCGCGCGAGAACGCTTGCCCATTGCGGCCAGCGTTTACCGGCGCGGCGGGTGTAGGAAAGCGGTCCCTCTTCCGGCGCGCGGGCAAGACCGGCGCGGCCCAGCCTGCGGCAGAGGGCATTCCACAACACGACTTCGGCATCGACTCGCGAGCGGCGCAGCTGCGCCGCGCCAAGCAAGAGGGCCCCCCAGATGAACACCGCGCCGGCAACCACCGCCACCAGCTGCCATGGCCGCGCGTCCTCCAATCCGAACCCGGCCAACAAGTCGCGCTGGCGCTCGATGTTGAAGCCGACGACCCCGCGCTGCCACTGGTAGTTGACGGAGTCCCATTTCAGCCTGAGGCTTTTGATCCACGTCATCTCCAGCCGGGCGAAATACGGTACCTGCTCGCCCGCAGGCAGTGCGGCGCCCAAGCCGCGTTCGATTCGCGACGGTGCCACCGCGGCGGTGGGATCGAAGCGTTGCCATTGACCGTCGAGCAGCGCCTCGGCCCACGCGTGCGCGTCGGTCTGGCGCACGATCATGTAATCGCCTTCGAGATTCATTTCCCCGCCCTGATAGCCGGTCACGACCCGCGCCGGTATTCCGGCGGCGCGAAGCAGGACGGTGAATGCGCCGGCATAGTGCTCACAGAATCCGCGGCGGGTGTCGAACAGGAATCCATCGACCGGATCGCGGTCGAGCAGCGGCGGCGCCAACGTATAGACGAACGGCTCATTGTGAAACCAGTTGAGCACGGCATTGACGTACGCGCGGTCGGAATCGACGCCCTCACGCATTTCCTTGGCGAAGGCGAGCGTGCGCGGATTACTGCGCGGCAGCTGCAGACTCTCGCGCGGATTGTCATCGGTGCCAGGATACGAGTCGCGAAGCGACGATCGCTGGGTGTAGCGGACCGCCTGCACGACCGCCGCCTTGGCAACAAGCTGCTGGTCGTAGGTCAGGTACGCGATTTCGTTGCCCGCCGGCGCCAGTGGATCGTTGGTTGGCGAGCGCGGCAACGCTGACGGATGCTCGAGCGCGAACAGCCAAATCTTGCCGTGAGGCTCGAGCGTCACCGTGTATTCGATCGGGCGGACTTGCCGCGGCACGAATTGGCCGGGAAGGAGCTTGTATACCGCTCGCCACTCGCGACCGTCGAAACGGGATAGCACCGGCCCGCGCCAGTAGCGTAGCGCAGGGGGCGGCGGCCGGCCGTTGAAATCGACCCGAAAGGCGACGGCGTCGGAAAGCGACAGCTCGCTTATCGAGCCGGGTCGCATGCTGTCTGATAAGCCCGAGCGCGCGCCGGCTTCGCTTGGTGAACCCCAGAGCGGCCCGGCGAGGCGCGGAAAAAGCACGAATAGCAGCGCGGCAAGGGGGATGCCTTGCAGGATCAGGCGCGTCGTCGATCTCAGCAGCGCTCGCCAGTCGGAAGCTGCGGCGGGGGCTCCACCTCGGAGCGAGGCCAGCGTGCCGCCGAGGGCGAGCAGAACCGGCACCGTCGACAGCGCCGCGCCTATGGTCTGAAGATAGAAAAATTGCGTCAGCGATAGGAAGAGCGCGAGGCAGATCAGCAGCGTGCCGTCTCGAGTGTCACGCGACTCGATGAACTTGATGCCGACCAGCAGGTAAAGAAATTGGACGCAGGGATCGCGCGCCACAAAATAGCCGAGTTCGGTGCGAATGCCCAGCGCCCCCGCGATGGCCAACAGCGGCAGCAGCCAACGCCGATGCCGCGTCAGGGCGCGCCATTGCGGCGGCAGCGCGACACGCGCAATGACCAGCATGGCACCGGCGACGGCGTTCCAGATCAGGAGGTGGCCCCAAAGCGGCCACTGCGCGGACATCAGCAATGCGCCGAGCCAGGCGACCTGGATGGGCGTAAGCGGAGGCGATGCTTGCTTGCCGATCATCGGTCGTCCGGCGGAAACAGCGCCAACGCGGTCAGCGCCGCGCGGCGATGTGCCGCGCCCTGACCCGTCGGCAACACCGTACCGGGTATGTGCAGCGAAAATGGACGGGCCGCGCGCTCCGCCGCCAGAATCCAGGCGGTGAACCTCGACAGCCGCGTTTCGGTGTCGACGCCCGCGGGCAATTCAAGCCAATGCAAGTCCAGCATTCCGCCGCCGCCGGTTCCTTCGAACTGTTTGGAGTACCAGCCCGCACCGCGCGCCACTGCTTTCCACGCAATGCGGTTTAGCGCGTCACCGTGCTCATAGTCGCGAAGACCGGCAAGCTCGGTGTCCGCCAGCCGCGACGACCGACCCACGTAGGATCCATGACGGCCGGAAGGCAAAGGTGGAGCGCCTGCTTCCGGGGCGGGGAAGACGGTCCCGGTCAACGGAAAGTGAACATAGGCCCAGGCCCGCCATATGCCGAGCGGGAAATCGGACGATAGGCTTATCCGCCCCAGCCCCAGATGGCTGCGCTTCGGGGCCGGTATCGAAAGGGCGACGGGTCGGGTCGCGCCCGGCGGAAGATCGACGCTGTTGGGCACACCCTGCCGTCCTGCTACCGTAATACCGATACGCTGGCGCGAGCCGCTGGCCAGAGAAAGGGTGAATTCCAGGTCGCCGCCGGCGAAAGCTTCGCCCGCGCCGAGTGGCGATGCAGCGAGCCCGGCCAGGTTGCGAAACGTCGCCAGCAGCCCGGCTGCGACCATGCCTCCCGCCAGGAAGGTCAGCGCAAAACCGAGCGACAGCGCGTAGTTCATCGACGTCAGCAGCATCGTCGCCAGCGTGGCCATCAGCGCCAGGCCGCGCCGCGTCGGCAGTATGAAAATGCGGCTGTGGCGAAGGACGACCCGATCCAGGTCGCCGGGTGCGAGGCGCCAGACGCGCTGAGTCCACGCCCTTGCGTGCGTCCGCAAGCCCGCGATTCCAAGCGTGGTCAACGCGTCCTCCGACTTGGGTTAGAAGTCGATCAGGTTTCGGGCCGCTAAGGCAGCGCGACGGCGCGCAACAAGGCTTGAGCGTGCGGTGCGCCGGCGCGCGTGCTGCCGGCCAGGCGATGGCCCGCAACGGCAGGAAATACCGCCTGCACATCTTCCGGCAAGACCATCGGCCGCCCATCCAGCAGCGCCCAGGCGCGAGCCGCGGCAACCAGCAACAGACCCGCTCGCGGCGAAAGTCCACGATGCGCTCCGGGCGCCGAAATGCCGCCCGACGCGACGTTCGAAGTGCGTGATGCCGCCAGCAAGGCCTGGATGTAGTCGAGAAGCGCAGGTGCCACGTGCACCGCGGCCGCCTCGCGCTGCCACGCCATCATCGTGGCTGCATCGGCGCAGGGCTCGAGGTCGGGGATGCGAGCGCGGCGATCACCCGAAATCAACAGCTCGCGTTCCGACGCGGCGTCCGGGTAACCCAGCTCGACCGACATCAGGAATCGATCGAGCTGCGACTCGGGCAGCGGATACGCACCGATCTGCTCGGTGGGGTTCTGCGTCGCGATGACAAAAAAGGGATCGGGCAGCGGCCGCGTCACGCCATCGATCGAAACCTGGCGCTCCTCCATCGCTTCGAGCAGCGCGCTTTGCGTCTTGGGCGGCGCGCGATTGATTTCGTCGGCCAGCACGATGGAATGAAAGATGGGACCGGAATGAAATCGGAACTCGTGCGTATCCGGGTCGAAGATCGATACGCCGAGCACGTCCGCGGGCAAGAGGTCGCTGGTGAATTGAACGCGCGCGTAGTGCAGTCCGAGGGTGCCGGCAAGCGCCTGCGCCAGCGTCGACTTGCCTACGCCGGGAATGTCCTCGATCAGCAAATGGCCGCGCGCCAGCATGCAGGCAAGCGCCAGTCTGAGCGGCGTCGCCTTGCCGACCACGATGCGGCCGAGCTCGGACAGCACGGTCGCCAATCGGTCGGTCAGCGGGATGGCAAGGGTCTCGGCGGGGCGAACGGTCATAGGCAATGAAAGCAGCAAGAAAGATGCCACTATACCAAGTAAGGCCTTCTAGTATCATTACCCATTAATTACGAAACATAATGTTGGCCCATCTTGCG
>JRHI01001452.1_pt1 | contig 19844 bp, 14 predicted proteins | sample 215371 | NCBI WGS metagenome assembly JRHI01 (sample SAMN02929681, study PRJNA255918) | sediment metagenome | biome: cave system; feature: Ice Cave; material: Sediment; isolation source: sediment from deep within a dark volcanic ice cave with no known source of... ...
ATCGGCTGGCTGCGCTTGCTGCCGTCGCGGTAGATGGCCAGCGCCTTGAGCCCCAGGCGCCAGCCGTCGAGGTAGGCCTGCTCGATGTCGTCGACGGTCGACTCGGACGGCATGTTGACGGTCTTGCTGATCGCCCCGCTGAGGAATGGCTGCACCGCCGCCATCATGCGGACGTGGCCCTGCCAGGCGATCGAGCGGCTGCCGCTGTGCGGGCGGAAGGCGCAGTCGAAGACGGCGAGGTCCTCGTCGCGCAGGTGCGGGGCGCCCTCGATGGTGTCGCCGGCGTCGATGAAGGCGACGACCTCGTTGACCGCGGCGTCGCCGTAGCCGAGGCGGCGCAGCGCCTGCGGCACCGTCTGGTTGACGAGCTTGAGCATGCCGCCGCCGACCAGCTTCTTGTACTTCACCAGCGCGATGTCCGGCTCCACCCCGGTGGTGTCGCAATCCATCATGAAACCGATGGTTCCCGTCGGTGCGAGGACAGTGGCCTGACCGTTGCGATAGCCGTGCACGGCGCCCAGCTCGTGGGCCTCGTCCCAGGCGCGGCGCGCCGCCGTGATCAGCTGTGCCTCGACATGCTCGTCGGGGATGCGGTACGCCGCCTCGCGATGCTTCCCGATGACCCGCAGCATGGGCTGGCGGTTCTCGGCGTAACCCTCGAAGGGGCCCACCGCCTTGGCGATGCGCGCCGACTGCGCGTAGGCCTCGCCGGTCATGATCGCGGTGACGCACGCCGCCAGCTCGCGTCCCTGCGGGCTGTCATAGGGGACGCCGCGCGCCATCAGGAGCGCGCCCAGGTTGGCGTATCCCAGTCCGAGCGGTCGGAAGCGCAGGCTGTTGGCGGTGATCCGCTCGGTGGGGTACTGGGCGTTGCCGACCAGGATCTCCTGGGCGGTGATGGTGATGTGCACCGCGTGCCGGTAGGCCTCGATGTCGAGCGTGCCGTCCTCGCGAAGGAAGGTCATGAGGTTGAGCGAGGCCAGGTTGCACGCCGAGTCGTCGAGGTACATGTACTCGGCGCACGGGTTGCTGGCGTTGATGCGCCCGCTGCTCGATGAGGTGTGCCACTCGTTGATGGTGGTGTCGTACTGGATGCCGGGGTCGCCGCACTGGTGCGCCGACTCGGCCATCAGCCGCATCAGCTCGCGCGCCTTGAGGGTGCGCACGATGCGGTTGGGGTCGGTGACGGCGCGCAGGTGCCAGTCCTTGTCGTCGGTGACGGCACGCATGAAGTCGTCGGTGACCCGGACCGAGTTGTTGGAGTTCTGGAAGAAGATGGAGGCGTAGGCCTCCCCGGTGAAGGAGCCGTCGTAGCCGGCGTCGATGAGCGCCCAGGCCTTGCGCTCCTCGGTCACCTTGCAGGTGACAAACTCCTCGATGTCGGGATGGTCCGAGTTGAGGATCACCATCTTGGCGGCGCGCCGGGTGGTGCCGCCGCTCTTGATGACGCCGGCGAAGGCGTCGAAGCCGCGCATGAAGCTGACCGGTCCGCTGGCGGTGCCGCCGCCGGCCAGCTGCTCGTTCGAGGAACGGATCGGCGACAGGTTGGTGCCGGTGCCGCTGCCGAACTTGAAGAGCATGCCCTCGGTGTGGGCCAGCGTCAGGATCGAGTCCATCGTGTCCTCGACACTGTTGATGAAGCAGGCTGACGCCTGATTCCGGGTCCCGGGCACGCCGATGTTGAACCACACCGGGCTGTTGAAGCTCATGCGCTGGTGGAGCACGAGGTGGGTGAGTTCGTCCTGGAACACCTGCCCATCGGCTGGGGAGGCGAAGTAGCCGCCCTCGACCCCCCAGCGGGCGATGGTGTCGCAGACCCGCGAGATCACCTGCCGGACGCTGGTCTCGCGGCGGTCGCTGTCGAGCGGGCCGCGGAAGTACTTGCTGACGACCACGTTGGTGGCCATCTGCGACCAGCTCGCCGGCACCTCGACGTCGCGCTGCTCGAAGACCACCTCGCCCTTCTCGTTGCCGATCGAGGAGGTGCGGCGCTCCCAGGCGACGTCGTCGAAGGGGTGGACGCCCTCGCGGGTGAACTGACGCTCGACCCGCATCCCGCCGCCCGTGGCCCGCCGGCCGACCGCCGTCTCGCCGCGGCGCGCGCCGGCGGCGTCGCCACCACGTTTGCGGGCACGGCCGCGGCCGCGCGCCTCGCTCACGGGGGTGCCGTCGGCCGGGGTGGGGAGGGGCGGGGGCTGGTCCACGGGTCGACCTCACAGAAGATGGCTGAAGCGCCGTTGACAGGACGTGGGGAGCGGAGGGCGCGTCCCGGTGCCGGGGAATCATCCCTGTGTTCTCCACAGGTTTGTCCCCAGATTTTCCCACATCTTGTGGGGGTGAGCGGCCGGAGCCCCCATATCTTGTCCTCTGGGGTTGGCCGCGTCAAGGGGGGCCGTTGAGAAAGCCCCGTTGGTGCCGGGGCTCAGTGGGCGGCTGGGAGCTCCCTCGGCAGGCGCGCCCGGACGATGTCGCGCATCGACATCACGCCCACCAGGGCGCCCGCCTCGTCCATCACCAGGAGGTGGCGGAACCCGTGTCGCACCATCTCCTCGGCGGCGCGATCCAGGTCCCAGCTGTGCGAGGCGCAGCGGGCGTCATAGCTCATGGCGTCGCGCACCGTGGTGGTGAGCGGGTCGGAGCCCTCGGCGACCACGCGCAGGACGTCGCGCTCGGTGATGATCCCGAAGCCCGGGGCGTCGTCGTCGACGACCACGGCGGCGCCGACCTTGCGCCGGACCATGAGCTGGGCCGCCTCCCCGATGGTGTGCTCCGGGGTCACCGTCAGGACAGCCGTGGTCATGGCGTCCCTCACCTGCATGGTGCGCCTCCTCCCACCTGTGAACGTGGCCCCCTCGGCCACAGTACGCCCGGTCCCGGCGGGCTGGCAAGCAGCGCGCGCCCGCCGGGACACGCGTGGGGGGCCCGCAGGGGCACGCGTCCGTCGACATGCCGGGGGGCGAGCCCCGCGCGTCAGACTGCGGGAGATGACCACCCCGACCCGCGCCGTCGACCCCCGTGACCTCTGGCGGGCGTTCGAGCCCGTCCACGCCGTCGTCTACTTCGCCCCCGAGACCCGCGACATCTACGCCGAGGCCGGCCTCAAGGGCTCCTGGATGGGGTACTTCGCCTCGCGTTCGGCGGCCATGGGCGCGGTCGGCGCCGAGACCGTGATCGCCACCTTCCACAATTTCGCCCCCACCATGGTGCGGCGGGCCATCCCCGACGCCTGGAGATTCAGCTCCCCCGAGCGCGTGCTCGGGGCCCGGCTGCGGATCGCGGACCTGGTGCTGCGCCGGCTCCTCGGCGACGCGGCCGATGGGGCGGCGGTGGAGGAGGCCGCGGAGCTGGCCGGGCGTGCCGTGCGGGGCATCGCCGCCCAGCTCGGCGGCCGCCCGCTCTTCGCGGCGCACGCGGGCCTGCCCGAGGCCAGGTCGCCGCTGCTGGCGCTCTGGCAGGCCTGCGGCTCGCTGCGCGAGCACCGATTCGACGGCCATGTCGCCGTGCTCACCGCCCACGACGTCGGCGGGCTGGAGGCGCTGATCCTGCACGCCGCCGGCGGCCGCACCCCCCGGTCGGTCCTGCAACCCTTCCGTGGCTGGACCGACCAGCAGTGGGAGGCCGCCGAGGCCAGGCTTCGCGAGCGCGGCCTGATCGACGGCGACGCGGCGCTCACCGCCGACGGCCGGGTCCTCAGCGCGGGTGTCGAGCGTCGCACCGACGAGCTCGCGCAGGCACAGGTGGCTGCGCTGGACGGTGCCGCAGCCCGGTTCCTCGAGCTGCTGGCGCCGTTCGACGAGCGCATCCGCGCCGGCGGCGGCATCCCGCCCATCAGCCCGCTCGGCCTCAACTGAGCGGCCGCCCGCGCCCGCCGCGGCCGCGCTCCGACATGTCGCAGCTCCTCCTCGACGACGTCCTGACCGCCCTTCGCGACACCGACGCCGAGCTGGAGGCCGGAGCCCACCTGGTCGGCGGCCTGATCAGGGACCGCCTTCTGGGCCGCCCCGCCAAGGACGTCGACGTGGTGGTGCTCGAGGTGGCGCCGGAGCGGCTCCTGGCCGGTGTCGCCGCCCGGCTGCGCTGGCCGGCGCCGGCTGTCTTCGAGCGCTTCGCCACCGCCCACATCGCCGGCGACGGCTGGGAGGTCGAGGCGGTGCGGGCGCGATCGCTGCCCTACGACCCCGGCAGCCGGCGTCCCGAGAAGCGGCCGGGCACGCTCGCCGAGGACATCGTCCGCCGGGACTTCACCGTCAACGCGCTGGCCCAGCGGCTGGCGGACGGGGAGCTCATCGACCTCACCGGCCGCGGGCTGGAGGACCTCCGCAGCGGCGTGCTGCGCACCCCGCTCGAGCCCGTCGAGACCCTGGGAGAGGACCCGTTGCGCATCCTGCGGGCGGGGCGCCTGGTCGCCTCCCACGGGTTCACGCCCGCACCTGGGCTGGTCGAGGCGATGGAGGAGGTGGCGCCGCGCCTTTCGCTGGTGAGCGTGGAGCGGATCTGCGCGGAGCTGCGCCGCCTGCTCGCCGGCGAGCACGCGCTCGCGGGACTGCGCCTGGTGGCCGCGGCGGGGGCGCTCACGGCCGTGCTCGCGCCCGCCTCGACCGCGCCGGCGGACCTGGCTGCGACCGGTGCGTGCGCCGCCGACGTGCCCACCCGCCTGGCCGCGCTGCTGGTGGGGTCGCGCCCGGCAGCCGCCGCTGACGCACTTCGCCGCCTGCGCTTCTCCACCGCGGAGTGCGACGCGGTCAGCGGCCTGCTCTCGCTGGAGCCCGCCACCCTCGCCGAACGGGCCGGGGCGATGGACGACACCGCGGTGCGCCATCTCTCGCTGGCGGCCGGCAGCCTGCGCCCGCGCCTGCTCGACCTCGCCGCCGCCCTGGGGGGACGGACTGATCCGCTGGGGGCGTCCGAGCGCATCGCCACCCTCGGTGCCCGGCTGCGCGCTCTCGATCCCACCGGCGCGCTGGCGCAGCGGCGGCCGCCGCTGGACGGCCACAGCGTCGGACAGCTGCTCGGCGTCACCCCCGGACCCGCGGTGGGCGAGGCGCTGCGCGCCCTGCTGGTCGCCATCGCCGACGGCGCCATCCCGGCCGATGACGCCCAGGCCGCCACGCGCTGGCTCGCAGACCGGCCCCAGGGCGCCCCCTGGAGGTGACCGCGTGTCAGGTGGCGGTCATCGCGGCCATCACCGGCGACGCGTCCCAGTAGGCGCGCAGGTCCTTGATGCGGCCGTCGCCGTCGAACTGGATGATGTCGATCCCGGTGAACTCGCCGCTGCGCCCGTTCAGGCCCTTCCAGCTGACCCTCCAGTGGACGGCGTCGACGCCGCCGGCGCGATAGGTCTGCATGGGCTCGATGGTCAGCCCGCTGAGCAGGGTGGCCAGGCCGCCGAAGAAGCCCTTGATGGCCTCGCGCCCGTGGTTCTCCGGGCTGCCAACCGGGTCCTCGGTGACGGCGTCGTCGGCGAATGCCGCGCCGACGCGGTCGAGGTCCAGCGCGGAGAGCCCGCCGAAGTAGGCATCGAGACTGGCGGTGGTGCGGTCAGTGACCTCGGTCATCGGGGACTCCTCTCCACACGTGACGGGACGGCGCCCGCCTGCGGCCGCAACCCCCCACCGTCTCGCATATTGTCCGCCCTGGGGGCTACGGGAAGGGGTGGTCGGGCCTGTCGTCGGGGCCTCGGCCGGCAGCTGCCGGGCCCAGAATGTCGGCCGCCGGGCGGAAGGGTGCGACGATAGGCGTCGTCACGGGGGGGCGCCGCCGCCGCAGCGCGGAGTGCCCGCACGCCAGTGCCCACCATCACAGGAAACCAGCACAGTGCCTGACACGGTTCCCGTCACGCTCCCGGCCATGGGCGAATCGGTGACCGAGGGCACCCTGGTCGAGTGGCACAAGAAGCCGGGCGACGCCGTCACCGAGGGGGAGACGCTGGCCGACGTCACCACCGACAAGGTCGATGTCGAGATCCCCTCGCCGGTTAGCGGGGTCCTCACCTCCGTGCTCGCCGAGGAGGGGGCGACGGTGGCCGTCGGCGCCGTCATCGCCGAGATCAGCCCCGGGGAGGCCTCCGAGGCCGCGGCGCCGAACGGCGACAGGCCGGCGGCGCGAACCGTGGCGCCCGGGGAGGCCCAGCCGCCTGCTGCGGGAAAGCCCGCCGCCGCCGCACCGGCCGAGGCCGCAGCCGGCGAGGACGGGCCGCTGGTCGAGGTCACCCTCCCCGCCATGGGCGAGTCGGTTGCCGAGGGGACGATCGGGCGCTTCACGGTGGCCGTCGGCGACAGCGTGACCGCGGAGCAGACCGTCGCCGAGGTCACCACCGACAAGGTCGATGTCGACGTGCCCGCGCCCCAGTCCGGGGTCGTCGTCGAGCTGCGCGGCAGCGAGGGCGACACCGTCCCGGTCGGCGGCGTGATCGCCGTCATTCGCGCCGGGGCCGCCGGGCTCGCACCGCCGACGGCGGCAGCGCCGGCGCCGGCCGCCACCACCCCCGCATCCCCGGCGCCGCGCCCGGCCGCCGCCACCCCCGTATCGCCGGCGCCCGCACCGGCCGCCAACGCGCCAACACCCGAACCGGCGCCGCTGACGTCCGCCCCCGAACCGGTCGTTGCCCGCGCTCCCGCACCGGTCGCCGCCCGGGCATCCGCGACCGCAGCCACGGGGTCCGCCCCCGCCGTGCGCGGCATCGACGCCACCGACCCGCAGGCATTCGCGGTGTCGCCCCTGGCGCGCCGCCGCGCCGCGCTCGAGGGCTTCGACCCGGAGTCGGTCCGCGGCAGCGGCCCGGGTGGCCAGGTGCGCAGCGCCGACGTGGCCGCCGCCGTGGCCCGCCGGGCGCCGACGACCGCCGGCAACGGCGCCGCGCCCACCGCCCCGCCCGTGGCCGACGGCGGTGGGGTCCCCCTCCGCGGCCCTGCCGCCGCCCTCGCCGTCGCCATGGAGGCGAGCCGCGAGGTCCCCACCGCGACCTCTTTCCGCACCCTCGAGGTCGGCGTCCTCGAGGGCCGCCGGCGCCAGCTCAACGACGCGCTCAAGGCGTCGGGCCGCGACGAGAAGGTGAGCTTCACCCACCTCATCGGCTACGCCATCGCCCAGGCGGCGAGTCAGCAGCCGGCGCTGACCCACCATTTCGCCCGCACCGCCGAGGGCAAGCCGGTGCGGGTCGAGCCCGGGATCCACCTCGGGATCGCCGTCGACACCGCCCGGAAGGACGGTTCCCGCTTCCTGGTGGTGCCCGTGATCAGGAACGCCGCGCAGCGTGACTTCCAGCAGTTCCGCTCCGAGTACGAGCGCCTCATCCGCCTGGCCCGCACCGGAGCGCTCCAGGCCGACGACATGGTGGGCGCCAGCATCACCCTCACCAATCCGGGTGGCCTGGGCACGGTGGCCTCGGTGCCGCGGCTGATGGCCGGCTCCGGCTCGATCATCGCCACCGGCTCGATCGACCATCCGCCTGGCCTGCGTGGCATTGCCCCGGAGCGGCTGCGCGACCTGGGGGTGAGCAAGGTCATGACCATGACCTCCACCTACGACCATCGCGTCATCCAGGGCGCCCAGAGCGGCGAGTTCCTCGGCCTGGTGGACGAGCTGCTGCGCACCGACGACTTCTACGGCCCCATCTTCGGCGTCTTCGGCATCCGCCTCAGCGGGCTGCCCACGGCGGTTCCCGCCCCCGGCACGCCGGGCCCGCGGACGCCGCTGGCCGCCACCGGCGGCGCCCCCAGCCACGAGTTGCTGGCCGCGGTCAGCGCCGGGGTCTCGCTGGTCAAGGGCTACCGCCACTTCGGCCATCTCGCCGCCAGGCTCGACCCGCTCGGTGCCAACGCGCTCGGCGACGAGACCATGGACGAGAAGCACCTCGGTCTCACCCCCGAGCTGGAGCGCGCCGTCCCCGCCGACGTGCTGCGCACCTACGTCGAGGGCGACACCCTCGCCGACGTCATCCCGCGGCTGCGCGAGACCTACTGCGGCACCATCGCCTACCAGATCGAGCACCTGGCCAGCCACGAGCAGCGCCTCTGGCTGCGGGGTCATATCGAGTCCGGCTGGCACCGCCGCCCGCTGCTGCGCGAGCGCCGGCTGGTGCTGCTGGGCCGGCTGACCAAGGTGGAGGCCATGGAGCGCTACCTGCGCAAGGCCTTCCTGGGGCAGAAGACCTTCAGCATCGAGGGCCTCGACTCCATGGTGCCGATGCTGGAGGAGCTGATCAACACCGCGGCCGAGGACGGCTGCTACCGCGTGGTCATGGGCATGGCCCACCGCGGCCGCCTGGCCGCGGTCACCCATGTGGCCAACCGCACCTACGAGTCCACCCTGGTGGCCTTCGAGCAGGGCGAGCAGAAGCGCCGCATCGGCGAGGCCCCCGACGACCCCACCGGCGATGTCAAGTACCACCTCGGCGCCGACGGCACCTACATGGCCGACAACGGCCATCCGGTTGCCGTCAAGATCGTCAACAACCCGAGCCACCTGGAGATCGTCAACCCGGTGGTCGAGGGCTGGGTCCGCGCCGAGCAGACGACCCGCAACATGGCCGACCTGCTGGTCGACTCGCGGCGCTCGCTGGCGGTGCTGATCCACGGCGACGCCGCCTTCCCCGCCCAGGGCGTGGTCCCGGAGACGCTCAACCTCTCGGCGCTGCAGGGCTACAGCGTGGGCGGCACCGTCCACGTCATCGCCAACAACCAGGTGGGCTTCACCACCGACCCCATCGACAGCCGTTCGACACGCTACGCCTCGGACCTGGCCAAGGGCTTCGACATCCCCATCATCCACGTCAACGCCGACGACGTGGAGGCCTGCATCCACGCCATGCGTCTGGCCTACGAGTACCGGCGCACCTTCTCGCGCGACGTGCTGGTGGACCTGATCGGCTATCGCCGCTTCGGCCACAACGAGACCGACGAGCCCGTGTACACCCAGCCCCTGATGTACGAGCGCATCAAGGCGCATCCGACGGCGCGCGAGCTCTACGCCCGGCGGCTGGTCGACGAGGGCCTGATCACCGAGGCCCAGGCGGATGCGCAGTTCGAGTCGGCGTACACCCGCATCCAGCAGGCCCACCACAACGTCAAGGAGACGATGGCGGTCGCCGAGGAGGAGCGCCCCGAGCGGCCGCACGAGCCCCTCGCCGCCGACCTGGAGATCGCCACCGGCGTGGCCGCCGACTCGCTCAAGGGCATCCTCACCCAGCTGGGCACGGCCCCGGAGACGTTCCAGGTCAACCGCAAGCTGGCGGCGCAGCTGCAGCGGCGCAACGAGCAGGTCAAGCACGGCGAGGTGGACTGGGCCACCGCGGAGTCGCTGGCCTTCGGCTCGCTGCTGCTCCAGGGTGTTCCCATCCGCCTCACCGGCCAGGACACCGAGCGCGGCACCTTCAGCCAGCGCCACCTCGTCTTCCACGACGCCGTCTCCGGCGGCCAGTGGACGCCGATGCAGCACCTCGTCGGTGCCAACGCAGCCTTCGAGGTGCACAACAGCCCGCTGAGCGAGGAGGCCGCGATGGGCTTCGAGTACGGCTACAGCGTGGCCGCCAACGAGGCTCTGGTGCTCTGGGAGGCGCAGTTCGGCGACTTCGTCAACGGCGCCCAGGTGGTGATCGACCAGTTCATCAGCGCCGGAGAGGCCAAGTGGGGCAATCGCTCCCGCCTGTCGCTGCTCCTGCCGCACTCCTACGAGGGCAGCGGCCCCGAGCACAGCAGCGCCCGGCTGGAGCGCTTCCTGCAGCTCAGCGCCAACGGCAACTGGCGGGTGGCCAACTGCTCCACCGCAGCGCAGTACTTCCACCTGCTGCGCATGCAGGCGCTGGCCCAGCATCCGCGCCCGCTCATCGTCATGACCCCGAAGTCGTTGCTGCGCAGCCCGCTGGCGGCGTCGCCGCTGGAGGAGCTCAGCTCCGGTCACTTCCACAACGTGATCGACGACCCGACCATCGAGGAGGGCCGGCGTGAGGCCATCTCCACCCTGCTGCTCTGCACCGGGAAGATCTACCACGACCTGATGCAGAGCCCGTGGCACACGGGGGCCATCAGCACGGCGATCGCGCGTGTCGAGATGCTCGACCCGCTGCCGCTCGACGACATCATTGCCGTGGTCAAGTCCTACCCCAACCTGGCACAGCTCTTCTGGGTCCAGGAGGAGCCCAAGAACATGGGCGCCTGGAACCACATCAACCGCCCCGTGGGCCGTATGCGGCCGTACCACATCCGTTGGGACTACATCGGCCGGCCGCGCCGCGCCAGCACCAGCGAGGGATTCCACGGCGCCCACATCGTGGAGCAGGAGCGCATCCTGCGCGAGGCCCTCGACATCGGCTCGACCCCGCGCGAGGAGGCGCTGGCCGCGGCCCGCAAGGGGAGCAAGCTGTGACGGCGACGGCGCCCACCACGCCGGACACCAGCTCCTCCGGTGCGGCCGGCACGACCCGGCTGGTGGTCCTCGGCGGCGGCCCCGCCGGTGACGTCGCCGCGCTGCGCGGTACCCAGCTGGGCGCCGATGTCACCCTGGTCGAGCGCGCCGAGCTGGGCGGCACCTGCCTCAACTGGGGCTGCATCCCCACCAAGTCGCTGCTCGCCACCGCCGACCTGGTGCGCAGGATCAAGCGCGCCGGCGAGTTCGGCATCGACATCCCCGAGTTCACCATCGACTTCCCGCGCATGATGGAGCGCAAGGAGTCGGTGGTCGTGGCCATGCGGGGCGGGGTTCAGCAGGCCTGCAAGCGCAAGGGCGTGCGAGTCGTCCGCGGGCAGGGGAGGGTCGAGAAGGACGCGGTCGTGGTCGAGGGCGAGCGGATCCCCTACGACCGCCTCGTGGTCTGCGTCGGCACCGAGGCCTACGGGCTGCCCGGGGTGGACATGGATCACCCCTCGGTGGTGACCAGCAACGGCATCCTGCGGCTGCCCCGGCTGCCCGAGCGCCTCCTGATCATCGGCGGCGGCGTCATCGGCTGCGAGTTCGCCTCCTTCTTCGCGCCCCTGGGCACCCGGGTGACCGTCGTCGAGATGCTTCCCCAGATCCTGGCCGGAGTCGAGGCGCGCTTCGTCCGCGAGTTCCGCAAGTCGATGGAGGGGCAGGGCGTCACCTTCCTTACCGGCCGCAGGCTGGAGAGCGTCACCGAGTACGGGGCGAGCACGGTCACCGCCCGGCTCGACGACGGCACCGAGCTCACCGCCGAGGTGATGCTGGTGAGCATCGGGCGCAAGCCGGAGACCCGTGGGATCGGCCTCGAGGAGCAGGGGGTCGAAATCGACGGGCAGGGCTTCGTGGTCTGTGACGGCATGCTCCAGACCGCCAACCCGCGCATCTTCGGCGCCGGCGACTGCATCGGCGGTCTCCAGCTGGCCCACCTGGGCAGCAAGGAGGGCGAGCGAGCCGCCGAGAACGCCCTCGGCCATCACCCGCGCCCCATCGACCGGACGGTGGTGCCCTCGTGCATCTACACCCATCCGGAGATCGCCATGGTGGGCCTCGGAGCCGACGCCGCCAGGGCGCTCGGCCACAAGGTGCGCACCGGGCAGGCGCGCTTCCTGGGTAACGGCAAGGCGCTCGGTGAGGGCGAGCCCGAGGGCATCGCCCAGATCCACGCCGACGCCGAGACCGACGTCATCCTGGGCGCCACCATCATGGGCGCGCACGCCGTGGAGATGATCCACGAGGTCGCCGTGGCCATGAGCGACGGGCTCACCCTGGCCGAGCTCGGCGACGTCATCCACGCCCATCCCACCACCAGCGAGCTGGTCATGGACGCCGCCCAGCAGGGCGAGAAGGTGGCCCCCTACCTCAGCTGAGCCGGCAGGCTGCTACTGCTGCACCTGGCGCAGCCGGGCGGCGGCCTGGCGGCGCCGCCAGATGCGCCGCAGGCGCAGCGTGGTGCGGAACTCCAGCCCGGCCACCAGGGCAGCCAGCGCCGCCAGCACCAGCAGGGCGATGCCTACCCAGCGTGGACCCAGAGTGGTCAGCGTCGTCCCGGCGGTCAGCAGCGTGCCGGCGGCGGCCAGGAAGGCGAAGAGCGTCACCAGGTGCAGGACGATGCGGGCCACGTCGACGGCGCCGCCCAGGCGCGCGGCCACCCAGCGGGTGACCATGCCGGCCGGGCCCTGCGGCATCCCGGACGGGGGCGGAGCTCCGGGAGGCATGCCGCCGGGCTGCCCCGGGGTCTGCCAGGGCACGGGCGCACCGCGGCGGCTCAGTGCCCGGGCGAGGGCCAGCCGGGCGAGGAGGCGGAGCAGGAACGCGACAGGCATCTGGATATGAGTCCTTGCCACCATCATGCCGCGCCGCACCTCACCGCAAACCCCGCGAACTCACAGGGCCGCGCGGGGAACTGGCCCCGCGACACAGAGCGCCCCCGCAGGGCCGCGTGTGGGCGGACACAAGAGCGGGCGAACCGTCTCCGGTCCGCCCGCCAGGAAGGGGTGAAATGCACAGCAGGCGCCAATCGCTTCCTCGGGGCGCAGGGGGAGATTACAGGATGAACGGGCCTGCGGGCCACCCCGCGCGGCCTCCGCACGGGGCCTCGGCCGGCACGGCCACGGTCAGGCGCCAACCCGCGCCGATGCTACAGTCAGCGCCGATTGCCGCCGGCCCCGGCCCCCACCGGACCCGAGGAGCGGCCGGCCGGTGTGGCCTGGAGGAGCCTCATGGTTCGCGCCTATGTCCTCATCAGCACCTCGCCCGGCAAGGCGATCGAGGTGGTGTCCCGCCTCGAGGGCTCGACCGGGATCGTCCAGGCGGATGCGATCACCGGCGAGTACGACGCCATCGCCCAGGTGCAGGCGGACGACGTCGCCGGCATCGGGAGCCTGATCGTCGAGAAGATCCAGCGCGTTGACGGGGTCTTCAAGACGGTGACCTGCCTGGCGGTCCAGTAGGTCTCATCTCCCCCAGGGCTCGATGAGCGAGGGCGACGACGCGCCGGCAGGGCCGGTGGCAGCCTCGCCGCGGGTGATCCACGGCCGGGTTGGTCTGGCGGCTTTCGGCGCCCTCTTCGCCGACGGCTTCCGCGAGTTGCGCTCCGACCCGCAGCTCCGTGCCTCCTTCGTGCGCTGGGCGGGCTTCGGGCTGCTGTTCACGGTCGGGTTCAGTGTCGGGGTCACCATTCTGGTGTCGCCACTCACCGCGGTCGCGGCCGGGTTGGGCGCGGTGGCGTGGTGGGTGGTCGCCGGCTCCATGCTGGTGGGCGGCGTCCCCATGCTGGAGACCCCGGACGGCGTTCGGATCCACTACTACGGCTGGCCCAACGGGCTGAGCGCCGTGCGGGCCTGGTCGTGCCTGCCGATGCTGCTCACCGCCGCGCTGCCGCTGCCCGGCCAGACCTCGCTGGCGGTCTGGTGCGCCGTCGGTGGCCCGGTCGCGATGCTGGACTTCGTCGATGGCTGGATCGCCCGCCGGTTCGGGCCGCTGACCCGGCTGGGGCAGGCCATCGACCCCGCCGGCGACGCCGTCTTCTTCTCCTGCGCGGCCCTCGGCGACGTGTTCGTCGGCATCTTCCCGGCATGGCTGGCGGTGCTCATCGTGATCCGCTACCTGAGCCCGCTGGTCGGTACCCCGATCGTGTTCCTGGCACGGCGCCGGCCGGAGCTGGTCCACACCGAGTGGGGCCGGCGCAACACCCTGATCGTCGGGGTGGCGCTCTTCGTCTGCATGCTCACCCGCCTGCTGGGCGGCAACGTCGAGATCCCGGCGCTGATCCTGGGGCTGCCGTTGCTGGTGACCACGGTGCTCCATTTCGTCACCCTGACGCGAATCACGCTGGCGGCGCCGCTGGTCATGCCCAGCCTGCGCGAGCGCATCGAGGCCAGGGTCGCCGCCCGCGAGCGACGGGGGCCACGCGGGTGAGCCAGGACCCCTGGCTGCCCGGCGTTCATTCAGCGCCCAACCTCCAGGACCATCCCGAGTTGTACGAGGTGGAGAACGCCGCGGCCGACCCGGACGGCCTGGTCGAGGCGGCGATCGCGGATCTGACACCGGGCTGGGAGGGCGGTGTGGTGGTGGACGTGGGCTGCGGCACGGGCTACCACCTCGCCCGGCTGGCAGCGCGGGCGCGACACGTCGTCGGTATCGAGCCCCATGCCCGGTCGCGCCTGCTGGCCATGCGACGCGTGGCGGCGGCGGGGCTGGAGAACGTCAGCGTGATGGCCGGCAGTGCCGAGCGCACGCTGCTCGCCTCCGGCATGGCGGACCTGATCGTGGCTCGCTTCGCCTACTTCTTCCCGCCCGGCTGCGAACCCGGCATCGCCGAGGCGCTGCGCGTGACCGCCCCCGGCGGCTCCATGGTGGTGATCGACAACGACTATTCGCGGAGCACCTTCTCGCGCTGGGTGCGGGAGTCGCCCTGGGGGCCGCCGATGAGCGACCCGGAGCAGCTGCGGCAGTTCTGGGAGGGGCAGGGCTTCGAGCTCAGGCAGGTGCTCAGCGAGTGGCGCTTCGGCAATCTGGCAGAGCGGGACGCGGTGCTCCGCATCGAGTTCCCGCCCGACTACGTCGATGGGCTCATCGCCGGCCATGACGGTCTCAGCATCGACTATGGCTTCGCGCTCTGGCACCGGCGGCGCGAGTAGACACCCGTCACCTGGGGGAGGCCGACGCCTCGTCGGACGCGCTACTGCTGCTGTTGCTGCTGCTGCCACGCGACGGCGTTGCCGCGGTGGATGACCCCCACCTGTTGCGGGGTCATGCGGGCGATGCGCACCTCCACCTCCGGGGGCAGTCCGGCGCCGCTGCCGAAGAAGAGTCCGCGGTGAGGGGCCACGTCGCCGTAGTCGCGGCCGACGGCGAGGCGCAGGTGATGCAGGCCGGTGAGCCCGCCGTGGGTGGGGTCGATGCCGACCCACTGGCCGCCGGCACCGCAGACCTCGGCCCAGGCATGCGAGGCGCCCACCACCTGCTCATCCTCGCCGCGCGGACCCAGGTAGCCGCTGACGTAGCGCGCCGGCCAGCCCGCATGCCGGGCCAGGGCCAGGAAGAGATGGGTGAAGTCCTGGCAGACCCCGGCGCCCCCGTCGAGCAGGTCGTCGATGGAGCTGTCGACGTCGGTCGCGCCGGCCAGGTACTCGAACTCCTGCTGGGTGCGCGCGGCGATGGCCAGGAGCGAGTCCCAGGAGCGGTCGTCGCCGACCCACTCCTGGAGCAGCGCGGCGGTGCGCGGTGCCAGGGGGACTCGAGGGCTGCTGAGCGCGTACTCCAGGCGCGGATCGAGGTCGAGCTGCTCGGGGTGCCAGCGCCCCAGACGGCGAGGCTTGACGGCGCCATGCTCCACCACCGCCTCGACCTCGATGGTGAGCTCCTCGTGGGGCTCGGTGACGTCGACGCGGTGGACCACGTTGCCGAAATAGTCGACGCGGCTGCGGGGCACGGCCTGCGGCCGCGTCATCAGCGCGAAGTTGAGGGTGCGCTGGGTGCCGCGGTCGCGCGGGCGCATGCGCACCTCGTTGTAGGAGATGGTGATCTCCTCGGAGTAGCGCAGCGTGGTCCGGTGGCTGATGGAGAAGGCGGCGGCGGGGGTGGTCACCGGGCCTCCAGGACCCAGGTGTCCTTGGAGCCGCCGCCCTGGGAGCTGTTGACCACCAGGGTCTCGGGATCGGCGGCCACCCGGGTGAGGCCGCCGGGGACGGTCCAGGGCTGCTCGTCGAGGAGCACGAACGGCCGCAGGTCGACGCAGCGTGCCTCCAGCGTGCCGCTGGGTCCCAGGCACACCGCTCTCGAGAGCTGCACCTCCTCCTGTGCCAGCCAGGCGCGCGGCTGGGCCTCGAGGCGTGCCGCCATCGCCAGCCGCTCGACCCGGCTCTGCAGCCGGCCGAAGTGGATGCCGTAGCCGCCGCTGGCGTCGACCGGCTTGAGCACCATGTGGTCGAGGTTGGCGATCACGTGGCGGCGCTGGGCGTCGCTGGCGACGTCGTAGGTGGGCACGTTCTCCAGCAGGGGATCCTCGCCCAGGTAGTAGCGGATCATGGCCGGCACATAGGGGTAGACCGCCTTGTCGTCGGCGACCCCGGTGCCGGGCGCGTTGGCCAGCGCCACGTTGCCGCGCCGCCAGGCCTCGATGATTCCGGGGACGCCGAGCATCGAATCGGGCCGGAAGACCAGGGGGTCGATCCACTCGCAGTTGACGCGCGAGTAGACGACATCGACATGGACGGGGTTGCCCTCCTCGTCGCGCGTCCACACCTCGTCCTCGTGGACCACGAGGTCGCGGCCCTCGACCAGGCGGGCGCCCAGACCGTCGGCGAGCAGGTCGTGCTCGTACCAGGCGGCGTTGTACTTGCCCGGGGTGAGCACCACCAGGCTCGAGTCCCACTGCCGCGGGGCGATGCGCTGCAGGATGCGCAGCAGGCGGTCGCAGTAGGAATCGATGGGGCGGACGGCATACTCCTCGACCAGCTCGGGCACCAGCGCCTGCATGACCTCGCGGCTGCGCAGGGCGTAGGCGATCCCGGAGGGCACCCGCACGTTGTCCTCGAGCACCGCCAGGGTGCCGTTGACGCGGACCACGTCGATGCCGGCGACGTGGCACCAGGTGCTCCGCGGCGGGGCGCAGCCGACCAGCTCGCGCAGATAGCCGGTGGAGCTGTAGACCAGGCGCGCCGGGACGACGCCGGCGCGGATGGCGCGCTGGGCGCCGTAGCAGTCCGCGACGAAGGCGTCGAGCGCGGTGGCCCGCTGCGCCAGCGCCCGATCCAGGCCGGCCCACTCGGCGGCCTCGAGGATGCGCGGCACGGGATCGAAGGGGAAGATCGGCGCCCCCTCACCCGTGGGCACCCCGAAGGTGATGCCGCGCTCGCCGAACCAGTCGCCGGCCCGACGCTGCAGGTCGTACCAGCGGGCGGGGTCGTCGGTGACGCCGGCGAGCACCCGCGTGTAGGCGTGGCGGGCGGCACCATTGGGACGGACGCACTCGTCCGCACGGGTGGGCAGGGCCGGCGCGCCCACGGACTGCACCATCCCGGGGATGCTAGACCCCACGGCGCCGGCGGGCGATGGGCGCAGTGCACAGGCGGCCTCGGCAGCGGGTTGTCTGGGTGGCCGGCGGGCAGGCGGCGGTCGGGCCCGAAACCCCGACATGACGGTGTCGCCGGTGCCGCGCAGGCTGCGGACATGACAACGCTCTCCGTCCACCCGACCGGTCCCTTCGATCTCCGGGCAACCATCGATCCGAGCCGCGCCGGGGGCGCGCCCTGCGCCCGCGACTGGCGCCAGTGCGGCAGCCGGATCGTCCTCGGCTTCCCGCTCGACGGCTCCTACCAGCCGGCCGCGGTGGCCGTGACGCAGGCGGCCGACGGCTCCGTGGAGGCCGAGTTGGCCGGCACCGACGACGTGGCCGCGGCCTCGCGGCAGCTGGCCAGGATCCTGAGCATCGACCACGACGGCAGCGGGCTCCTCGCCGTGGCCGAGCGCGACCCGATCGCGGCGCGCGTGATCCTCGCCTCCCCCGGTCGGCGGCCGATCAACTTCCAGTCGCCATACCACAAGGCGGTCTGGGGCGTCCTCTGCCAGGGGATCTCGATGCGGGTGGCCGGGCTCCTGCAGGCGCGGATCATCGAGGCGGTGGGAGGGCGCGTCGAGATCGCCGGGCGGACGGTGGGGACGCTGCCGCATCCGGACCGGCTGCTCGCACTTGGCGACGGCGACATTCAGGGTGTCGGCGGCGAGCGCCTGCTGCGTGGCCACGCTGTGGCGCAGGCGGCGCTCGACGGCCGGCTCGACGCCGACCGGCTGCGGGGGCTGCCGCTGGCGGAGGCGGTGGCGGACCTGCGGCGGATCCGCGGCGTCGGGCCGTGGACGGCCAAGGGCATCGTGGTCCGCGGCGCCGCGCCGGCCGACGCCACGGCCGAGGAGGAGCCGCGGGTGCTGGCCGAGATCGGCTCTGCCTACTCGCTGGGGCGGCCGGCGACGGCGGCCGAGTATCTCGACATCGCGAAGGCGTGGCGGCCCTACCGGATGTGGCTGACCTACCTCTTCCGGGCCACGGCGCTGCCGGCGGCGGCGGCGGTCGCGGGCTGACCGGCGGACGGGGTCTTGCTACGGTCGCCGGCGGTGAGCCGGACGGACCGCCTGTACGCCATCGTCGAGGAGCTGCGCGCGCGGGCGCCCCGGCCGGTGCCGGCGCGCCGCCTGGCAGAGAGGTTCGAGGTCAGCGTGCGCACCATCGAGCGTGACCTGGCGCAGCTGGGCATGTCCGGGGTGCCGATCTGGTCGCAGCCTGGACCGGGCGGCGGCTTCGCGGTCAATCGCGACACCACCCTGCCGCCGTTGAATTTGACCGCCGCCGAGGCCACGGCGTTGATGCTGTCGGTGGCGCAGACGCGCTCCATGCCCTTCGGCGAGGCGGCTCGCTCGGCCATGCGCAAGCTGACCGCGGCCATGGGGGAGGCGGAGCGCGATGCCGCGCGGGGGCTGGCGGGGCGGCTGCGATTGGTGACCGAGGGGGTTGGGGCCGGGCATCCGCCGCCGACGCTGGCGGCCGCGCCGGTGCAGCGCGAGCTGGAGCGCGCCATCGGGGAGCACCGCGCCGTGCTGATCGCCTATCGGGATCGGGGTGGCGAGGCGACCGAGCGGGTGGTCGAGCCGGCCGGGGTGATGGGGACGCAGCGGGGGTGGTACCTGCTGGGGTACTGCCGCCTGCGCCAGGACGGGCGGGCGTTCCGGCTGGACCGGATCGCAGCGGCGAGCGTTCTGGACGAGCGCATCACGCCCCGGCCGCTGGAGGCGATGGCGGCCGATCTGCAGCTGTCGCCGGTGCTTGAGGACTGACGCCGGAGGGAGATGCTCCGGGGAGAGTTGACCATCAGTTGACCTCCACAAACATTTGTTCGTATACTACACACATGTTGGACACGGTGGCGCAGGCGGAGCCGCTGGATGAGCTTCTGGGGGCCATCGCGCGCTTCCGCTCACGTCCACGGAGTGACCGCTCGCCGGCCCAGGTGGGTCAGGACCTGATGCGCCTCCGCCAGGGTTGCAACGAACTGGAGCTGGAGTTCGCGCGCGACGCCGCCGCGTTCGCCGCTTCCGACGAGTACCAGGCCTATGGCTTGGTGAGTCCGGTGGCCTGGCTCCGCCACAACTGCCAGATGGCCGGCGGCGCCGCCGCCTCGGCGATCTGCGTCGGGCAGCAGGCCGACCGGCTGGAGCGCAGCACCACCGCGCTCACCGAGGGCCGCATCTGCTTCGCCCATCTCGGACTGCTGGCCGCCACCGCCCAGGCGGTGGAGGGCTCGCCGGTGGGCTTCGACGAGGCCTCGCTCCTGCGTGCCGCCGAGGACCACACCGTCAGCCGCTTTCGCCACGACTGCGCCTATGCCCGCCATGCCGGGGGCGCCGCCGCCTTCCTCGCCGAGCACCTCGAGGCGCTCGACGCCCGCACCCTGGAGCTGCGCCGCGTCGGCGAGGCCGGCTGCTGGTCCATCACCGGCTTCCTCGACGCCGTCGGGGGTGCCTCGGTGCGCGCCGCCCTCGATCCGCTGGCGCGCCGGCTGGGAACGGACGACCACCGCCCTCATGGTCAGCGGCTGGCCGATGCCCTGGTGGAGCTGTCGGGCCATTCGCTGGACTGCGGCCGCAGCGCCGTCACCGGGCGGCGGGTGCCCCACCTGCAGGTCACCACCACCCTGGAGACCCTGATGGGCATGGTCGGCTCCCCGGCGGGCGAGCTCAGCGGGACCGCCGCCAGCTCGGCTTTCACCCCCATTCCCGCCGCCACCGTGGAGCGCGTCGCCTGCAGCGCCAACGTGGCCCGGGTCCTGCTCGGCCCCGACTCCGCCGTCGTCGACGTGGGACGCGAACGCCGGCTGCCGTCGCCCGCGACCCGCCGTGCCCTCGCCCACCGCGACCGCGGATGTGTCTGGCCGCCGCAC
>JRHI01001453.1_pt1 | contig 19832 bp, 22 predicted proteins | sample 215371 | NCBI WGS metagenome assembly JRHI01 (sample SAMN02929681, study PRJNA255918) | sediment metagenome | biome: cave system; feature: Ice Cave; material: Sediment; isolation source: sediment from deep within a dark volcanic ice cave with no known source of... ...
CAATCGATCTAATAACTCTTGTTCTTTTTTCAATGCTTCCTGTCGCCCTTCCTCAAATCTCCGCTTGCTTTCACCTAGTACTACAGTTGTAAGTATGGTAAAGTAGGAGGAAAAGAGAAAGCCAGGAAGCCTGACCGTATGAAGCAGCAAGACCCGTCATCGTTTCCCTCAGCCGAAGACCTCTGGACCGGCAAATTCCAGGAGGTGTATGAGCGGATGGGCCCGGTGTTTGCCCGCTCAGAAACGCGCCAGCGTGCCCAGGCCTACTTGCAAGGCCTGCTCAGTCCCATCGAACGCAAAAATGGCTGGCAGATGGCCGAAGAGGCCGGCGAGAGGACCCCCTACGCCATGCAATACTTGTTGGATCGGGCGGTGTGGGATGCGGAGAAACTGCGTGATGTGGTGCGCGCGTATGTCAGCGCAGAGATCGGCAAGGGCGATGGGATGCTGGTGATTGATGAGACGGGCTTTCTCAAAAAAGGCACCAAGTCGGTGGGAGTGCAACGGCAGTAGAGTGGTACGGCAGGACGCCTGGAAAATTGCCAGATCGGGGTCTTTTTGACCTACACGCCCACAGCAGGTCATACGCTGCTGGATCGAGAATTGTATTTGCCCAGGAGTTGGACCAACGCCCCCGAGCGCTGTCGCGAAGCCGATGTGCCTGTCGAGGTGGGCTTTGCCACCAAACCGGAATTGGCAGCCCGCATGCTGTGGCGAACCGTGGATGGTGGGGTGAAAGCCCGCTTCGTGCTCGGCGATAGTGTGTATGGAAGCCATCGAGCGCTGCGCAGCGGTCTGGCGGCACGTTCGCAGGCCTATGCCCTGGCCGTCGCCTGCAAAGAGCGGGTGGAAGTGGGAGGCAAACGACAGCGGGTTGATCAGATCGCACGACACCTGGCAACGGGCGACTGGCAACAGCTCTCAGCAGGCGATGGGAGCAAAGGTCCTCGCCTTTTTGATTGGGCCTGGACGCAGATCGCCGGACCACAGCAGCACGGGTGGAAGCGCTGGCCGGTGGTTCGCCGCAGTCTGCAGGCGGGAACCAGGCCAGCCGAGATGGCCTATTTCCTGGTCTTTGCCCCCATGAGCACCACGCTCGATGAACTGGTGATCGCCATTGGGAGCCGCTGGACCGGGGAACAATGTTTTGAGGAAGCCAAAGGAGAAGTGGGTCTGGATGAGTATGAGGTGCGTTCCCTTCAAGGATGGTACCGTCACATTACCCTTGCGATGCTGGCTCACGCCTTTCTCACCATCCTGCGAGCACAAAGCCAGGCTCCCCTGCCTCTGGAAGAACTGACCGAGGAAAAAAAAGCGGGGACACTCTTCCCGTCCCATGCTCCCTCCCAGACGCTCTCGGACTTCAAACGCCAGAGGGGGCTTGCTTGCCCCTAATGGCTCCTCTGAGTGTGGCGGAAGTGCGACGCCTCTTCTCGGCCTTGCTCCTGTGCAAGCCTGTCTCTTTTCCCTTTCGGCTGGCCTGGTCCTTTTTCCGGCGCACTCATCAGGCCATGGCTCGTCGCTCTCACTACAAACGTCGCCTCGCTGCTCTTCCACACTTACAACTGTAGTCCTAGTGGTTGTAATACCAGTCCGAAGGAGAAGCCGAATAAAGCCAGCAGCAGTTGCAACCAGCCAAAAGGCGTATTCAGCGTCAAGGAGGTAAGCTGCCAGAATGTAAAGCCTAATAAGAACAGTCCAGGAATGACTGCGAAACGAAAGCCAAGTTTATCGACTATTCGACCGCCCGCAATGACGCTCACCATTGCAGCCAGGGCTTGGGGTAGCAGAATCAAGCCAGCTTGGAATGCGCTCAATCCACGTAGTATTTGTAGGTAGATGGGTACCAAGAACAGCCCCCCGAAGATGGCGAACGCAGCCAGGATCACAGCTATGTTGCCAGTGCCAAACGAACGGTCGGCAAAGAGCCGCAAGTTTAACAACGGCTGGCCTCCGCGCCGAATAATGGCAAGTTCCAGCAAAACGAAGAGAGCAAGCGAGAGTGCGCCACTCACCAGGAAAAACTGCACTCTGGTTGAACCCCAACCCGCGGTCGTTGTCTCCGATACCGCGTACAGAACCGCTGCCAACCCGTATGCGACGGTGAGAAAGCCCGCCAGATCGAAGTGGGCGTGCCCTTCCGTGCGTGTCTCGCGTAAGAACAGCCAAGCCATGAAAACCGCTGCTACTCCAATAGGCACATTGAGAAAAAAGATCACTTGCCATGCCACGTAGGTGACTAGGTAGCCGCCAACAATAGGGCCGAGCGCCGGAGCCAGCAGAATCGGCATACCAAGCGTTCCCAAAGCTATTCCGCGCTCCTCAGGTGCGAACTCCTGAAAGAGGAGCGTGATGGACAACGGCAGCAGTATCGCGCCGCCCAGACCTTGTAGAACGCGGAAGAAAATCAGCATCGGCAGGCTCCAGGACAGACCGCAGAGCGCCGATCCTACAGTAAATGCTATCAGTGAAAGGATGTACGAACGTTTGTTACCAAACCTGCTTGCAAAGTATGACGAGGCCGGTGTCATTGCTCCCAACGCCAGTGTATAAGCAGTCGCCACCCACTGCACACTGTGGATGTCCGCTCCAAAAGCGTTTTGTAGGCGCGGTATAGCTATATTGACCACCGTTTGATCCAAGCCCACCATAAACGAGCCTAGAATCACAACAATTGCCACCAACCATTTATAAGACAGTCTCTGTTGGGCCACCTCAGCATTGTTCTGCATGGGTGAACCTCCCTTCTACTGCTTTGTCCTCACAGGATCGACCATCATCCCGTGAACAACAAAATCAACGATCATTTCGCGTGCTTGTACCAGCGCTTCAGACGCTGCAAGCTCTTCGCCTTGGAAAGCTATTTCTAACATAGGATTAAAGACTAGGTAAGACAGGCAGGTAGCATAGGCAATAGAAAACACCTTATACGGGTCCACTCCTGGCCGAATTAATCCTGCCTCTTGCGCATTCCCCAGTAGCCGCCTGAACAGTTGCATATCGTCCGTGCTGAACTGGGATGCAATCTTTTTCATGGTCTGCCAACCCTCCGCCCCTTCCCACACTATCATGCGCAATATATGTGGATTCTCAACCATAAAATCGAAAAGGAAACCCATAACAGTTCTCAAAAATGTTCTGAACTTGTCTGCATCAGAAGTAAGACTCTCATCGGCCAAGAGCGGCTCAAGTATTTTCACTTGCAGCAGGCTTGCCTGCTCATCGATGCGCTTGAGAACGGTAGCATAGAGGCCGAGCTTATCGCCATAGTAATGAAAGATCAAGCTCTTGTTATACCCTGCCGCCTCCGCAATGGCATCGATCCTCGCACCATCAAAGCCGTGCTCCGCGAACACTTCTTCCGCAGCATTGAGGATGGCTTCGCGTGTACCCTCCGCATCATGGACTCTCCCTCGCCTACTTCCAGGTTCAGACATACTTTTCCTTGCTCCTTACAAATTAATCTAACCAGTTGGTTAATTAACCAACTGGTTAGATTATAATCAAGAAAAATCACTTTGTCAAGCCTAAAATGAGTATTATCCTAGCCCAATATCAACGTTACGGAACTGGACAACGCTCACGATCAGCAGCACAATGGCGACGCCTGTCATGCCCAGAAAGTTGCCCCAGTTCATGCCGAGGAAAATCGGGTTGCCATACACATAAAAGATGGATAGCGACATGAGCCACGCGGGCATTTGGAAGTTCCCTTCGAGCGTCTCCTCCAGAAAGGCTAAAACGATATACGCAGTCAGACTACCTAGCACCACAGCATGGCGTAGGCGTCCAGCCAGGGCGTACACCAAGCCAATAATAATCAGTGCAGGAGGAATCATGGTGAAGCTAGCGGCAGCTATCCTACCCTGGTCCACATCCAGATTGGTGATCTGTGCCCCAATCACAAGAATGAGCCAGATTAAGACAGGAGCCAGTACAACCACCAGCGCATTTGCACCAAAACGTTCTAGCAATATCCGTTGCCGCGCTTGCGGTGTGCTAAACACCATTTCCAAACGCCCATTTTCCAGGTCCGCAGACCACTTCAGAGCCAGTACCAAGGCAAAGACTATGACCAACGCTGGCACGAACGAGAAGAGAATGGTACCTAGCAACCCTGCATTGGTACTAGTGGGAGTATCGAAAAAGAGTTGTTTCAGCCAGGGCGTCCCTTGCACAATTTTGTAGAACGCTCCCTGGATACTAGGAGTAAGGATCAGCATATAAGCACTAAAGAACGCGAGACCGAGGAGCCACCAGAAAGAAGACCAGCCTTGCGCGATCAATGTGTGTAAACTCACACTACGTGTTGAGACGGCATGCTCGGCTCGACTCAGGCTACGTAGCGCCTGCTGCTTGCTATTTGCGTTCCGACGCTGCCACGAGAATGCCACACCACCAATATCACGCCTGACGAAGAGGACGAGACTGAGCACCGCACAGAGCGCAGAAAGACCAACGAGGAGCAGAGCCGCTGCCGGGGAATCATGAAAACTAGGAATGAGTGGCCGATTGAGATTGTAGTAATAGAACGGCGAAAAGTACTGCACCCAACTGCCATTGACCTCACGTCCGGTGATATCCAGAACCAAGGCCAGCAACAATAGGCCACTCGTCACACCTGTTGCCGTACCGCGGCTACTAGTGAATTGGGAGACCAGCAGGGCTACCATACCAAAGAAGAAGGCCAACAGACTCAGGTTCAGCCCCGTTAACAGCGCCCGAACTCCATCGACATGCCCAATACCAGCTTCGCCCGCTACGACACCCAGCGCAATCAACACGGCAACCAAGAGAGACGCGATTCCCAGCGCAACTAGCTTCTCTAGCAATAGGCGCATGCGCGTCTGTGGTGTGGCGAGCAATACATCAAGCGTGCCACGTTCTTCTTCCCTGCGTACCAGACCTGCTCCAGCAGCGATGAGCCAGAAACTGAGCATAAGTGGCACCACAGCTCCCAGGTAGCGAAAAGTGATGTACCCTTCAGGTGTCAGCATAGCGTAGGGATGCCAAGAAAGCGGAAGAGCGGTGCAAGGGTGACATAGGCCGCAAGCAAAACCGGTGTGGCTGTTGCAAAACCTACAAACATCAGCAAACCCAGTGCGATACCCCAACTCAGGATAGGCACGCGGTAATCTCGAAGCGCTTTGCTCCAAATGCTGCGTAACATAGTACACCTCCTATCCGGCAACCGCAGTCGGCGACTGCTCCGGCTCATAGAAGCGCAGGAAGACCTCTTCCAGCGTCGGCTCGTGTGTCACAATATTCGTCGCGTTATGTTCGCCAGCGACCTTCATAATCTCTGCCAATGCTCCTTGCACATGCAGTTGCAGGGTCCTCTCGTCGGCTCCAGGCATCACATTGACCACACCGGCCACATTCTTGAACCACTCCACAGAGACTGGGCCAGGGAAACTAATCTCAACATCATGCTGGCGCACATCTTTGAGCGAAGAAACGTGATCGATTTTGACCAGCCGTCCCTCGCGGATGATGGCAACGCGGTCGCAGGTATGCTCGACCTCCGGCAGGATATGCGAAGAGAGGAAGATGGTGCATCCCTGGGCATGGACCTCAGCAGCCATTTTATAGAACTCCTGCTGGTTGAGCGGGTCTAAGCCAGAGGTGGGTTCATCCAAGATGAGCAGGCGTGGCTTATGCATGAAGGCTTGCACCAACCCCAACTTTTGCTTGTTGCCACGTGAGTATTCACGGAACCGTTTGCTGGGATCGAAGTCCAGGCGTTCTACCAACGCACGCACATGTGCCTGATCTACACCACCGCGCAAATGGCCCAGGTACTCAATGACCTGTGCACCTCGTAAACCAGGATCGAACGTGAATTCGCCGGGCAAGTAGCCTACCTGCTTTTTGATCGCGGTAGACTCTTTCCAACAGTCCAGCCCACCAATAGTAGCACTTCCGCCGCTGGGATGTAACAAGCCCATCAAGACGCGCATCGTCGTGGTTTTTCCCGCCCCATTAGGACCGAGAAAGCCGAAGACTTCGCCCTCCTCAATAGCGAACGTGACCTCAACAATACCCCGACTTCCGCCATAGTTTTTGTTGAGGGCATTGGTTTGAATGATAGCCGACATGTTTTTCCTCCTTAGAACTGTGCATTCCTCAATACATTACCAGAGTCGTAGGGGCCACATTCATGGCGCCCACTGCCCCGACGCATTTCACCTATACATCGCCTTGCAGTAAAACAACCCACTCCTCCAACGTTTCCGTGTCAGCGAGACACAAAGAACCTACAGGCGCTCCCAACACACGCTCAAGCGCATCAGTATAAGCAGCAACAGCACTTACAACGCGTTGCAGAAGATCACAATCCTTAGCCTCAAACGAGAGTAGCAATTGAGCAAGCATATCGTTCAGGCCCTGCATAAGGGACATGACCACATCACTAACTTGGTCAGGATAGGAGGGTGTGAAAACACCTTCCGCGGTGCCTTGACGAATGATGGTCGTGAGCAGAGGCATGACCTGTTTGATACTGCCTGCACGCGCTTTCTCACGCACGATAGCGTTGTCATCTGTGTACCAAACACGCAACAGTGCGAGAATAAACGTCTTCTGTGCGGTCTTCCAACTGGCAATTGTACTAAAGAAGTATTGGAATTTTTCGAGAGCAGGCAAATGCGGATCCTCCACGATAGGCAAGAGAAGCCGCTCCACCTCTTCCAGCATGCGCTCAATGGTTGCTTCCAACAACACCTGCTTAGAGTCAAAGTAGTGGTAGAACGTCCCCTTAGCAATCTGGAGAGCGTCCAGAATGTCCTGGATCACCATCTGCTCATAGCCCTTGGTATACACAAGCCGTTGTGCCACATCAAGAATTTCGTTGCGTCTCACTGCGTATTCTTTAACGATTCGCGCCATAGCTTCCTCTCTCTAAATAGACCGACCGTCGGTCTATTTCTAAAAAGAAGTAKAACCGACGGCCCGACTTTTGTCAACTATGTCAGAAAGAGCCTTCGCCAATTTATGTCCTCTCCTCTTGACAATCCCCCTCCTAGAGTGCTATTCTGTATTTGCAGTCTCATGAAGAGAGTGCTAGCAATCGATATTGACAAACGTTGTATCATCGTTAGTAAGGTGGTACAAAAGGACGGCTATGAATATGACACCACTCAGTCAGCGCAAGCAGCAAATCCTGCGTGCGCTCGTCGAGGAATATATTCACACCGCCACTCCAGTTGCGTCCGAGGCACTCGTACGCAAGTATGGATTACATTTTAGTTCCGCGACTGTGCGCCATGAGTTGGCAGGTCTAGAAGAGGCAAACCTGATTTATCAGCCGCACACCTCTGCTGGCCGTGTGCCCACTGACCTTGGCTATCGCTACTTTGTCGAACATCTGATGCCGGAGTCGGCATTGTCGCTCGACGAACAGAGGCTGATTCGGCACCAATTTTATCAGGTACAGGATCAGTTAGATCAATGGGTGCGTCTAACAGCATCAGTGATGGCTCGTCTTTTACATAGCGCGGCTGTCATGACACAACCCCGTTCTGATGAAGGGCGGCTCAAGCATTTTGAGGTGCTCTCGGTAACGGAGTTGTCGGCCTATATGGTGCTGGTATTGATGGATGGCACGGTGAAGCAGCAACGCTTGCTGTTAGAGGCACCAATACAACAGGACGAACTCAGCAAGATAGCAGCACGCTTTAACCAATTGTTCCAGGGCAAGGGTACACAAGAGATCAACGAACTCGTGGGTACCCACGATCTGACAACGGTTGAGCGACTGATAAGCTCCGCTATTATACAGATTTTGGAGCAACATGGCGACCCCTTGGGCGATGTCTTCTACCGTGAAGGCGTGGTCAATATCCTGGAGCAGCCAGAGTATAGCAGTATGGGTCCAGAGGAAGAGCGTAACGAGCGTGTCCGTAAGATGATGGAAGTGCTTGAGCAAAACCGCTTCTTACCTGCACTGGCCTCACACCTACGCGAAACCGATGGCGTACAGGTCATCATTGGGGGCGAGAATCAGTGGGATGGCATGAAAGACGTGAGCCTTGTTGTGGCCCGTTATGGACAAGAGGGCAAGGTTGGCGGTCTGCTAGGTGTAATCGGTCCCACACGTATGCAATATGGGCGTGCCATCGCTGTTGTACGCTACATGGCCCAGGTGATGAATGAACTGGTCGCAGAAGTGTATGGCTACGAATAAGGACAGGGCGGTTCAACAGAGAATATTAGGATAGTACTTGTGTGTTGTAATAGGTGGAAATCCTCATTTGGTATCTTCCGCACCTACAACATCAATAGACATAATACATCGTACATTATATACAAACTTTTAGGAGGCAATTGTGCCAAAGGTTATTGGAATTGATCTGGGAACCACGAACTCATGTATCGCGGTTCTTGAAGGTGGTGAGCCTGTCGTTATCCCCAATGCTGAAGGTGCTCGCACGACACCTTCGATTGTTGCTATCAACAAGAGCGGCGAACGCCTAGTTGGTGAAGTCGCCAAGCGTCAGGCCATCACGAACCCTGAAAACACTGTCTTTTCGATCAAGCGTTTCATGGGTCGCAAATATAACGACATTGAGGTAGACCGTGACAAGCGTCTGGTCCCTTACAAAGTTGTGTCTTCCCCCAATGGCGATGCCTGGGTTGAGATTCAGGGCAAAGCATATAGCCCGCCAGAGGTTTCTGCGATGATCTTGCAGAAGCTCAAGGCTGATGCAGAGGCATACCTTGGTGAACGCGTTACCAAGGCGGTTATCACGGTCCCTGCCTACTTTAACGATGCACAGCGTCAGGCCACACGAGATGCAGGCAGAATCGCTGGTCTCGAAGTGGAGCGTATCATCAACGAGCCAACTGCCGCTGCTCTAGCCTATGGATTAGATAAGAAAAAAGACGAGAAGATCGCTGTCTATGACCTTGGTGGTGGTACCTTCGATATCTCCATCCTGGAACTTGGCGATGGCGTCTTTGAAGTCAAGAGCACCAACGGCGACACACATCTAGGTGGTGACGACTTTGATCAACGCGTCATCACGTGGCTAGCTGACGAGTTCAAGAAAGAGCAGGGCATTGACCTACGTTCTGACCGCATGGCACTGCAGCGTTTGAAGGAAGCTGCTGAGAAAGCCAAGAAAGAGCTGTCTAGCTCCATGCAGACAGAGATCAACCTGCCCTTCATCACAGCTGATGCCAGTGGCCCCAAACACCTCACTATGCAGCTTTCCCGCTCAAAATTGGAGCAGTTGGTTGAAGACCTTGTTGAGAAGTCACGTGGTCCAGTGGTGAAAGCTTTGAACGATGCTAGTCTACGTCCTGGCGACATTAACGAGGTTGTGCTGGTCGGCGGTCAAACCCGTATGCCAGCCGTACAGACAATGGTACGCCGCATCTTTGATCGCGAGCCAAACCGTGGTGTGAACCCAGACGAAGTTGTGGCTATCGGTGCTGCAATTCAGGCCGGTGTGCTGACTGGTGAAGTGAAGGATGTGCTACTGCTCGACGTGACACCATTGTCACTCGGTATCGAGACCATGGGTGGCATCAACACACGCTTAATTGAGCGCAACACGACTATTCCTACCCAAAAGAGCCAAGTCTTCTCAACAGCTAGCGATAGCCAGCCAAGCGTTGAGATCAACGTCTTGCAGGGTGAGCGCGAGTTCGCAAAGGATAACCGTTCGCTCGGTACCTTCATTCTAGATGGCATTCCACCTGCTCCACGCGGCGTCCCACAGGTTGAAGTTACCTTCGATATCGACGCCAACGGTATTGTGACCGTCTCGGCCCGTGATAAGGGTACCGGACGTGAGCAGAAGATCACCATCATCGCCTCGAGTGGTCTCTCCAAAGACCAGATCAACAACATGGTACACGATGCGGAGACACACGCCGCCGACGACAAGCGCCGTAAGGAAGAGGTCGAGGAGCGCAACCTTGCCGATAGCGCAGCCTATCGCGCCGAGAAGAGCATTAGTGAACTGGGCGACAAGCTCACATCTGAGCAGAAGGGCGATCTCGAATCCAAGATTGCCGATATCCGCTCCGCGCTGACCACCGACGATGTGTCACGCATCAAGTCGGCTCGTGAAGCGCTTGAGCAGACCTTCCATAAGATCAGTGAGTCCATCTATCGTCAGCAAGGTACACCTACAGGTGCTGGCTATGATGGCGACCAGACTCAGGCCCCAAATAGCGGCGATGAGACCATTGAAGGTGACTTCAAAGAAGTCTAGGATACAATGTAGGTGCGTGATGTATCACGCACCTACATTATTTTCCTTTTTTGTACCCTAAGAGGTGCAAATCTGGCTATTCCCTTGCGTCTATCTTGTAACTATTGTAATCTTAGTGAACTGATGTATTCGTTCCGTACAGTCGTAGGGGCCTCATTCATGGCGCCCGTCGTGGCGATTGTCAATGTCGTCGAGGTGCCTATTCCCAAGGACGGGCGCGATAAATCTGGCCCCTACGACGAACAATATGTGGAATGGATATCCAAATTGTGTAGCAATGTTTCTAAGTCTAGTAGCGCGGATTCTGATCGCGCCCTGTTTCTAATGGTAAAGGACCAGTAGATGGCCGCAAACAAACGAGATTACTACGAAGTGCTGGGTGTTTCGCGTACCGCAAGCGATGACGAGATTAAGAAATCATTTCGTCGCCTCGCTAAACAATATCACCCAGATACAAACAAAGAGCAGGGAGCGGATGCTCACTTTATCGAGATCAATGAAGCGTATGAAGTGCTGAGCGATACACAGAAACGCGACGCCTATGATCGTTATGGGCATGCGGGTGTAGGCGCGGGTGCCGGTGCTGGTGGCTTCTCCGAATTCGGTAGTTTTAGCAGTATTAACGATCTCTTCGAGACATTCTTCGCTGGGACAAGTACTTCACAGCGCCGCTCCGGAACACAACGTGGTGCAGACTTGCGTTATGATCTCACGATTACGTTTGAAGAGGCGATCTTCGGTTGCCAGAAAGAAATAGAATTACCGCGCTGGGAGACGTGTTCAACCTGTCGAGGCAATGGAGCACAACCGGGTACATCAACCTCGCGCTGTTCTGCCTGTCAAGGCACCGGCGAGATTCGCCGCATGCAACAATCCATTTTTGGTCAATTTGTCAACGTGACCATGTGTGAGCGTTGCCGAGGCGAGGGCCGCGTCATCACGACCCCTTGTGAGAAATGTCGTGGGCAAGGCCGTGTTCGGAATAACCGTCGTGTCGTGGTAAACATTCCTGCCGGTGTTGATGACGGTATCAACGTGCGTGTGACTGGTGAGGGTGAAGTGAGTGCGCGTGGGGGCACCCCCGGCAATCTGTACGTCATCTTAACGGTCAAGCCACACCCCTTCTTCAAGCGTCAGGGCAACGACATCATCTACGAATTGCCAGTCAGCTTTTCGCAGGCAGCGCTTGGTGATGAGGTTGAGGTTCCCACTGTTGATGGCAAAACGACCCCACTCAAGATACCAGCCGGTACACAGAGTAGCCGCTCGTTCCGCCTCAAGAATATGGGTGTACCCGTCGTGCATAGTACTGCACGTGGCGATGAGCACGTCATCGTCAAAGTGGTGACGCCAACGAACCTCACAGCAGAGCAAAAGCACCTGCTTGAAGAGTTTGCCCGCCTCGAACGTGAACAAAGCGAGCAGAACGATAAGAACATCTTCCGCAACCTCTTTGAGAAAACCAAAGACGTTTTTCAATAAAATACTACTGCTAGCAAAATTGGAGAACAATGCGGTGCATTGTTCTCCAATTTTGCTAGCAGTAGTATTTTACTGAAGTGCTACCATCTCAAGGACCTCTTCAGCCTTGGGGCTAGCTGGCATCTCAACAAACTCGGCGGTCACTGCTAGGTGATCACTGGCCTGGGTGCCCAACACACCATCTTCCCCTTGCACAATCTCATGGCAGTAGATGAGGCGGTCTTCCAATGCGGGACTGGCAAAGATGAAATCAATGCGTCCGGCAGATGCGGCAGCAGGACAGGTGAAGCCCGGCGTGCGAGGATGCGTCTGTCGGTAACTATCAACATAGCCCGCTTCCTGAAGCATCGCAATAGGTTTACGCGGCACGTAGAGAGACGCGGCCATATCAAACACAGAAGACAAAAAGGTACTCTGTGGAATAAGGCGCAGCAAAGGCGCGAGGAAACGCAGGCGTGGCGGGACTACAAAATTGAGGTATGGGTGCCCATCGTGTAGCGGGCTGTTCAGATTCCGCTTTTCATCCATTCCTACAATATAGCGCAGCAGAAAGCTAGCCTTAAATGCATCGCCAGGAGCTAGCGTGTTGAAATCGCCCATAATGAGATGCGGAATAGCGTTCTCACGATGAGGTTGCGTGATCTTGAGAAGTTCTTGCACCTCCCGCTCCCGAATGCTCGTACCCGCCCAACCAGAACTAAAGGCAGCCGAAAGGTGTACCACAAACACTGTCAAGTGTTGCCCATTAGCCTCCTCGACACATACCTCCAGCATAGTGCGTGCCCATTTGTGCTCAACTACATGGGTCCTGCTATAGATCACGGGTAAGTGCGTGAGACATGCCACCTGATATTCATATTCAGCTGGATCGCCGCCCATAATCAGCTGCATCCCCAACTGCTCCGCCATCTCATCGATGACCAACGGTTTACTTGTCATATGAGCATTTGTTGCCTCGACCAATCCAACCACATCAGGCTGGGCCGAACGAATAATCTTCACCAACTCATTAGTACGTCGTCGTATGCCCTTTTCGCGGAGATTATACCCGCCCGCCAGAATATTATAAGAAACAATCCGTGTCATTGTATGTTATCTATCCTTTAATTGATATGTAAATAGTACTATGTTTACTATACCAGACGAATGAAACACCATGAAAGTACCGTTACTTTCTTCAAAGCTCTTCAAAAGGAGCTTGCTGAAGATCATGCATCGCTACCATTTGCAACCATATGCTCTTGTTCTAACCTATTTGGTACAGAGCTGGTAACTTGTACAGCCAGCGTTGAGCACTTTCTGCTGTATCAACTTCACTAAGTGAACGTAACCCCGCAGTAACATTGCTAAGCGTTAGCAACTCATCAAGAGACTGCACTAACAGACGTTCATTAAGAAGCAGGAGTTGGGACACATCACGGAGAATGTCTTGTAGCGTTTCGTCGCGCTCGTCGGTATCTATTTCTTCTTGTTCTGCTTAAGCTGCTCCTGTTGTTACAATCGCCACGATACTTTGATTAATCGACTGCGGAAGCAGCAACACAAGCCCATTTGCACGGGCAGTAACACTATCAGTCTTTACGACAGCGCCACTATCTGTATTAAACCAGCGGACGGTGAAGGTACTCCCCACCTGCATCTCCTTGAGAGTAACGCTACCAGAAACGGGTATAGGAGTTTTGCCATCACGCACAATGGCTCCCCACGTCCCGGTTGTGTTCTGCACATAGAGCAATAGCAAAGGTGGCGTTTTTGCGACCAAGCACACGTAGTTGAGTATTGGAGGTTGTCGCTTGGCTGGTATCCTGATAGGTGCTGAAGGTTGCTGCCGAGTCCGGCACGGATGGCAAAGCAGTGGCATAGGCCTTGGCCGCTTTGAAGCTCACTAGTTGCGAGGTGCCGTGATTGAAATCAATGTCAAAGTACCAAGGTGAGTAGACGCCCAGACCAGCCATTAAGCTGCCCCAGATCTCGCCTTTGAGAATTAATCCGTTGCTGTCGTTCTGGTAGTAAGAACTCTTGCTCGAGCTACGTCCTGTACAGGACGTTAAGCCAGACTCACCGATGAAAAGAGGCTTGTTGAGGTGATAGCTATTCATATACGTCTGCATGACATGAAACAGGTAGAGGCTGGTATCGCTATCCATGTCACCAACGCAGTCTCGCTGGTAATCATGGTCCTGCACTATATTCATCAGAGGATCGCTGAAGACCTGGGTGTACACTTGTTGGTCGTTGGGACTCAGGGTGGGATAGTGATTCCACTGGCTAGTGGTACGCGGGTGTTGATAAGGGTCGATGGAGTTCATGAAAGTGGCCCAGCTATGGTTGGCCGCTACACTCGTGGCACCTTCTTTGTTGAAGTCCCAGGCCAGAATGTTGGTCGAGTAGCCCCAGCGGGCGACGAAGTAGCGCGACTTGATTTTATCGGCATCGTCAAATACCTGCTGGTCGTGGTGCTTGAGGATAGGCATAATGTAGATGTCTTTGATATGGGCCTGGGCAACCATGTAGTCCATCATCCAACTGTCAGACTGGCTCATCTGGGGTGAGTCAGTCGGCTTGCCGTCGCAGCCGATGTTGGGTCTTGCGAAGGGTGCATCATTGCCCATGTTCCAGCTACACGTCCAGAGATGAAAGAAGTTGAGACCATTCGCGACAAACGTCTGGTACATTATATCGACACCATAGGTACCATCGCCCCACTGGTGTCCACCACTGTTCTTCTTACTATACTGGAACCAAGGAGCATTGACGCCCAGAGGAATAAACTGCTGTCCATTATCGCGCTGGAGGTGCATACCCACGACACGAATAAAGCCAGGATTGTTTGCGGGCACTGCTTGAAACGAGCCGCTACCGAGAGTGTGTGTTCCCTGGCTATCCTTGAGCGTGACGCTGTAGGTATAGGTGCCAAGTTGGGAGGGTGCATAGCGAACCTTCCAGGACTCGCTACCATGTACCACTGTTAGAACTTCTTTCGTGGCATCACCACTGCGCGTGAAGTCCTGAAAGAAAAAGCCAGGTACGGTTTGCTGGTTCCCTTTGGGAGCCATGAAAAGAGCTTCAACATCAACGTTAGTAGGGTTATTGGGATTACTATAATTCCCCTGATAGAGAAAGGTCAATTCAAACTTTTCATAGAGACCTATTTTCATCGCACTCGCGCCCTTACCTTGTTGTGCTTGCTGCTGTTGAAATAACAGTAAGCCAGCAACTGAGAGACCGCTAGCAAGTAGCAAGGAAAACGCTAGAACGATAAGGATAATAGCTCTATGGGTGGGAAGTATCTTCATCTCCATGACCTCCAAATATACTATTTCTGCACTCTTCATAAGTAACGTTCAGCGTTCACTTGAGTACCAAAAATACACTTTTTCCTAACGAATAATTTCTTGCTCCTATTCAGCAACTGATTACCTTCGATGTCAAGTCCTATTCATAAAAGACATAAACCATTAGAGAGATGTTGTCTTGGCAAAAAGCGATGCACGCCCTTTTAAATGACCATGCTTTTATGCACAAAAAGATTGCGTTTCTTGAAGAAGTATATTATAGTAGGGACAAGTGTAGTAAACGGAATGCTATAGAACTACATGAGAAAGAACAAACAACATGAGCGAAATAGAACAAGAACATCGACAAGTACAAAACACAAGCCTTCCTGATACCTCACCTTTTCCAACATTGACAACTATAGATGGCTCTCTACCTGGTGGCAAGCAGCTTACTGAGCCACTAGTTATACAAATCCAATGCGAGGATGGGGAAGTTCTAGTGAGCGAACCTCATTTCTCCATGCATGCTGTAGGGCCAACCCTACCAGAAGCCATTAGCGAATTTAAGCGCATCATAGCCGACGAGCTAGACGAGTTAACCCATGACGAGAAGATACTAGGACCACGTTTACAAAGACAACTTCACTATCTTCGTTCCATTATCAAAGCAGCATAGAGAAAATGGCAACACTTGAGTCTGATAAAGTAGATAGGGCATTAAGAAACAAGATGAGAGCCGAACGCCGCGATAGCGTAGATTGGCGTTACATCATATATAATAAGCGTGGTGAGCCAATCGCGGTAACACGCATTTCCAAAGGTGCTAAGCATACATTGCGCTCTGACCGTGTCAGCTTAATGGCACGTCAGTTAGGGCTAGATACACCCAAACAGCGCGTTGATTTGGTCTCATGTACATTAAGTCGTGAAGAAGCAATGAAAATTATCGAGATTAATAGCCAATAAGGTGAGTTTTAGACAAAAGCACCGTTTGCCCAGTCGCTAGCGACTGGGCAAACGGTGCTTTTGTCTAAGAAATTTACTTCCAAGCAACCCGATCAAGCAGGTACATCGGTACCTCCTCAATATTAAGGCGAATCTGGCTCATAGAGTCGCGCTCACGGATGGTAACAGTAGAGTCATCAAGTGTCTGGAAATCGATGGTGACGCAGTAGGGTGTACCGATCTCGTCCTGGCGGCGGTAGCGGCGTCCGATATTCTGGATATCGTCGTACTGCGAGACCATCAGGCGTTGCAGCTTCTTATGCAACGTCTTCGCGGTTGTGACCAGCTCTTCCTTGTTCTTTTGCAGCGGCAAGACAGCCACTTTGACTGGAGCTAGCATCGGGTTCAGATGCAGAACTGTCCGTTTGTCCTTCTCCTTGCCTGTTGGGTCCGGCTCCTCTTCATAAGCATCGAGTAGCAGATTCAGGAAAGTGCGGTCTACACCGCCGGAGGTCTCGACAATCCAGGGAATGTAGCGCTCCTTAGTCAGTGGGTCGGTGTAGCTTAGATCACGTCCACTAAACTCGCTGTGGCGCGAGAGATCCCAATCCTGTCTCCAGTGGATACCCTCCCACTCTTGCCAGCCGAGAATGGTTCGATACTCGATATCAAATGCCTGCTTTGCATAGTGGGCCAATTCATCGCTAGCGTGTGGTCGGAAGCGGATGCGGTCCTTGTGGTTGATGATGTTCATATACCAGTTATAGCGATACTCTTTCCAGTAGTCGAACCACTGCTGCATCTCGCTTGGATGCACAAAGAATTGCAAGTCCCACTGCTCGAACTCGCGCTGGCGGAACAGGAAGTTCCCCGGCGTGACCTCATTACGAAATGCCTTCCCGATCTGGCAGATGCCAAAGGGCACCTGCATACGCGATGACTTGAGCACATTGTCATAGTCCAGGTAGATGTTCTGGCAAGCCTCACCACGTAGGTAGGTCTTTGTCTTGTCACCTTCAATCACACCAAGGTAGGTTTCCATCAGCAAGTTAAAGGGACGTGGTTCGCCGAGCTGTCCACCACAGTTGGGACATTTATTCTGTGCTACGTTCTCAGTGGGCAGATGATCGACACGATAACGGCGTTTGCAGTTGCTACACTCCACCAGCTTATCGACGAAGTTTTCGACGTGGCCGCTGGCCTCCCACACGCGAGGATGTGTAATGATAGCGCCTTCGATCCCAACAACATTATCATGGTTCTGCACCATCGACCACCACCAGTAGCGACGAATATTATTGCGCAATTCGACGCCGAGTGGCCCGAAATCATAGATGCCCGCAACTCCGCCATAAATTTCGGAATTGGGGTAGACAAAGCCGCGCCGCTTGCACAGCGACACAATGTCCTCGACTGGTACTAGAGGAGTGTCTTTCATCTCTAATTTCCCGCCCGTTTGGTTCTCAGTCTGAGTCATGAGTGGTTCTCCTTCACCATAAAAAAAGCCCCAGGCGTTTTCATCTAATACGCCCAGGGACGAATGCGCCTACGTAGGCCTGGGGCCACTACGTATTACGGCGACATGCGCGGTTCCACCCTGCTTCTTCACCGATGTGAAGCCACTCATTCAACCCAGCTCCAAAGTGCCCTTCACCTGTTAGAGACCGCCGACCTCACACCCGCTATCGGCTCGCTACTGCCCACTCAGGCTACTCCTCTTTCTCATCGCTGGAGGTTTGTTCTTTTTGTTGTCGAATACAATACTTGTTTCCGACATTGCTAGTATACTGGACATGTCAAGAGGATACAACTGCTTCCTTTCGCCGAATGCTCTCCTCACAGTAGGGACAGGGGTGGTGTGGCAGAGCGGTGGGGACCCTTGTGGTCGTCCGTCGTTGCTGCAAGAATGATCGGTTTTCCCTTCCCTTTGACTCAACGGACGACCACAAGGGTCCCCACCGCTCCGCCACACCCCCCCCGTCCCTACTGATTGGGAATAGCCCAAATTGGCTATGTTTCATCGTATATCAACGTATTTCAATTTCAGTGTGTTATGATACACAAGTTCCTCATTTATATCGCCTCGCTACACCGTGTCTTTTGAGGTACGCGTGATTCTATAGAGAAAGGGACACCTGCTTGCGGAGGTCTGCAAGTCATTTTTAGAAAGAGGACATATTGCTACCACATCAGCACATTCGGAAGTGCTTCCAACAGTTTTGTAGAGGACGTTTTGTAGGAAAGTTTGTTATTAGTGCAGTTCTCGGACTGCTCTTCCTTGTTGCAACCTTCATAGTCAGTGCGCCTAGTGCGCAAGCATATGCGTCTACTTCCTGCTCAAGAAGTGACCAGAGCTATCACGTTGTAGAAGGCGATACGCTCAGCAAGATCGCTTTTGGTTATGACACAAGTTGGTCAGCACTTGCGTCTCATAACCATCTTGCTAACCCCAATTTGATTTACATCGGTCAAACTGTCTGTATTCCTGCTCAGGGAGCGCCCACCAGTGCCCCGACACCAGCACAGCAGAAGACGGTGCTAACATATAGCGCTCCAGCCAGTAGTGGAAGCATACCTGATATGATTAATCAGGTATTTGGGCCTTATGGGCGTGCAGCCATCAACGTTGCCACATGTGAATCTGGACTGAATCCCAATGCTTACAATCCATCGGGAGCTTCGGGCCTCTTCCAAATACTCTATCCGAGTACATGGGACAGTACCTCGCAGGCGGCAAAATCTCCCTTTGATGCCCAGGCGAATATTATCGCAGCTCATGAGATATTCGTCCGTGACGGCTATAGTTGGAGAGAATGGTCTTGCCAGCCCTAAGCGTCTGGTGAGTACCAGAGTGTAAAGTAGTCTACGACCTTTGCGCCTCCCAAGCAGGTAATAGAAGAAATAGAGCAGGTGTGTTTGCGCGGCAATACCGTACAAACACACCTGCTCTGTATTTTTGGGATGCTGGCAATACCACAAAGTGAGTGATATGATGAAATGGCTTAACTATGTGCCTTCATAAACGCCAACACCCGTTTCCATGCATCAGCGGATTCATTGGCAAACTCGGTTGCCCGCCGATCAAAGAAGCTATGCGTCGCCCTTGGATAGGTAATCACCTCGTGCTCAACTCCCGCTTTGTCTAAATTTTCGTCGAATGCCTGAACTTGGTCGGGGGGAATACCCTGGTCATTGCCCCCAAATAGTGCCAGTGCGGGATATTTGACATGCGCACCAGCTTCAATCACCGTACCTTTGTCTTCGGACAATTTTCTGCTTAAACCTGCGTAGAAGCCAATCAGCCCAGTTAAGCCCATATCCTCAGTGCCCGTGTAGAAAGTGAGGCCCCCACCAAAACAGAAACCCACAATAAATTGAGCCTGCTTCGTACCGACCTTGCTACTCAGATGGTCAATAGACGCTTTTGCATCGGCAAACACCATTGGCAGACGTAGTTGCTGCACATGCGGCCAGAACTCAAACGAGTCATCGCGTGAGGTCAACCCCGCAGTGCGCCCAAAATAATCCATTGCGATGGCTGCCACACCCACTTCAGCAAAGCGCAAAGCCAGCTCTTTATAGAACTGATGCAAGCCGCGCACATCAGGATAAATCAAAATCTGCGCCCCCGTTGGCGTCCCTGGAAGAGCACTATAGGCCGCGAAACGATTCCCGTCAGCCGCAGTCAAAACAACGTCCTCACCGTGCGCCGTCCCGCCCTCCCCAGGCGGCACCGGTGGTCGTGCATTGTCGTCATAACACATAAAACTTGTATCTCCTTCACTCGTTTTCTCTTTTCGGGACTTTCGGGTAAACTAAAAAGCCCTGTCGTTCAGCGTTTTGTCTGATGGAGCTTCTTCGTCGCTCACAGCTAAAACCGCTAGTGTTGCCTCCTTGGTTGTAG
>JRHI01001454.1_pt1 | contig 19809 bp, 23 predicted proteins | sample 215371 | NCBI WGS metagenome assembly JRHI01 (sample SAMN02929681, study PRJNA255918) | sediment metagenome | biome: cave system; feature: Ice Cave; material: Sediment; isolation source: sediment from deep within a dark volcanic ice cave with no known source of... ...
ACCTCATTTTGCATTTCAGTATGAAATATCCGGGCTAGGCTTATTCACTGGCTTGACCTATGGCATTCGGATTGCCCGCCACTGTCGGGATGCATTTACTGGGGTAAACACATCGCAACCGGTGGGTCGCCATAACCTTCGGCGATCCAGCCTTGTGCCAGCATCGCCGCTTGCAAGTTGAAATCGATCGTGTACCGGTGGTCTGTGTTGGGGCCGAAGCTGCGATACAGTGGCACTGTGCCATCAGGGCAAGCGCCAGTCGCAGCGTCTGCCAGGAATGCCCCGAATACATTGTCTGACGCAACGATCCACACATCCGGTGCGTAAGCGACCGCGTATGCGCACTCCTCCGGTGACGCCGAGAAGAATTGCAGATTCTGCCGGTCTGGCGTATTCCCGTAGAGAAGGCATACCGGATTCGCCCCCGCTTCCGCGATTGCGCTGGGGTCTACGACGTTGAAAGAGTAACCCGTCCGCACCCAATCTGTACCATTGTCGAGCATGCTTACTTCATCAATATTGGCAGTAATGAAATATTGATCGACGGTTGCATCGTAGAACTCTATGGCAGTTATCACATTCGAGGTCGCTTGTGCGGCCACGCCGCCGCATGCAAACAGCGCGATGCAAAGAGAGAATAGTGTACGGTTCATGGTCCAACTCCATAAAATTTAGAGACGAAAGGGTCCAGCACTTCGAGCACTCAGCAAGCTGGGGTCTTCGCGAAGCATTCGCCTTGGATAGTAGCTATGACAAGCTTATGCATCATCGACCCGCGCTTGCGGCGACTACATAAACATCCCGCGCCGGTGTCCGGGTTGTACTGCCACTACAACGTTGCAAGGAGTGTGCCATCGCCTCGTGTCCCCTAACAGGCGAGCTGCCGTCGGGAAGCAACCCGGCATTGTTTGTTTAGCTATTGCGGTTCGCGCGTGAGCGAACTGCCGCGATTTGTCAGCATGTTACGCAGCGCGAAAGTCAGTCGTTTGAGTCAGGCTCATTCGAACTTGCGCCGCATGGACACTACGGGAGTTGTGTGTCTCAAATTGTGCACGTTCGGACGATGGACGATGGTAGGTTAGCAGTTCGTTGAAGTTCGCCTTGTAATCGCGTGGTTCTTGTCTATCGTTCTGGTGAGGGTTTTCATCGGCAATCCTTCGGGGCCAAGGCGATGCGCGGAGCGGATGTGACACAAGAAAGCTTGTTTGCGATCCGGCAGACGGCGGACTATGTGCCGGCGGGTCATCCGCTGGTGTCGATCCGGGAGATTCTCAACCGAGCGCTGCGCGACATGGACCTTCTGTTCGAGTCGATCTACGACGACCGCGGACGCTACTCGGTGCCGCCGGAATGGCTGCTGCGCGGGCTGGTGCTGCAAGCGCTGTACGGGATTCGCAGCGAGCGGCTGTTGTGCGAGCAACTGGGCTACAACCTGTTGTACCGCTGGTTTGTCGGCTTGAGCATGGACGACGCGGCGTGGGATCACAGCACCTACACCCGCAATCGCGATCGGCTGATCGAGCATGAAGTGGTGCGCGGCCTGTTTGGGCAGGTGATGCAGCAGGCGAAGGAAGCGCAACTGCTGTCGTCCGAGCACTTCAGCGTCGACGGCACGCAGATCCTCGGGCCTTGGGCTCGGCACTTCGGGCCTTGGGTTTCAAGCGCAAGCGGATATGGTCAGGGGACGACTACGCGCTGACCCGCCGGATAAGGCGGGTTGTCGGCTAAGGCAGTCGTTGCTTGTCCTACCCAAAATCCCACCGGACAGACATTGTCCGGTCCCATCGTGCGATGCGCCTCAATAGACGGCTCTCGACCCGTTGCTGCCTGTCGTGCTTGAGGGAAGCGGACATTTACGAAGTTCGCTGTGCTGCCCTTAGCAGTCGTTCGTGGCGAGGCCGCTGCGGCCCCCTGACCTGCGCCGATGTTGTGCGCGGAGCTTTTGAACGCAGTAACGGCAGGCGCGTAACGATAGCCGTCCCGGTGAGTATGGGTCTGCTCGTCAGGATCAATACGCTTAAGTTCGATTGCGCGACTGGAGCCTGTCACACGTTCGCCCGTTGCCGATCCGAAGATCCGGGGATTCGCCGCGCTTCGGACGGTCCCGTTCCGGCAGCGAACCTCGTACCGATTCTCGTCAGTGATAGACAGTTACGCGCGTAGAATTGCCGCAGGGATGCGGGTCGATCATGGTTGAGATAAGGAAACCGAAAGGGGAGAAATCGCTGCCGGTGCCAACCGGCACGGTTACCTTTCTCTTCACCGACATCGAGGGCAGCACCAAGCTTTGGGAGGCGCATTACGAGGCGATGCGCCAGGCCGTCGCGCGTCATGACGCGCTGCTGCGCCAAAGCATCGCTTCGCGCGGGGGGCATATCTTCAAGACTGGTGGTGATGCTTTCTGCGTCGCGTTCGCCACCGCACCGGAAGCGGTAGCGGCGGTGCTGGCGGCCCAGCAGGCGTTGCATGCCGAACCCTGGCGGGAGGGCATCCCAATTCGGGTGCGGATGGCGCTGCATACGGGTGCAGCGGACCTTCGCGATGGCGACTATTTCGGGCCGCCGCTCAATCACGTCGCGCGGCTGCTGGCGATTGCGCATGGGGGGCAGACGCTGGTGTCCGAAATCACCCATGACCTGTGTCGCGATCGGTTGCCGGTCGGATCGATGTTGAAAGCCCTTGGCGAGCACGGCCTGAAGGACGTTGCGCGCCGAGAGGCCGTGTTCCAGCTTGGTCACCCGGGATTGCTGTCGACTTTTCCTCCGCTGCGAACCTCCGCCGCCCCCGCAGTTGGCGGGGAGATGCCGTCGATCGCCGTGCTCCCGTTCACCGACCTTAGCCAGGAAAAGGACCAGGAATACTTCACCGACGGCCTCGCCGAAGAGCTCCTGAACGTCCTTTCCAAGATCCGCGGCTTGCGGGTCGCCTCGCGCACGTCGGCGTTCAGCTTCAAGGGCACGAAGGTCGACATTCCGACCGTCGCGCAGAAGCTTAATGTCGCGACCATTCTTGAAGGAAGCGTGCGCAAGGCCGGCAACCGAGTGCGCATCACGGTGCAATTGATCGAGGTTGCGACCGACTCGCACTTGTGGTCGGAGACCTACGACCGCGAGCTCGATGACATCTTCGCGGTGCAAGACGACATCGCGCAGTCGGTGGTGAAGGAACTGCGGGCGGCGCTGTTGGGCGAGAAGATCGATGCCACCGCGAATGCGGAAGCGAAGGCTGACGTGCAAGCCGCGGCCAAGGGCCGCGGGGAAAATGCCGAAGCGTATCGGCTCTACCTGCAAGCGCGCTTTTTCGAGGAGCGGCTGAACGAGGAGGATATCGCCAAGGCGATCGACTATTACCGCCGGGCACTCGAGGTCGATCCGGCGTATGCGCTCGCCTGGGCAGGCCTCGCGCGTGCATACGCCAATCAAAGCGGGGCTTACGACCAACACGTCAGCGAGGGATTTGGCGAGGGACGCCAGGCCGCCCAGCGGGCGCTGCAGCTGCAACCGGACCTCGCCGAGGCGTACGAGGCGCTGGGGCGGATCCAGATGTTGCATGACTGGGACTGGCCAGCGGCCGATGCCTCGTTCCGCCGGGCGCTGGAACTGGCGCCGGGCAACGTTAAGGTCATGCACAGCACTGCGCTGCTGGCGATTACCCTCGGCCGGACGCAGGAGGCGATTGAACTGCTCCGAAAAGCCGTCATGCTCGACCCGCTGAGCGCCGCCGTTCACCGAGCGCTGGCGTGGGCGTGCACGCTGGCCGGTGATCTGGGGGGCGCGGAGGCTGCGGCGAAAAAAGCGATCGAACTCAATCCAAAGGGAAATTTCTCTCACCTACGGCTCGCCGTCGTGCGCCTGATCCAGGGACGGCTCGACGAGGCGCTGAAGGAGATTGAGGAAGAGGGGCATAGCACCTTCCGGCTGCAGGGGCTCGCGGTGATCCAGCATGCACGTAGCCGGCCTGCCGAGTCCGAAGCCGCCTTGCAGCAACTGATCGAGCAGAAAGCTGATAGAGGCGCGTATCAGATTGCGGAGGCGTATGCGTATCGAGGCGACACCAACGCCGCATTCAAGTGGCTGGAGCGCGCGTACACACAGCGCGATGGCGGGCTCGCGAGCGTAAAGACATCTGCATTCCTGCGCAACATCCACAGTGACCCGCGCTGGCCGCCGTTCGTTGAGAAGATGGGACTCGCTGGTTGAGCCGACGACGCGCAAATGCTGCAAACTGAATCGGCGAGATCATTTGATCGACCATATCTGCTGGAGAGCTTCGCAAAGATTCAAAGCAGATAGGCGGACACAGGATCGGGTCGGATCGCGATATTCGCGTGTCTCTCGACGTCGGCTTTGGGTCGATTGCGCCACTGAAGGTCCGATTTCTGGCTAGCTGGGTTATGACGGCTCTTGGCCGCATCGAGCCTGTCGAACGGCGGGCTCAATTCTACAAAGATGAGGGTGCTGTCTTTCGTCTCGATCCCACCCGAGGAGTCACGCGCGTGACAAGCAGACGGTCGATTGACGGCCGGAAGCGGTCAACGAGAACGGCGTCACCGACTGATGAAATACCAGCAGCTCATCGCTCGAAGCCGTGCATGCGTTCTTGCTGGAGTGAACCGATTACCCTTCAAACAATTTTCGCAATTTGATGCCGACAATTTCCTGCTTACCGCAGCTGAGGCATCGCAGTCCAACGTGCTGCGGAGTAGTACAGCCAAGTGGGTGCGTGCACACGACTTGCACACGCCGCCTCGCAAGCGATTGATACCAAAGGTGAATCGTTGCGATCCATCATAGGGGCAATACATAAACGGTGCGACAAGTTATTCATTCTATTAATCTTTTTCTGTTCAGTCGGTCCAGTAGCCTATCGGATCGATTGAGCATTTCCGTTCGAAGTTGATACTACACGCTGCGCTCGGCCGCGATTGAATGCGCATCACCAAGGGCTCGACGCACGCGGCGCGGCTTGGCAGTGCACACGCTGCGCACACGCGGACGCGGTCCGCGAGTGGGAGGGTTGAAAAAAAGCGACGAAGTGTGATGTAAAACCTCGGACGATAATGCAGTTTACCCAAGGATTTGTATCAATATGACTGTCAACCGCCTTCCTCAGCGGGACAAGGCGCTGTCCCTACTGAAGCGGCGAGGAATGGTGCGCCTGTCCGAGTTTCTTACGCTGGGCGTCACCGCGGCCACCGTTTCACGTCTTGAACGCGAAGGCGCGGTCGTGCGCCTCGCGCGAGGGCTCTATCAACGACCGGGCGCATCCATCGACGCAAACCATACACTCGCTGAAGCCTCCAAACTTGTCCTCAAGGGCGTCATCTGTCTTGCTTCGGCGCTAGCCTTCCACGAACTGACCGATCAGCTACCGCCGAAAGTATGGATGGCGATCGGTCCGAAGGATTGGCGTCCGCGATTTCAGTATCCGCCGGTTCGATTTGCCCGTTTCCCCGAAGCGCAGCGGAGCCGGGATGTCGAACACCATCGGATCGAAGGCATCCGAGTTCCCATCTTCGGAATCGCCAAGACGATCACCGATCTGTTTCGCTACCGCCGCACCGTCGGCATCAACCTCGCCCTCGAAGGGCTACGCGAAGCGCTGCGCAAACGCAAGACAACGCCGGCGGAGATCGCCAAGCGTGCCGTCGAGGCGGGCGTGTGGAAGACGATGGAACCGTATTTGACCGCTCTGACGTCCAATGGCTAAGCCGGTTCGCGACATTGGCTCATCGGTGAAGTATCCGGCCATCGCATTGCTTCGCTCCGCACGCGACAACGCGTGCTTGCAGCGGCGCAGCGTGACAAAGTCGCAACCTTCGAGCAACTCGGCGGCACCGTCATCCTCGTCTAGGAAGTATTTGGGCGATGACGAAGGGCGGTCGTCGCACACTCAACCGCAAGCATAGGCCAATGGTTTCTTACGATCGGAACATTGGCGACCCAGCCGACAAGCGCCCAATTTCAAGCCCCTCTTCAGGATATCTCCACGTTTCCCTCAGGAATCGGCCAAGCATCCGACGCGCACCGGGAGTATTTCTCTACTCGAGACCAGCCACAAGAGGATCGATCCGATGAGCACCACCGCGACAACAACCTCGACGACAATGAGAGATACGGCTTTCGTTCAGTTTTGGAACGAGGTGCTTGCCCCGAAGTTCATCCGCTTCAAGCATATTCTGGTCGATGGCCTAACTCAGCATAGCGAAGCAATATTTCCATTTCTGCCCGTCCGCAAAGGCGACCGGGTGCTCGACGTGGGCTGCGGCTTCGGTGACACCTCGATCAAACTCGGAGAATTGGTTGGGCCGACGGGCGAGGTGGTCGGGATCGACTGCTGCGACGCATTTCTCGACTATGCACGTAAGGACGTCGAGGGCCGTGGCCTCACCAATGTGAGCTTTGCGCGCGGCGACGCCGAGATCTCGTTGCCCACGAACCAGTACGACTTCGCGTTTGCGCGCTTCGGCACGATGTTCTTCGCCAATCCGGTCGCCGGGCTGCGCAACATGCGTAAGGCGTTGCGGCCGGGCGGTCGCATGGTGCATATCGTCTGGCGCAATCGGGTCGATAATCCTTGGCTCTCCATGGCCAAGGACGTCGTGCTGCGGTTTTTGCCGCAGCCGGGCGTGGAGGCGCAGACCTGCGGGCCCGGCCCATTCTCGATGTCCGATGAGACGACTGTCAGGGCGATGATGAGAGCTGCAGGATACGAGGAGATCGAGTTTCGACGGGTTGATGCGCCCGTTCTCGTCGGTGCGAACGTCGCCGACGCCATCGCCTTTCAGCTCGCCATCGGTCCCGCCGGCGAGGTGTTCAGAGAGGCCGGCGACGAAGCTCTGGATAAACGCGAGCAGATCGAGGCCGCCCTGGCCGAAGCCATTAACCGGCAGAAGATTGCGGCTGAGGGGATCGTCATGGGCAGCTCCTCCTGGGTGATCAGCGCGACCAATCCCAAACAATAACCAAGGAGACCCGGATGGACGTTCAGCACAGCACGCGCCTCGTTTTCGACAAGCCAGGGCGAGGCCGGGTGTACGGCAGCATTCTTGAGACGATCGGCAACACGCCGCTGGTTCGAATCGGGCGGCTAGCGCATGAGTCGGGATGCCAAGCCGAGATCCTCGCCAAGCTCGAGTTCTTCAATCCCATCGCGAGCGTCAAGGACCGGATAGCGGTCGCGATGCTCGAGGCGATGGAAGCCGACGGTTCGATCGGGCCCGGAAGCGTCATCGTCGAGCCAACTTCGGGCAACACGGGAATCGGGCTCGCCTTCGCCTGCGCCGCGAAGGGCTATCGATGTATCCTGACCATGCCCGACAGCTTTTCGATCGAGCGGCGCAAGCTGATGAAGTTCCTCGGCGCCGAACTTGCGCTCACCCCGCGGGCGAAGGGCATCGGCGGCGCCATCGAGAAGGCGAAGGAGATCATCGCCGAGACGGAAAACGCCGTAATGCCCTGGCAGTTCGGCCATCCCGCCAACCCCGAGATCCATCGCAGGACCACCGCGGAAGAGATCTGGCGCGACACCAACGGCGTGGTCGACGCCGTCGTGCTTGGGGTCGGCACGGGCGGAACGCTTACCGGCGTCGGCGAAGTTCTCAAAGCCCGCAACCCCGATATTCGGATCATCGCCGTCGAACCGGAAAACAGCCCGGTGCTGTCGGGCGGAACGCACTCGCCGCACATGATTCAAGGCATTGGCGCGGGTTTCGTGCCCGAAGTCCTCAATAGGGATCTCATCGACGAAGTGCTGCTCGTGAGCAATGAGGAGGCGATCGAGACGGCCCGCAGGTTGGCCGTTCTGGAGGGCATTCCCGCCGGCATCTCGTCGGGCGCGGCACTCGCCTGTGCCATGCGCGTCGCCCGACGCGACGATATGAAGGGTCGCACTGTGGTGACTATTCTGCCAGACTCCGCCGAGCGTTACATATCCACGGTTCTCTTCGACGGCATTAGCAATGACTGAGGCGCGCATGGCTCTTGCGTCTCTGGTCATTAAAATGTCAGCAGCGACAGTCCGCCGCAGATGGAAATGGAACAACGCTTAATCATCCCTCACGGAACAGATTAAGCTGATCCATGAAGACGGGCGCGCGGACCCGTTGCGTGCAGAAGACGAATGGAACGAAAACTCACCACCATAGTCTCCATGGACGTAGTCGGTTACAGCCTCCTCATGGAGCGCGACGAGACCGGTACTCTCGATCGTCTCAAGGATATTCGTTCCAGCATCGTCGATCCCGCCATCGACCGCCACTCCGGCCGCACTGTCAAGCTAATGGGCGATGGCGCACTTCTGGAGTTCTCGAGCGTCGTTGGCGCACTCTGAGCTTCCCAGCGGTTAACGGGCACCAACGGCAGTGCGAGATAATCGTACGGTTGGAGGTGAACGATGAAGAGGATTCCGAAGGTGGCGTACACGCTCGAGTTCAAGCTCGAGGCGTTGCGACGGGTGCGTGGCGGCGAGCCAGTGCGGCGGATTGCCAGGGAGATTGGTATTCCAGAGCAATCAATCCGCAACTGGATCAAGGCGCAGGCGGCGGGCAAGCTGGGTAGCGCCGAGAACGGCAAGCCGATCACACCGGAGCAGATGGAGATCTCGCGGCTGCGGGCGGAGCTGGCGCGGCTGAAGATGGAAATGGAAATCGTAAAAAAAGCCGCCGCGTACTTTGCGAGGGAGTCGCTGTGAGGTACGCGTTTATCGAACAACACCGCGACTCGTATCCGCTGCAGACGTTGTGCGCGACGCTGGAAGTGAGTGACAGCGGCTTTGCGGCGTGGCGGCACAGCGAAGGGCCGACGAAATGGTGGAGTGACAGCGCGCTGCTCGCACGCATCCGCGAGATTCACGCCGAGACCAAGGCGGCCTATGGCTCGCCGCGGATCTACCAGGAGCTCAAGGCATGCGGGATTCCGGCGAGCAAAGGGCGGGTCGAGCGGCTGATGCGGGAGAACGGTGTGCGGGGTCGGCACAAGCGGCACTTCAAGGCGACCACCGACTCGAAGCACACGCTGCCGGTGGCGCCGAATCGGCTGGAGCAGAACTTCGAAACTGCGCGGCCGGATCAAGCGTGGACGGCTGACATCACGTATATCGCGACCCGTGAGGGTTGGCTGTACCTGGCCATCGTGCTCGACCTCTACACCCGGCAGATCGTCGGCTGGGCGATGCGTGAGCGAATGACCAAGGATCTGGTGATCGACGCGTTACGGATGGCGTGGTTCCGTCGCCGCCCGCCACCGGGATTGATTCATCACTCGGATCGCGGCAGTCAGTACTGCAGTCACGATTTTCAGAAACAGCTCGCCGCGTACGGGATGCTGGCGTCGATGAGCCGCAAGGGAAACTGCTGGGATAACGCCACCAGCGAATCGTTCTTCAATAGCCTCAAGAACGAGCGCGTGCACGGCGCCTACTACGAAACGCGCGACGAAGCGAGAGCCGACATCTTCGAGTACGTCGAAATTTTCTATAACCGGGTTCGTCGCCATTCGACGCTGGGTGGTATCAGTCCGGTATCGTTCTACAAAAATTGGTTGCGGCGGCCGCTGCCGGCAAGAGAGGCGGCGTAAAGACGGGTCGTTGGTGCCCGAAAAACCGATGGAAGGTCACTCCAGTGCGCCGTGGACATCCAGCGTGAGCTCGCAGCACGCAACGCCTCTCTGAGCGAAAAACACAAGTTGAACCTGCGCATTGGCATTCACCTCGGTGACATCATCGTCGAAGGCGACGACATCTACGGCGACGGCGTCAACGTAGCGGCGCGGCTCGAGGGAATTGCGCAACCCGGGGGCGTCGTGCTGTCGCAACAGGTCTACGACCACATCGGGGCGAACGTTCCGATGCAGTTCATTTCGCTCGGGGAGCAATCGGTCAAAAACATCAGTCGGCGCATTCAGGCGTACCGAGTTGACTTCGCGTCAGAGAACGCGGCATCCAACGTGATCCGCTTCGACGAGTTCGAGCTCGACACCGCTCTGTTCGAGCTTCGCAAATTGGGAGAACGCATACCGGTCGAGCCCCAAGTCTTCGACCTTCTGGTGTTTCTCGCCAGGAACAACGAGCGGACCGTGACCAAGGAGGAGATCTTCGCGGCAATTTGGGGCGACAGGATCGTTTCGGACGCGGCGCTCAGCAGCCAAATCAAGGCCGCGCGACGAGCGCTGGGCGATGACGGCGCGTCGCAGCGCATGATTTCCACCGTGCATGGCCGCGGTTTCCGGTTCGTGATACCGGTCGAAAACGTCGCGTTGATCCCCGCCGAAAAGGATGACGAGAACCGAGGTAACGACGTGCTGGCGGCGATTGCCAAACGGCCATCCATCGCCGTGCTGCCGTTCGCGAACCCGAACGGTGATCCTAACGAGGACTATTGCGCCGACGGTATTTCGGAAGACATCACCACCGCCCTGTCGAAAAACCGTTGGCTGACTGTCATTGCCCGCAATCCGGCGTTCGCGTTTCGTAACTCGAAAGACAGCATCCGCTCGATCGGAGAGAAGCTCAACGCCGACTATGTCGTTACCGGAAGCGTCCGAAAAGCCGGGCCGCGCTTTCGCATCACCGTCCAAGTGGTTGACGCCGACACCGAACACAGCGTCTGGTCCGAAAGATTCGATCGCAATATGACCGACATTTTCGATCTCCAGGACGATATTTCGGAGTTGGTCGCAGCGCGCATCGAGGCGGAGCTTGGTCTCTCGGAGCAGCGAAAGGCCGAGAGGCGGCCGCGCAAGAACCTTGGCGCCTGGGACCTCTACCAACTCGGCGTGGCGGAGTTCTACAAGTTCACGCAGGACAGCAACCTTAAGAGTCAGGACCTGCTTCGCCAGTCGATCGCACTCGATCCGGAATTTGCCGGCGCCCATTCCAGGCTCGCCTACGCGATCGTGCTCAGCATGGTCTATTTCGACGCCGCCCCCGACGATGCGCCGATGAACGAAGCGTTGACGGCGGCGAAGCGTGGAATCGAATTGGATGACGAGGATGCCAACAGCTACTTCACCATCGGCCGCGTTCACCTGGCGCGGCGTGAATACGACCTGGCAATTGACGCGCTCGAACATGCGCTGAAGCTCAACCCTTGCCTTGCGGTGACCTATTGCGGCCTCGGCGATTCACTCGCGTACGAAGGCCGACTTGATGAGGCAATCGAGCAGTTTGAAATCGCCATCAGACTGAGCCCTCATGATCCATTCCGCTGGGCGTTCTATTCCTACCGGTCCCTCGCCCATCTTTTCCGCGGCGAGTTCAAGGACGCCGTTGCCTGGGCCCGCAAGGCGGTGCGGACACCCAATGCGCATTACTGGGCGCGAGCGCATCTCGTTGCGGCGCTGGGACATCTCGGCGATCAGGCGCAGACGGGGAGCGGGTCAGGGATCTGCTGCTGATCAAGCCAGGCTTCTCGCTCGATTTCGCAAGAGAGCATCTCTTCTACCTCAAGCGCTCCGATCAGCTGGAGACCTACCTCGACGGGCTGCGTAAGGCCGGCGTGACTTAAGACCAAACGCGTCCGTCGACGCAACTACCCGACGTGGGACGACGTGCGTGCAGACATCTTTGATTGCATCGAACGGTGCTACAAGCAGAGTGTCCGGAAATCAGGGGAATTGCAGATCATGGCGCTAACGCGGGAACTGAACGAGCTGGCGTGCCGCTACGGGAAGTACGCCGAGTTCGCACGTTCAGTCGCAATGCGAGACTTGGAGCGCAGCGTTTGCGGCTGCGACTATGGGAGTACCAGTTGGACAACGCGCCAGGGGGCAGAGCGAATCGCCCAGTTGCTCGAACTGCGCCCGGACGCGAAGCTGCTTGACGTGGGCGCCGGGTCGGGATGGCCGGGGCTCTATCTTGCGCAGCTCACGGGCTGCGACGTTGTGGTGGTGGACCTTCCTCTCGCGGCCCTTCGCATTGCGCTCGAACGCGCCACGGCGGACCGCCTGTCCCAGCGATGCGCGGTCGTCGCGGCGGACGGTGCCGCACTGCCCTTCAAGGATGCTTCATTCGACGCACTGAGCCATTCCGATGTCCTGTGTTGTACGCCTGACAAGCTGGGCGTCCTGCGGGCGTGTCGCCGTGTCGCGCGCGATGGCGCCAGGACGGTGTTCACGGTCATCGCGCCCGCACCCTCATTAGCCGACTCCGAGCGCCGGATCGCAATCGCGTCCGGCCCGACGTTTGTTGACACCCCGGATGACTACGCGGTCTTGCTCGATCAATCGGGATGGTGCCTGCAGGAGCGAACGGACTTGACCGCGGAGTTCTTGCAATCCATGCGCACCGAACTTGAAGGCATGCAAGCACGTGCCCGCGCACTCACCGAGGTGATCGGTTCGGACGAGTTCACCGAGCGCATGAAGCGCCGACAAGCCACAATCGCGGCCGTCGCCGCTGGATTCTTGCGGCGCGAATTGTTCGTCGCCCGGGCCGGCCGATGAAGGCTCCGCGACAGGTCGAGACGTCGCAAACCGATCGGTCGGCAGGCGTGTTTTTCTTCCTCCGCATATCGTTTGCTTTGCCGCACGCGTCCCCATTGGCAGCGGAATATTGATGCCATCCTTCTTGAGCTGCTCCCGTAGTCACTCGAACTTCTGATAGTCGGAGAGCGTGATCGGGCGTACTTTCACCGCGGCGAAGTCCACTCGAGCGTTTATCTGGTACCTCACGTCGACGGCAATCGTCATGACCTGATTGTATCGCAGCCCAGAGAGCCACGAAACAGTGTAGCTAAGTCGATGCGTGCACACGAATTGCCCACGGCGCGTCGCAAGAGAATGATCCCAATATTGAATCATTCCGATTCATCATAGTGCAACGCATAAACGATGCGACAAGTCATTCATTGGGTTGGTCTTTTTGACTCGCGATCGGTCCAATAAATTATTGGAACGATTGGAACGATTGATGTCTTATCTCGAGACCGATGTTACACGCTGCGCCCGGCTGCGATTGAATGCGCATGGCCGGGGCTCGAAGCAGTCTGCACAGCTCGGCATGCGCACACGAGAATTGCCGTTAAAACAATTTCCCGCATTTTGCTGCCAACAATTTTCCTGCTTGCCGCAGCTGAGGCATCGCAGTCCAAAGCGCTGCGGAGTATTACAGCTAAGCGGGTGCGTGCACACGCCCTGCACACGCCGCTTCGCAAGCGATTGACATTGCTCATCAATCGTACCGATCCATCATCGGGGCCACGCACAATCGATGCAATAAGTCGTTCATTGTTTGGGGTTTTCGACGCGCAGTCGGACCAATAACTACTTGGACCCATTGATGATTTTATCTGAAGGCAGGCACCATCAGGTTCGCTGTCTCATGCCTGAGTACCCGCAAACCGGACGCCAAAATGGGCGATGTGGTTGGCAGTGCACACAATTTGCGCACGCCAGCGGCCTCAACTTTGCGTTCGCCCGCCCCAATCGTCTGAGACGCCATAATGGAATAGCCATCGCCTAGCATTTGTGCTATGATGGGTTGGTGCTAACTCATCAAGACACCAATGGCCCGACTGACCATAACTTTGAGCGATGAACGCCACCGCGCCCTGCGCGAGGCTGCCGCGAGCCGCCACAAGACGATTGGGCAGCTGATTGAAGAAAGCCTGGAGTACTACGGCATCAAGACGGTGCGCAGTGCCGAACGGCTCGTCGCGAAGGCGCGGGCTCGAGCCTCGCTCAGCGAAGCCGAGGCCCTGCGACTCGCAGTGGCCGAGACCCGCGCTACCAGGCGTCGATGAAGTTTTCGGCTGCGGTCGTCGATACGAATGTCGTCGTCGCGGGTCTGCCTACTGGAAACGCTGACTCTCCCACTGCCAGGATTCTGGATGGAATGTGCAAAGGAACATTTCCATTTTTGCTCTCCACGGCTCTGCTCGCCGAGTACCGGGACGTACTTCTGCGTAAAAAAATTCGCGCACTTCACGGCCTTAGCGAGCGGGACGTCGAGATCCTGCTAATAGCGCTCGCGACCAACGCAATTGTTCGCGAGCCGGAGCCGCGGACGGGAGCGCCAGATACGAACGACGATCACCTTTGGTCTCTTGTTCAGAGCGAGGCGAATTGCATGCTGGTCACAGGCGACCATGCGTTGGTGGCAAGCCCGCCGCCCAAATCGCATGTTCTTCAACCGCGGCAATTCGTAGATTTGCTTCCAGAGTGATATTGGCTCAGCGGTACCTTACGTCCTTGCAATTATTGGTATCCAGAAATTCACTCGGCGCCCGCTCCTTTCGCCAGATAGACCGGCCAGCCCTTCGCGGATTCTCCCGGAATGTGCTGTTACGTTCATCGATGTAGCGGACTATCGCAGTTTGGGCGTCTTCGACCGTTCTATAGTCGCTGTTGTGGATAATCGCGCGCGCCATCCCACTGAAGACTGACTCAATAACGTTCAGGAACTGCGCCCCCGACGGCAATGGCATTATCTCAATTTGAGGGGCAGCGTCGTGCTCTGCCCACTGATTCAGGAATTGGACTCGCTCGATCAGTGTCTTCGAAGCGTTCCAAGGGGCGGCATCCCACGAGAGGAACAGTCTGCGATACCCTGCGTAGCACTTTCTGATTAGCTCAATGAGCCGAATGGTTTCGGCGGTGTTCTTTTTTTCCGAGAAAGCGTAGATGATTTGATTTCTGGACAGTTCGAGAGCGGCGCTGAAAATAATACTGCCTCGTGACCTCTGCCATTGAGGAACCGTCTGAACTATATTTGGGGCCTGTAGCGATCTGCCCGCTTGCGTCTTGACCGCGAAGGGTCCAAATTCGTCGATCGAGAAAAAGGCCTCATCGTCAGCGAGATTAGAAAGCGTCGCTCGAATTGCAGCAAGTTTTTCGCGATAGTTTGGATCGACGCTTGTCAATGTAACCCGCGCTTGCTTCCATCGAGCGCAATACACGCTATGCGATGCTGGTAAAGGTTACCGGCAAAGATACTCAGACGGTCACAACGCGTTGATCAAGAATGCTCGCAAGTTACCGGAGGAACTCTACCAATCGCTGACCTGGGATCGGGGCAAAGAAATGGCCGAACACAAGCGGTTCACCTTGGCGACGGACATCCAGGTCTACTTCTGCGATCCACAGAACCCCTGGCAGCGCGGGACCAATGAGAACACGAACGGACTATTGAGACAGTATCTCCCAAAGGGAACCGACCTGTCGGGCTACTCACAAGCGAAGCTCAACGCAGTGGCAAGGAAATCGAATGAGCGCCCAAGAAAAACACTAAACTACGAAACACCTGCCGAACGATTCCACCAAACTGTTGCATCGATCGGTTGAATCCGCAACCCATAGCGGACACATCCTCACAGCGAAGGCCTTCGATTTTAGGCAAAGCGCTTGTTCTATCGAACCTTGACGACGACTTTCCCTTTTGCACGTCCCATTTCGACGTAAGCCATCGCCTCTTTGGTCGATTCAAATGGGAACACCCGGTCCACGACCGGGCGTATGGCGGCCGTCTCGACGAGAGAACCGATCTGTCGCAACTGATCCCCGCTTGCTCTCATGAAGAGAAAGGAATAGTTGACCTGATGACGCTTGGCTTGTCTTCTGATCCGGAAGCTTAAAAGACGCATCACCAGTTCAAGCATCCGGCTCAATCCAAGGTGTCTCGCAAACTCGGGATCCGGTGGACCGGAGATCGAGATGAGATTTCCACCGGGTTTGAGCACTCGGAGGGACTTCTTGAGCGTCTCTCCGTCCAGACTATTCAGAACTACATCGCAGTCGCGCAGGGTCTCTTCGAACGAATCCTTCTTGTAATCGATCGCAATATCTGCACCGAGACGCCTAACCAAGTCGATATTCGCCGTACTCGTTGTCGTAGCCACGGTTGCACCAACATGCTTCGCAAGCTGAAGTGCGAATGTTCCCACGCCGCCCGAGCCCGCCTGGATCAGAACTTTCTGCCCTTTCTTCAATTTCGCCTTTTCGATGAGCGCTTGCCAAGCGGTCAAGCCGATCAAGGGAATGGAAGCCGCTTCCTCCATCGTTAGGCTTTCGGATTTAATCGCCAAGTCATCTTCGCTTACTGCGATGAACTCCGCGAATGTCCCGATTCGGTTCTTGTCGGGTCGTGCATACACCTCGTCGCCGGGCTTGAATCGCCGCACGCGAGATCCCACTCGGATTACGACTCCTGCCAACTCGTTACCGAGAATGAGCAGCAATCGATAAGGTAAGAGCAGTTTGAATGCTCCGTCTCTGATCTTGGAATCCAGTGGGTTCACACCAGCAGCGTGGATCTCAATAAGGACGTCATCCTCCCGCATTTCCGGGTCTGGAACTTCGCTGGCCCGCACGCGATCTGCGCTTCCATAGCGATCGACGATGAATGCTTTCATGTTGCTCTCCTGGTGCCCTGAGTTAGAAGATCGCTTACATTTCCAGGACCGGGGTGCGAGGCAGCGACGCCGGCGGTGCGTCGAGCCGTAGATCCTTTCGAATGCCAGCGTCCACCAATCCAGCCGGCGCAAATCTGCGAAGCAACCGCAGACGATTCGCGAGCCCGCCGGCCGCGTAGCGGAGTTTTGGACGGTCGGCGATGGCCGCTTCCAGTACAAAGTCGGCCACGACAGTCGGCTTGTCGGCAGTTGCCATCACCTTCTTGAGCACCTTGTCCAGGAGCGCGCGAACTTCGCGATACTCATCGAGCTTCGAATCGGGGGCCAGAAAGTTCGCGTCGAACTGCGTCTTCGTGTAGGCGGGCTCGATGACCGAGACCCGGATGCCTCTTGTGCGCAACTCATGATCGAGCGACTCCGAATAGCCTTCAACCGCATGCTTGGTTGCGGCATAGAGGGCGCCGTAAGGCATCGGAAGGAAACCAAGCACCGAGCCGATATTGATAATGCGGCCGTTCCCCTGGCGTCGCATGTGCGGCACGACGGCACGAGTCATGCGGATGAGCCCAAAGAAGTTGGTCTCAAAAATCGCCTTCGCCTGGTCGATCGAACTCTCTTCTGCTCCAGCGGGCGCAACGCCGAAGCCGGCGTTGTTCACGAGCAGGTCGATGCGGCTTTTCTGGCGAATGAGTTCCTTCACGGCGGCTCGACCGATTCATCGCTGGTAACGTCGAGCGCCAGCATTGCGAAAGACCGCTGGCCTGACTGGGCGCCGCGTCTGCTGGTGCCGTAGACCTTGTAGCCCGCCGTTGCGAGCCGCTTCGCAGTGGCTTCGCCGATCCCTGATGAGGCGCCTGTTACGAGGGCGATGGATTCTTTGATCTTCATGGGAGTGCCTTTCAGTGGGGTTGGTGAAGAACGCGACTGCGGTGGCGACCGTCGGGTCGGAGATGAGACGTGTCCATGGGATGTATATGATGCTCGTCATATTGAAAATCGAACGCGCGCAGACGCGGGTTTCAAGTGGCGTCAGTTCTGGGTCAAAGCGAGATGCTTCAGCGCTGCTTTGCGCAGTGCGTCGGAAAGCCTGGGGTCGTCGACGGCACGCGCGAGCACCAGTGCGCCGACCATTGTCGCGACGGTGACGAGGGCGTGCTCGTGTACGCCTGGCTGCCCCCAGTCGGGCGACTGGCGGGCGACGAGGTCGATCATCTCCTTGATGCGGCGCGTGGCGGCGTGGCGGACCGCTGGCGCCTGGCGTGGCATCTCCGAGCCGAGCGCAGAAGCTGCGCAGCCGGTCTCAACCCCTTCGATGTGCGCCTTCGAGAGATAGGCCTGCATCATGGCCTGGAGTGCCCGCTGCGGTGGCGAGGTGGCGGCGATGCGCTCCATCATTGCCACGCTTTCACTGCCGGCGCGGTCGGCGGCCTCGGCGAGCATCGCCTCGCGCGACGGGAAGTGGGCGTAGAAGCCACCGTGTGTCAGGCCGGCGTCCTTCATGATGTCGGCGACGCCCGTGCCGTTGTAGCCACTGCGCCGGATGGCACGCGCGGCGGCCTCGACGATGCGGTCATGCGTAGCTTCCTTGGATCTACTGGCGGCTCGTTTCATATGACGTGCATCATATTACATTCCGGCGCGCAGCGCAAGCGGCATTTCCGCCACAGGTTGCTAAATCTCCCGACAGTGTGTTGCATCCACCAGTTGAATCCACAACCCACAGCAGCCGGTCGCTGTTCTACGAAGCAGACGTTGCTAGGACGCGCCTTTTTTCCCAGCGCCCGCACCGCTCTTCTTCGCGTCTTGCCTGCCAAGCTCCTCCTTGGTCAGCTTGACCTTTTTCACTTTTTCCGTCTTGACCTTTTCTTTCTTCACTTTTTCCTTCTTCACCTTTTCCTTTTTCACGGCCGGCCCGGCCAATGCCTGCTTCGCCAGCCGTTTGGCCTGCTTGGCTGCGACATCGAGAAGTTTCCTGGTTTTTTGGTGCTGCCGTCTGGCTTTCAGCATTGATGCGTGACTCATTTTGACCTCCGATGGATGAAAGATTGAATTCGACTTTAGGTTGACTCGATTTTCCGTTCTTGGCTAACGGACCGCATCAAGCCCCGGAAATGGCCCATGCGCGGGCATCCGTACCAAGCTTGCACCCCATCCATAAATCGTCACGCCGGGTTCGTCCAAACATACGAGTTCAAATCGGTTAGCAAGGCCGATGCTTCGAAATTCGGCACACACCCGGACCGAGCGACCCGAACGGCTGATATAGAGAATGTTGCCAATAGCTAGCGCGCCTCCCTCCAGACGCGCAGGTCGCAATATCGAGCGGCAAGGACAAAATCGTTGTCGGTCGTCAGCAGCTTCAGCTGGTGGCGAACGCAAAGCTGCGCAATCACGGCGTCAATGGTGCCGATCTGCAACCCGGCACGACGACAGCGATTGCGCAACTCCGCAGCGTCGATGTGATCCTGCCGGTCCGGAGCTAGGAGCGGCAGGGCCGTAAACCGGTCGATGATGTCTTTGCGTGCACGCGGGCCGGCAAATCCCTGCAGCAATTCCTGCAAGACGAGGCCGGTGGTCACGATCGTTTCGCCGCCTTCGAGAGCGTGGCGCAATACGCGTACCTCAGGGGCAGTGGAAGCTCGATCGCGGCGGAATGCGAGCGACCAGACGCTCGTATCAACGAACAAGGTCACCGGCGAGAACGCTCGGCTCTATAGTCGAATGACTGATCCCATTCGAGCTTTCCCATCAAATCGACCAGACGTTTCTGGCTGCGGCGGCTGATGAACTCCTCCAACGCACGCGTAACCGCCGCCTTCTTGGTCTTTTCACCGCTCACCTTCAGTGCGCGTTCAACCAGATCCGGGTCCAGGGCAAGATTGGTGGCCATGTGTTGATTCTTACACAGCAGTTTACACAGAGGAGGTTTGGCTGGCAAGGATCCGGTCGACGAGGGCGCGGTACTCGTAGATTGGAAGGCGAATTCGCCCAGGTGGGCTGTCAGTGTCGACAGCCTGCCGACCCATCCGAGCGGCAAGGTGCCAAAGCTCGAACTTATCGGGAGTTTTGGCAAGGCAGCGGCGGATGAACGCGCAAGCAGACCAGCGTGTTTCGCGGACGCCCTTGGTTTCAGTTGCCGCGCAGCCGGTCGCGAGCACGGAACCACCATGTCATCAGCGGCCGGAACCAGGCCGTGCCGTTGTAGAAGGGCACCGCGGCAAAGGATATGTCATCAAATGCCGTCTTTCCATCCTGGTGGCCGAGCACCTTCAGCGCGACCTTGTGGCCGAGGTAGGGCATCAGCGCCACCCCCGACCCATTGCAGCCGAGCGCGAACCAGATGCCGTCGCGCTGGCCGATCCCGGGCAAATCGCTGCGCGTCATTGCGACATTGCCGGTCCAGACATGGCTGACGCGAGTGCTGGCTAGTGTACTGAGTTAATAATTCGTTGAATCATTTATCG
>JRHI01001455.1_pt1 | contig 19808 bp, 26 predicted proteins | sample 215371 | NCBI WGS metagenome assembly JRHI01 (sample SAMN02929681, study PRJNA255918) | sediment metagenome | biome: cave system; feature: Ice Cave; material: Sediment; isolation source: sediment from deep within a dark volcanic ice cave with no known source of... ...
TTGACAGCATCAGACGCTTTTGTTTACGAACTTCGGCGCCGAGACACTAGTGGACGGTAACGGTCCACTGGAGCCCCCGCCCACCATGCGCACGATCTCGACCGAGTCGCCCTGGGCCAGCGTCGTGCCGGCAAACTCGGAGCGTTCAAGGATGTGCCCGTTCACCTCCACCGCCACCGCCCGGGGATCAACCTTGAGCCCGGCCAGGTAGTCGATCAGAGGTGTCGGCTGAGCCAGCTCCACCGACCTCCCATTGATCCGGAGCCGGATTTTCACCTAGGTTGAATCCTGGAACAGCCGGACTCCCGCGTACCCCGCCGCTCCCGCCGCAATGCAGGCCGCGCCCCGCCCACCGTCCAGTCCGCCGATGGCCACGACCGGGATGGAGACCGAGCGGGCAACCTCATGGAGAATCTCGAGGCCCAGTCCCGGCCGGCCGGGATGGGTGGGCGTCGCGAATATCGGGCCAAAAATGACGTAGTCGGCGCCGTCGGCGGCTGCCCGGCTGACCGCTTCGCGGCCGTGGGCGGAGCGGCCGATGAGGGCTGCCGGTCCGAGCAGCCGGCGGGCGTCGGCGACGGCGATGTCCGCCTCCGGCAGATGCAGTCCGGCCGCCCCGGCGGCGAGGGCCAGGTCAGCGCGAGAGTGCGCCAGCACCGGAATACCCGCTTGTCTCACCAGCTGGCGGAGGGCGGTGAGCTGGTCGGCAGCAGTTTGGCTCGGGGCGCGGTAGATGAGATGAGTGGCGCCCCTGCTCGCGGCACGCCTGCCGGTTTCGATGGAATCGGTCAGGGCCATCAGCAACGGGGGGCTCAGGTTGGCGAAGAGACGCCCTCGGTCGGCGAGCTGGGGGCAGCCTCAACCCGACGAGGCATCCGGCCGGCCAGGAAGGCCTTGCGTCCGGCGTCCACGCCAAGGCGGAGCGCCTCCGCCATGAGGGCGGGCGACGAGGCGGCGGCGACAGCGGTGTTGACCAGCACGGCCGCAGCACCCAGCTCCATCGCCTGGGCGGCGTCGGAGGGGACCCCGATGCCGGCGTCGACCACGACCGGAATCCGGGCGTTCTCGATGATGATCCGGATCTGGGTCAGCGTCTCGAGTCCCCGCCCCGATCCGATCGGGGAACCGAGGGGCATGACGGTGACCGTCCCGATCTCCTCCAGCTTCATGGCCAGGATCGGATCGGCGTTGATGTAGGGGAGTACCGCGAAATTTTCGGAGACCAGGATGCGAGCTGCCTTGAGGGTCTCCTCCGGGTCGGGCAGCAGGTAGCGCGGGTCAGGTATCACCTCGAGCTTCACCCAGTCGGACAACCCCATCGACCGGGCGAGGCGGGCGATTCGCACGGCCTCCTCCGCGGTCCGGCTTCCAGCCGTGTTGGGCAGGATGCGGTAGCGCTTCCAATCGATGACGTCCAGGATCGTCTTGGCGTTCGGGTCGTCGAGGTCGAGGCGGCGGAGCGCGACCGTGACCAGCTCGCAGCCCGACGCGTCGAGCGCGGCCAGCATCTCGGCGTCGGTCCGGTACTTGCCGGTCCCCAGGAAGAGCCGCGAGCGCAACGGCTGCCCGGCGATGACGAGGCTGTCCCGGGCCAGCGTCTGCATGAAATTCAAGCTTAGACTTAGAGCGGCCGGCGGCTCGGCACACCCGGCCGGCGGGGGTAGGCCGCGGGAGTCGGGTGATCCTTCTGGACCACGACCACCTCGCCGAGGGCGCGGGCAGTTGAGGGCGCCGCGGAGATCGCTAGCAGACGCCCGCCCAGCACTTCGATGACGGGTCCGGCGGCGGCGGCCTCAGCGGCGGCCGCCACTTTCATGGCGAGAAGCCGGCCACCCACAGCCACGAACGGCAGGCAGAGCTCCGCCAGGACCGGCATCGCCGCCAATGCCCGGGCGGTGACGATGTCGTAAACCTCACGGTGGCGCGGATCATGGCCGGCCAGCTCAGCTCGCTGAGCCACCACCTCGACTCCGGTCAGGCCGAGCCGGGCGACGGCCTGGACGAGGAAGGCCGCCTTGCGTTTGTTTGCCTCCAGCAGGGTGACGGCCAGCTCCGGGCGCGCCAGCTTCAGCGGCAGGCCGGGGAGGCCGCCCCCGCTGCCGACGTCCAGGAGGCGGAGAGGGCCCGGGGGCATGAAGTCCAGGAGCACAAGGCAGTCGTCAAGGAGGGCCCGGTCCGGCCGCGAGACGAGACCGGGCCAGCGGGAGATCAGGTCCAATAGAATCTCGTTCATGCCCATCTACGAGTATTCATGCGGCGACTGCGCGGGCAAGTTCGATGTGCTGACCTCCTTCGCGAACCGCGACAAGCAGAAGATCTGTCCCCATTGCGAATCCAGCCGCACCCGGGTCCAGGTCTCCGTCTTCGCGGCCTTCGGTGCGTCCGAACCGGGCGTCGCGCCGACCAGCCTGGCCGGCGGCGGCGGTTGCGGCCCCGGTTGCTGCGGCGGCGCCTGCTCGGCCAACTGACCGCGCTCTGACCACCAAAGCCATCCCGACAAGTTCCGCTCCGGGCAGCTGAAGTGCTCTTCCCGATCACCTATCGGGTCAACCAGCTCGGCCACATGGAGGTCGGCGGCTGCGACCTCGTCGAGCTGGCTGCCAGCCACGGCACCCCGCTCTACATCTACGACGAGGACACCGTTCGCCAGCGGGCTGCCGAGTTCGTTAGCGCAATGGGCGAAGCGGGCGAGGTGCTCTACTCCGCCAAGGCCTTTGCCAGCCCTGCCTTCCTGGGGGTGGTCGCCGAGGAGGGGATGGGCCTCGATGTGGTTTCCGCCGGTGAGCTCAATCTCGCACTGAAGTCGGGTTTTCCCGCCGACCGGATCTATTTCCTGGGCAATAACAAGACAGCTGATGAGCTCGACTTTGCCTTCCGGTCCGGCTGCACACTCGTGATCGACGGCGGCTACGAGTTCGAGCTCCTGCGCCGGGTGATCCCCGCCGGGCGCCGGATGCGGGCCGAGCTGCGGCTCTCTCCGGGCATCAAACCCGATACTCACGACTTCATCTCCACGGGCCAGCTTGACTCCAAGTTCGGCTTCTCGATCGAGAACGGCCAGGCCCGGGCGGCCATCGAGCAGGCGCTCGATCATGCCGGGCTCGAGCTGGTCGGTCTCCACTCCCACATCGGATCCCAGATCTTCGACCTTCGCGGCCATGCCGCGGCGATGGAGGTCATGCTCGACCTGCTGGTGGAGCTCAAGCGGGACCTTGGCTACGAGCCCCGCCACCTCGGGGCGGGCGGGGGTTTGGGGATCGCCTACACGAGGGATGACGACCCGCCCACGCCCCGCGAATTCGTTGAAACGATCCGCTCCAGCCTTGAGGCCGGCGCAGCTCGCCGCCGGCTGGCGGTGCCCGGCCTCGTCATCGAGCCGGGCCGGTCGATCGCCGGCCCCGCCGGCGTGACGCTTTACAGCGTGGGCTCGATCAAGGATATCCCCGGCATCCGCCGATTCGTGGCCGTCGATGGCGGGATGGGCGACAACATCCGGCCCAAGCTTTATGGCGCTCGCTATGAGGTATTCAAGGCAGCGGAGCCGGAGGCGGCGGCGACCGAGCGGGTGACGATCGCCGGCAAGTACTGCGAGTCGACCGACATCCTGATCACTGACGCGCAGCTGCCGCCGGTTGTCTCCGGCGATGTTCTCTGCCTGCCCGCCACCGGGGCATACTGCCTCTCCATGGCCAGCAATTACAACGGAATGCCGCGGCCCGAGGTCCTGATGGTGAAGGACGGCCAGGCCCGCGTCATGCGGCGCCGCGAGACTCTCGCCGACCTGCTCGTGGCAGAGGTCTTCTAAAGAGCCGGCCGGCCGGCTGGGCTGGCTGTCTCACCGGGCGACTTCCAGCCGCCGGGGGCATCGTTACGGATCGCGAGCAGGCCGGCCATGATCGAAAGGGCGATCTCCGCCGCCGAGCGAGCCCCGATGTCCAGGCCGACCGGAGACTGGATCCGGGCGACGTCCGCTTCGGGCACCCCGCGCCGCACCAGCTCCGCCAGGTGCGGCCCCGTGTGGCGCCGGCTGCCCATGACCCCGACGAAGGCAGCCCCGGAGCGGAGCAGCAACTCCAGCTCGTCAACCAGCCGAGGGTCATCGTGATCCGTGTGCACGGCGAACACCCCCTCACCGGCGTCGCCGACACCGCGGGCCGCCCGAAAGCCGAGGCGACCGGCCAGCTCGACCAGCTCCTTCGCGACGGGGGTGTCACCGAGGACGATCAGGCGCGGGGCCCCGGGGTACGGCTCGAGAAAGACCTCGATTGATCCCAGCTCGTGCCGATAGGTCCGGATGGCCGGCTCGCCCGATGTCAGCAGGACAGCCGAATCGCAGCGGGCGGCGGCATCGAATTCCGAGCAGCCCAATGTCCCGGCGAGGGGGCCCGTGTGATCGAACAGGATCTTCTCCCCGGGCCGGCTGGGCGGCTGACCGTCGAGGCGGATCACCGTCGCCATCACGATGGCCTCGCCCGCCTCCCGGCGCCGGACCAGCTCGCTCTCGACACTCACCCCGACATCATCGCGGGAGCAGCGCGGGCAGGGTGCGGCGGATGACGCTCTCAGCTCGCTCGACCTGCTGCGCGGTTGTCAGCCAGCCCACGGTGAGGCGCAGGCTGCTCAGTGAATCCTCCAGAGAATGTCCCATCGCCAGCAGCACATGTGAGGGATCCAGCGATCCGCTGGCGCAGGCGGAACCGCTGGAGGCGGCGACACCCGATAAATCGAGCGCCAGGAGCAGGTCCTCCCCGCGGACGCCGGGAAAGATGGCCGAAGCGTGGTTGGGCAGTGAGCTCGTCCGGTTGGCCGGCTCCGGTCCGGTCACCTCGCCACCCGCCTGAGCGAGCGCGCGCCGGAGGCGGCCGGCGAGCGGGGCTGCCGCGCCCGCCATGGCTTCCCGGTTGAGCGCCGCACAGCGGAGGGCCGTGGCAACCGCCACCGCGGCGGCCACATCCTCGTGGCCGGCGCGCAGACCGCGCTCCTGCGGACCGCCGTATTGCAGCGATTCCAGCCGCAGGCCGGACCGGACGAACAGGAGACCCCCCCGGCCAGCTCCCAGCTTGTGACCCGAAAACGAGGCGAGATCGATCCCGCGCAGGTCCACCGGTAGCCATTGCGGGCCCTGGCAGGCGTCCAGATGGACGATCGCACCCGGTGCCTGTGTTCGCGGCTGCAGCGTACCCACCTCGTTATTCGCCATCGAGGTGGAGACCAGCGCGGCACCGGGCAGATTCAGATCGGTGTTGCGTCCGCTCCTGTCGACCGGGAGGATCTCCACCCGGCGGCCTTCCAGTTGGAGGCGGCGCGCGCAGGCGAGGACCGCCTGGTGCTCGGCCGCCCAGGTGACAATCGCCGCGTCCCTTGAAAGCCGGCGGCCGGCACCCAGTAGGGCGAGGTTGACCGCCTCGGTCCCGCTCGCGGTGAAGACGATCTCGGCCGGCTCGACCCCGAGGGCTCCGGCAGCCATGTCGCGCGCCTGATCGAGGGCGGCTCGGGCCGCCCTGCCCTCGAGGTGCGGGCTGGACGGGTTCCCGGCGGGTACCTGCGAGACCGCCTCGACCACCTCTGGGAGCACGTCGGTGCCACCGGCGTGGTCGAGAAAGACGCGGTCGGTGAAAGGTTCAGCGAGTTCGATCCGGGGCCTTCACGAGGTTTTCGAGGGATCCCACATACCCCTTCAGAATCAGGTGCAGGTCGAGGATCTCATCGACTTCGATGGGACCGGGACCGGCCGCGGCGATCGGTGCCACCACCTCCTCGATCACCAGTTCATCGTCATCCTCGATCATCGCCTCAATCCCGGACCCCTGAATGGCGAGGACGACCACGAAGCTGACCCGGCAGGCGGCGCAGGTGACCTGGACTGTGAAGCGGTCATCCTCGTGGTTGAGCATCCGGAGCTCGCAGCCGCGCAGGTTGCGGCCGCAGACCGGGCAGTTGTAATAGCGAGCTCGATCCCGGATGTAGTCGATCATGCTCATGGCTGTCGAAGGTCCATTATGCCTCCGGAGCCAGGGTCTTCCGCGCCCACACCCTGCTGCCCCGCCCGCCCCCCAACCACAGGCCCGGTCGCCGACGCAGGCGGAACCCGATGAAATACTCTCGAAGGATGATCGAGAGCACGGCCCGTACCTGGCCGTCCGTCGCGGCCCGCGGGATCGGTCCATGAGGGAGATGCTGGCGCGGCTCCGAGCCGGCGAGCTCAGCGTCGATGAGGCGCTCACCGAGATCCGCCGCACGCAGCTGCTGGAGCTTTCCGAGCAGGCTCGGCTGGACCTCGGCCGGAAACTTCGGCGGGGGCTGCCGGAGGTTGTGCTGGCAAGCGGCAAGCCGGCGGCGGACGTGGCCCGGCTCGTGATGACGCTGGCTGCCGAGCAGGGCCAGGGACTCACGACCAGGCTCGACGCTGAGCAGTGGGACGCGCTTCAAGCCGCAGTTGAGGTGGCCGGGTTCATGCTGCTCAGATTCGGTCCCAGCGCTGCGATCGCGCGCCGCCCAGGCTTTGAGGTCGACCCGGTCGGCGCACGGGTGGCGATCCTGACCGCCGGCACCTCCGACCTCCCGGTCGCCGAGGAGGCGCGCATGGTCCTTCTAGCTGCCGGCATTGAGGCGCGCGTCGTTTTCGATGTCGGCGTGGCGGGCCTCCACCGGCTGTTCCGGCCGCTGGCCGATCTCATGGCCTGGGATCCGGATGCCTTTATCGTGGCGGCCGGCATGGATGGTGTGCTGCCGGGAGTGGTGGCCGGGCTGGTCGATTTCCCGGTGATCGGGGTCCCGGTTTCCACCGGCTATGGCGCGGGCGGCCGGGGCGAGGCGGCGCTGCTCACCATGCTGCAATCGTGTTCCACCGGACTCGCGGTGGTGAACATCGACAACGGCGTTGGCGCCGGCTCGACCGCTGCCCTCATCGCCCGCCGGGCGGCCGCAGCGAGGCGGCAACCGCGATCGCCAGGGCGGCGAGAGCGAGCAGCGCGATCACGACCAGGAACGCCAGTCCCACCCAGTAGCTGAAGGCCGCCCCTGCGCGGCTGGCAAAGGTGGAGCCGAGCAGGACGGCAAGCAGAAGGACACCTACCAGCAGGCCGGGAAAACCCCGCCGCCGCCGGCCGTAAAAGAAGAGCCACAGCCGGCCGGGCCGGCGCCGATTGCTCACGGCAGCTCTTTCCGCCGTTGGCGGCGTTGGTCGAACGCGACGGCTCGAAGGGGCATCTGTGGTACACACCTAAGTGTCGTGGAAGGCGCCACCGCCAATCGCATCGGTCCGGGTCACTGAGATGCCGCCGAGACTGACACACCTCGATAAATCTGGTGCGGCGCGGATGGTCGACGTCTCCGCCAAGGCTGCGACGGTTCGAGAGGCGACGGCCGAATGCACGGTTCGCATGCTTCCCGCAACGGTCAGCACATTGAGCGACGGGGCAAAGGGAGACGCTCTTGCCGTGGCCCGGGTGGCCGGGATCCTGGCCGCCAAACGAACCTCGGAGCTGATCCCGCTCTGCCATCCGCTGCCCATCTCGAGCGTCGCAATCGACTTTGACCTCGGTCCGGCCGGGGTGAGGATCCTGGCCACAGCTCGAGTCACCGGCCAGACCGGGGTTGAGATGGAAGCGCTCACCGCCGCTGCAGTGGCGGGCCTCACGGTCATCGACATGGTTAAGGGCGTTGAACCGGGCGTCTGGCTGGAGTCGGTCCGGCTGCTGACGAAGAGCGGCGGCAAGAGCGGGGCCTGGCAACGCCAACCGCCTGGGTGATCACCGTCAGCGATCGCTGCTCGGCAGGTGAGGCCGAGGATCGGAGCGGCCCAGCCGTGGCCGCCCTGCTGCGCGCGGCCGGCTTTGAGATCTCCGGCAGCCGGGTCATCCCGGATGAGATCGACCAGATCAGAGAGCTGCTCCGCGAGGCCGCCGCCGACCTGGTGGTGACGACGGGCGGGACGGGTCTGTCCGCCCGGGACGTGACCCCGCAGGCAACCCGGCTCGAGCTGGACTACGAGGTGCCCGGTCTGGCCGAGGAGATGCGCCGCGCCGGCCTGGCGAGCACTCCCCAGGCGATGCTGTCGCGCAGCGTGGCCGGGGTCATGCAGGGCAAGCTGGTGCTGAACCTGCCCGGCAGTGAGAGGGGCGCGACGGAGTCGCTCGGCGCAGTGCTGCCCGCCCTGCGTCATGCGGTTGACCTGCTGGGCGGCAGGTCCCCTCACTGAAATAACCGCGACGGGCAACGGCGGCGCCCGTGGGGCTAAGCTTTGTTCAAAGTGATCGAGGTTGGCGATGTGGCTCCTGATTTCGAATTGCCGGGCACTGACGGGGGGCCGGTGCGGCTGTCCGAGGCGGCGTTGCGGCACCGCGCCACGGTCATCGCGTTTTACGTCCTCGACTTCACTCCCGGTTGAAGAAATGAGCTTTCCGAGTTGCGGAACAGTTTCGAGAAGTTCAAGAAGGCAAATGTCGGGGTATTCGGCGCCAGCGTGGACAGCATCTATTCACACAAGGCCTTCGCCGAGGAGCTGGGTGGCCTGCCCTACGAGCTGATCGCCGACTTCGAACGCAAGCTCGTCGACGCCTGGGGTGTCAGGCGCACCGACCTCGAGGGCTACGACGGTGTACCGCGGCGAAGCGTCTTCATCTTGGATCCGCAGCTCAGGGTGCGCTGGCGCTGGGTGACCAGCCCGGAACAGCGCCTGCCGGACGTGGCCGAGGTGCTGGCCCAGGCCAAGCTGGTCGCTGCGGCCGGCGCGCCCGCCTCAGCCAAGCCTGGCAAGCCCGCCAAGGCCGCCAAGAAGTAGCCGTCGGGCGGCGCCGGCGCCGGCGGCGTGATTCAGGTGATGACGGCCAGCCTTGCCTGCAGGTCGCGCCACGCTTGCTGGGCTTCGCCGACGCTGACCAGCTTGAAAGTGAGGCCGTCGCCCGGCAGGAGCTGGGCGGCCAGGGGAAGTGAGGCCCGGCTGACGCCCAGGATCACCGGATAGCCGCCCGCGGTCTGGTGATCGGCCATGAGGAGGATCGGCTGGCCGCCCGGCGGCAGTTGCACGGCGCCCATCGTGAGACCCAGGGAGATCAACTCGCGACCCGTGACCTGGAGGTCCGGGCCCTGGAGGCGGAAGCCCATTCGATCGGCATCGCGGGTCACCTCAAAGCTGGCCTTGAACAGTGCCGCTCGCGAGGGCCGGGTCAGGCGGGCGTGATGAGGTCCGAGGATCGCCTGCAGCTCAGGCTCCCTCCCATACGGCGGCAGCAAACGGCGGCTGAGATGGCGGTCAGCGACCAGCGGCCGCGCCGGCTCGGCGGCCGCTGCCAGCAGGTCGCCGGACTTCAGGGTTCGCCCGTCCTGACCACCCCTTGCGATCAGCAGATATGTCGAAACGGAGCCCAGCCAGCGCTGACCCGCGAGCCCGCCGGAAACCGCGATGTAGGAGCGCGCGCCGGAGCGCCGTCCGCCAAACGCGAGCCGGTCTCCCGCCGCCAGGTAGACGCCGGTCCAGAGCGGAATCTCGTGGCCGTTCACCGTCGGGCCGAAATCGGCCCCGGTGACCGCGATGAGGCAGGCCTGGCGGGCGACCAGCTGAGGTCCGGTCAGCGCGCACTCGAGACCGGCTGCGCCCTCCGGGTTGCCCACCAGCCGGTTGGCCGCCGCCAGCGCAAAGCGGTCCATGGCACCACACGGCGGCACGCCGAAGGCTCGATGACCGGCGCGACCAAGATCCTGGATGGTGGTCAGGAGCCCCGGGCGCTCCACCTCGAAAATCGCTTCCACTCGGCTCGGCATCAGGAGCACTCAGATCGGGTGGAAGCGGACCCGATCGCCCGGCTGGAGAAGACAGGGAGGGTCGGCATCGGGCAGGAACATCGGCACCGCGGTTCGGCCGATCAGGTGCCAGCCTCCCGGCGTTGCGAGCGGATAGACGCCGGTCTGCTCGCCCGCGATCGCCACCGACCCGGCCGGGACGTGCGTGCGGGGCACCCGCCGGCGCGGCAGCTGGAGCCTGGCCGGCAGCGGACCGAGGTAGGCCCAGCCGGGAACGAAGCCGACCATGAAGACCCGGTAGATGGCGGCGGCGTGCAGCGAGATCATTTCGTCGGTCGAGATCTCCAGCATCGCGGCGCTCTCGGCGAGGTCGGGACCGTCATAGGTGACTGGGATCCGGTGCAGCCGCCCGCTCGGTCCGACCCGCGTTCGGGCCGTCAGGAGCCTGGTGATGGCCGCTTTCAGGGCGTTGTAGCTGGTTCGTTCGGGGTCGTAGTGAACCGTCACCGTCGAGTAGCCCGCGCAGGCCTCCCTGACGCCCGCCCGGCGAGAGAGCGCCGCCGCCAGCGCGTGACAGCGGGCATTGAGGGCGGTATCGATGCGCGCCCCCAGCTCAACCACCAGAGTGGCGTCGCCGAGGGGGTGGGTCCGTTCAGGCACGGGAGGGCCCCCTCGGCCGCTCGCCGTCGCCGGGTTCGATCAACTGCAGGGCCAACCGCATCGGTTGGAAGTATCCCGAACCGGACCTGTCGCTGTCGGGCAGACCTGCGCTCGTCAACTACCCTTTCAAGGCCCGATGAACACCACCGAGATCATGCAGGTGGCGCTTGACCAGGCTGGCCTCGACAGCGTGCCGGCCGACTCGGCAGTCCACGTTCCGGGTTCCGGCATTCGCCGCGCGCTTTTCAGCATCGATCTCGAGGTGGGCGAAATCCTCTTCGCCCGGGAAGCCGGTTTCGACGCCGTCGTCAGCCACCACCCAGCCGGCGACGGACCTTCCAGCGTCCAGTTCACCAGCGTGATGTGGCGCCAGGTCGAGCAGATGCAGGAGGAGGGGATCAGCGAGCCGATGGCACGGGCCGCGGTGGCCGAGCGGGTTGCGACCGTTCATCGCCGGCGCCACCAGGTCAACCCCAATCGAGTTCTCGACACAGCCCGCCTGATCGGACTGCCACTGATGAACATTCACCTTCCGCCGGATATCGTGAGCCGTCACTACCTGCGCGGCCTGGTCGACGAGCGCACCAACCCAGAGAGCACCATCGAGGAGCTGCTGGCGGCACTGTGCGCGATCCCCGAGATGGAGGCGTCCCTGGTCAAGCCTGAGGTCTGGATCGGCGATCCCGATAATACTGTCGGCAGAGCGGCAGTGGCGATTGCGGGCGGCACCAACGGTGGCTACCCGGTCTTCCGGACCTATTACGAGGCGGGGGTCAAGACGATCCTCGCCATGCACATCGACGAGGCCGATTTCATGCGCCTACGCGCCGAGGCGCGGCCGGACTGGAACTTCGTCGTCACCGGGCATATGCCCTCGGATTCGATTGGGATCAACCGCCTGATCTGGGGCCTCGAGGACCGCGGTCTCGAGTGCGTCAGGACCAGCGGCATCATCGGTGTTCCCCGGCCAGCGAAGCCCTGAGCTCGCCGACCAGGTAGAGGCTGCCGCAGACCAGCACCAGTCCATCAGGCCCGGCCAGCTGCAGCGCGCGCCGCCCCGCTGCCTCGGGATCGCCCTCGACGATCCCGCTCCCCCATTCCCGAGCCAGCGCCGCCGGGCTCGCCGGTCGAGAACCGCTGGCAGCCGTGAAGACGACCTCGGCTGCCCCCAGCCGGCGCAGTTCGGCAAGGCTTGCGTTGATGTCCTTGTCGGCCATCATCCCGAAGACCACGATCACCCGGCGGGTGGGTTCGAGGCGGCGAAGCTCGCGGCCAAGCTGGGCCAGCGCGGCCGGATTGTGGGCGCCGTCCATGACCACCATCGGCGAATCTCGAATCAACTCGAGACGGCCCGGCCAGCGGGTCGCCGCCAGCCCGTCGGGCGGCGCATCCAGCAGCTGGCCGGCGGCCACCGCCAGTGCGGCATTGGCCGATTGGTGCTCTCCCACCAGCGGCACCCTGACGTCGCTGAAGGCAAAACCGGGGCCGCTCAGGTCGATCTCTGAACCCTGCCAGCCGCGCCAGCGCGTTCGAAGGCGCAGCTCGCGGCCGAGCCGCCAGATGGTTGCCCCGACGAGAGCCGCCTGCCCCTCGACCACGGCCAGGGCGGAGCCGCCGGCGGCCGTCAGCACCCGATTGCCTGGTTTGATGATCCCCGCCTTCTCGGCGGCGATCTTCTCGACCGTGTCACCGAGGTACTGCATATGGTCCAAAGCGACGTTGGTGATGATGGCGATGCCGAGGTCGAGCACGTTGGTCGAGTCGAGGCGGCCGCCCATCCCCACCTCGATCACCAGCACATCGGTGTGCCGGGCCAGGTAGGTGACGGCGACGGTGGTGAGGATCTCGAATTCGGTCGGCGGGCCGAGTTCGGGTGGCAGCTCGGCCAGGCGGGGCTGCAGCCACGCGACGGCCCCCGCGAAGTCCCTCTCTGAGATTGGTCGTCCGTCGACCTGGATTCGCTCGGTATAGGAGCTCAGATGAGGGCTGGGCATCGTCCCCACCCGCCGGCCGGCGGATTGCAGGATCGACGCCAGCATCGCCGCCGTGGAACCCTTGCCGTTGGTGCCCGCCACCAGCGCTCCTCGCAGTCCAGCCTGGGGGTCACCGGCCAGCGCCAGGATGGCCCGCGTGCGATCCAGTCCCATCTTCACACCGAAACGGCCCAGCCCGGTGATGTACTCGATCGCCTCGCCGTAGGTCAGGGCCGCCTGCGCACCTCGGCCTCATATGTGTTCCGGACCAGCGAGGCCCGCGTCATCGGGCCCACGCCGCCGGGATTCGGTGTGAGCCAGCCGGCCACAGCCGCGACGCCCGGATCGACATCGCCCACGATCTGACCGTCCTGCCGGGTCACTCCCACATCGATCACGGCGGCCCCGGGCTTCACCCAGGCCGGCTGAATATGAAGGGGCTTCCCGATTGCGGCAATCAGGATGTCAGCCCCAGCGCAGATCGCCGGCAGGTCCGCCGTGTGGCTGTGACAGATGGTCACCGTCGCGTTCGCGGCCAGGAGCAGCAACGCCACCGGCCGGCCGACCAGGATGCTCCGACCCACAACGACAGCCCGCCTGCCGCTCACGGTGACCTCATATCGGCTGAGCAGCTCCATGATCCCGGCGGGAGTGCAGGGCGCCACCACCGTCGCGCCCAGCGCCAGGCGGCCGGCGTTGTAGGGATGCAGGCCGTCGACGTCCTTGATCGGATCGATCGCCTCGACGACCGCTGTTGGATCGACCTGGGGCGGCAGCGGCATCTGGACCAGGATGCCGCTCACCCCGTCGTCGGCGTTGAGGCCGCGGACCAGCTCCACCACCTCGGCGGTCGATGCGGTGTCAGGGAGGCGGTGATCCGACGATGTGAAGCCAACCCTCTCGCAGTTTCGGCGCTTCATCCGGATGTAGGTCTCCGAGGCCGGGTCGGCACCGACCAGGACGGCGGCGAGGTGGGGCGCCGGGCGCCCCTGCTCCTGCCGTTGCCGGACCTTGGCGGAGATCTCCACGTAGATCGATTCAGCGACGGAATTCCCCTCGAGCGCCCTGGCCGTCATCGGCGCCGAGCCGCGTCGGTGACGATCCGCACCACGTCGCGCAGCTCCCGGCCGCTCTCGCGGGCCAGGCGCCGACTGTCCTCGTATTCCGGCGCCCAGTCAACCGCCTCTCCATTGAGGTACTTCACCTTGACCCGGGCGATGCCCAGCTCCGTTTGCACCTCCACCACATCGCGCTCGGCGAGCACTCGCTGCCGCTCGCTGATCCTGACCCCAAGGGTCGGACTCGACCTCAGAAGGCGGTCAGTCAGCGCCGGGGCCAGTTCGGGGGTCGCCAGCACAGAGATCAGGTGCCCCGGTCGACCCTTCTTCATCAGGGCGGGCGCCACCGACACATCCAGCGCTCCGGCCGCCATCAGGTCCTCGACCAACGCCGCCAGCAGGGTCCCCGGGATGTCGTCGAGGTTGGTCTCCAGGACGTGGATTGTGTCCCTGGGGTCGGTCTGAATTCCGCCCGACGCCCCTTTGGCAGGCTCACCGAGCCAGACCCGAAGCAGGTTGCCGGGGACGTTGCGGCCGCCGACGCCGTAACCGATGCGGCGGGGAATGATCGCGGGCCTTTCGAACTTGGCGCAGGTGGCCAGGAGCGCGGCCCCCGTCGGCGTCACCAGCTCGACCCTCGACTGGCTGGGCGTCAGGACAGCTCCCGCCTGGGTGAGCACCTCCAGCGCGGCGGGGGCGGGCAGGGGCAGGTCGCCGGCCAGCCCGAACTCGGCCGGCAGAGGTGAGGCGTAAACCTGCTCGACCGCGAGCTGCTCGAGCAGCCAGAAGGCGCCCACCAGATCAACCAATGTGTCGGCGCCGCCCAGCTCGTGGAGGTGGATGTCCACCACCGGGACGCCGTGAACGCGTGATTCGGCCCGACCCAATAGGTCGAGCGCGGCGAGCGAGCGCGAACGCACCCGCTCTGGCAGACCCTGGGCCTGGCCGACCAGGCGGAGCAGCTCCGGCAGGGTTCGGACCGAGCCCTCACCCGCCCGCACCAGGACGCGCTGGCCGCCGAGGTGGCCCCTTTCCTCACGTCCGATGGTGATGGCGACCTCCTCTTCGAGGCTCAGCACGCGAAGAAGGCGAGTCAGGATTTCAGGGTCGGCGCCGGCATCGATCAGGGCCCCCAGCGCCATGTCCCCGGAGATCCCGGAAAAACAGTCGAAGTAGGCGATCACGGCCGGCTGATCTCAACACCGAAAGAGCGGAACTCACCGGGCAGGGGTGGCCGTTTGTGCACCCGCACGATGGCCCGCGTGACGCGCGGCAGGGCGAGCAGGCGGTCCGCGATCCGGGTTGCCACGGCCTCCAACAGGTGGCAGGGTTCGCCCTCGATCACCTGTCGTACGAGGTCGTAGGCGCCGGCATAGTCGATGGTGTCCTCCAGCCGGTCGGTCCCGCCGGCCTGACTCAGATCGCCCTCCAGCTCGACATCGACGCTGAAGCGAGCACCCAGCTCGCGCTCAGCGGGAAAGACGCCGTGCCGCCCGAAGAACGCCATGCCCTCCATCAGGATCCTGTCCACCCCCGGAATTATCGGCGTCCAGCTGGGAATGCCTCGCCCGTGACCCGGCTGCGCAACCCGGACGCGATTGACATTTCAGTTCACATGAAATGCAACGCCTCCTATCTCGGTTAGCTTTCGGGAACAGGCTGGGCCTGCAAGGGGGAAATGAGCAGATGAGCGAGCGCGAGGACCGGATCCGGAGCAACCAGGCAATGATGGTCGGCCGCAACCCGTGGTTGGCACTGGTGGTGCTCTGCCTCGGCTTCTTCATGATCCTGCTCGACACCACGATCGTGAATATCGCGATCCCCAGCATCATCGACGGCCTCCGGGCGAGCCTCGACTCCATCCTCTGGGTCCTCAACTCCTACATCCTGGTTTACGCCATCCTGCTCATCACGGCGAGCCGGCTCGGTGACCGCTTCGGCCAGCGCAACATGTTCGTCGCGGGACTGGTGATCTTCACCGTCGCCTCGGCCCTCTGCGGGCTGGCGCAGGACAGCAACCAGCTGATCCTCGGCCGCGTCATCCAGGGCATCGGCGGCGCTCTCCTGACACCGCAGACGCTGGCGGTGATCAGCGTCATGTTCCCGCCCGAGCGGCGCGGCGCAGCGATGGGCGTCTGGGGCGCGGTCGCCGGCCTGGCCGCTGTCGCGGGTCCCACCCTGGGTGGTTTCCTGGTCACCAACGTCGGCTGGCGCTCGATCTTCTATGTCAACGTGCCCGTCGGCATTGTGGCGATCGCGCTCAGCTTCGTAGCCATCCCCGACCTCCGGCCCGGCCGGGCCCACTCCTGGGATCTGCCCGGCATCCTGCTCTCGACCGCCGGCCTGTTTCTCCTGGTTTTCGGCCTGATCGAGGGACAGCGCTACGACTGGGGAGTCGTCACCGGCTTCATCTCGATCCCGCTGATCCTGGTGACCGGTTTTGTGCTGATCGCCCTCTTCCTCTGGTACGAGAGTCGCGTGGCGGAGCCGCTGGTGCCGCTCAGCCTCTTTCGAAATCGAAACTTCGCGATCCTGAACTTCGTGATGGCCGCCGTGGCCTTCGCCATGCTCGGCCTCTTTCTGCCTCTGACGATCTACCTGCAGAGTGTCATCGGCATGGATGCCTTCCATGCCGGGCTGGCCTTCCTCCCGATGTCACTCGTTTCGTTGCTGGTGGCCCCGATCGCCGGCCGGCTCACCGATCGGATCGGTGGCAAGTACATCCTCATGGGTGGCGTGACCCTCTTTGCGTTGGGGATGGGCGGCATCATCATGACCGCCACCCTCGACTCGACCTGGCTGACCTTCCTGCCCTGGCTGCTGGTCGCCGGAGTGGGATTGGGCGGCATCTTCGCACCCGCCATCACCGTCGCGATGCGGAACATCGAACCGCACATGGTGGGCGCGGCCTCGGGCGTCTTCAACACCACCCGCCAGCTCGGTGGCGCGATCGGCTCCTCAATCGTCGGCGCTGTGCTCCAGAACCGGCTGAGTGCTGCACTGCGTGACCAGGCGTCGGCCCGCGCCGGCGAGTTGCCCGCCCAGCTGCCGCCGCCGGTGCGCCAGAGGCTGATCGATTCCTTCAACGGCAGCGGCCACGCCGGACTCGAGGTCGGCCGGGGCCAGACCGGGTCGGCGGCCGCCAACTTTCCCCTGGACCCGAGGCTGTCACCGGCGGCTGCTCAGCAGTTCAAGGACCAGATCGCAGCGTACTTCCACGATGTGTTCAACAACGCCTTCCTGATCGCCATGCGGCCGACGCTGATGATCTCGGTCGTCCTGCTGCTGCTGGCGGCGCTGAGCTGCGTTGGAATTCAGCGCCGCCGGGTCGCGGCTCGGGAATCCGAAGCGGGAAGGGAGCCGGGGAGAGCAGCCGCCGTCTAGCGAGGTGGCGGTCCGATCCGGCGTCCGGTGACCAGCCTCAGGACGCTGAGGAAGACGATGGCTCCGATCACCGCCACCACAAGGCTTTCCCAAAAGCCGGCCGGGCCAGGGATGAAACCACCCAGCAGCGCGCCACCGATGAAGGCGCCGATGATGCCGACGATGATGTCCACCAGGCAGCCGTAGCCTCTGCCCCGGACGATGCGCCCGGCGATCGCGCCGGCGATCAGCCCGACCAGGATCCAGCCCAGGAAGCCCCATCCGGGGCGCAGCTCGAATGCCAGGTACGGGTGGCTCATTCAGGCGAAACGGTACTACGCTGCAGCCATGTCGAGCTCGCTGACCTTTGTCCCCGGTTCCCCGGCCGACGCCCGTTTCGTTGCCGACGTGTTCAGCGACGAGGATCCTCAGGACCCGCTCGACCCAGCCGTCGTGCGGCTCTTTTACTCGAATCCGGCCGAGGTCTGGGCCAGGTTCCGGATCGAGGCAGCGGGAAGGCCGGTCGGCTTTGCTTTCTCCCGCCACCATCCCTGGGCGGAGGTCCCGGACCGGGTTGCCCGGCTGCGGGCGGGCCTGCTCACCGGCGTCCGAACCACGGCCGCGCTCGATCACGCCTATGCGTTCCTGGAGGAGCAGGCCCGCCGCGACGGCGCGCTCGTTGCATCCGCGTTTGTGCCCGAGTAAGACGCCGTAGCGGTCGGGGCGCTGGCCGGCCGTGGGTACGCGGAGGACGGTCGCGAGCGCTTCTGGGAACTTGACCTGGAGGAGGGCAGGGCCCGGCTTTCGGCACTCCATGACAAGTCGATTGCGCGGATGCGGGAGGAGCGGATCAGCATCACCACATTGGCCCTGAGCACAGACCCCGAGCGCCTGCGGCGCACCTACGAGATGTCTGTGCCTTGCGAACTGGACGTGCCTTCCTCCGACACGATAGTGCCCGACTCCTACGAGCAGTTCGAGGAATGGCTGGCGACGCCATTCATCCACGAGGATCGCATCTTCATCGCCACCTCTGGCGACGAGATCGTCGGGCTATCGACCCTCGCTTACCCGGTGGAACGCGGCATCGTCCACACCGACTGGACCTGTGTCAAGAGCGAGGTCCGAAACCGCGGGATCGCCCGTGCGCTGAAGCTCGAGACAATCGCCCAGGCGATCGCGCTGGGTGTCGATCGGATCCGTACCGACAACGACTCTCGGAACGCCCCGATCCTCCACCTGAACCAGGATCTGGGCTACCGCCACATCCACGACTGGCTGAAACTAAAGCTCCCCCTTGCCCCTCAGCGGTAAACGCCGTTGTGGCCGGTGCTGTAGTTGCCGACATTGGGGAAGTAGGTGAGGCCGTGGGCGCCGGGTCCGGCGTGGATCGTCCTGGTCACGGCACCGGTCTCGGTGTCCACGACCATGACCGTTCCGTGATAGCGGCCGGAGGCCCAGAGCTCCTTGCCATCCGGCGATAGCTGGAGCATGTCGGGGCTGCCGCCGACCGACCAGGTAACGACGACGGACCGCTTCGCCATATCGATGACGGAGATTGAGCCGGAGTCGCGGTTACTGACGTACATGAAATGGGTGTCTCGAGACACCTGGAGGCCGTGAGCCCCGTGGGCGGTGGGCAGGAAGCCGACCTCCGTCATCAGGTTACCGTCCACTATCGAGACGCCGTGGCGGCCCTGGTTCGTGATGTAGAACACCGATCCGTCCGGGGCCAGGCGGACATCGATCGGCAGACCACCCACGTTGAGTGACCCGGTTATCTCCATCGTGTTGGTGTCGACCTTGACGATGATCCCGCTCCACTCGGTGCTGCCGAGCAGGTAACCACCGTCCGCCGAAAAGTCGATGTGGTCGATGCCCCGCCAGGGGATCGGGACCGATTTCAGGAGCTGCCAGGTCTCCGGGTCGCGGAAATCGATGCGGGCCAGCCGCTCGACGATGACGACTGCCTTCTTGCCGTCCGGGGTGAAGTAGAGGTTGTAGGGAAAGGGCACCGAGATATTCCCGGTCACCTTCCCCGAGGCCGAATCGATGACGGTGAGCGAGCTGGAGCCCTCGTTGTTGACGTAGAGCTTGGTCATATCCCAGGAGGGTGTGATGTGATGAGGAATTGCCCCGACGCGGAAGTGGTCGGTGATCGCCATCGTGGTCGGATCGATCACATCCACCGTCGCCGCCGTGCTGTTCGGCACGTAGACGCGCGGGGGAATCCCGGCCAGCCGGCTATTCGGCACGGTGCCGAGGGTGTTCCGGTAGACGTTCATCGCCGGCCGCAGGGACCGCTCCTCGGCGGTGAGAGCCCGCAGGGAGCCCGGAATCAGCCCGCTCGGGAGGCGTCCATCCGGAGCGACGGCGGCGATCCCGGCCGCGGCACTGCCGCCGTCCGGAGGTGGTTCGTCGACTGCAGGAGGCGGCTTGGCCGGGCGTGCGGAAACCATCGCGACCACGACGAGGGCGGCGACTCCGAGGGCGATCGCGCCCCCGAGGGCGCCGCGTGCAAAGTTCACTGGTCCGACCGGATTCTAGGGGGCGCCGCCGGCTAGGCGGGGGTGTTCCGCACTGAATTCGCCGCTGAAGCGCCTACCTTGGGCCCGAAGTCGGCGTCGGCGCGGATCAGGGAGTCGATGTAGCGGAATCGCTCGTAGCGCCGCTGCAGCAACTCCACGGGCGGGGTGCCCTGCAGGAGGGCCAGGTGCCGGTAGAGCGCCCGATCAAGTGCCCGTGCGGCGCCGTCGGGATCGCTGTGCGCGCCCCCCTCTGGCTCTTCGACGACCTCTTCGACGACTCCCATCGCGTGCAGGTCACGCGAGGTGATCTGGAGCTGCTCGGCGACCTCGACCTTGCGCGAGTTGTCTCGCCATACGATCGAGGCGGCCGCTTCCGGCATGGCGACCGAGTAGATCGAGTTCTCCAACATCAGAACGCGGTCGGCGACTGCCATTCCCAGCGCGCCGCCGCTGCCGCCCTCGCCGATGATTGCCGTGAGAACGGG
>JRHI01001456.1_pt1 | contig 19799 bp, 16 predicted proteins | sample 215371 | NCBI WGS metagenome assembly JRHI01 (sample SAMN02929681, study PRJNA255918) | sediment metagenome | biome: cave system; feature: Ice Cave; material: Sediment; isolation source: sediment from deep within a dark volcanic ice cave with no known source of... ...
CGTCCTATACGTTCAGGATGTGCATACTGCGCAAGGTGCCGCGGTCTGGAAGGGAGTCTTCCTGGCCGACATTTCCGATGCCGCCAACCCGCGCGTCACCCTGGCCAGGGAAGGCATCCTCGTCAGCGAGGCCAGCGACCAACTGCATCTTCATTTGACCGATGGTTCGGTGCACGAAACCGATCCCAAGCAGATCGGCAATTACCAGATTTCCAACTTCCAGCAAACCGATATCCCAATCGAGATGCCCGCTGCGGAAAACAAGCCGGAAGAATCCCTTCCTGTCGCACTCATGGATACGTGGGCGCTACAAGAGCAGGCCAGGCATGTCGTTCCGGCATTGGCACGGTGGTACCTGATTGAATTTCACCGCCGCTTCGCGCTGCCCACTGCGTGTCTGGTGCTTGCCCTGGTGGGTATCCCGCTGGGGCTCTCGTCGAAAAAGAGCGGCAAGTCCGGCGGATTTGTGCTCACTATTTTGCTGGTGTTCGGCTATTACTTTGTGTCACTGATCGGTATTTCGCTAGCCCGGCAGGGCAAACTCGCTCCCTGGTTCGGGGCATGGCTGGCAAACCTGGTCTTCCTGGCAGGGGGCATTTTCCTGTTGTGGCAGGCGGAAAGACGTCCCTTCGAACTGGGGACCCTGCGGCTCTCCTGGAAAGCCTTGCAGCCCATAAAGAATGGCGGCTTCATCCGGCGGAACGAAGATGCCTTCGAACGCGCGTCCACGCGCCGCCGCATGTTCCGTGCCAGCTTCCCAACACTTCTCGATGACTATGTGCTCCGCGATTTCTTCATAAACCTCGGCCTGATCATGGCGACTTTCCTGGTGCTGGTCCTCGTCTTCACTCTCTTTGAGTTATTGGGAGACATCATCCGCAATCAGACGCCGTTCACTATAGTCGCCGAGTACCTGCTCAACGTAGCTCCATATCTGCTCTACAACGTTGCTCCCCTGGTCATGCTGTTGGCTGTACTCATCACCTTCGGCCTGATGGAGCGCTCCAATGAAATTGTGGCGGTAAAGGCCACTGGGATCAGTATCTATCGAGTCGTCAGTCCGGTTTTAGTGGCTGCTCTGTTTTTAGCAGGCGGACTTTTTCTGGCCGACCAGTTCTATCTGCCCCATACCAACAAGCGCCAGGAAGCGCTGCACAACCAGATCAAGGGGAAGCCGCCACAAACCTATCTGCGTCCCGACCGGAAATGGATATTCGGTCAGAACAACGACATTTATTACTACCAATTTTTCGATCCTGATCGCGACCAGTTCGCGAAAATCACAATTTTTCAGATTGACCCCGCGACCTTCACGGTGGCACGGCGCATTCACGCGGAGCGCGCACACTGGACCGAACATCTGAACCGTTGGATCTACGAGCAGGGATGGGATCGTTCGCTGAAGGGCTCAGCCATTGCCAACTATCACCCTTTTGACGTTGCCACTTTCCCGGAACTCGGGGAGACACCTTCGTATTTTAAGAAGGAAGTGAAGCAGTACTCCGAGATGAACTACGAGGAGTTACATCGCTACATCGGGGACCTGCAGCAGAGCGGTTTCGACGTTGTGCGTCTGCGGGTTCAGTTGCACAAGAAATTCTCTTACCCTCTGATCACGCTGGTCATGGCGGTACTGGCAGTGCCGTTTGCGCTTTCGACCGGCAAAAAAGGCGCTGTCGCCGGGGTCGCAATCGCGGTGGGCATTGCGGTGTTCTACACCGTTGTATCCCGGCTGTTCGAAGCCATGGGCGATCTGAGCCAGCTACCTCCGGCTCTGGCGGCCTGGTCTCCCGACCTGATCTTCTGCCTGCTGGGTGGGTATTTAATTCTGAAAGTACCAACGTAGACTCGTATCGCGGTAAGACTTCAGTCGTGCCGCCAGAGCGAAAGATGCAGCGGGAGATGGGGTTCGGCGTCAGCGTCGGCAGATTTCAAGGATTCAGTCCCGCGGCTGCCCGATGCGCCAGGTCTGCTACTTCACTGCCACGCCCAGCGGAAAGGTATCGGTCGCAATGCCTGTGTTCGTTGGACTCAGCGCCCCGGTTGCGGGAGTGATAGCGTACTGCGATATGCTCGCCGAGTTGTAGTTGGCCACGAAGAGCCAGGTGTCATCGCTGCGGATCGCGATTGAATCAGGAGTCGTACCCGTTGCCACGGTCGCGGGACTCAAAGCAGTCAAAGTCCCCATGGCTGCGCCGATGCGAAACGCCGAGATCTGGTTCGATGTTTTATTTACCACGTAGAGAAAATTTCCCAACGGATCAATCGCGATTGGCCCCGGACCACCGCCGGCCGAGGTAGGCGGACCAACGGAAATCAAGCTTCCATCCGTAGCACTGATCGTATAGGCGCTGACATTATTCGACTGTTGATTGGCTACGTACACAAAGCGGTTGCAAGGATCGACCACTATGCCGGAGGGCACGGAGCCAGCAGCAATTGCTACGACCGACGTTGAAGGAGCCGGCGGGCCCAGAGTTCCAGACGACGTGTTCACTTGAAATTGCCAAACCTGATTAGCCGACGCGTCCGCAGCATAGAGGTATTCATTTGCAGGAGGCGTTTGCTTGGAGCACGCAGCATTCGCACTCGGAAACGTCATTGGAGTCACGGCCAGGGCAACCACGTTCGCGCCGGAGCCACCCGCAGTCGTGGGAACTGCGAAAGGCGAACCTGCGACCTCTGTCACGCTGCCACCGCTGCCGATGGAAAATACCGACACGGTGCCTGCGACAGCGGTCGTGCCACTTGTCGTCGCTTCGTCAGCCACGAACAGAAACTTCCCCGACGAATCAACCTTGATTGCTGCCGGACTCACCACGCCCGCCGGCGCACTCATTGCCAGAGGTGTCCCAACCGTTGACAGTGTGCCGTCGGAATTAATTTTGTAGCTCGCTACAGAGCCTGCCTTCACGCTATTCGCAACTGCCGGGGTCGGAACCACGGTGACGTAAGCGTATGCGCCAGCCGGGTCCAAAACGATTGCCGTAGGCTGGCCAAGAATCGCGGGGGATGTATTGATCTGGGACACGCGCCCGTTGCTGAGCGTAACCCCAAAAGCCTGTACTACCTGCGAGCCCTGATTAGGAACGATCACAAGTCCGTTGGTGGAGGAATTAGATGAAAAATGGCTGCCGCAAGCGACCAGAAAGCCAATCGAAACCAGAACCATAACCGCGAGGAGCCAGGTGAATCGTTTACACATTCTTAGGCTTATCTCCATTTTGCGTGCTTGCGCTTCTCCCGTCCGCGGAGCGAATAGGGTCTTTAGAAGGCGTGAATCTCCCACATTTGTGTATCAGGAATACGCGGGAAGAGCAAACCCCACACAGAGTTATTGGAACCGCAAGACGCGGTCGGAGTTGCCTGAAACCATCGGGCAAAAGAAACCCTAAGCTTGCTGGGTCTGCACGACTGCAACCGATTCTTCCGGCTTCGCAGTGCGAGGGCCAGCTGAGATTAGAGGTAGACGGATCTCCACCAGCAGGCCGCCCGCGGCTCGGTTGTAGGCCGCGACTCTGCCCCCATGGAAACGTACTGCCCGTTCAGTGATGGCTAATCCCAGTCCAACTCCACCCGTGAGTCTGCCTCGGGAGTCATCGAGCCGGTAAAACGGCTGGAAAAGTTTCTCCAACGAGTCCGGCGGAACGCCGGGGCCATAGTCGGTCACGGCCAGAAGCGCTTCCGCTGCGCTGAAATTTTCAGTTCTCTGCAGTTGAATCTCGACAGTCGTTCCTTCACCCGTGTAACGGATGGCATTGCGCACAACGTTTTCGATCGCGCTGTGCAACAGAGACGCATTGCCGCGAACTCCCCACTCGCCTTCAGGAACCATGCTGCGGACGTGGCAATGCCGGGCCTGGGCTTCGAATTCAGCATCCTCAGCGACGCTACGGACCAGGTCGTCGAGAGGCACCGGGGAGCGCGGCACAAGCTGCTCTCCGTCCTCGAGGCGAGCCAGGGTCAGAATTCGTCCAATCAATTCGTTGAGGCGGTTGGCTTCGAGCTCAATTCGCTCCAGCATGTCAGCGCTCTCAGAGCCCGAACGCTTGCGGGCAAGACCGAGGGCCACGTTCAACCGCGCCAAGGGAGATCGTAGTTCGTGAGAAATGTCATTCAGCAAGCGGGATTGCGCCTTCACCATCGATTCCATGCGCTCGGCCATGGCGTCGAAGTCGCGCATCAGTCCGGAAATCTCATCCCTACGGCGGCTTGCAGGGGGACCTGCGCGGGCAGTTAGATCTCCCGCGGACAACTGGCGGGTCGCGGCGCGAAGACGCACGATGGGCATGGTGAGATACCAGGAGAGGAAATAACAGACCAGCCCCGAGCAAAGGACCAGGAAGAGCAGACCAGTGAGGGGGAAGCCGTGAGGCCCGAAGAACACGCGCGGACCCGAGGGCAAAACCAGCGCCATAGTGTAGCGATGATGACCATCCGAAGAAGCTCGCGACTCGACCATGACACGGGGCGCGGGCAGAAGGATGCCATCGCGCGGCGGGAGAGGCTTACCCAGAGCCATGTGCTCGAGCCAGACCGGCGCGCTCCGGCCTGAAATCTCATTGCCCTGCTCGTCGAAGACATGAGCGTGGACGTGTTGCGTCAGTTCCAAATTTTGCAGAAATTCTCGAAGGCGATGCGGTCCTCCCTGTTCGTAGACACCGACCGCGTCTGCCAGAGACGTAGTGGCTAACGACGTCCAGGTGGGGTTGCGCTGCGGGCGAAGTACTAAAACCGCCAGGATGGTCAGCATCACAAACAAAGCGATGGCCAGCCAAAACGAAAAGAAAATCCGCAGGAACAAGCTTTTCATGAAATGCCCCTGGACCTCTCGCGGGGCCGGGCAAAAATGTAGCCTACACCGCGCACCGTTTTGATGTGCTCGTCGCTCTCGGTGTCACCCAACTTCTTGCGGACCTTGCTCACGTGCATGTCGATGCTGCGGTCAAATGGCGAGAACTTGCGGCTGAGTACGGCATTTACCAACCGCTCGCGCGGAACCACGCGGCCAGCCTCTCGCAGCAACACTTCCAGCAGGTTGAATTCGACCGATGTCAGGTCCACTGGCTTGCCGTCCCGGCGAACCGTGCGCGTCGCGGGATCCAGTTCCACTTCCCCGACGCACACTATCTCAGGCGCGGGAGGGGCCGGCTTTCCATCACTACGCGTACGGCGAAGGATTGCCCGGATGCGGGCTACGAGTTCGCGTGGGTTGAACGGCTTGGGAAGATAATCGTCGGCGCCAATCTCGAGCCCCACGATGCGATCTACGTCTTCGCCCCGTGCCGTGAGCAACAATACGGGCAGCCGGGACGTGGCGCGGATTCTGCGCAAGACTTCGAAGCCGTTAATACCGGGCAGCATCACGTCGAGCACAGTGAGCATGTATTCCCCGGCAGTGGCTTGTTGTAACCCACTTTCTCCGTCGTGCACGCAATCGACCGCAAAGCCTTCGGCGTGCAGATACTCCACCACAAGATTGCAGAGCTCTACGTCGTCGTCGATAACGAGAATGCGCTCCATTCCCTCAGATTTCATACTTCACGATTCATACGACACGATTCATCCTTCATTGTGCATCAGGCTCTAGCCGCTGAGCTGTAAAGAATTGTCAAACCGGCTCTGCGAACGGGAAGCAAGAAAGTCAGAAGAGGATTGGCCGCGGTTGACAAATCTTTACTCCAGTTGACCGACTCTTTACTACTGAGGACTCCTAAACCGTGTTCCTATAAGTGTACGCAAAATCAAAGGTTCTTCGGTGGACCCTAGGAGAATTATGAAATCGATTCGCTCTCGCTTCTTGATCGCAGCAGTCGCAGTGCTGTTTACCACCGCAATCGCAAATTCGCATTCGCAAACGGCCGAGGCAGCTCCTCCGCCAATGCATGAACACGGATATGGCCATGGCGAACGCATGTTGGAATTTTTTACCGACTACCTTGGACTGAGCGAGGCTCAGCAGGCACAAGCCAAGAGCATTATGCAGAAGGAGCACGCCACACTGAAGCCGCTCCTGCAGCAACTGCACCAGACCGAGGAGCAGCTCCGTCAATATGAGGAAGGTGCTTATGACGAAGCTAAGGTCCGGTCGCTGGCGGCCGAGGAGTCCCAGGCTCAGATCGAATTAACTGTTCAGAAAACGCGGATTCACTCCGAGCTCTTCCAGTTACTCACGCCCGATCAACAGGCGAAGATGAAACAGTTTGAGGCTAACCGGGAAGCTCGCAGGTCGAAGCACATGAAGGACGCTCCAGCTTCCGGCGCAAGAGTAGCGCCGGAAGAATGACGAAGTTGGAATTTTCGCAAGAGAGTTCTGTGCCAGAGCGTGAGGCGGTTATCTTCCTGCCGCCTCGCGCTCGAATGGTACACAGCGATTCGAGGAGTAGATCCGATGGGGCGGCAACGACGCATATCTTTTCAATGCAGGATGGCTATTCTTCGCGGGATGGAGCGTGGTTGTTGCGGCCCTCAACCTGATCGCGTTCGGCGAGGATCTGGTCCCCTCCCCTGCTCGCAACCGAGGGATACAAGAGCGGCGCTAACCAAGGCCGTGCCAGCTTAGTAGGCGTAAACCTTGAGAAACGCGAAGACGATCACGCCAGTGATCGAAACATAAAGCCAGATGGGAAACGTGAACCGTGCGATGCGCCGGTGCATGGCAAATCTGCCGCTGAGTGAAAAGAACAACGTCGTCAACACGAGTGGCAGTGCCACCACTGAAAGAAAGATGTGGCTAGCCAAAATCGAGAGATAAATAGTACGAACTGCTCCCTGGCCCGGAAAATGCGTGTCTCCATGCAGAGCATGGTTGACGATATAGCTGATCAGGAATAGAGAAGAAAATCCAAAGGCCAATAACATGCTTGTACGGTGGGCTTGCCGATTCCCGTGCTTGATGAAGTACAGCCCCGTACAGAGAGCGCTGGCGCTCAGTCCGTTTAGAAGCGCGTTGAGCGCGGGCAGGAAGGTCCACTGCCCTGCAAATTGGGCAGAGGCTTTGTGGACGTACAGCAGCCATAGCAGGAATAGGATTGCTGTAGCGCCCACTAAAACGATTGCTCCCACAACCGGGCGGGGACTGGTCCGTTCCTGTGCCATCGAGCAATTAAAACACAGAAAACTTCACGACACATTTTGATCGAGCCAGTGATTCGAGCCGGCACTTGCCTGATCGGACTCCGGATCGGAGCGGAGATTCTTGAGCTGTATTGCAAAGGCAAGGCTGCGACGTGCAAGCTGGTACCCATGCCAGAACTGCCGGACATTGTCACTTACATCAGTGCGCTCGAATCACGAATCGTCGGTCAGCCACTTGTGCGGATACGACTGGGCAGTCCTTTTCTGCTGCGGACAGCACAGCCTCCGATCACGAGTGTGGAGGGCCGCGCAGTGCTCAAACTGAGGCGAATTGGCAAGCGCATTGTCATCGGAGTTGAGGGCGACCTTTGGCTCGCGCTGCACTTAATGATTGCGGGCAGGCTGCACTGGCGTGCGCCCGAGGCAAAGCTGGCTGGCCGGCAGAGTCTGGCAGCCTTCGACTTTCCGACTGGTTCCCTGGTACTCACCGAAGCTGGCACAAAGCGTCGCGCGGCGTTGCACATACTCAGCGGTGAGGAGAGCTTGCGTTCCATCGACCCGGGAGGAATCGACATATTTTCCAGCGATCTCAATTCATTTCGTAGCGTACTCGCGGCTGAAAATCACACACTCAAGAGGGCGCTTACGGATCCGCGGTTGCTGAGCGGTATCGGCAATGCGTATTCGGATGAAATCTTGCACGCGGCGCAACTTTCTCCCATCACGCTTACGCACAAATTGCAGCCCGACGAGTGGGAGAGGCTATTTGTTGCAACGCGGCACACGATCGAGCTTTGGATTGATCGACTGCGGGCCGGGACTGGAGTCGGTTTTCCCGAGAAGGTGACAGCCTTTCGCAAAGATATGGCAGTCCATGGGCGCTACGGTCAGCCGTGTCCTAGATGTGGCGACAAAGTATTGCGGATTCGCTATGCCGACAAAGAAACGAACTATTGTGCCCGATGCCAGACTGGCGGCAAAGTCCTTGCGGATCGGAGTCTGTCGCGGCTTTTGGGATCCGATTGGCCGCGAACTCTAGCAGAACTGGAGGCGCTGAAACAGCGCTGATAGCATATCGGACGCAATTCCCGCAAGAAGCGCCGCCCCGAAAACCTGCACCGCAGCCTGCTAAAATCTCATCTACTACTCTGCATGTTATTGAGCCTGTTGCCTAAGAGTTTGCGCCCACTGCTGCCTTACCTCAAGCGGTATCGCTGGAGCTACGTGGTCGGCACGGTTTGTGTCCTGGTCAGCAACGGCGCATGGGTATTGTTTCCGCAGGTGATCCAACGGGCAATCGACAGCCTTAAAGGCGGTGTCACCCTGCACGCCTTGGCGTTGTTTGTCTGGGAATTACTGGCCGTGTTCGTGGTGCGGGCCATTTTCATGTTCCTGACGCGTTGGATCCTCATCGGGATCTCGCGGGACATTGAGTTCGATCTGCGCAACGACCTGTTTGCCCGCCTGGAAACCCTGTCCTATTCCTACTACCAGCGAATGCGTACCGGGGACGTGATGGCGCGCGCGACTAACGATCTGAACGCAGTACGCATGCTGCTGGGCCCGGCCATCATGTACTCGGCGAATACCATCGTATTCACGGTAGCCGCGTTGGCCTTCATGGTCGTCCTTAGCCCTAAGCTGACGTTCTACACGTTTCTGCCGTTGCCAGTGGCGAGCATACTGATTCAGTACTTTGGACGGCGCATTCACGAACGCTTTGAACGAATTCAAGCCATGTTTTCGGACATCTCGGCGCGGGCGCAGGAGAATTTTTCGGGAGTGCGGGTGATCCGCGCCTATGTGCAAGAGGAAGCTGAGATTGCCAACTTCGAAACCGCCAACCAGGAATACATTGCCCGCAGCCTGCGGCTGGTGCGCCTGATGGGGATGCTGTGGCCAACCCTCGAGTTGGTGTTGGGCGTAGCAACAGCGCTCGTTCTCTGGCTGGGTGGACGCGAAGTTATTAACGGACAGACGCAAGTGGTATTGGTTTCGTATCTTGGAACGAAGACAACGTTGTTTCTTTTTGGATCCATGAGTGTGGGTGGCTTTGCAGCCTTTCTCACCTACATGATGCAATTGACCTGGCCCATCATCGCACTGGGCTGGGTGGTAAATATCTTCCAGCGCGGCACAGCATCACTGATACGGCTGAACGAAATTCTAATGGAGGAGCCGGAAATCATCGACGCACCTGACGCTAGAGATCTACCGGTCACCGGGGAAATCGAACTCCGGGGCTTAAACTTCAGCTACAACGGCAGCCCTGTGCTGCACAACCTCAATCTCCGGATACCTGCGGGCAGCAGCCTGGCGATCGTGGGTCCGACCGGCTCTGGCAAGACTACTCTGGTCAATTTGATCCCGCGCATCTACGATGCAGAGCCAGGAACGGTTCTGATCGATGGCCGTCCCATTCACGAGTACTCGCTCTCGTCCCTGCGAAAGAGCATCGGTTTTGTGCCTCAGGAAACTTTCCTGTTCAGTGACCGGCTACGCGAAAATATTGCGCTCGGGGTGGAATCGGCTTCCGACCAGCAAATTCGCGATGCGGCGGCCGCTGCCAATATCGCCGAGGACATTGAGAGCTTTCCCGACGCGTATCAGACGGTGGTTGGCGAACGTGGCATCACGCTTTCCGGTGGACAGAAGCAGCGCACGGCCATTGCTCGGGCGCTCATTCGTGATCCCCGGATACTGATCCTCGACGACGCCCTTTCCAGTGTCGATACTCAGACGGAAGACAAAATTCTCAACCACCTTCGCAACGTTCTGCGCGGACGGACTACAGTTTTTATCTCGCACCGGGTTTCAACTGTCCGAAATGCCGACCGTATCGCTGTGCTGCACGGCGGACGCATCGTCGAACTAGGTACGCACGACGAACTCCTCGCCTTGAATGGCTACTACACCGACCTGTATAACAAGCAGTTGCTGGAAGAAGAACTGGCCGAGGTCTGAAGGATCGATTAAGCCTCTTTTTTCACCGCGAGGTGAACCGGCGCCGCATGCCGGTTCTAAAATTAAAACCAGCCCAAGATCCACGAACAACACTCTAACGTTCCGGCATGCAGAGGGTCACGACGCCCGAGCTTCTCGACTCTGACCAGTGTCCGCCAGAGGAGGTCCAGTGCGCCTTGCGCGACCTTGGACGCATGAACCGCTGGTTCGGCGGGGTCGCTACCACTCAATCGTTAATTGAGCGCGTCGCCCAATCCACGGGAAGAAGGCGTCTCTCGGTGCTCGAAGTGGCCTCTGGATTTGGCGAGGTCCCGGAACTCGTTAATAAGCGCCTTGCGCGAAGAGGCATAACCCTCGATCTCACTTTACTGGATCGCATGCGCTCCCACCTCCGTGGTAATACCCTGTCGGTTGTAGGCGACGCCGTGGCACTTCCCTTTCGGGACGGCTCGTTTGACGTGGTCAGTTGTAACTTGTTTGCGCACCACTTAGATCCTGAGAACCTGTCCTGTTTTATAAGGGACGCCGGGCGGGTCAGTAGCTGCGCGGTAGTGATCAATGATCTGGTTCGCCATCCGCTTCATCTGGCATTGATTTACGCGGGATTTCCTCTGATGCGTTGTCGCGTGTCACGGGTCGACGGAGTGGCGTCAGTCCGGGCAGCATATGTTCCTAAAGAAATTCGCGCCATTATAGCTGCGGCGTTTCCGGGTGGCTGCAGGCCGCGCGTTGAAATTCTCCGCCACTATCTTTTTCGGATGGGCGTGATTGTGTGGAAAGGGGCGAGGGTTGAGGCTGGAGTTAAAATCCCATAACCACTGGGGCGGCAGCCTAGCGAACGACTAGCACTTCCCGCACGTTGTCGCGTGCGAGGAAGAATTTGATTRAAGCAAAATCGCGGAAAAGATTTTCAATGTGACGGTTGTTGAATACGCGCTGTAACTGGAACCCGTCCGAGACCGCGGTGTGGACCGCGCCGGTAGGCCCGCGTCTTGCTTCCCGCCGGAGGACGATGCGCTGCATCTCCAAGGTGTCCTGGCTAATGATATGAAAGCGGTAGCACGGAGAGTCCGGACCGGCGTCTCGCGTGTGGAAGAATGCCAAGAGCATGCCACCCGGCTTTAGGACAGACCACAACCGTCCCACCACAGGCCGGACCAGGCTTTCATCCAGATAGTCAGGCAAGTTCCAGCACAGGACCATGTCGAAGTGCGCTGCGGGATAGACCAGGTTGTCGGCGAGAAATTGCCGGCTGTCGAGAACCAGAGCGCCCTGCTCATCCTTGGTGACGAGGTTCGGTTCGGTGGATGCAGTGAGCAGGTCTTCGCTGTAAATCTTGTGGCCACGCTCAGTGAAGTGGCGGATGTTGGTTGCTGAGGTGGAACCGAGATCAAGAACGCACAGCGTTTCCTTGCTGTCCCAACTGCGCGCCACTTCGCCCAAGCCGCTGGAACGCCGGGTAAGCTTTTGAGAGCTCTGTGCCGGGTTCGGCGCCTCCGGTCCGCTGGATGAGCTGCGAAAAAATTTCATGAAATTCTGCGTTACCGATGCCATACTACTTCGCGTCTTTGCAGGCTGCAGAGACAAACCCCGGACCTGACAACTCCTTACGATACTAAGTCCCCGCCAAATCGCAACATTACTGAAAGCAATACTTTAAGCTGTGGGCCCGGAGCTAACTCTTATTGCCGGGGGCTGCCTTGGCGTCGGCTTTCCCTTGGATATCAACCTTGCCTTTCAGATAGGCACCTTCTTCAATCGAGATCCGCTGAGTAGAAACGTCGCCGGTAACCACTGCGGACTTGCGCAACTCAACCCGTTCACTGGCCTGAACATTGCCTTCCAGCTTTCCTTGCACGACCACAATTTTTGCTTCCACGCTGGCCTTCACTTGGCCATTCGGTCCAACGGTCAAGCTGTTGGTTTTCAGGGAGATAGTTCCCTCGACCTGACCGTCTACGTAGAGATCTTCACTGCCAGATAGATCGCCCTTAATCACGACTGATTTGCCAATTTGTGCCAGATCGCCAGACAGGGGTGCACTCATAGATTCTCCTTATGAAGCAGGATCAACATCTTAAGGCAATGTCGACAGCAAAGATTCCCGCAGGCGGGTGCAGTAGACGTTCCTCTTCGACTATACCCACCCTTTTAATGCCCGGCAAGCGCGTGCAGTGACGTTTTGTACCGAGACTCCTACCCGAAGTACTGTAGAGTGCGCCGCCGGGCGGGCTGGCTACACTAGCTTCGGTGCAAAATAAAATGGGCTGCCATCGCCCCAAGTCCCCAGTCACCATAGCCTTTGCCGTTGCAGCCGCCACCCTTGTATTGGGCGGTTTCCTTCAGGCGTCTCAACGACCTGGCGATTCGTCCCCGGTAGCTCTGGTTCGCGCTGTAGTAGCTAACGAAGCCGCCGCCTCGAGGAAGAGCTCGCCTAAACATATGTTTCGCGCGCGCAAGCAAACGCCGCGAGGATCGCAAACCAAGCTTTACGTGCAGACGACACAAGCAACCGTGGCGCTGATGATCGCGAATGATGACAAGCCGATAGCAGAGCAACAATTGCAGAGCGAGACCGCTCGTCTGGAACATCTGGCGGCGGATAGTAACGACTTGCGTCGTAAGCAGAAACAGGAACGCGAGGATGCTGAACATGCACTGCGCATCGTCGAGGCTCTCCCCGATGCTTTCATCTATGAGTTCGACGGCACAGAACCTGGCCGGGAAGGCCTGGGCAAGCCGGGCGATGAACTGGTGCGACTCAAGTTCCGGCCCCACCCGCATTTCGTACCCCCGTCTCGAGTGGAACAGGTTCTGCTCGGCATGGAGGGATATCTATTGCTGGATAAAAATGCTTGTCGCCTGGCCAAAATCGAAGCCACGCTATTCCGGGAGGTAAGCTTCGGCTGGGGAATCCTGGGGCATCTCGACAAAGGAGGCCGCCTTCTCGTGGAACAGGCAGACGTCGGCGACGGAACCTGGGACGTAACCCACATGCGGCTGAACTTCACCGGCAAGATCATGATGGTAAAGAGTCTGACTATCAACTCGGACGAAACTTTCAGCGACTTCCGGCGGGTGTCGGATGATCTTACCTTCGCCAAAGGAATCGCACTGCTCAAGAGTGAACAAGCGCGGATGCAGCGTGCCGATACCGGAACGGCGACTGCAAGCAGGAAACGGCGTTGAAGTCCTGGCTGTCTTTTCGAATCGCGCTCTCAGAGTTGCGCCGCAAGCAAAATTGCAACCTGATTCTGCGAACTACTTCTTCCCCGCGGTGAGCGTCTGCTTGCGGACCGTCAACTTCTCAATTAAATCCTCTTTCACGCGGTAGCCGGTGCCTGGCTGGTCGCCGACCGGAATCATCCCTTGTGCCGAGACTTCGACTTCTGGATCGACGATGTCCTCTTTCCAGTAACGTTTCGACGCGGAAACGTCGCCGGGCAGGCGAAAGTTATCGAGCGTTGAGAGCGCGATATTCTGAGCGCGTCCGATCCCGGACTCGAGCATGCCGCCACACCAGACCGGAATATTTTGCGTCTGACATAAATCGTGAATCTTCTTAGCCTCAGTGAAGCCGCCTACGCGTCCCACCTTGACGTTGATGATGCGGCAGGCTCCGCTCTCGATGGCGAAGGCGGCCGCCCGGACGTTTACGATCGATTCGTCCAGACAGATAGACGTACGCAGTTGCTTTTGCAATCGGGAGTGGTAATAGATGTCGTCGTCCCACAGTGGCTGCTCGATCATGAGCAGATTGAATTGATCGAAGCTGCGCAGGTGTTCTGTCTGGTCGAGTGTGTAAGCGGAATTGGCGTCGCAGCTCAGCAGGATTTCGGGCCAGCGCGAACGTATTTTCTCCAGAACGTTTACATCCCAGCCGGGTTTGACCTTAAGCTTGATGCGACGGTACCCCGCATTCAATTCAACTTGGACTTTCTCCACTAACTGATCGATTGAATCCTGGATGCCGATGGAAACGCCGCAAGCAATCTCCTTACGCGTGCCGCCAAGCAGTTTCCACAGAGGCTGCTGTCTCTGGATAGCCTCCGCATCCCATAATGCGTTTTCCAGCGCCGCCTTGGCCATGCGGTGAGCCCGCACCTTGGCATAGAGTGCAGGGCAATCTCGCGCCGATTCAATTTCACGGCCGAGCAGGGCGGGGGCGAGATATTGAGTGATTGTCGGCCATGCACTATCGATCCACTCGCTGCTGTAAAAAGGATCTTCTCCCGCAACGCACTCGGCCCAGCCGTTTACGGTCTCACAGTGGACGGTAATGAGAAGAATGCGACGGTGATAGAGGCGGCCAAAGCTTGTCTCAAAAAAGTGGACAAGCGGCATCTGAATTTCACGGAGGGTGATGGCTTCAACTTTCATGTATTTTGTCGCGCACTACTGAGAAGCGTATGACCAGTTCTCATCCCATTCACCGAGCAAGAACTTTCCGTTGCCGTCGGAATCACGCTCATAACCCAGTACCGCAAGTTCACAGGAGAACGCCCGCAGGAACTCATCCCGATTTCGCTCCTGCACCTGCCGCGCCTTGTCGCGTGTTTCGGCCGCCGTCTTCCAATCGTAGATCTGCGCCGGCACATCGATAGTTGTTTCGCGCTGGATGGATAGATTCTTCCCTGTCGCCAACAACGTCTCGACGCGCTTCGACTTCAACCACCACTCGGCAATCAAGCGGTCGCTGGGTAATCCTCCCTGAAGCGGCGAAGAGGTAATCCCATACTGGTTGATGTTATAACGCCGGGCAATCGCGCCCAGCTTTTCGATGTTGAGATAGGAATTTTTGATTTCCAAAGGATCGAACGTCCACTCAATCAACTCGATTTCCCGCTGCAGCGCATCCTCCCGCTGCAGCAACTTGAGGCGGCGGCCTAAGCCGCTGTTGCGATGATCCTTACGCACCGCCAGCATGTGCGAGTGCAGGTAAATATGTCCGGAGCGCGTGCCCGGCACTGAAAGTGCGAATCCGACCATCTCATTACCGGCGAAGGCTCCCATCACCTGGCCTCCCACCTTTTCCGCCACCACAAACATGCGGAGCGGCACAAGCTCCTCGTCAGTAAAATTCCACACTTCTTTCTGCAGGGTTACACACGCCCGCAATTCCTCAAGGCCCTGGCAGTGGCGGATAACGACCGGGTCGAAATTCGGGTCGGAACTCACAGCTGTTTTTCCTGAAGTTTGGCTTGCTGCCACAGCGCCTCGAGTTGCTCCATCGTGGCGTGGATTGGCGTGCGGCCGGTTGCAGACAAACGTTTCTCCATCCACTGGAAGCGGCGCTTGAATTTACGGTTGGTCTTGCGGAGCGCGGATTCTGGATCGAGCGAAAGGTAGCGCGCAAGATTGACCATAACGAAAAACAGATCCCCGACCTCCTCTTCCAGGCGGGTCTGCAGTTGTTCTGGAATCTGCTGGCGCCCTGCGCCGGCCATGCCGTGCGCCTGCGGCCGAGGACCGGGCTCTGGAAACTTTTTCAGTTGTTCGCGGAGTTCGACCGTTTCCTCATGAAGTTTGTCGAACAGGCCTTCAACGTTCGGCCAGTCGAATCCGACCTGAGCCGCGCGAGAGCTCAGCTTAAAAGCCTCGAGCAGTGACGGCATTGCCGGCGATACTCCAGCGAGCGCGGAATGCTCGAGCTCTGAGGATTTCTCGTCCCTTGCTTCGTCCCTGACGCCGCTCCGCCGCTTTTCCCGCTCTTCCGCCTTAAGCGTCTCCCAGTTGCGTTTAACTTCCGCTGAAGTCTCGGCCTTCACGTCGCCAAATACATGGGGATGCCGGTCGACCAGCTTGTTCGACAATCGATCCAGAACGTCATCAATGGAAAACGTCCCCTGCTCCTTTGCCATCTCCGAGTAAAAGAGAACTTGCAGCAGCAGGTCGCCAAGCTCGCCCGGAAGTTCGTCCCAGTCGCGATTGTCAATCGCCTCTAGGACTTCGTAAGTCTCTTCAAGGGTGTAGGGCTTGATCGAATCGAAGGTCTGTTCTCGATCCCAGGGGCATCCCCCCGGAGCTCGCAATCGCTCCATGATCCCGACCGTTCGCTCGAATCGTTCTCCCGTGGTGGACATCGGCAACCAATGTAAATGACGGCGTCGAAACCGGCAATGTACCGCATTTACACAGAGCAAATCTCCGGTCAATCCGCGCCAATCGCTTAGACCGTTCTCATCGACCTCGATTCTTCTTCTACCTGCGAAAAATATGCACGAAAACAACAACCGCCAGATTTCCAGCCGGCAACTAATATCCAAAGTCCATAGAAGTTCGTACCGCTCGAACTTAAAACGAATTCAATCAACAATTCATGAAGGAGAAAAGACAATGGCAAATACTCTCGCAGGAAAAAAGGTAGCCATCCTCGTGACCGACGGTTTTGAGCAATCAGAACTGGCGCAACCACGGCAGGCGCTACAGGAAGCCGGCGCGCAGACTCAGGTCATCTCGCCAAGCCAGGGCAAAGTAAAAGGCTGGAATCACAAAGACTGGGGCGACGAAGTCGCCGTCGATCTGGTCTTGAAGTCTACCAACCCGGCAGAATTTGACGCGCTACTGTTGCCCGGCGGAGTAATGAATCCCGATCAGCTGCGCATGAACTCCGACGCCGTACGGTTTGTAAGACATTTCTTCGATGCCGGCAAGCCGATCGCGGCGATTTGTCACGGGCCGTGGATGTTGGTGGAAGCAGATATCGTTCGGGGACTCACCGTGACCTCGTGGCCTTCCTTGAAAACCGACATTCGCAATGCTGGCGGTTCGTGGGTCGACAAGGAGGTGGTCAAAGACCACCAGTTGGTGACCAGCCGCAAGCCCGATGATATTCCGGCTTTCAATCGCGAGATGATCGGATTGTTCGCCCAGAGTGCGGTCGCGCCACAGGAACGACAAAGGAAAATCGCATAGGAGCTCTAGGAAAGCAACGAAGAAGCCACTCCGTTTCGCTGCACTCCTCAATCGCGATCCACCAGATTACCGGCTCGGCCTGCATAGAGACTGAGCCGGTTCTTTACCCTACCTTTTTGTTTAAAATGACCGCAGAAGGACTCCGTCGTCCCAGCCACCTATTCACTTTTGGCCGTACATTATGAAGCACTAACGTTACTTTCGGTGGAAGCAGAGTAGGCGCAGACTTGAATGGACAAAGTGTCTCAAGTGCAGGGTACCCGAGGGGGCACCAAAGACTGCATTTGGCATATCCTTATTGACATCCAAATCTTTAATTATTAATGACACTAGCGCTTAAACCTCGGGCCTCACTGGATGGGCAGGCGTTCCACGTCGTCATCATCGGGGGCGGAATTAATGGTGTGGCCGTCGCCCGCGAGTGCGCCCGGGCCGGCAAGCGCACGTTACTGATCGAGCAGAATGACTTTGCTTCTGGCGTCACCAGCCGGTCGACGCGCATCATCCATGGCGGACTGCGTTACCTGGAGCACGGCGAACTGAACCTGGTTCGCGAATCTGTGCGGGAGCGGGATCGCCTGCTTCGTGAACGCTCTCACCTGGTGCACCCAGCACATTTCCTTTTGCTGCTGAACGAGCACAGCCAGCGCAGTGCGATGAAAGTGCGTGTCGGACTGTGGCTCTACCAACGCATGGCGGGAACTAAATCATCCTCGCGCCCCAGCGAAATGGAATTGAAGCGCGTTGAACGCGCTCTGGATGCCGGCCAGAAATGGTCATTGTTCAGCTACGAGGACGCGCAATGCGAATTTCCTGAGCGCCTGGTCGCCGAGTGGCTTCGGGAGGCCATTGACTTCGGAGCGGTGGTCCGCAATCACGCCGAAGTCCTGGCGATTGATGTAACCCACGGACGGGCCAGAGGCGTCCTGCTTCGCGATCGAACCAATGGCCGGGACGAACGCATCAGTGCTGCGTCGGTTTTAAACTGCACTGGGCCGTGGGCTGACCGAATCTGCCAACGATCTTCGGTGCGAACTTCCCAGCCTATGGTAGGTGGGGTGCGTGGATCGCATATCGTTCTCCCGCGTTTTTCGGGCGCTCCGAATGCTGCCCTGTACTCCGAGGCCGCGGACGGACGTCCGGTCTTCGTCATTCCCTGGAACGAGCAGATATTGGTTGGCACGACGGAGGTTCCCGACGACGGCGATCCGGCAAGAACCGCTCCTTCCGCCGAAGAGATCGAATATCTGCTGCGCTCCGTAAAGCAATTGTTCCCCCGGGCAAAGATCTCCCCGCAGGATGTCAAATACGCCTTTGCCGGTATCAGGCCTCTGCCGAATTCGCCGGGCAACCGTCCCTCCAGTGTGACGCGACGGCACTTCTTGCACGACCACACGGACGAGGGTGCCGCCCGCATGATCTCCGTCATTGGCGGCAAGTTGACCACCGCCGCCTCTTTGGCGCGCGAATGCGCGCGCAAAATTGGAATCAGCGTCGGGGAATCGAAAACGGTTGCAGTGGGCCCGGGTACTTCTCTCGATCCGTGGCTCGATCAGGCGGTCGTCGAAATCGCCCGGGCGGGATCGGTGAGCGAAGAATCGGCGCGTGGAATGGTGGAGTGGCATGGCAAGAACGCTATGGACATTGCCCGCATGGCGCTGGTCAGCGCCGAGCTACGCGCTCCCATCTGCCCGCACACCTCGCACATTGTGGCCGAAGCAGTAGAGGCTTACCGGAACGAGTGTGCGGTGACGCTGGGCGATGTTTTGCTACGCCGGGTTCCGGTGGCGCTGGGCGCATGCTGGTCTGAATCCTGCAGCCGGGAAGCTGCTTTGCGCATTGGCGCCGTAATGGGCTGGGACGAGCAGACTATGGGATCCAATCTGGAATCGTTCGAGATGGAGCGAGCGGCTTTTCTGTACAAGCCGGCGCGCAACGCCTCAGCACTGGAAGCTGCGGCAGATTAAGTACGAGGTACTCCTTGCCTGAGGTCCACCGTTTTGAAAGGGCATCTTCACATATTGAGGGGAAACACTGGTCTTGATTTTGTTTGGAAGGGCGTGGCTTCAGTCGCGCCATACGTTCAGCAAAACAAGCCCGGCTTTAGCTGCTTACGGTGCCCGAGGCCCGCGGTGCCGCCTTTTCCATCCCGCCAAATGCATGATTTCTTGTTAACATTTCAGCTCAGTTCAACGCCCCTGGATTCCCCCCAGGAGTTTGGTGTCATCACTGATGATGCCATCCACGCCCTCTTTTTTAAAACGCCGCATCCTGGCTCGGTCGTTGACCGTCCAGACAATGATCTTCTTACCCGCCTCATGGAGTTCGCGGACGAGATCGTTCGAGGCCAGCTCGTGGTGCGGAATGACGTATTCAACGGCCGACTGCCGCCACTCACTAAGCTGAGCCTTGGTTTCGCAGATAAGTCCGAGCGGGATGGACGAACTCTTGCTGCGGACTGAGCGTAAGACTTCAGGCAGAAATGAAGAAACCACAAAGCCACGACTGGGAGCATACTTCCGAAGCAGGTTCAAAATCAGTGGCTCCAGCCCTGACACTTTTAATTCGATGTCGAGAAAAGCGCTGTCCCGATAACGGGCCAGCACATCTTGCAGCAGCGGAAGCCAACTCAATTGTTGGCCGGTCGCGCGCGCGACCTCAACCCCGCGGCTCTGCTGATCGTGAACAACTACAGCTTGATCATCAGCCGTCAGGCGCACATCAAACTCAAAGCCATCACAGCCATCGGCCAGAGCCTGATCAGAAGACGCAAACGTATTTTCAGGAATCGACTTCGTAAAGCGGGCGCCACGGTGACCGAGCGAGAGTGGGCTGGATAACAC
>JRHI01001457.1_pt1 | contig 19789 bp, 30 predicted proteins | sample 215371 | NCBI WGS metagenome assembly JRHI01 (sample SAMN02929681, study PRJNA255918) | sediment metagenome | biome: cave system; feature: Ice Cave; material: Sediment; isolation source: sediment from deep within a dark volcanic ice cave with no known source of... ...
CCGCCACCGACGGCCCCATGCCCCAGACCCGCGAGCACATCCTGCTGGCCTACCAGGTCGGCGTGCCCTATATCGTGGTCGCGCTCAACAAGGTCGACCAGGTCGATGACGAGGAGCTGCTCGAACTGGTCGAGCTCGAGGTCCGTGAGCTGCTCAGCAAGTACAACTTCCCTGGCGACGACACCCCGATCGTGCGCGTCAGCGCGCTCAAGGCACTCGACGGTGACAAGGACGCGGCCGACGGCATCGTCAAGCTGATGGAGGCCGTCGACAGCTACATCCCGGTGCCGGAGCGTCCCGTCGAGAAGCCGTTCATGATGCCCATCGAGGACGTGTTTTCGATCGAGGGTCGCGGGACCGTGGTCACGGGGCGCATCGAGCGCGGAGTGGTCAAGGTGAACGAGCCGGTGGAGATCGTCGGCATCAAGGACACCACCAAGACGGTGGTGACCGGCGTGGAGATGTTCCACAAGCTGCTCGACGCCGGCGAGGCGGGCATGAACGTCGGCTGCCTGATCCGCGGTGTCAAGCGCGAGGACGTCGAGCGCGGCCAGGTCCTGGCCAAGCCGGGCACGATCACGCCGCACACCAAGTTCAAGGCGCAGGTCTACGTGCTCAGCAAGGACGAGGGTGGCCGGCACACGCCGTTCTTCAACGGCTACCGTCCCCAGTTCTACATCCGCACCACCGACGTCACCGGGACCATCAGCCTGCCCGAGGGCCAGGAGATGTGCATGCCCGGTGACAACGTGGAGATGGGCATCGAGCTGATCACCCCGATCGCCGTCGAGGACGGGATGCGCTTCGCCATCCGCGAGGGTGGCCGCACCGTCGGCGCCGGCGCCGTCACCAGCATCGACAAGACCGCACCCGCGAAGGGCAAATAGGTTCACCAGGCAAGGAATCGGTTTCACCTCATGGCACAGAAGATTCGCATCCGCCTGAAGGCGTACGACCACAGGGTCCTGGACCAGGCCGCGTCGAAGATCGTCGACACCGCGACACGGACAGGCACCCGCGTGGCCGGACCGGTTCCGCTGCCCACCACCATCAACAAGTACACCGTCGTGCGCGGGCCGTTCATCGACAAGGACTCGCGTGAACAGTTCGAGATGCGCACCCACAAGCGGATCCTCGACATCCTCGACCCCAACCCCAAGGTAGTCGACGCGCTGATGCGCCTCAACATGCCCAGCGGGGTGAACATCGAGATCAAGCTTGGAGACCAGCGTGGCTAAAGGATTGCTGGCCCGCAAGGTGGGCATGACCCAGGTCTTCACGGATCGTGGCACCGTGGTGCCGGTCACCGTGCTGGAGTCGGACACCTGCCTGGTGGTACAGCGCAAGACCACGGCCACCGACGGCTACCAGGCGCTGCAGATCGGCTTCGGCCAGGTTTTGGCCAAGCGCGTCAACAAGCCGCTGAGCGGCCACTTCAAACGCGCCGGGGTGCGCCCGCTGCGCCGGCTCACCGAGCTCCGCGACGCCGGCGAGGCTGAGGTGGGCAAGAGGCTGACCGTCGAGATGTTCTCCGCCGGCCAGCTCGTCGACGTCACCGGGACCAGCCAGGGCAAGGGTTTCTCGGGCACGGTCAAGCGCCACGGCTTCAGCCGTGGCCCGGTCAGCCACGGCTCGATGAACACCCGCCAGCCCGGCTCGATCGGCTCGGTCGACGCGGCACGTACCTTCAAGGGGGTGCGCATGTCTGGCCAGTTCGGCAGCGTGCGCCGCACCGTGCGCCACCTCGAGGTGGTGCGGGTGGACGGCGAGCGCAACCTCCTGCTCGTCAAGGGCGCCGTCCCCGGGCACCGCAACGCTGTCGTCCTGGTCAGGCCCAGCGACCGCGAGGAGACGCTGTAGTGGCCAGCGTCACCGTCGTCGACCAGACCGGCACGGCCACCGGGGAATTGGAGCTGCCCGAGTCGATCTTCGCGGGCCCCATCAACACCTCGGTAATGCACCAGGCGCTGCTCCGCCAGCTCGCCAACGGCCGCCAGGGGACCCACGACACCAAGACCCGTACCGAGGTGCGCGGCGGTGGCAAGAAGCCGTGGCGCCAGAAGGGAACCGGCCGCGCCCGCCAGGGATCGATCCGCTCGCCGCAGTGGGCCGGCGGTGGCATCGTCTTTGGACCGACGCCGCGCAGCTACCGGCAGGAGATGCCGCGCAAACAGCGCCGCCTGGCGCTGCGCAGCGCGCTCGCCGCCAAGGCACAGGACGGCCACATCCGCGTTCTCGGCAGCTTCGAGCTCGATGCGCCGCACACCCGGGCCGTGGTCGACCTGCTCAGGAACATCGAGGCGACAGCCCGCGTGCTCGTCGTCCTCGGTTCGCACAACGAATCGCTGGAGCGCAGTGCGCGCAACCTCCCTGAGGTCAAGGTCATCCTCGCTGCCAACCTCTCGGTGCGCGACCTGCTCACCGCGGAGACGGTGCTGATGACCGCGGACGCGCTCGAGCACGTCGCGCAGGCGTGGTCATGAGCATCGGGCGCACCGCCGAGCAGGCGGTTCTCGGACCCGTGGTCAGCGAGAAGTCGTACGGGGCAATGGCCACCGGTCGCTACGCCTTCCGGTGCGCGCCGTGGGCGACCAAGATCGAGATCGGCCAGGCCATCGAAGAGCTGTTCGCTGCCCAGCGGATCACGGTGACGAAGGTCAACACCCTCAACGTGCGTGGCAAGGTGCGCCGCCGCTCGCGCGGGCGCACCCGCGTGGTCGGCCACAGCCCCGACTGGAAGAAGGCCGTCGTCACCCTCGCCCCCGGTCAGAAGATCGATGGGCTGTTCGAAGGCGTATAGCGATGCCCATCAAGCGCTACAAGCCAACCAGCCCGGGCCGACGCTTCATGTCGGTGAGCAGCTTCGAGGACATCACCAAGAAGAAGCCGGAGAAGGCACTGACCCAGCACCTGCCGACGCACAGCGGGCGCAACAACACCGGCAGCATCACCGTGCGCCACCGCGGGGGCGGCCACAAGAAGCTGTACCGGCTCGTCGACTTCAAGCGCAACAAGCTCGATGTGCCCGGCCGCGTCGCCGCCATCGAGTACGACCCCAACCGCTCGGCGCGCATCGCCCTGATCCACTACGCGGACGGGGAGAAGCGCTACATCCTGGCGCCGCTCGGGCTTGCCGTCGGTGACGCGGTGATGGCCGGTTCCAAGGCCGAGGTCAAGCCGGGCCACAGCACAGCGCTCGCCAACCTCCCGCTCGGCACCACCATCCACAACATCGAGCTTAAGCTCGGCCGCGGCGGCCAGATGGTGCGCAGCGCCGGCGGGGCTGCCCAGCTGCTCGCCAAGGAGGGTGGTTTCGCCACCCTGCGCATGCCCAGCGGCGAGGTGCGCCGCGTCGACATCCGCTGCTCGGCGACGGTCGGCCAGGTGGGCAACGTCGACCACGAGAACGAGACCGTCGGCAAGGCGGGCAAGTCGCGCTGGCGCGGCTGGCGTCCTTCGGTGCGCGGCATGACCATGAACCCCTTCGATCACCCCCACGGCGGCGGCGAGGGCCGCAGTGGTGCCGGTGGCCACCCGCAGACACCCTGGGGCAAGCCGGCGCTCGGCTATCGCACCCGCCACAACAAGTCGACCGATCGCATGATCGTGCGGCGTCGCAAGAAGTAGAGAGATGAGTCGTTCCCTCAAGAAAGGTCCGTTCTGCGACGACCACCTCCTCAAGAAGGTGCAGCAGCTCAACCAGAGCCGTGAGAAGCGGATCATCCGGACGTGGTCGCGGCGCAGCGACGTGTTCCCCGACATGGTCGGCCACACCATCGCCGTGCACGACGGCCGCAAGCACGTCCCAGTGTTCATCACCGAGACCATGGTCGGCCACAAGCTCGGCGAGTTCGCGGCCACGCGCCGCTATCGCGGCCACGGCCACCACACCGAGCGCAGTGCGTCGCTGAAGTAGGCAATCGAAAGGATATGGAAGTCGTCGCAACCGCCAAATGGATCCGCACCACCGCGCGCAAGGCGCGCCTGGTGACCGCCACCGTCGAGGGCCTGCCCGTCGCCGAGGCGCTGGTGATTCTGCGATTCTTGCCGCGTGCCGCCGCCCACGACGTTGCCAACGTCATCAAGTCGGCCGCGGCCAACGCCGAGCACAACTACAACCTCGATGCCTCCACGCTGCGCGTTGCCCGTGTCGAGGTGGAGGCTGCAGCGATCATCAAGCGCTTCCGGCCCAAGCCGCGGGGCATGGCGGGCAGCATCTTCAAGCGCACCGCCCACCTCCGTGCGTTCGTCACCGACGACGAGCCCACGCCGCAGAAGCGGGTCCGCTCCAAGATCCGGATGCCGCGCACCGTGGTGACGGCACCGTCCGCCGGTCCGTCGCGCGAGGCGCCGGCGTCGCGGCGCCGTCGCGGTGGCGTAGCGCCGCCGACCGCGGCAACACCCGCAACCGAGACGGCGACGCCGCGCCGTCGACGCGCCACGCCGGCCGCCGCAGCGGCGAGCGAGGCCGAGGACACCGCTGTGCAACCTGTGCGCGAGGAGCCGGACACCGCAGCCACGGACGCAGAGAACACGCCGGCCCGCGATGCCGGCGAGGGAGAGACCAGCTAATGGGTCAGAAAGTCCACCCCATCGGCTTCCGCCTGGGCGTGTACCGCAATTGGGACGCGCGTTGGTACGCCGACAAGGACTACACCGCGCTCCTCCACGAGGACATCGCTATCCGCCGGCTGATCGGCGGCCGCCTGCGCAACGCCGGCGTGGCGCGCATCGAGACGGAGCGGCGCGGCAATGAGCTCACCGTCACCATCCAGACCGCCAAGCCCGGCATCGTGATCGGCAAGCAGGGGGCGTCGGTCGACGCGCTGCGCGACGAGCTCGAGAAGATCACCGGCAAGAAGGTGCGCGTCACCATCCACGAGATCAAGACGCCCGAGCTGGACGCCAAGCTGGTCGCCGAGAACGTGGCCTCGCAGCTGGAGAAGCGCATCGCGTTCCGGCGTGCGCTCAAGCAAACGCTGCTGCGCTCGATGCGCGCCGGCGCCAAGGGCGTGAAGATCCAGGTGAGCGGCCGCCTCGGCGGCGCCGAGATGTCGCGCCGGGAATGGGACCGCGGCGGCCGCGTACCGCTGCACACCCTGCGCGCCAACATCGACTACGGTCAGTCCGAGGCGCGCACCACCTTCGGTCGCATCGGCGTTCAGGCGTGGATCTATAAGGGCGACTTCGTCACCGCCACCGGCGAACCGATCAGCGGCACCGCGGTTCCCCAGGCAGACGATGAGAGCACCGAGTCCCTCGAGCGCGCTCCCGCCGTCGCCGCCGAGGCGCCGGCGCGGAGCCGGGTTGCAGCGGCCGCCGCGGTCGCCGAACCCGTGGCCGCGGTGGTTGTGGAGGAGTCGCCGGTGCCGGTGGGGGTCGACGCGACCGGGGAGGTGGCCGATGTCGATGACACCGACACCGACACCGATTCCGACGACGACGCGGTCGCCCCCGGGGAGCTCCCCGACGACGCCGAGAAGGTGCAGAAGCTGGCGTCCAAGCGCAAGGCCCCAGCTGCGGCCAAGAAGCCTGCCGGTCGCGCCCCAGCCAAGCCGGCCACCGCGCGCAAGCCGGCCGCCGCCGACTCCGCTGCAGAGGAGGAGTAGCGCTGTGCTCATGCCCAAGCGGACCAAGCACCGCAAGATGCACCGCGGCCGTCGCCGGGGTGTCGCGCAGCGCGGCAACAAGATCTCGTTCGGGACCTACGGGCTCCAGGCGATGGGCGTCTGTTGGATGACCAACCGCCAGATCGAGGCCGCCCGGCGCGCCATGACCCGACACGTCAAGCGCGGCGGCAAGATCTGGATCCGCGTGTTCCCGGACCACGTGGTCACCAAGAAGCCGGCCGAGACGCGGATGGGCAGCGGCAAGGGGCAGCCCGAGGGCTGGGTGGCCGTGGTTAAGCCAGGGCGGATGCTCTTCGAGATGTCCGGTGTCTCACCCGAGGTCGCCAAGGAGGCGATGCGCCTTGCTGCCCACAAGCTGCCGATTCGCACCCGCTTCGTGGTCCGCGAGGAGCCGGGCGCCGAAGCGCCCGAGGAGCAGCCCGAAGCGGAGGAGGTGAGCGCATGACCGCGCGTGCCATCGCCTTGGACAACCTCCGCGCGCTGACCGCCGACGAACTCGCCGCGCACCTCCGCGAGCAGCGCGGCCAGCTCTTCCAGGTGCGTCTGCAGCAGACCATCGGGCAGGTCGAGAACCACCGCGAGATCCGGGCCATCCGCAGGGAGATCGCCCGCACCATGACGGTCCAGGTGGAGTACAGGCTCGCCGCCGAGCGGGGTGAGCCGGTGCCCGCCCCCGCCGCCACTGCGGTCCGTCGAGGACGCCGCGCCACAGCCGCCGCCGAAGCCACGCCAGCGCCCGCACGCCGCCGCCGCTCGCGCGCCGCCGCGCGGCCCGCCGTCGAGCCGGCCCTAGACGCGGTCACCGACATCGAGGTGGAGCGCATGCAGCCTGAGGCCACCGACACCCCCGGCGCCGCGGCAGCCGACGAAGACGAGGAAGAGACAAAGAGATGACCACCGAGCCACAGCCAGCTGCGACCCGGGCGCGCCGCAAGACGCGCGAAGGCGTCGTGGTCAGTGACAAGATGGAGAAGACCCGCATCGTGCTCGTGCAGGAGCAGAAGCCGCATGCGCTCTACAAGAAGGTGGTGCGCATCAACCGCCGCTTCAAGGTGCACGACGAGACCAATGAGAGTGGTGTGGGCGACCGGGTGCGCATCACCGAGACGCGACCGCTCTCCAAGGAGAAGCGCTGGCGCATCGCCAGGGTCCTGGAGAAGGCCAAGTAAGTGATCCAGCAGGAGAGCGTCCTCAAGGTGGCGGACAACAGCGGGGCCCGTGAGATCCTCTGTATCCGCGTGCTCGGAGGGAGCTATCGCAAGTACGCGTCGGTCGGCGACGTGATCATCGGCACCGTCAAGGTGGCCACGCCCAACGCCCAGGTGAAGAAGGGCGACGTGGTGCGCGCGGTGGTGGTGCGCACCGTCAAGGAGTACCACCGCCCCGACGGCAGCAACATCCGCTTCGATGAGAACGCCGCCGTGCTGATCCAGCCGAACAACAGCCCGCGGGGCACGCGCATCTTCGGGCCCGTCGCCCGCGAGCTCCGCGAACGCAATTTCATGAAGATCGTCAGCCTCGCCCCGGAGGTGCTCTGAGATGAGCGCGAAAACCGAGCGACGCACCAGGGTCGGCCTCAAGCATCGTGGCTGGGCCCGGGGCCGCGCCCGCCTGCTCGACATCCGCGCCGGCGACACCGTCGAGGTCATCGCCGGCAAGGACAAGGGCAAGCGCGGCGTGGTGGTGCGCACCATCCCGACCACCCAACGCATCGTCGTCGAGGGAATCAACCGCTTGAAACGACACACCAAGTCGGGCGTCGCCGGCAACATCCAGGGTGGCATCATCGATTTCAACGCGCCGATCGCCTACAGCAACGCGCTGCTGGTATGCAACCGCTGCGACAAGCCGACGCGCATCTCCCGCGTCAAGCAGGAGGATGGGAGCCTGCCGATCGTGTGCAAGCAGTGCGGGGAGATGTACGTGAGGAACGAGAGCTGATGGCCACCGCAGTTGCCCACCTGCCTCGCCTGCGCCAGCGCTACCAGGATGAGATCGTGCCCTCGCTGGTGCGCGACTTCCGTTACCGCAACGCCATGCAGGTTCCCCGCGTCGAGAAGCTGGTGATCAACATCGGCCTCGGCGAGGCGATCCAGAACGGCCGCGCCATCGACGCCGCGGTGAACGATCTCAAGACCATCACCGGCCAGTCGCCGATCGTGATCCGCGCCAAGAAGTCGGTGGCGGCGTTCAAGCTGCGCGAGGGCATGCCCATCGGTGTCAAGGTCACCCTGCGTGGCCGGCGCATGTGGGAGTTCCTCGACAAGCTGATCAGCGTCACGCTGCCGCGCATCCGTGACTTCCGCGGCATCGACCCCAAGGGATTCGACGGCCACGGCAACTACACCCTGGGGCTACGCGAGCAGCTGGTCTTCCCGGAGATCGACTTCGACAAGATCGACAAGCTCCGCGGGCTCGAGGTTTGCATCGTCACCACAGCCACAACCGACGACGAGGGCCGTGCCCTCCTCGCCGCGTGCGGGATGCCCTTCCGCAAGCCGGGACAGCAACAGTGAACACAACACCGCGAACGTCCGGGTATCCGGATACGGCGTGGAGAGGTAACAAGTGGCCAAGAAGTCGTTGATCGCCAAGTCGCTGCGTCCCGCGAAGTTCGCCGTGCAGCAGCACAACCGCTGTGCGGTGTGCGGGCGACCGCGCGCGTTCATGCGTAAGTACGGGATGTGCCGCATCTGCTTTCGGGGCATGGCCTCGCAGGGGCAGATTCCCGGCGTCAAGAAGAGCTCCTGGTAGACGGCCATGATGAGTGACACGATCGCCGACATGCTCACACGCATTCGCAACGCCAATGCGGCCAACCACCACACCGTGGTCATCCCCGCGTCCAAGACGAAGGTGGAGATCGCCCGCGTCCTTTCCGCGGAAGGATTCGTCGACAGCTTCGCCGTCGACGGCGAGGTCCCCCAGCAACTCCTCACCATCACCCTGAAGCCKSGCACACCGCGCGGCCGCGCCCTCTCCGGTCTGCGCCGCATCAGCCGGCCGGGACTTCGCGTCTACGCCCGCAAAAGCGAGATCCCCCGCGTTCTCGGTGGTCTCGGCATCGCCATCATCTCCACCTCGCACGGTCTGATGACCGGACAGGCGGCGCAGCGCGCCGGCCTCGGGGGCGAGGTGGTGGCCTACGTCTGGTAAGCGGCCGTGTCGAGAATCGGAAAGCTGCCCATCCCCGTCCCCGCCGGGGTCGACGTCACCGTCACCGGCAACCACGTCACGGTGAGCGGGGGCCGCGGCACGCTCGAGCGCAGCCTGCCCCCGGCGATGATCATCACCGTCGACTCTGGCGTCATCACCGTGGCGCGGCCCACCGACACCACCTCGCACCGGGCGATGCACGGGCTCACCCGCACGCTGGTGGCCAACATGGTCGAGGGCGTCAGCAACGGCTTCGTGCGCTGGCTCGACCTCGTCGGCGTCGGCTTCCGCGCCGCCAAGCAGGGGGGCGACCTGGTGCTCACCCTCGGTTACTCACACCCTATCCGCTACACCCCGCCGGATGGGGTCACCATCGGGGTGCCTACGCCGACGTCGATCAGTGTCAGCGGGACCAACAAGGAAATGGTCGGCCAGGTGGCCGCCAAGATCCGCTCATTCCGCAAGCCCGAGCCATACAAGGGCAAGGGCGTGATGTACCGCGGCGAGGTCATCAAGCGCAAGGCGGGCAAGTCCGGCAAGGCCGGAAAGGCGAAGTAATCATGCACACCAAGTTCGACCGTCGCGGCGCTCGCGACCGCCGTCACCGCCGGGTTCGCAAGAGCGTCCATGGCGCTGCCGCACGTCCCCGCCTCGCCGTCTTCCGCAGCCTCAACCACATCGTGGTGCAGTTGATCGACGACAGCGCCGGCCGTACTGTGACCGCGGCCTCGACCCACGACCCCGATGTCCGCAAGGAGCTGAGCGGCAAGGGCAACTCCGCCGTCGCCGGCGCCAGCGTTGTGGGACGGGTCATTGCCGAGCGTGCCAAGCGTGCGGGCGTGTCCAAGGTGGTGTTCGACCGCGGCGGGTACCTCTACCACGGCAGGGTCAAGGCCCTCGCCGATGCTGCCCGCGAAGCGGGACTGGAGTTCTAGTCATGGCCATGCGAATGGATCGGCGCGACGACCGCGCCGGCGACCTGCAGGAGAAGATCGTCTCCCTCAACCGCGTGGCCAAGGTGGTCAAGGGCGGGCGCCGCTTCTCGTTCAGCGCGCTTGTCGTCGTCGGCGACGGAGCCGGTCGCGTCGGCGCCGGGCTGGGCAAGGCTGGCGAGGTGCCCGACGCCATCCGCAAGGGGGTCGACGACGCCCGCAAACACATGATCACCGTGCCGATGGTGGGCAGCACCATCCCCCACGAGGTGCACTACAAGCTCGGTGCCGCCAAGGTGCTGCTCAAGCCCGCTGTGCCCGGGACCGGGGTCATCAGCGGCAGCTCGATGCGCGCCGTCGTCGAGGCCGCCGGCATCCACGACATCCTTACCAAGTCGCTGGGCACCGACAACCCGATCAACGTGGTGCGCGCGACCATCGCGGCGCTGGCGAGCATGCGCACACTGCGCGAGGTCGCCGAGCTGCGCGGCCGCACCCCTGAGCAATTGGTCGGACGCAAGCGCGCCGCGCAGATGCTCGGCGAGGACCTGCCGGCGTCGGCACCACAATCGGTGAACTCGTGAGCACGCTCCGCGTGACCTACCGCAAGAGCAAGATCGGCTACGCCGCGGACCAGAAGGCGACGCTGGCCGCGCTGGGGCTGCGCAAGCTGAACCACAGCGTCGATCACCAGAACACCTCGTCGATCCGCGGCATGGTCCACAAGGTGCGCCACCTGGTGAGCGTCAACGGCATCCCGGCGGATACGCCCGAGGGGATGGCCGTGCTCGCCGCCGAGGCGGCCCCGGAGAAGAGCGCGTGAAGCTGCATGAGCTGAAACCCACGCCGGGCAGTCGAACGAAGCGCACCCGAGTCGGCCGGGGCATCTCGGCCGGGCAGGGCAAGACGTCGGGCCGCGGCCAGAAAGGCCAGGGATCCCGCGAGAGCAACAGCGTCCCCAAGGGATTCGAGGGCGGGCAGATGAAGGCGTCGATGCGCCTACCCAAGCTGCGCGGGTTCCACAACCGCTTCCGCAAGGAATACGCCGTGGTCAACCTCAGCAAGCTCAACCGCTTCGCCAAGGACTCGATCGTGGACGGCGCCGCGCTGGCGTCCGCGGGCCTGCTCAGCGGCGCGGAGAAGCCCGTCAAGCTGCTCGCCGCCGGTCGCGTCAAGGTGGCACTCCAGGTGCGCGTCCACCGCGCCTCCGTTGCGGCGCAGCAGGCGGTGATCGCCGCGGGCGGCAGCGTCGACCTGCTCGAGGTCGCTGCACCGCCGGCCGCGCAGGACACCGAGCGCGCCTCTGCGCGCGCGTCCGCCCGCGCTTCCGCCCGCGCCGTCGCCGCGGAGAGGAGGGACACTGACAGCGACGCCGCCGCGGCCGAGGCCGTCAGCGAGGCTGCCGCGGCGCCGGACACTGAGGAGGAGCCGCAGGCGTGAACCTGCTGCAGGCCCTGGGCCAGGCGATGCGCATCCCCGAGCTTCGGCGCAAGCTCGTGATCACCATCGGCCTGGTGCTCGCCTTCCGCGTCCTGGCCAACATCTCGATTCCGGGGGCGTCGCCGGCGGCGTTGCAGGCGCTGTTCAGCAGCAACTCGCTGCTCGGCCTCTTCAACCTGGTCGGCGGCGGCGGGCTGCAGCGCTTCACGATCGTCGCCGAGGGCCTGAATCCGTATATCAACGCGACCATCATCATGCAGCTGATGACCGTGGTCTCCATCCGGCTCAAGGAGATGAGCAAGGAGGGCGAGCAGGGACGGAAGAAGATCACCCGCTACACGCGCTGGCTCACCATCCCGCTGGCTGCGCTCCAGGGCTGGGGCTTCCTGGCGTTGTTCACCAATACCAACGCGGTGACTGTCAACGGCGTGCCTCAGGCGATCATCCCCAACGCCACCACCGCCCAGGAGATCGGCATCGTGCTGACGCTGACCGCGGGGACGATCATCGCCATGTGGCTCGGGGAGTTGATCACCGAGTACGGCGTCGGCAATGGCGTGTCGCTGATCATCTTCACGGGCATCATCGCGCGGCTGATCCCGTCGATCGGCGATTACAGCACCACCGGTGGCACGCACATCATCCAGATCATCGGCGTTGCATTCATTGCACTGGTGGTGACCGCCGGGATCATCGCCGTGCAGCAGGCGCAGAGGAAGATCCCCGTGCAGTCCGCGCAGCGGGTGCTCAACCCGCGCACCGGCGCCGCGGCCCAGGGGCGGCGCAACTTCCTGCCGCTGCGCATCAACACCGCCGGCGTCATCCCGATCATCTTCGCCCTGTCGATCATGTTCTTCCCGACCATCTTCGCCAACCTGTTCGCCAACGCCGGGGGATTCGTCGGCACCGCGTCGGCGTGGATCACCGCCAACTGGCAGCCCAACGGACCCAAGTGGTACATCAACATCGCTTACAACGGCATCTACTTCCTGCTCATCCTCGGCTTCACCTACTTCTACACCGCGGTGGTTTTCGACCCCAACGACGTGGCCGACAACCTCAAGAAACAGTCGACGTTCATCCCGGGCATCAGACCGGGCCGAAGTACGGCGGAGTACCTGGGGCGGGTGATGGGCCGGATCACGCTGGCGGGCGCGCTGTTCCTCGCCGTCATCACCGTGGTGCTGCCGCTGTTCACGGCGTTCGCCACCCGCGCCGACCCGACCAGCCTGTACCTCGGTGGAACGGCCATCCTCATCGTCGTGGGGGTGGCGCTCGACACCATGAAACAGATCGAGACCCAGCTGCTGATGCGCCAGTACAAGGGCTTCATCAGGTGATCGCCATCCTCTTCGGACCGCCCGGCAGCGGCAAGGGGACGCAGGCCGCGATCATCTCCGAGCGCTTCGGCATGCCCCACATCAGCACGGGCCAGATGCTCCGCGACGAGACCGCCGCGGGCACCGAGCTGGGCCGCGAGGTGGGACCGATCATGGCCACCGGCGGGCTCGTCCCCGACGCGACCATGGTGCGGGTAATCGAGCACCGCCTGGCCCAACCCGACGCGAGAGACGGTGTATTGCTCGACGGTTTCCCGCGCACCGTGCCCCAGGCGCGCGAGCTCGACGAGATGCTGGAGCGGACCGGACGCGAGATCGGCGTGGTGCTCTTCTTCGACGTGCCCGAAACCGAACTGGTCAAGCGCATCGCGCACCGAGCCGAGCTGGACCATCGCGCCGATGACACGCCCGACGCCTTCATCAGGCGGATGCGCGAGTACGATGCCAAGACGGCGCCCGTGGTCGGCTACTACGAGGGCCGTGGCACTCGCGTCGAGTATGTCAACGGCAACGCCCCCATCGACGCCGTCACCGATTCGATCCTGACCATCTTCGGTCCGCGAGTGGCGCGCAACGCTGCCACCCGTGGAGAGGTGGCCTGATGGCCGGCGCCTTTCGCCTCAAGAAGCCAGAGGAGGTCGAGAAGATGCGCGCCTCGGGGAAGATCCTCGGGGCCTGCCTTGCCCACCTCGCCGCCGAGGTTCGCGACGGCATCACCACCCTCGATCTCGACCGCCAGGCGGAGACCTTCATCCGCGACCACGGCTGCATCCCCGGCTTCCTCGGCTACCAGGGCTTTCCCAACTCGCTCTGCGTCTCAGTCAACGAGGAGGTGGTGCACGGCATCCCCGGCGCGCGGGTGATCAGGGATGGCGACCTGGTGTCGCTCGACTGCGGGCTCATCCTCGACGGCTGGTGGGCCGACAGCGGGCTGTCGACGCCGTGTGGCGAGGCCAGCGCCGAGGTGACCACGCTGATCGAGGTCACCCGCGAGGCGCTGGAGCGGGGCATCGCCCAGGCCAGGGCGGGCAACCACATCGGCGACATCGGCTACGCGGTGCAGACCTACTCGGAAGCACAGGGCTATTCGGTGGTCCGCGACTACGTGGGCCACGGCATCGGTAAGAACATGCATGAGGCCCCCCAGGTGCCCAACTATGGACAGCCGGGAGCGGGCAACGAGCTCAAGCCGGGCTACGTGCTGGCCATCGAGCCCATGGTCAATCTCGGCGCTCCCCAGGTGCGCGTGCTCGACGACGGCTGGACGGTGGTGACAATCGACCGCCAGCTCTCCTGCTACTTCGAGCACACCGTGGCGATCACCGAGAACGGGCCTGAGGTCTTGACCCTGCGGCCGGCCCACGCGGCGGTGGTCTAGCTGTAAGCCTCCGGGATATTGGTGACACTCACGCCGCCTGCAGTTGAGCAAGGCGGCCGCTTGGCGGGGGCCGTTGTGGGCGCGGTGAGGTCGGTGCGAGTTGTACCACCGGAGGAACTCCGTCGGGCCAGCACGGCGCTCGTCGGAACTGTTGACTAGTCGGCATGGCCAATCGTCCCGTCCCACCGCTGCATCGAACGCGGTGTCTCCGCAGCGTGCGCGGCCTGATTGACGCGGTCAAGCGATTCCTCGACACCTGGGACGAGCGCAAGCACCCCTTCGTCTGGGTGAAGTCAGCCGAGCAAATCCTCGCCCCAACTCAACCGTCAACGTTTCCATGAGACGGTCCACTAGGCGCCGCGCTCTGGCAGATCGACCTGAGCGTCGCCGTCGAGTATCGCAGGAGGCCGCCGACCGACAGGAGCGCAGAAGGGACCCTCGTTGAGCTGCGCAGGCTATAGGGAAACCGAGTACATGAGCACAACCCTCCGGGCGGAGTCTTCGAGGACGATGAGGCCAAAAACTGGCACTACCGTGTGCCGGCTCTCCACATCAATGGCGGAGGGACGCGGACACGTGAGGAGGCCGAGCAGGAATGCCTCGAGGCCATTGCGTTCGCTCTGCGAGGGGATCCGAGCGAGTACGACACCGAGGCCGTCGCCGTCACCCTCGATGTGTCGGTAGCCCCAGCCGCCTGACTGGGCAGGCGTCCTCACCGCCGGGGTTGGCCGTACCACCAACTTCGGCGGCTGAGCTGACCGGTTAGTCGGCCGGGTACGCGAGGAGGTTGCAAGGAGAACGCGACTTCTGCTTGCACGAATACCTCTACGGTCTGAACCAGGGGTCAATCGCGGGTGAGTAGGGTGTGACCAGTCGAATCGTCTTCGGCGTCGAACTGCGCTACGCGATGCAGGTGCGCGGTCTATCACTGACTGACCTGGCCGGTCTCGCCTGTGTCGCAGTCGCCACGGCGTCCTCCGCTGCGACGGGGCGGCCAGTCAACGTAACCACGGCACTCCGGATCGCTCGCGCCGTCGCGGCTCGGCCGGTGATCTCAGAACTGCTCGAGTGGGTCCCTCCCGGGCGCAGAAGCCCAGGAACGTTTTGAGCACGCGGTCGTACTGGTGCACGGTGGAGGACGCAAGCTCGGCCTCCTGCAGCTCGACCTCGAACTGGCGGAGCCGGTCGGCGGTCAGGTCGCTCACCTTCTCCACCTGCTGGTCTCGGCGGGTACTCCTGCGTGCGCGGGCCCAACAGCACGGCTTGGTAGATGGACTGCGTCGACGGCGTGTGACCTCGTCGACGGCAGTCGCGCAGGAACGTGCTCGCCGCCCGTTCCCAGTCCCACGCGTCATCACCAGAGCGCGGCGCCGGAGTTCGTGACGGACGATCGGCGAGCTTGTTGCGAGCCTGGGGCATTAGACCCGGATTTCACAACAACCGGGTGCCAATTTCCTAGACCCGCTGCCTTGCGGATTTCGGCCGCCGCTTAGACCCGGCTGAGATATGTGAGCAGCGGGCTGGATTTGAGTTCCTGGAGGGTGTTGGTCGGGGCGACTGGATTCGAACCAGCGACCCCCTGCTCCCAAAGCAGGTGCGCTACCGGGCTGCGCCACGCCCCGACATTGTGATCTCAGTTGTCTCGCCTGCTACGTCTGCCCATGCGGTTGTGGCTCGTCTATTTCGCGTGGGTCAATGCGGGTCATTCTACGGGGCTTCTGACCGCCTGAGGTCAACTCACGTCCCCGCGGTTTCGGGCAAGCTGGAGGATGCGGCGCGATACCTCGACGGCTTGATGCCAGGGGATGACCACCTCGGCGGGATCACCGACTGGTGGGGCGCCCAAGACGTGCACTCCCTCGGTGGCGGGCTCGACCCTCACGCGGTCAGGCGGGATCTCCTCTGCCGCGTCCTGGCCGAGAGGGAAGGCCGGTGATGTACTCACGACCATGCAGGGGCCGCTGAAGCCGTCGAAGTAGTGGCCTTGTTCGATCCGCCATCAGTGAAGGGCTCCTCCGCCTCCGCGTTACGCGAGTGCCGCCGCATCGCCTCCCGCGTGCACCTTCTCGGCGCCCTTGGCGGCCGAGCCGCGGAGCTCGTTCCATGCGCCCTGCGGGTCGGCCTTCGTGCCGTGAAGGTCCTCTTCGAGCTTGAGTGCAGCGCCGATGGTCGTGAAGGTCGGTGCCCAGAGACCGATGAAGATGCCGAGCCGCTCAGCATGCTGCGTGTTGCTCTTGGAGCGGACGCGCCAAGCGATGATCGAGGTAAGGATGGAACCTCCCGCGGCGAGAAACGCCATGTCGCTGGTGATACCGAGCTTGCGAAGGGTGCGGATGAGCATGCGTTTCTCCAAAGGATGTGGTGGCGTACAAGTGCCTTCAGCCTAGACGTTTTGTACCGTTGGCTGTCGCGTCGTTCCGTCCCCAGCGTGGTCACTTGCAGCGCGACCATTCCGCGAGGACAACGGCCGCCCACTGACGTGGCGGCGAACGGAATGGGTCCACCACCAGCCGAACCGACACTTGCCTCAAGCACTCGATTCGCCGGCGCTGCGACCAAGTCGCCGCCAACGATGGCTGCTACTAGACGCGAACGACTGGCGCTGGGGTAATGCTCGCCACCGCGTCAGCCGCCGGGCTTTTCGATCTTGGCACCCGCCGGCGATACCACATCCCACCCGGCGCCAAAGCTCGTATTGCCCTCACCGGTGGTGTCGCCCGGCTTCGTATCGCCGCTGTAGTAGTACAGAGGGTGGCCATTGTATGTGACCTGGGTGGCGCCGTCCGTCCGTGTGGTGGTGCCCAGAAGCGACTGTGTCACCCCGATTCCAGCTTGCGCAGACCCACCGGTAGCCAGCGGTTGCCATGTCTGCGCGCAAGCTCCGTCACAAGTGGAGGCCGTCGTCTTGTCCGCCTCGAAGAGGTAGAGGGATCGACCGCTGGCGTCGACCAAGAAAGTCCCGAGCGGGGCGAAAGTGCGGGTCGCGATCGTGGCCGCAGCCGGAGTTGGGGTGCCGGCCGCGCTGCTGGCAGTGGCGGAGGGCGAGCCGCCACACGCGGTGAGGGCGACGAGTCCGGTCGCGGCGGCGGACCCTAAGGCACGTCCAAACAAAGCCTTCCCTCCAAACTGTGGATACATGTACAGACGGAAGGGGTTACACGCGCAGGGTACGCGCGATCGGCGCGCTCGCTCACCGACGGCAGCGATTCGCTCCCGCCAACCGCTGCCTGTAACTCCGGCCGTATTCCCCAACGAGGTGTTAATCAGGCCGAAGCTATCCCACGATGAGAAACCCACGGCAAGCTCGGGCGCGTTTCCGTGGCCGGAGATGCGGTTTGGGGACGTTGGCAACGATCACTGCGTGCGGGGGTGACACGGGAAGCGGCCGTGGACTGGCGACCATAACAGCGAAGGACTTCAGGTTCGATCAAACCAGTATCCCCATGCAGGCGGGCGAAGACAGGTGTCCGTCAAAGCGGGTCGCGCCCAGCATCCGGCAGACTGATGGAGGAATTTCGACGTGCGCAGCCGAATCAGCCCCGTGGCGTTCGCGGTCGCTCTGCTTCTGCAATTGAGCACACCCGCCGCTGCCGCCGGCGGCTGGTCGGTGGTGAGCAGCCCCAACGCCTACGCCGACGGGTACAACATCCTCACCGGCACCGCCGTGGTGTCGCCCACTGGTGCGTGGGCCGTCGGCTACAGCGTGGCGCGCAGCAGCGCGCCGAAGCCGTTCCGGCCTCTCGTCGAGCGCTGGGACGGTACGGCGTGGCGGATGGCCACGTCAGCCTCGCTGCCCGCGGCGGATGATGGCCGGCTGCAGGCGGTGACGGTGATCTCGCCCACAGACGCGTGGGCCGTCGGGCGGCACGCAACAGGCACGTCGGTGCACAGCCTCATCGAGCACTGGGACGGTGCGAGCTGGAAGCTGGTCGCACCGCCCGCCGCAGAGCCGGTGGGGGCGACGCTGCTCGGGATCGCAAACGGCAGTACCGGCAACGTGTGGGCGGTCGGCAGGAAGGATAACAACGACGGCACCTATGCGACCCTCGCCGAGCACTGGGATGGGACCGCGTGGTCGGTCACCGCCACCCCGGCCTTCGCCGGCCTGAATCGCAACGCCCTCTTCGGCGTCGCCGTGGTGAACAGCACCGCCTGGGCCGTCGGCCAGCTGAGCTCGCAGCACCCCGCCCCTGTCATCGAGCGGTGGAACGGGAGCGCCTGGGCGACGGTCACATCGCCTCCAACGCCGTTCTACGGAAACCTCGAAGCGATTTCGGCGCTCTCGGCGTCTGACATCTGGGCGGTGGGATTCCAGGGCGTCACCAGTACTCTCACCGAGCACTGGAACGGCACCAAGTGGTCGGTCGTTGCCAGCCCCAGCGACCCCGGAGGTTCTAACAGCGGTCTCAGCGGTATCGCGGCCTTTTCCGCAACCAACGTATGGGCTGTCGGCGAAGTCGACGCGCTGGGCTCCCAGAAGACCACGCTCGCGGAGCACTGGGACGGCCACGCTTGGTCGATCGTCTCGACGCCCTCTCCCGGTCCGCTGCAGAGCGAGATCTTCGCAGTTGCGGGCACCGCGGGCGGTCCGTTGTGGGCGGTGGGGTCACGACAGTCGCAGGTGGCCACCACGACCCTGATCCTACGCGCCACCGCCTGAAGAGCTCAGACGGTGGTGTTGTCGGCTGACGCTTGGACGGACCTCCCTACTTGATAATCCGGCGTGCGTGGGTGGAGCATTATGGAGTCACGGGGGTGTCGACGATGTTCGAGGAACGCAAGAAACGGAAGGCAGCCAAGCAGTACGAGAAACAGTTCGCCAATTGGCAATCTCAGCGCAACTCTTACGCTGAGCTGATGCAGACAGCAGAGGGGTCAGGTGAGACCGTGCCAGAGCTTGTATGCAAGCCGGGCGAGGCGGTCTTCGCCAAGGTTACCCGACCGCCCTCGTTGAAGATCGGCGTGGTCCAGGGCAATTTCAGTGCAGGTCGCGTGGAGTCTCCATCCCGATCGGCTTCGATCACCACCGAGCATCACAGGGGGGACTTCCTCTTTTCCAACCACTTCTCCAGGTCCTTATGCGCCCCGAGGACCTGTGCACTATTCGTGATCAGAACTGCGCACTATTCGTGATCACCCACAGAGAGTTCTATGAGTTGCGGCACCAACCGCAGGCTGCTGTTCTCGAGGCAGAGCACCGCATGGCGATCGGGAGGTGGAACGCCGGTTAGTACCCTCCTTTTTAGGAGGGCGGCGTTGCGGTTGATCCCGGCCGCTCTCCCTGCGGCGTCGCATGGGTGACGCGACCACCGCGCCGGTGTGCCCGATCGACGACGTCGTCGAGTTCGGCCTTGATCACGCCGTAGCACTCGCATGACGCCGCCTCGAGACCAGGGCGGTCAATGATGGTGACTTGGCCGCGGTGGTACTTGATCAGCCCCGAAGCCTGGAGGATGCCTGCCGAGAGCGTCACCGTGGCACGCCGGCTGCCGAGCAACTGGCCGAGGAACTCGTGGGTGATGCCGAACGTATCGACGCCGGCTCGGTCGTTGCTCATCAGCAGCCAGCGGCTGAGACGCTCTTCGTTGGAGTGCAGCCGGTTGCAGGCAGCCGCTTGCGAGATTTGGCTGAAGAGGGCCTGCAGATAGTCGTTGACGATGTCTCGCACGAGTACCTCGGTGTTGACGGACTCGAAGAACGCCGCTGACTCCATCGGCAGCACCCAGCCGGCGACTTGCGAGATGGCCCGGACGGCGAGGGAGCCGCCCAGCACGAGTGGCACCCCGGCGATGCCTTCGTTGCCGATGGTCGCGACCTCGACAATGGCTCCGTCACCGAGCGGGGTGACCAGCGCGATGACCGCATTGAGCGGGAAGTACACGGACTCGACGACCTCTCCGGCGTCGAAGAGCA
>JRHI01001458.1_pt1 | contig 19784 bp, 14 predicted proteins | sample 215371 | NCBI WGS metagenome assembly JRHI01 (sample SAMN02929681, study PRJNA255918) | sediment metagenome | biome: cave system; feature: Ice Cave; material: Sediment; isolation source: sediment from deep within a dark volcanic ice cave with no known source of... ...
CGTTCTCTCCGCGCACGTTCTCCTAGCCGATAAGCGCATCAGCGAAGCATCGACGATCCTACGCGAACTGGAAGGCCGTTTGCGCGACGAATTCGCAATCGATCACGTGACGATTCAATTCGAATGCGTTTCTTGCGACGCGGACGAACGCATCGTATGCACGCAACCCCGCATCCGCTCGTGAGCTTCCACGACGGACTACGCGGCGGCGCATGCCGGCATTCATCTGCGGAATTGCTCGCCGTATCAACCACGGACGTCCCCGGCGCGTTAACGCAACGGGCTGCCGCGGCATCGAGTTCTCCAACTCCAGCGAGCAACGCGTTGCCACTCGTCCCTTGGTGTCGCGCCGATCAGCGAGGAGCGACGGTACTTTGCGCTGTCACGATCGCCCGACAACGTCGCCCGGTAGATTCTTCACGAATGCATCGAGCGCCGCAAAAAATGCAGTCGGTTGATCGTACATGATGAAATGGCGCGCGTCCCCGATCATCTGTACGCTTTGTGATTGCCGGACGAAATGTCGGCGTAAGCATCCCGCGCGTCTTTGATGATGGAAGGTTGTAGCTGCTCGCGGTCCGTTTCGTAGCGAACGGTCCTACTTTGCTTGTAAGCACACGGGACGCTTGCGGCAGCCGCCGTCGCCAGCAGAAGAGAAAGCACGAACAGAATTAGAGCGCAGGGGCGCAGGCACCGTTCGCCGCCGTGCGCGTACCAGTGTGCGAAGTGAAACATCGCATCGTTCGCGAAACGTGCGCAGCAAGTACGTCCGTCCGGAGAGCCAGAGAGATGATTGCGGTAACCCGCCTGTTGATTTCGCCGGTGAAGGGCATGGAGCTTCACGAGGTGCCGTCGATCGAACTTACGGCACGCGGCGTGACGCAGAACCGACGTTTCTACGTGATCGAAGAACGCGGGTTGATGTTCAACGGCAAGCTCGAAGGACGACTCGTGCGCGTGCGCGCCGAGTACGAGCCGCAGACCGAAACGCTGGCGTTGCATTTTCCCGACGGCAGCGTCGTTGCCGGCGTGTGGATGGCTAGTGAGGCCGTCACGACGAATTTTTACGGACGGCCCGTCGAAGGCCATGTCGTCGTCGGCCCGTGGGCGCGGGCTCTGTCCGAATTCGTCGGGCGCACCGTGCGGCTGGTCGCGTCCGCCCGTTTCGGCGACGCGCTCGACAAGCATCCCGTGACGCTCGTCTCACGCGCGTCCATCGAACGCTTGCGGGCGAGCGATGCGCGCGCGCAGGTGCTCGACGAGCGGCGCTTTCGGATGCTCATCGAAGTCGACGGCGTCGACGCGCACGCCGAGGATCGCTGGAACGGTGAGGCACTGTGCGTCGGTTCGGCGGTCGTGCGCGTGCTCGGGCCCGTTCCGCGCTGCGTCGTGACGTCGCAAAATCCGCAGAGCGGCGAAAACGATTTCGATACGCTGCGCGCGATTCTCGCGTACCGCGGCGCGCTTTCGCCGGACTACGCGACTTCGACCGCACATCTGCCCGAGGGCGGCAAGATCGTCTTCGGAATGTATGGCGAAGTCGAGCGGCCCGGGCTCGTTACGCTCGGCGATAAGGTCGCGCTGCTTTCCGATGAGGTACCGGTCCTTTAGGCTGCCGCTCGTCTAAATGAAGCCACGGCGAAGCGCGACGACTGCGGCCTGCGTTCGATCGTCCGCTGCGAGCTTCTCTAAAATCGTGCGAATGTGTCCTTTGACGGTGCCTAGACCCATGAAGAGGGCCGCGGCGTTTCGGCATTTCCCGTGCCGTCGGCGATCAAACGCAGCACGTCGGTTTCGCGCGCCGTCAAAGGCGATGCTCCAGCCCGCGCCGGGCGAGCCGGCCCGAAATGCGCCATGACGATGTGCGCGATTTGCGGATCGAAATACGCGCCGCCTTCGGCAGCAGTCCGGATGGCGGCGACGATTCGTCGGCCGGCGACGTTTTAAGCGAATACGCGTCGGCCCCAGCGGCCAGGGCCGCGTAAATCTCGCTTTCGAGATCGTGCATCGTGAGGATCGCGATATGGGTGCCGGGTGCTGCGATGCGCGCGCGCCGCGTGAGTTCGATGCCGTCGATGCCGGGCAGGCCGATATCGATCACGGCGACATCGGGTTGATGCTCCGCGATCGCCTGGAGACCGGTCATTCCGTCGTCGGCTTCGGCGACGACGCGCAAGTCGCCCGATGCATCGAGCGCGGTTCGCAATCCGGCGCGCGTGAGAACGTGATCTTCGATCAGAACGACGCTCTTCATCGAAGTGAAGCGGCAGCCGCTAACGGCAACGCGAAAGTGAAGATACTGCCTCCGCCGGTTTCGGGCGCGTACGTGACGTCGCCGTCGTGACTTTGGGCGATGCGACGGACGAGATATAGCCCGAGACCCGAACCTGCGCCCTGGCGGCTCGGAGCGGAACGCACCCGCTCGAAGAGTCCGGCGCGTTCGCGTTCCGGTACGCCGTATCCATCGTCGGAGATGGTCACGCGGGCGACGCCGGCAGCCTCGCCGACCGTGACGATAATGCGGCGCTGCGCGGGCGTCCACGTGATTGCGTTTGCGAGCAGATTCACGAGCGCACGATGGATCTCACGTTCGTCGCCCGCAACGGTCGGCTCTGCCGCCCGGTTGAAGGTAAGATCGATTGCTTTCGAACGCCACAGCGGCTCGAGTTCGTCGATGGCGCCACGTGCGGCGACGCCGAGTGCGACGTCGTCGCGCCGCACGCTTCGTTCGTCCGCTTCGTAGCGCGAAACGAGCAAGAGAGTTTCCGCCAGACGCTGCAACTCGTCGTTCGACGCGATGCTGCGGTCGAGAATCTCGCCATACGCGTGCGGTAGCGGGCCATAGGCACCGTCGCGTGCTTGAATCATCGTCATGCGCGCAGCCCCGAGCGGCGTGCGCAAATCGTGTGAGAGGGCGTAGACGATGTCGCGGATGACGTCGCTGCGTTCGCGCATTGCGGTGCTTGCGGCGGCCAACTCATCGTTCCGTTCGGCGAGCTGCACGAAGAGCGCAGCCTGCGCGAGGGCGATCGCGGATTGATCCGCATAAGCAGATAGCGCCTCGCCGAAATGAGCTTCGAATGTTTTCTCTTGTCGCAACAGAATGAGAACGCCGAACGTCGTCGCATGTTCGACGAGCGGCACCGCGATCGCGTACGGCATGCCCAGCGTATCGAGTAAGAGTCGTCCGAACGCATCGTTCGCGTCGATCGTCACGATGCCATCGTCGCCTCGACCGAAGGGTGGCACGATGCGGTCGTCGTCTTGAGCGACGCGCTCGCCTCTGGAGATGCGGTGTAGGAACGAAGAAACGGGCGAAGGTTGTCGCTGCGCAGCGGCAGTAATTACTTCGCTTGCAGTCGCGATCGCATACGTCGTCGGCTCGTCGATGTTCGGATCGAAGGCGTAGAGGCGAGCCGCATCTACTGTAAGCGATCCGAGCGCTTCCCGCACGATCGAGCGTTTGATAAGTTCGGGATTGACGGAACCTCGAATCGTCTCGATTGCGTGGCGTACGCTGCGTTCGCGCGTCGCGCGCGCTTGCCGCGCGGCTAGTTCCCCGGCGCGCGCGGCCGATCGTTGCGTCGCAATACTGAGGCCCCCGACCAAGAGAAACGAGAATCCGGCGATGACGCGATCGGCTAGCGCAATCGAGTCCCAGCGGTAGCCGTCGTGGACCCCGTTCGCGTAACCGGCGGTCACATCGGCGACGACTGCCGTAGCGACGAGCAATTGCGTGAAGCGTGAGTCGAGCGCGAGACTGGAAAGTGCGATCGGACCGTTGAGTAAGATCGCAATGACGAGTAATTGCGGCGTCAACACGTCCAGCAGCCATGCGGCAATCAGCAAAACGACGCACGTCGGTCGAATCCAGCGTTCGGGCACACGGCACCGGTTCGCGAACGCGCGCTCGGGCTCTTGGCGGGTCGCCGCCACGTGCCGTGAGAATCGTGCGGCTGTGAACGACCGCTCCGGGCGCCCAAGCGCCGAGGCGCTGCTCAAGGAACTCGGGACGGGCCCACGTCTTACGGTCTACCTTGCGAGCGCCCCCGGTGCCGGAAAAACCCGGCGCCTACTCGAGGAAGCGTTACGGGCACACAAGACCGGGGTCCGCGTGATGCTGGGCTGGATCGAACCGAAAGGTCGTCCCGATCTCGACCTGCTCGCGAGCGCGCTCCCGAGCGTCCCGGTCCGCAGTTTGCACATTGGCGATGCAACCTTCGAAGATTTCGACTTCGAGGCCGCCGTCGCGCTGCGGCCGCAGCTCGTCGTCCTCGACGAACTCGCCCACGCGAACCTCGCGGGCGCCACGCATCAAAAACGTTGGGAAGATGCGCTGGCGCTGCGTGCGGCCGGAATCGCGGTCGTCGGTGCGTTCAATATCGCGCACGTCGAAACCGTCGCTGCAACGGCCGAAGGCTTGATCGGATACCCGATCCGAGAAATCGTGCCGCTTTCATTTTTGCGTGCCGCAGATCAAGTTATCGCACTCGATGTATCGCCCGAACAACTAGAAGCGCGCTTGGCCGACGGCAGAATCGTGCGCGAAGAAGATATCGAGCGTGCGCGCCGCGGACTCTACCGGCCGCAGACCTTGCGCTACTTGCGCGAAATGATGCTGCGCACGGTCGACGATCTCACCGTCCCGGACGTCCTTCCGCGACGGACCTCGACTGCGTTAGCCTTCGCAACCGGCGACGGTGACACGGCGATTTTTTTGCGCAAAGCTGCGACGGTCGCGCACGCGCTCGATCTTGCCATCGAGGTCGCGCTCGTCGGTGAACGCGATGTAGACAAGCTCGCAAGGCTCGTCGAAGAGCTCGATGCTCGCGTCGTGCCGCTGCAAACGTTCGACCCTGCTAAGCCGCAGTTCGACGGCCTCAAAGCGTCGCTCATTGTCGTTCCCAACGGTGCGCTCGCTGGGCGCTTCGTCGCACGGCCACTCCAGCGCGACGTTTTTGTGGTCGATCCGACGACATACGTAGCGGCGTCCGAGCGCGAGCTGATGTTTTCGCGTTATCGGCAAACCTCGGCGGACCGGTTGCGGATCGGCTACGGGCGCCTTACCATCTATCTCGGTGCAGCCGCCGGAAGCGGCAAGACGTATGCGATGCTCGATCGCGCCCACCAACTGGCAGAGGCCGGTGTCGATGTCGTCGGTGGGCTTATCGAAACGCACGGTCGCGCGGAGACCCAAGCGAAGATCGACGGTTTAACCGTTCTGCCGCGCCGCGAGCCCGTTCGTGACGGCGTACGCTACAGCGAACTCGATCTCGAGGCGCTGCTCGCCCGCAAACCAGCGGTCGCGCTCATCGACGAACTCGCGCACAGCAACGCCCCGGGTGACGCGCACGCCAAACGGTACGACGATGTCTTACAAGTGCTGCGCGCCGGGATCTCGGTGATGACCACCATGAACATCCAGCACCTCGACGGCCTCAACGACGCGGTGTTGCGCATGACCTCACAGCGCGTGCGCGAAACCGTCCCGGACGACATCCTCGAACTGGCGGACGACCTCATCCTCGTCGATACGACGCCCCAAACTCTACGCGAACGTTTACGCGCCGGTAAGATATATCAGGCGCAGAAAATCGAAGATGCGCTCTCGAATTTCTTTCGGACCGAAAATCTCGCGGGATTACGGGAACTCGCACTGCGCGAGGTCGTGCACGCGTGTGGGACATCCAAACGGCCGCCGCCGTTTGCGCGGCTGTCCCTCGGCGTAAAAGCACGCGAGCGCGACGGCGGTCTCATCGAGCGCTGCGCGCGCATCGCTCTACGTTTGGAGATCGAGCTCTCGGTGATCCATGTCGCGAAGAATCTCGAGGCGGTGGATACGCGGGTAGTCGCTTCGCTTGCCGAAACTGCTCGCCGCGTTCGAGCGCGCTGGAGCGTCGTCACGGGAAGCGACGTCGCGGCGGCCTTGCTTGCAGCGACCGCGCGCGACGGCAGCACGACGATCGCGCTTGAGGGCGCTCGTCACAAAACCCGTTGGCCCGGCGGCATCTCGTTCGCGCGGTTACTCCTCGAGGCCGGCGCGAAGCAAATCTTCGTGTTGGCGGCGCTCGATTAGGCGACGCGGCTAACCGCTTTTCTCGGGCTCCCGTATCCGTTCGGATGGTCCGCTCGGAGGCTGCCCCGCAACGCGTCGTCCTGCTACGATCACGGCGTACCGTCTGAGGTGACTGCGCCGATGCTCTTACTGGAGATTTCCGCGATCGCGCTGACCGCGCTGGCATTTTTCCTATTCGATGTCTACGTGCGCGGCTGCGAGAGGATCTAAAAACGCAAGTATGTTCGATAATATCTTAGGCCTGGCGCTCGCCATCGCCGGCCTCGTGTATTTGTTGGACGCGATGCTGCGTCCCGAAAAGTTTTAGGAGTACCGCTCGTGACGATCTACGGCTGGCTGCAGGCCGCGGTTTTTCTAGGCCTGATCTTCTTGCTGGCAAGGCCGCTCGGCAGTTTCATGGCGCGCGTCTTTAGCGGCGAGCGCACATTTTTGTCCCCGGTTCTCGCGCCTCTCGAGGGAGCGCTGTATCGAGCGTGCCGCATCGATCCACGGAAGGAGATGACGGCGACGAGCTACATCTATGCTATCCTCGCCTTTAGCGCCGTCGGCCTTCTTTATCTCTACGTGCTCCTTCGCACGCAGAAGTGGCTGCCGTTCAATCCGCAAAACTTCGATAACCTTGCGTCCGACGTCGCATGGAACGCTGCCGTGAGCTTCACGACCAACACGAACTGGCAGTTTTATTCGGGCGAAAGCACCATGAGCTATTTCAGTCAGATGGCCGGTCTCGCCTGGCACAACTTCGTCTCAGCCGGTACGGGCATTGCCGTCGCGATCGGTGTCATCCGTGGCATCTCGCGAACCGATCGCAGGACGGTCGGCAACTTCTGGGTCGATCTTACGCGCTCGTTGCTCTACGTCTTACTCCCGATTAGCATCGTCGGTGGTCTCCTCTTGATCATGCAGGGCGTTCCGCAGAACTTTCACGCGTACACGAACCTCGTGTCGCTCGAAGGCATGAAGCAGGCGATCACGCACGGCCCGATGGCGTCGCAAGAGATCATCAAGGAACTCGGCACGAACGGCGGCGGTTTCGTCAACGCGAACTCCGGGTCTCCTAACGAAAATCCGACGCCGTTGAGCAACTTCATCGAAATGCTGGCGATGTTCCTCATCCCGGGCGCGCTGACGCACACATACGGTCGTTTCGTCAAGGATCAGCGACAGGGCTGGGCCCTGTTCGCCGCGATGAGCGTCCTCTTCGTCGTATCCTTCAGCGTCGCGAACGTCGCAGAAAGTGCTGGTAATCCGATCGTTCATCATCTCGGTGTAAACGGCGGCAATCTCGAGGGCAAGGAAGTCCGTTTCGGAACGGCCGGTTCTACGCTGTTCGGTACGATTTCGACGGACACGTCGACGGGCGCCGTCAACTCGACGCACGACTCCTGGACGGCGCTTGGCGGTCTCATGCCGTTGCTGAACATGCAGCTCGGCGAGGTCGCATTCGGCGGCGTCGGAACCGGGCTCTACGGGATGATCGTCTTCGTCGTCTTGACGGTCTTCATCGCCGGTCTCATGGTCGGACGTACCCCCGAGTATCTCGGCAAGAAAATAGAGCGGCGCGAGGTGCAGTTAGCGATTCTGGCGGTGCTCGTACTCCCGGTCTTTGGGCTCATTCTGCCGGCGATTTCGGTGCTCTTACCCGTCGCGGGCCTCACGATCATCTTCGTGATCGCCGTCTTAACGCTCGGCCCGTTCTCGATCTACGCGGGATACGTGCAAAGCGTCACCGTCTTGATCGCCTTGCTCGTGTGTCTGATTCCGACGACGATTGGCGGCTTGCTTTCCGCGATCGGTATCGCCGGCATGGACCGCGTCCTTCAACGCAACGTCCTTGCGATGAGCGGCCGCGCCGTTGAAGCGGCGGGCGACGTCGACACATTGCTTTTGGACAAAACCGGCACGATCACGCTCGGCAACCGGCAGGCAACCGAAATCATTTTGGCGGCCGGCGTCGATCGCAAAGCTGCCTCTATTGCCGCCTACCAGTCGTCCCTCGCTGACGAGACACCCGAAGGCCGTTCGATCGTCGTGTTAGCGGAGCAAGACGTAGCGCTCGCCGGCTCCAATAGCAAGGCGGCTGAAGGTTCGACCTTCGTGCCGTTCTCGGCCTACACGCGGATGAGCGGTCTGGATCTGGCGGGGAGACGCTCGATCCGCAAGGGCGCGCCGGATGCCGTGCGCGCCTGGGTTCGCGAGCGCGGCGGGGACGCTGCCAATGTCATGACGTCGGACGTCGAGCGCATCGCGGGCGCGGGCGGCACGCCGCTCTTGCTCGCCGACGACCGCCAGATTCTCGCCGTCATCGCGCTGCGCGATATTCTGAAACCAAACATAAAGGAGCGTTTCGACCGTCTGCGTGCGATGGGCATTCGCACGATCATGATCACGGGCGACAATCCGCTCACCGCGAGCGCTATCGCGCGCGAGGCGGGCGTCGACGATTTCCTCGCCGAGGCCACGCCCGAAACGAAGATGGGCCTCATCAAACGGGAGCAAAGTTCCGGCCGCCTCGTCGCCATGACCGGCGACGGCACGAACGACGCGCCCGCACTGGCGCAAGCCGACGTCGGCGTCGCCATGAACTCGGGCACGCAAGCCGCCAAGGAAGCGGCGAACATGGTCGATCTCGATTCGGATCCGACCAAATTGATCGAAGTCGTCGAGATCGGCAAGCAACTGCTGATGACGCGCGGTGCGCTCACAACTTTTTCGATCGCCAACGACGTCGCGAAGTATTTTGCCATTCTTCCGGCGATGTTCGTAACGGCGTATCCGGAGATGCAGGCACTCAACATTATGCGGCTCGCGACGCCGCAGAGCGCGGTTCTCTCGGCCGTCATCTTTAACGCGCTCATTATCGTTGCGCTCATTCCGCTCGCGTTGCGCGGCGTCGCCTACCGACCGCGCGGCGCGAATGCGGTTTGCGCGACAACGTGCTTATCTACGGCGTCGGGGGCATCATTGCACCGTTTGTCGGTATTAAGATCGTCGACCTCACCCTTTCCGCGCTACACCTCACGTAGGCGAAGTAAGAGAGACATGAAAAGCTCATCGCTAACCATCAATTCGCCGGCCCCTTCGACGGTAACCGTTGAGTACGTGAAGGACGGCACGCTCCGCCACCTCGTTACGGCGGCGATTTTTGCGATGGTGTCGGTCGTCGTGCTCGGGATCATCTATCCGCTCGTCATGACGGGTATCGGGATGGCCATCTTCCCGAATCAAGCCAACGGTTCGCTCGTGCGAGTCGGTGGTAAGATCGTAGGATCGGATATTATCGGACAGCTTTGGACGAAGCCGCAATACTTTTGGGGACGGCCGTCGGCTGCCGGCAAGAACGGCTACGATCCGACTGCCACGGGCGGTACGAACCTCGGACCGACCTCGAAGAAGCTGATCGGTGCGACGCGCGATGCGATCGACGCCCTACGCAAAGCGAATCCGGATGCGACCCTGCCCATTCCCATGGATCTGGTCACGTCGAGCGGTAGCGGTATCGACCCCGATATCTCACCGGAAGCAGCATTCTACCAGGTCCCCCGCGTCGCGAAGGCGCGCAACATGAGCGTCGACGCGATCCATGCCGTCATTACCAAGTGCGTACATGGTCGCGGGCTTGGCTTTCTCGGAGAGCCGCACGTCAACGTCCTCGAGCTCAATCTCGCGCTCGACGGCAAACGCTAAGTATTAAACGGCGGCTGCGAGCGTTGCGCGGGCGACGATAGGCGGTATCGAACGCGTTAAACTTCCGTGGGTCGGCATTATCATCACCGTCGCAGTTGCATACGGCGCTTACGGTCTTGCAGCGGGATCAGCGGTTCCGGGATCTTTGCGAGTGCGGCCGCCGGTATCGCGACTCCCGCAGTCACTCTTGCGAATCGAGCAGCAAACGATCGCTCGGTTTTGGGACCGGACGGCCCTAGTCGCCACGGGAATCGTCTTTTTGCTGATCGGGTTGAGTTTGCGCTTCGAGCGGATGTTTCACGAGCCGCTCCCGATCGGGCTAACGGTGATAGCTACGGTCGTTTCGCGTGCTCTCGCATACGTGCTCGTGCCGCTCGCGCGCGACCGCGGTACGCAAAGCGGCTGGCGCCACGCGATAGGGCTCGCAGGCGTGCGAGGTGGCTTATCGCTCGCCTTCGCGCTTGGCCTGCCCGAAAATTTCCCTGCCCGCGCGCAAATCATCGATGCGGTGTTCGTGGTCATATTCTTGACGATCGTCGTGCAAGGCTGGACGCTCGCTCCATTATTGCGGCGGCTCCAACTTCAAGGTGATTTAGTCCCGCCGGCGCTCGGCCTCGCCGCCGGCGTACTATCGTCCGAACCGTAGACCGAGATCGAATTCGCGCGGGGACGCGTAGTGGGTGCCTTGAGCGTTGAGGATCGTGACGAAGTAGTGGTCGTTCAAGAGATTTCGCACGCGTAGCGTGAGCGCCGTGTCCGAGCCGATGCCGAAGCCTTTTTCGAGTGCGAAAATCGTGTGTGGCGTCTTCTTACAGAAACCTCTCGTGCCGGGCGGACAGATGGCGGAGGAAAGACCGCTTCCGTATTCGCCATCGAACGAAAACCAGCCGGAATGACGATCGTTGACCAGCACGCCGCCGTTGATGCTGTACGTTTGATCGTGGTCGGCCGGCGTGAAGTTCGCCGGTGAACCGAAACACGGGGCTAAGAGTTGCGTCTCGCAACCTTTATTGAGCGACACCGTGTGCGCGACCGAGAAGTACGCGCGCCCGTCGCGCGCCAGTGGCTGCTCGTAGAACGCGCTCTCTTGCGAGATGCGGCCGAGCTCGTAGTTAATGTCTTGATGGAGCAGCGTGACGCCGACTTGCGCATCGTCGATTAGGTCGTTGGCGTTTTTCTGTTAAACGCGTAGACCGAGCGAACCACGGCCCACGGGAATGTGGCCGCCGACTTCGAGTAAGGTGTCGCGTTCGGGCTTGAGGTCGAACTGTGCGAGCGTCGGTTGCAATGGAAGACTGAGCTGTTGCGCGGCCTTCGGATTGACGTTTTCGAAGGAGAACGGCTCGAAGAGGCGGCCGATGTAGCCGTAAACGCTCGCGCGTGGGCCGAAGAAACGCGTCAGCTTGAAGCGCGGGCTGAAGGCCGCGAACCCTCGCGCGAAATCGACGGAAGCGATCGTGAAATAGTTGTAGCGCAGGCCGTAGTCGGCTTCGTACTTATCGTTGATGCGCCAGCGATCCTGAACGTACGATTCCATCGTGCTGGCGCTGTTCGAATTGCGATCGATGACCGTCGCCCCTGCGTTCGGCGTATTCGGCGTCGCGATCGGTGAGAGAAAGTTACCGGGTTGAAGCGTGACGGCATAGAGTTTCCCGACGTCGGTGTACGTGTATGCTATCCCCGTACGGACTTCGTGGTGCCCTACGTGCTGCACGTAGTCGGTTTGCAGCCGGTAGTCGGTCGAAGTCTTGTCGTCGAACAGCGAGAAACCGCACGTAGCGGCGCCGTATCCGTTGGGATTTACGATCGCGCTTGGGTTGCTAATCGCGTTCGCGCAATCCATCGGGCCGCCGCCGTTGCCGGCATTAATCGCCGCGCCGAAGGCAAAGTCGTTGTTGGGATCGCCGAAATCGCGAACGCGCGAGATCTTGATCGCCGGGCCAAAGCTTAGATATCCGCCCTCACCGACATGTCGGCGAAACTGCAAGTTAAGAAACGTGTCCTCTTGTTTCTCGCTATCGTCGGTCACGGCCGGTTGCCCATTGTTTACGTCGCTCGGAATTTGATACGAACGAAGGCTGTGGCTGAGCGTTAAGTCGGTAAAATCCTGGGAGCCGCGCGGCGAAACGATTCGAAGGAATTGATTCGAGTCACTGAAGTGGTTGTGCGGCGAATCGAAGTTCGGCGGATCGAGACCGTGCGTCGAGCGCTGATTCCGAAGCGCGATCTCGACGCCGCCGCCGTTGCCCAACGGCGCGTGATAGGCGAGCGATCCATCCATGTCGGTATACGAGCCGGTGCCCAAATCGCCGCTAAACCCGGGCCGCCCCGATCCCGAGCGGGTCGAGATATTTAGGACAGAACCGAAACGCGTGCCGTATTGAGCTGGGAACGCGCCTTCGATAACGTCCACAAAGGAAATGTCGTTCGGGTTAATCTCGCTACCGATTTGGCGATTGAGCGCTTGCGGAAGCGGAACGCCGTCGACGACATAGTTGATCACGCCGTGGTCGCCGTTAAGATGAACCACTCCATTCGCACCGCGGACGGCTCCCGGCAGCTGAATGAGGGCTTCGGGAAAGTTGCCGTTCGCGGGCGAGCGTTGCAAGAATTCGGCGTTGAGGGTTTGATCGGCGCCGCTTCCACGAACCGCCGGCGCGCGTACGGTTCGCACGGCGCCGATTTCCTTTAGCTCGGGTTCGAGCGCGATCGTCGCGCCGTCTGAGCCAAGGTCGACGCGCGCAGTTGCGGCGCCGTCCGACGTGGTTGCCGTAACGGTATATGTTCCAAGCGGAAGCGAGGGAAAGTCAAAACGGCCCTGCGCGTTGGTCCTGGTCCGCTGGGTGAAATTGTTGCCGGACGCCGACACCGCTGCGCCGACAACGGGCGCACCGGCATTGGTCACGGTACCGGCGATAGAGGCCGTCCCCGATGCGCCAAGCACCGCAATGGTCGTGAGGAGTACGAACGCGGCGACCAGGTTCGCTGCGCACGTAAGACGACGGACTAGGTTATGGTAGCCACTAGCAAAGCACGGTCCCTGCCGGGCCCTGCGAATGAGCAGCAGTGGAAGAGGGCCCCGATTTTCGAATCCATAGGCGCTGGTAAAATTTGCGATTGATTGGCGTATTCCTGGCGTACCGCCCTTCCCAATCAGTGAATTTGGGATTGAATAGCATCCAGGGCACGAACGATCGTTTCGCAGCGTCAACGCCGGGAGCTTTCCAAAGGACCTCATACGCGCGGTACCGTACCGTCTCGCGCCGGCGCGTATCAATCGCCGAGCGACCGTTCGTGGGTGGTCTCCCGCGTCTAGGGCCGGCGCGCGCGCGTCCGGAAGAACGAATGTCGGCCAACGCCTCACAGCAGTGAGAAGGAAATCAACATGAAATCCAAGACAGTCGTCCTCGGCACGGCACGCACTCCGTTCGGCAAGCTCGGTGGGGCCCTGGCGTCCCTCTCGGCGACCACCCTCGGCGGAGAAGCGATTCGCGCTGCCGTCGAACGCTCCAAGGTCGACGCGGCGGATATCGAGCACGTCATCATGGGCAATGTCGTCCAGGCGGGGGTCGGACAAGCTCCCGCGCGACAAGCGATGTTCAAAGCGGGTCTGGCAAAAACCACGACCTTCGAAACCGTGAATAAAGTGTGCGCGTCGGGTCTGGTCGCAATCGCACAGGCCGCGCGGCTCATCAACGCGGGGGAAAAGGAGATGGCGGTCGCCGGCGGCATGGAATCGATGTCCAACGGTCCGTACGCGATGCAGAGCGGACGCTTCGGATATCGCTTCGGCGACGGTGTCCTCGTCGATCTCATGAATTATGACGCGCTCGTCGATCCTTTTTCGGGATGGACGATGGCAGCGGCGCAATCGCGCGCGAACGCCGATCTCGGCATCACGCGCGAAGTGCAGGACGAGTTCGCGGCCATTTCGCAAGAACGCGCCGCGGCGGCGCAGGCGGACGGTAAACTCGGCGACGAAATCGTCGCGCTCCGGGTCGCGACGAAGGCCAAAGGTAAGCTCGTCGTCGATTCGCTCCCGAAACCCGCGCGCGCACGCATACCGGTGCACGCCGGCGCGAACGGTGCGGCATCCAAACTCTTTCACGCGCCGCCGGAAAACATGCAGGCTCAGCTCGCGCTCTATAATTCGTACCTTACGGGCGACGCGCCGTCCACGCTCGTCGATAAAGACGAGCCGGTCCGTGCCGAGACGACCCTCGCCGGCCTCGCAAAGCTTGCCGCGCTCGAGAAAGACGGCACGGTGACGGCGGGTAACGCGCCGGGCGTCAACGATGGTGCCGCCGCAGTCGTGCTTGCGAGCGAAGAATATGCGAGGGCTCACGGCTACGAAGCGCTCGCGACGATCGTCGATCACGCCGACGCATCGTGGGATCCGGCGTACCTCGCGCTCACGCCGGCGATGGCGGCGCAGATCGTGCTCGAACGCAACGGCCTGCGACCCTCCGACATCGCAATCTGGGAAGTCAACGAGGCGTTTGCGGCCGTCGCTTGGAGTACGGCGAATCTTTTGGGCCTCGACCCGCGCGCGCTCAATCTGCAAGGCGGCGCGGTCGCGTTCGGCCATCCCGTCGGCGCCTCGGGTGCGCGCATCGTCGCTTCGGTCGTTCACCAGCTGCGCCGGCGCGGCGGCGGGTACGGGATCGCTGCAATCTGCAGCGGCGGCGGCCAAGGCGATGCGCTGCTCGTCAAGGTCGCTTAAGGCGTGAAGCTTCTCGTTATCGGAGCCGGTCAGATGGGCGGCGGAATCGCGCAGGTCGCGGCCGCCTCCGGTGACGAGGTTATCCTTCTCGATCGCGAAGCGAGCTTCGTCGACCGTGGTCTTGCGACGATTCGCAAGAATCTGGAGCGCGGCGTCGAGAAGGGCCGCCTTACGGCGCACGAGCGTGACGCGACGCTCGCGCGCATCGCGCCCGTGACGGCATGGACTGCGTTCGATGTCGAGGTCGCAATCGAAGCCGCGACGGAGAACGAAGCGCTCAAGGCCGAAATCTTCGGGCGGCTCGACGCGCACACGCCCCGCGCAGCGATCCTTGCGAGCAACACATCGTCGATTTCGATTACGAAACTCGCCGCCGCGACCACGCGTCCCGAGCGCGTGATCGGCATGCACTACATGAATCCCGTGCCGGTGATGGCGCTGGTCGAGATCATTCGCGGCATCGCGACTGCGCCGGCGACATTCGATACGATCCGGGCGCTCGCCATGCGACACGGCAAGACGCCGGTCGAAGTGCGTAACTACCCCGGTTTCGTTTCGAATCGCATCCTCTGCCCGATGCTCAATGAGGCGATCTTCGCGCTCTTCGAAGGCGTCGGGACGGTCCAAGCGATCGACACGGTGATGAAGCTCGGGATGAACCACCCGATGGGACCGCTCGAACTCGCCGATTTCATCGGTCTCGATACACTCGCCTCGATTTTGGACGTGCTGCACGAGGGGTTGGGCGATCCGAAATATCGCGCTTGTCCGCTGTTGCGTGAATACGTCGCGGCCGGCTGGTTCGGCCGTAAAAACGGGCTAGGCTTTTACGATTGGCGTGACGGCGTTCGCGCGCTGCGATCGGATCTGGGGCCTAGCGGCGTCCCGCCTTTTTCGCTCGGCGCCGAATGATAGAAACGCAGCCGCCGGCGCGCTTCGATGTAACGCCGGAACAACGCGAAATCGGCAATCTCGCACGCGATATCGCGTTGCGCGAGATCGCGCCGAACATCGCAGCTTGGGATCGCGCGCATTACTTTCCACGCGAGTTGTACGCCAAGCTCAACGAGATCGGTCTCATGGGGATCGTCGTGCCCGAAAAGTACGGCGGCGCGGGCGCGGATTACGTTTCGTACGCCCTCGCGATCGAGGAGCTCGCGCGTGTGGATGCGGGTACGGCCGTGACGCTTTCCGTGCATGCGATGATCGCCTCCGCGATCGTACGCCTTGGCAGCGACGAGCAGAAGGAAAGCTATCTGCCGCGGCTTGCGAGCGGCGACGTGATCGCGGGCTTCGCGCTCACCGAGCCCGGAGCGGGTTCCGATGCGGCCGCGCTCGTGAGCACCGCACGGCGCGATGAAGACGGCGACGGCTACGTCTTATACGGTCGTAAACAATGGTGTACGAACGGTAGCTATGCGGGCGTAACGATGGCGATGTTTCGCACCGGAGCCTCGGGTTCGAAAGGCGTTTCCGCCTTTCTCGTCGAGTGCGATACGCCGGGTTACGTCGTCGAGAAAATTACGGAGAAACTCGGCATCCACACCAGCAACACGTGCGATCTGGTCTTCGAAGGCGTACGTGTTCCGCGTATGGCGATGCTCGGCGCCGAAGGGAGCGGTTTCACGATGGCGCTGAGCGCATTGACCGCCGGCCGCATCGGGATCGCAGCGCAAGCGACCGGAATACTTGCAGCCGCACTCGATGCGTCGGTGGCCTTCGCGCGCGAACGGGAAGCTTTCGGCAAGCGTATCGCCGCCTTCGAAGGGGTGTCGTTCAAGATCGCGCAGATGGCGACGGACTTGGACGCGGCGCGACTGCTCGTTTATCGCGCCGCGTCGCTCTGCGATCGCGGCTTACCCTTTGCGATCGAAGCGAGTAAAGCGAAACTGTTCGCGTCGACGGCCGCCCGCAAACATGCAGCCGAAGCGGTGCAAATTCACGGCGGCTACGGTTACACGACGGAATTTCCCGTCGAGCGCTATTACCGCGACGCGAAGATTACGGAAATCTACGAAGGCACGAGCGAAATCCAACAACTCATTATCGCCCGCTCTCTCCTCGGACGCTTCGACTGACCGCTCGCGCCCAACGCTCGACGTCGCGGGGGCGCGGTTAGCCCTAAAACTCCGCGGTGCATCGTGCGTCCTTGGGGCGTGACGAACGGCGGAAAACCGAAACGTGGCCGAATCGCGCGGCCCTCGTCGTCACTCCGGAAGCTATTTCACGTTCTAGCCGAGCGACCACCGAGCGCACTAATGGTTCGGGATCGTCGTCGGCATAGACCGCCCACGGTACGTCGTCGCAGAAATACGGCACGGAGTTCAGTCGAGCTGCGGCCAGCGCGGCATACCAGGGTATCGGAAGCGCCACGGAATCGGAGACGGGGACCAGCGCCACGGCGCGCGCGGCGTCCTCGCGAGCGTAAGCCGGCTTCTGATAGCGCCCGATATGCATCGGATTGGCAAGCAGAAGCACGAGTACCGTGCAGGCGATGGCCGCCCGCTGCCAGTTGCGCGCGACGTTCGGCGCCCGCGCGGCGAAGCGGCGAAGCGCATCGAGCACGCCGAGTTGGAGCCACGGCGACGAGAGAGCCACGTATTGAAGCTCGGGCGTCCACACGTCGCGGTTGCTCGACAACAGCACGATCGCAAGCTGCGGAAGCGCCAAAAGACTCCACGGGGAAACCAACGGCAATGCGGCCAGCGGCAAGAGGAGTTTGGGAACGTAAAGAGCCTTTTCGAGCGAAAATACGGCGGCAATCCGGCGCGGGTCGGCCGCGAGCGCGTGCAGCAGTGCGAACGGACCGGCGTTAGAAAACGGATACGTGTAGATCCCGCCGAGATGTGTGCCGCCTGCTCGGTACGGATCGTACAATGTCAGATATGCAGCGGCAATCAGGAAGCTTGCGGACCCGAGAACGAAACCGCCCAGCGCGACCGCGCGGGGCCGCCGAAAACAGCCATAAAGGATGCCGCTTTCCTTCGCCGTGCCCGTCCGCGCGCGCAAGGCTATAAAGCCGAGTGCGAACCCGAAGATTGCGACGCCGAACGACGCATCCTCGCGCACGTTCGCGGCCGCGAATCCGAAGAGCGCGAACAAAGCGTAACGCTCGCGGTCGAGGGCCCAAAGCGTGCTCCAGACCAGCACCGGAAAAAACGCGGCCTCGTGCATGTCGTTGTACGCGTATGCGAGCACGGGAGGATAAAAGAGAAGCAGCGCTGCGAAACCCCCGGCGCCGCGAGCGAGATACCGCCGAGCGAGCGCGTAGGCGGGGACCACCGCTGCTCCGAGTAGCGCCACCTGCGCCAATTGAAGGGTGAGACCGCTCGGCCACAGCCGGAACGGCGGCACGAGCAACAGCAAGACCGGCGACCAGTGCCCGCCGTTGCGGATGCCCGCGAGGTCGCCGCGGGCGAGCATATTCATGCTGTGCTGGAATACGCCGTTATCGAACCCGTATCGCCAGGCGAGCCAACGCTTCGTAACGAGGATCGTCATGCCGACCAGATATACGAACGCGGCAATTTCAAAAAGGCCCGTTCGTGAGCGAAGTGCGCGGAGAACTCGGGCCATCGTGTTCGCACCGCTTCAATCGCGGTCTCCTTCGCGCCTTGCGAAGCGTGACGTGAAGCAGGGCGAAGTCACTCCAAAACCTTGCGCGCCGAAAACGCATGTAGCAGAGCGGCGAGTCAAGCTCCACGAAGTTTCTACAGCCGGTGTTAGCTCCCGCGCACCTTGGCAAGTTTTGCCAAACGTGTAAAGTAACGTTCATGGCGACGATGAACGTGAGTTAGACCGACGATCTCGTAGCGTTCGTGGACGAGCAGACTCGCGAGAACGGTTACGCGAGCAGCAGCGAGGTGGGCGCGAATCGTTGCGGCGCATGCGCGAACAGTCATCGAAGAAGCGCGACCTGATGGCGTTGCTCGATGCCGGCGATGCCGACATCGAAGCCGGCCGGACGAAGCCCCTGACGAAGAAGCTGCTTCGCGAGGTCGCCGAACGCGGCGCTCGCCTCGCCGAGGAACGAAAAGCGGCGAAGGCCTGAAGCCGCGCGGCGAATCAGTCGAACGTCATCCGGCAGGCCGCGACCGCTTCTTTGTAAAGTTCGATCGTGCGACCGGGATTCTGGCCGAACATCCGCTTGTTGGCCGAGAGCGCAAGGACCTTCGGGCTGATCTGCAATCGTGGCCGGTATACCCGCTCTTGATTTTCTACCGTATCGACGCCGGGAAGCGCTGGGTCATCGTATCGCGCGTCATCCACGCGGGGCAAGATATCGAGGAGGTCGCGCTGGAATGAACCATCCGGGGGAATGCAAAAATTCTCCGCTGAAAAAAAAAGACGGGGGTGTGTCGATGCGCGTTTTGGCGCTACTTGCGTGTTGTGTGCTCGTTGCGACGTGGGGTGCTCCGCGCTCCGCCGTTGCCGACGAGCGCACGACGCTCGAAACGCGGCTCACGGACGGACTAACGCGTTTCGAGCGCGATCGCGACCGGATCGTTGCAGCGGCCGGTTCGGAACTCGCATACGATTTGCAACGCCGCCTGCGCGAGGACGGCGAGACGCTGCAGGAACCAGCGAGCGCCGGCTTTAGCGCCGCTCAATGGCGCGAGACGCGCGCGAACGTGGTGGCACTCGACGTCGACGCAATCGCCATGCTAGCGGGCGGGGTTCCCTCGACGCTCGCCGCAACGCCGGGACTACATGAAGTTCTGGTACGCTCGCGCGTCGATCGTACGCTGCAACCGGTGGCCATCTACGTTCCGCCGGGTCTGCGCGAAGGCCAGCGCGTGCCGCTGGCGATCGTCTTGCATGGCCGGCCGCAAACCGAAAGCGAATTGCTCGGCCAACCCGTGCTGCGGCGTCTCGCCGATGCGTCGGGCACGATATTGCTCGCACCGTACGGGCGCGGAAATTATGATTTCGGGGAGCCCGCGGCAACCGACGTCTACGATCTCGCCGCGGCCGCGCGCGATGCGTTACCGGTCGATCCGCGACGCACGTATCTCGTCGGCTATTCGATGGGCGGGTTTAGCGTTTTCAAAATCGGCGCGCGCGCGAACGCGCGCTGGGCGGGGATCATGTGCGTCTCGGGCGCGGTTCTCAACAGCGAGATAACGCGCGTTGCGTTTGCCTGGCGCGACACGCCACTTTATATCGTCACCGGAGGCCGCGACGAAAGCATTCCGACCGCGTACGGCGAGCAGACCGCAAGCGTGCTCGCTTCGCTCGGCGTGCCGGTGAGTTTCTATGAAGAACCGGGCGCGGGCCACGCGCTGCGCACGTTACTTC